>Ga0326727_10007498_pt1 | contig 28761 bp, 26 predicted proteins | sample MB2enrmetagenome_FD_207643 | JGI IMG/M metagenome (GOLD analysis project Ga0326727, IMG submission 207643) | Lab enriched peat soil microbial communities from McLean, Ithaca, NY, United States - MB29MY | ecosystem: Environmental > Terrestrial > Soil > Wetlands > Peat | place: USA: New York... | reverse complement strand
CCGCCCGAGCGTAGCACGACTCCCCAGCCGCGTCCAGAAAAAAATATCGCCCCTCCGATAGCTGTCCCTGCTCCGTCCTCGGGTGGACAAACGGGTGGATGCTGGCCATTCGACCACGGCTTGATTTCGCTTGACCGACATGCCGTATCAGGCGTACAAGCCAAATACCATCCCGTTTCTGGGGCCGCTTCCCGACCCCAACGCGTCTCGTTTGCGCACAGGCTTTATCAGTTCGTCGGAATCGTTAGGAGTACGCAGCTGAGTTCGGCACCAGGCAAATAAATCAACCGCGAGCGTAACGCGTGATCACGTTTCTCCAGGGCACATGCTCAACTTCAACGCCAAGAACTACTCTGGCCACACTGCAAATGCATCCGGAGGCAAAATGAAAATTATCTCGAATCTGACTGCTGGATTGATCGCCGCGGGAATAATGACCGGTTTATCCGGATCGATAACGGCAACCGGACAATCAACCGATAGCGGCCTCGAAACGATCACCCAGAGTTCTTTGTCCCCCGATTTGACCAACGGGTTGGTGGCCTACTATCCGTTTCATGGCGACGCGAATGACGCCAGTGGGAACGGCAACAACGGAACCGTGGTCAACGCCAGCTTCCAAACCAACGGCCCGACCGGCATCGTGGCATTGGAGTTTAGCGGTGGTTCGTCCACGTATGTCCATGTGCCGCAATCTCCGTCGCTCGAGCCCACCAACGGCCTGTCCGTCTCCATGTGGTGTTTCGGCGTCCCGGGCCAGGCCTGCGGCGATGGAAATGGCACGATCTTGCGCAAAGCCGACAATTGCGACCCCGGCTACTTCATCCGCGGCTGCAACGGTCAATCCGGTTACATGCTCAATGGACCCAACGTCTGTGTCGGCGGACCCTTGGGCGTTGCCGACTTCCTGCCGTTCACCGGCACCAATTGGCAACATATCGTCGGCACCTATTCCGTCGCGGACGGAACGATCAAGGCCTACGAGAACGGCCTGCTCGTCAGCCAGGTCCCCTATACCAACGGACTGACCCATTCGGGTGACCTGTACATCGGAGGAGCGGTTGTCTCCGCGTACCAGGATGATGGCGGCTTTGACGGTCTGATCGACGAGGTTCGCATCTACAACCGCGAATTGTCCTCTAACGAAGTCGCTCAATTATATGCAATCGGCCAACCGCAGACTCTCAACGATGGCTTGGTGGCCTACTATCCATTCAACGGCAACGCCAATGATGCCAGCGGGAATGGCAACAACGGCACCGTCGTCGACGCCACCTTCCAAACCAATGGCCCGAACGGTTCGGTGGCCCTGACGTTTGCCGGCAGTCAGTCGTCCTACGTCCTGGTTCCCGACGCCGCCTCCCTGGACCCGACCAATGCAATCTCCATCGCCATGTGGTGCAACGGCGTGCCCAATTCGCCCTGCGGCGGAGGCTATGGAACTGTCCTCCGCAAGGCGTTGTCGTGTCAGCCCGGCTATTTGGTCCGCGGCTGTAACAGTGGCCCCTTCTTCGAACTTGATTCCACTTCTGTCTGCACACCCGGTGGCTCCGGCACCGCCAATTTCCTCCCGTTCACCGGCACCAGCTGGCAGTTCATCGCCGGGACCTATTCGGTCAGCAGTGGCGTGATCAGAACCTACGAAAATGGCGTTCTTCTCAACGAAACGGCCTATTCCAAACCGCTCGCCAACTCGGGAACCCTCTTCATCGGAGGCGCCAATGTGGACGTCGGCGATAGCGGTTTCCTGGGCTCGATCAATCAGGTCCGCATTTACAATCGTGAGCTGTCTTCCAACGAAGTGGCGCAATTGTACGCGCTTGGCGGCAGCACGCCACCCGTCGCCAGTTTCACCGCAACCCCCACCAATGGCATCGCCCCGTTGGCAGTGACCTTCACCGACACCTCCACCGGCGCCGTCACCAACTGGTTCTGGAACTTCGGCGATGGCCACTCCACCAATCTTGCCACCAGTACGGCGGCCTACACCTACTCGACAGGTGGCCTCTATACCGTGACGGAGATCGTCAGCGGCCCGGCCGGTGTGAGCACCAATACACAACTGGGGTATATTTCGGTATTGGATTTCCGGATCACGGCCATCGCCAAAGAAGGCAATAACATCCGTGTGACCTGGATTGGCGACGGCGGCCGCGGCTATGTTCTGCAAAGCACCAAACTCGCCGCCGTTGCCAGTTTCACCACGGATTTTACAGACATCGGCCCGGTGATTCTCGCCTCTGGCGTTGGCCCATCGACTACCAACTACCTCGACGTAGGAGCCGCGTACGCTCCCATGCTGATACCGCCAGCCGGCACGATGGTCACGACCTCCGTCGTGCCATCCACAGTTGACTGCTCGGCAGATGGCACACGCGGCATTACGGATTCCACGGGCCGAGCCCTGCCGACTGGATGTCTCCTCATGCTGGGAACCTTCAGTATGAGTGAGTCCACCATTCAGTCGAACTTCAGCGCGGGCAATGTCAGCGCAATCATGTCGAACTTCACACTCTACGGCGCGTCGTTCGCGGTTGGCAATGGAACCGGCCTGCCCGCGACTTGGGACGTTTCAGAGAGTGCTGCGGGCTTCGGTGGCCAACAGATTTACCTGCTTGCAATTGATAAGCCGACTTTTGCCGCCGCGACTCATCTGGGAATCTATACCGCGCCGTCGTGGGTCTTCCCCGCCGACGGAAACGAAATCGACATCGACCTCGCGGACGTGACCGACTTTGTCATCGGTGCGCCAGGTGGTTCATTGACGATTGGCCTTCCGTTGGGGGGCGAAACGTATACGTTCACCGACACGGCCAGGTTGAGTGTTCTCCCCGGAAGGATGCTCTTCTACCGCGTCCGGCTTGTCCCGTAGGGGCTGGCATAGTAGGCGGTAGACAACGAACATCGATCAGCCGTTATCCAGACGTGCCACACCCCGTCAGCCGCGTACGGCGCATCAACCCCGACACGCCTTGACCCCAGCACGCGGAACGATGGCGACCCCTCCTGTCCGATCTGACGCTGGACAGCAGGACGGACCAGGTGTAGTAAGGCGAGATGCCCAAGCCGGTGCATGGCGTTTTCGGGTGCGGTTCATAATGAACCCTCCCCGGATTCTCCGGTTGGGCCTGATCGGCGCCCTCGCGCTGTCCTGCGCCAGGGCGACGACCCATGAGCCCCGCGTGGCGGAACAGCAGGAGGTCACGATCACCTGCGAACTCACCCAGGCGCCGAAGTGGTCGGACATCCCGGTGTTTGAATCGGCGAATGACTGCCAGGCGGCCACCGGTACGTATCACTACGTGCTCTGGTTGCCCAAGGGCTATCTCGCCGACACGCAACGCCGCTGGCCCTGTATGTTCATTGCCGACGCGGGGGGACATGCGAAAATGGGGAATATGGCGGCCTGGCTCAAGGCCAGGGGCTACGTCGTCGTGATGCTCGTCGAATCCAAAAACGGTCCGTGGCCACCGATCGTCGGCAATTTCCTCGCCGCGCATGACGACGTCGTGCACCGGGTGCGAATTCAAGAGGGCCTCAAGTTCGCCACGGGCGTCTCGGGCGGCGCACGCGCCAGTTCGGTGTTCGTGCAAATCCGTCCGGGCTTTTCGGGACTCATTCTGCAGGGGGCCGGTCTGGCGTACAAAACCAACGGCGTGTATGTCGTGGCCGGCCTTCGGCGCGCCCCGCCCATCTATGTCGCGATGACGATGGGCGATCACGATAAGCATCAGGTCGAGGTCGAAGACACGCGCCGCTGGATCGGGTCATCGCATTTCCAATCGTTCGCGTTCCCCGGTGGCCATGAGTGGGCCCCGGCGGAAACTTTCGAGCGCGCCATCGCCTGGGTCGAAGACAAGGTCCGTGAGACCGCCCAGCCCCAACCACCTCAGAAAGTCAATTGACCGCCATCCGGCCTGCCGCGAGCGTGCTGCCACGTCCTACGGTGTAATCACAGCCCGGTAGAACCGTTGCGGTGGCAATGGCTCCGCAATGTCGATCAACACCAACGGGCCGCCGATGCTGAGGGCCGTGTCGCCGGTGTTGATCCAGTTCGTGGGGGACATCGAGTCGCTGTACTGCAACTGATAGGTCTCACCGGCCACGGATGGGATCGGGACGGCCACAATCGTGCTATCCAGAACATTGAAGAACTGGAGTTGAGAAACCTGATTCGCCGGCGGGTTGAGGGGGACAGAAAGTCTGAACACGATGCCATCGCCGTTCGTACCGCCTCCAACGGTCGTCCCGTAGAAATTGCCGTCACTGCCCTGCGCCAGCGCGGCTTCGCATTGGATACCACCGTGGGAGACGATGCTAAACGGGCAAAGATTTGTTTCATTGCCGCTGGGGCTCACTCGAAACACGAGGGACTGGGTTGTCCCATAGAAGTTGCCGTCACTACCCTGTACCAGCCCGGCGTGTGTTTGCCATCCATAGTTGGGGGTGTTACCCAGAGAGCACAGGGTCGTGTAGACGCCGCTGGGACTGATCCGAAACACCGTGCCACATCCTACGTCGCCACAATACGGGCTCGTTCCGCCTCCGAAAGTCGTCCCGTAGAAATTACCGTCGCTCCCCGGCACGAGCCCGGCGTCGGGACTGACACCATCGGCAGGCTGGCTGCCAAAGGAATACAGACTGGTGTATGTGCCGCTGGGACTGGTGCGAAATACAGTGCCGTAGCCGTTCGTCCCGCCGTTCTGGGTTGTGCCATAGAAATTGCCGTCACGGCCCTGCACCAGCCCGGCGTATGGAAAACGCCCATCATTGGGTTGACTGCCGAATGAGTACAGACTCGTGTAGGTGCCGCTGGGGCTGATCCGAAACACCATGCCGCAGCCGTCAACGCAGCTGGTGCCCGTCCCGCCTCCTACCGTCGTCCCATAGAAATTGCCGTCGCTGCCTTGCACAAGCCCAGCATCTGGCCATTGCCCGTCGTTGGGGGAGTTGCCAAACGAGTAGAGACTCGTGTAGGTGCCGCCGGGACTGATGCGGAATACCGTGCCGCTGCCGGACGTCCCGCCTCCATACGTCGTCCCGTAGAAATTCCCGTCGCTGCCTTGCACGAGCGTGGCTAGCGGATGGCTTCCATCGCCGGGGAAGGCTCCGAAGGAGTAGACAGTCGTGTACGTGCCGCTGGGACTGATCCGAAACACGGTGCCGCAGCCCGGGATGACACAATTCGTGCCCGTCCCGCCCCTGTAGGTTGTCCCGTAGAAACTCCCGTCACTGCCCTGCACCAGCCCGGCAGAGGGGCCGCTTCCGTCCGTGGCGTAGCTACCAAAAGAGTAAAGAATCGTCTCCGTCTGCGCGTCGGCATTAGGGATTGTGAGGCCGATAGCAGCTAAGCCCAGCGGTAGCCCAACCAGCAACAGCGCCATTCGCAGTTTCATGGTCTCCTCCCGTGTGTTCTCCTGCTTACAACACGAGTGTACAGCCGTCCGGAGATCTTGGTATGTAAAAGATGTGTAAAAATTTGCGGGGTATCCGCGCCATACGCCGGGCAACTCGTTACGATTCCTCGCTCGACAAAGCGCGTGTGTTCGACTCGATAAGTCTATAAAATGTCGGAAGGCCGATGATGCCTTTGCGACAACGTTACACGGGGCCGGTCGGTGTGGCACATTGAAACACGCGTGGAAATCACTGGGCGTCGTGTGCGCGTTGGTCATCAGCGTGTACGCGTGCCTCGCGCGGTCGGGCCCGTGGGAATCCTTGGGCCCGAATGCGGCTGACTCTTCCTACAATTTGTTGGTGCAGGGTCTTCGCACCGGCCAGCTCAGCCTGAAAAAAGAGGTCCCGCCCGGGCTCGCGCGCCTCGCCGACCCGTATAATCCAACCGCCAGTGAGCCCTATTGGTTTGGTCCCGCCGGGTTGCACGACCTGAGCTACTACAAGGGTCGGCTCTACCTCTACTTCGGGGTGACGCCGGCCTTGATATTGTTTTGGCCGTTCGTTGCGCTGACCGGCCATTATCTTTCGCACCGACTGGCCGTGTTGGTATTTTGCTCCATCGGCTTTCTGGCCAGCGTGGGCGTGCTGGTTGCGGCGTGGCGGCGGTACTTTTCCGACGTGAGTGTGTGGGTGCTGGCGGCGGGCGCGCTGGCGCTCGGCTTGGCGACGGTCGTGCCGGTGATCCTGCCGCGCTCCGACGTATACGAAGTGGCCATCAGTTGCGGGTATATGCTGACAATGCTCGCATTGGGGGCGATTTGGGGCGCGTTGCACAAGCCGGAGCGACGGTGCTGGTGGCTGGCGGCGGCGAGTGCGGCGTACGGGCTGGCGGTGGGGGCACGACCGACCTTGCTGTTCGGCGCCATCATCCTGGTGGTGCCGGTAATTCAAGCGTGGCGCGAGGGGCGGCGGGTTGGGACGCTGTTGGTCGCGGCCATCGCCCCCATCGCGCTCATCGGATCAGGGGTGTTGCTCTACAATGCCCTGCGGTTCGATAGTCCATTCGAATTTGGGCAGCACTACCAACTGGCGGCCGTCCCATCGGCTACCTTCCAGTACTTCCGCCCACGCTTCTTCTGGTTCAATTTCCGGGTCTATTTCCTCGAGCCGGCGCGCTGGAGTGTTCGCTTCCCCTTCGTGCATAAAATCGCCGCGCCCCCGTTGCCAGTGGGCTATGAGCAGGTTGAGTATCCCTTCGGTCTCCTCACGAATATCCCACTCGTGTGGTTGGCGGCGGCCGTGCCGCTGGCGTGGCGGGGCCGGTCGGGGCCGGAGGCATCGACGTTGCGCTCGTTTGCGGCGGCGGGGGCCTCCTTGTTTGTGGTTTGTGCGCTGCCGCTGGGGTTCTTCTCGAGCGCGATCATCCGCTACGAAGTGGACTTCGCGCCGGCACTCGTGCTGCTGGCGGTGGTGGGGTTGCTCGGATTGGAGCGCGCGCTGATTGGCCAGCCCCTCCGGCGGCGCGCCGCTCGCTGGGGCTGGGGCGCGCTCTTGAGCTTCTCGATAGCTTTCAATCTGCTGGCAAGTATTCAGGTCTACGGCGGCAGGGAGTGTGCGCTCGGGGTCGCACTGGCTCAAGCGGGACGCGTGCCGGAAGCCATCCAATGCTTCAACGAAGCGCTCCGGCTCGATCCCGATTTCCCCGCTGCCCACGACGAGTTGGGGCACGCCTTGGAACGATCGGGCCGGGCCGCCGAGGCGGTCGAGCACTACAAACGGGCGGTGCTCCTCCGGCCCGACTATGTCGCCGCACAGGTCGACCTGGGAAATGCGCTGCTCCGCATGGACACTCTCCAGGAGGCGATCGCGCATTACGAACAGGCGCTGCAGATCAACCCCGATTACGCCGACGCGCACAACAACTTGGGAGTCGCTCTGGTTCGACTGGGTAGGCCACAGGAGGCGATGGGACATTGGGAGCAAGCGCTACGGATCAACCCCGACTACGCCGAGGCGCACTGCAATCTGGGGGTCGCCTTGGGGCAGGCGGGCAGGATACCGGAAGCGATCGGGCATTTGCAGCAGGCGCTGCGAATCAAGCCCGATTTCGCCCGAGCGCGGAATGCGCTTGCGCGACTGCAAGCTCGCCAGTCAGCCGAGTCCAGCGGAGCCGAAAGCGGCACCAGCCGCTGAGACGCGCCACAGTCGTATCCGCGGATCGCAAACACGCCGTAAGATTTGCCGACGGCGCAACGGCAGCCCGATGATCCCGCTGGGCTCGCAACGGCCCCCAACAGACGCGGCTTCCCCTCTCCCATTTGCTTGCTACGAGCCGCGAAACTGGCATAGTACCCCGGATCGCGCCGTATCAACGTGCGCCCGTAGCTCAACTGGATAGAGCATCGGTCTTCGGAATCACCCAGAGCGTTTTCGCTAAGTTCTTGCGCCATGAGCAGTCTCACATACAGCCTTTGTAATTATTGGCTTGCGGGTGAGTTTCACGTTCGCAGCGTCTTGCAAAGAAATGCAGAGAAATGCGCCAATTCTTCTGTCAAAGTTACGCAAAGTTACGCACGACGGGACTCTAATCAGGTCGTGACACATGCGTGAGCCAAGTGACGCACGCAGCGGGGGGGGGTTATCCATCTGACAAGGCGATCGGGCTTCCTGCGCCAATGTCGATGCGAGAAACAGTATTGTAGAAGCTCTGGTAGTTGTGACGGCGTGGGTGGCGAGGCACTGGACAACGGCGGCTTGGCTACGTCGTGGCTGGTCCAGACGCCGTGCGCTGCATGCGTCGTTTGCGTCTTGGCGGTTGGCTGGTGTCGGGAGTGGTCAGTGCGGTGATTGTACCGACATCGACATGCTGCTGAGGCCGTTTCGGTTCGCCGAGGGGCGCGATGCGGTAACGCTCAATCGCTGCCAGAATATCCGCAACCGAAATGAGCACCGTGCGACCAACACGGCGGAAGCCAATAAGGCGGGTGGACTGCCATGTTGACAGGGTACGCCTGGAGACGCCGATTGCTCGCGCGGCTTCATCCGGGCGAAGATACAGACGCGGCACTGGTTTCGCGGCATCCTTCTCGCCATTCTTTGGCTGTCGATTCATGCTATTATACGTGCCCTTGCAAATGGTCGTCACAGTAAACTTGGCCGTGAAGTCCTCCAGCGTGAAGCCGTACGAGCAGGGCCGGCGGCGGAGCAAGCGCAGTCAACGGTGGACCACAGCGCAGCGCGGAGTACCTTGACGGCGCGCAGCGAGCCGTACAATCGAAACGGCACATCACGCAAGGTCAATGACAGATAAGGCGCAATCATTCGACGACCGGTGGCACGAGGACGTTGCGTGATTGTGTAGCAGGTGCAAGATGTCGAGAGGACAGCCAAGCAGCCAACCCCGGAGACAGCGATTGCATGTGTGCAGTCTGCGAGCGAGTACTGCGTGGACAGGGCATGGCTGCAACCACGGGCGTACGTGAATAGTAATGACCGGCAACTAAGCGTCATATCCCGGCTGTCGGTGGCGAGCAACGCGCAGCCACGGACAGCGTCGCATGATCGGTATGGCTTGGCAGCGCAGCAGACGCGGCGAGCGGGACGCGTTTCGAGCGTCCGCCGCGCCGGGTCTGCCAGCATTCTACCGGCGAATGGCCGGCGAAGATTGCGCGTGGTTGCGTTCACCGCGTCGTAACTCGTTGGCCGGTTTGAGGCTCGTTACCACCGCCGGACAGGCCTGATGTAGTGGTCGGTTCGCTGTTTGCTGCTGCGCGTTTTGGTTGGCGGCGTGTGTGCGACCTCGCGGCTCGATCCCCACCGGCAGCCCAGTAGTTCAAGCACTCGCGCAACCGTGTGGCGCTCACGCTCACGCCGGCAGTTTTCAACTCGTCGGCCAGTTCCGTCGCCCTCCATCCTCTGCCGTGAAGGTCGAGCAACCGTTCGCGCAATGGTTGCAACACGTCGGCGACAGTTTTGCGTTTCCTTGGCGGATCACGCTGCGTCAATTGCTCCAGTTTCTTTTCCAGCGCCGCGTAGTCCAACGTCGCGGCCAGCTTCGTATAATCAGTCGTTGTCCTCATAGTGATTTCCCTCGTTTGGTTTGTGGCTGACATTCCAATGGCATGACACTCGCCGACTCGTGCGGCCATGCGGCGTCATGTCGTTATCCGCCCGGCATCCGAGCGATATCTGCTCGTCAGTCCGCGACTCAGCCACGCGTCGTCCACAGAGCAGCCCGACCGGCGTCCGCGGAGCAGCTTCGTCACCGCTCTGAGGCGGGGTTGGTGTCCTACCCATTTCTTCCTCTTCTCTGCCATACTTGGCCTGCTCAGCTTGTTCGCACTTGCGAACAATTGCACCAGTGCTTCCCGTTACAATCTGCCGCATGAGCCTCGCTGACATCGGTGGCGTCATAACACGGCCGATCTTGTTATCGTGTCGGGTAAGGGGGGCGGCATTGCTGCCGCTCCCTCCCCTCAGAACCAAACGGGAATGTTTCCCTTCATCCGGCTCAAGCCGTGACAAAGCCCTGCCGAAAAGGGACCGGTCAGTACCCTCGGTGCTGCATTGACGATACTCACCGGCAGCCCACTGACCGTTCGCACGGTCGGAGGATGCACACGCAGGTTGTCCTGCGTTCATTTGCGATGTCCTCCTGCGTGGGTTCTGTCGGCTCTCTCGTCACGCACGACCAACTGGAAGTCTGCCCGATTGCGCGGCGGAGTGATGTTGCAACTCCTATCCGCCCGATTACAGGGCGGCATTCGCTTTCTCCAGTTTCCTCTGCCCACCATCCGCACAGCGCCCCTTACGGAGTCGCCTGCCCCGACTTCGCAGCCAGGGCGGAATGTTGGGTTTACGATGTTTGATTGCGATGACATGGATGGGGTAGCTCCTGCCTATACACCGGCAGCCAGTTGTGTCCGTGTGCCCCAACTACACGGCATGGCATCCTGGCTGCATTGCCATTTTGGCTGGAGCCTGTCAGCGTGTTTGGCTCCTCGTATCTTACGATGCCTTTGGCAGTTCACTCGCGTTGAGCATTTCATCCAGCCTTGCCTCTCCGACCGCATTGACGCTCGCAGTCGCGGAGACCGCCTCGCGGCCTTCTCCTTATCTGGTCGATGGAGAGACGTTGTCTCGGCAGCTTTCGACCCGACCGTTGCCAGTCGCGCCGATGCCGATAGGCTACTGCGGACGGAACCGCAGGTTCGGCTTACGAATTCTTCACTCATATCGGACAATCATAGCGATCACCTCCATCTCGCACGTGTAGCAACTACACATCCCACTCCACTCTTGGTGCGAGACTCCAGCCCCATGACAAACGATCCTTTCATCGCTACCCATCTAATCACACGGACCCGTGCGATGTTGTTCCCATTCGGGAACAACTTGACACCGGGTTTCCATTAAGATTGCGACCATGTTCACCGCCAAACCGCAGAAGAATCGAGCCGCCGCCACGACGTATTTCGACGAGCACCTGTCGCATAATGATTACTACGCACAGAACCAGTCCCAAGCCGGCCACTGGATCGGTCAGGGAGCAGAACGGATGGGATTGAACCCTGGCGACAGTGTCACCCGCGATGTCTTCCTCAAGCTGTGTGACAACGTGCATCCGATGACGGGGGAGCAATTGACCCCCCAACAGTTCCGGCAGCGGCGCATCTTCTTTGACTTCCAGTGCGCTCCGCCCAAATCCGTATCCATTCTCGCGGTTACGATGAATGACCGGCGTATCCTCCAAGCACACCAGGAAGCCTCCACCGTCGCGCTTCGAGAACTGGAGCAGTTCGCCGCCACACGCATCCGCAAGGGCGGCATCGAGGACCGGGATCGGGTCACAGGGAATTTGGTCGGCGCGGCCTTCCTGCACACGTCCTCACGCGCGCTCGACCCGCAATTACATACGCACTTCGTGCTGTTCAACGCGACTTGGGACAACTCCGAGCAACGATGGAAGGCGCTGCAAACCTCCGCGATGTTTGATGCCATCCATTATGGCACCGCTGTCTATCGCAATGAGTTGGCAAGGCGACTTCACCAGCTTGGGTACTCGCTCCGTCGCACGAGCTCGGCCTTTGAGATTGAGGGCGTGCCCCAGAAACTCATTGATCAGTTCTCCAAGCGGTCGAAGGAACGCGACACAGCTGTTGCTCGTGAAGAACACCGCCTTGGTCGCAAGCTCAGTCGGAATGAAATCGCCCACGTCGTCCACCATACCCGCCCGAAGAAGCTCAAGGGGGCTACCGATGACCAAGTTCGGCGACAGCAGCTCGGGGAAATCGGTTTCTTCGAGAAACGGGCACTGCGCAAAGTGGTCAAAGCGGCCAACGGTCAGTCCAAGGATTTCGCCCACTCGGTCACGATGCGCGAGGCTGTTGACCACGGCATCGCGCACGTTTTCGAGCGCACCTCGGTCGCGCCGCAACACAAGATTCTGGAGGCCGCCCTGGTCAACGGCTGCGGCCAACTGGACCTGCCGCTGCTCAAAAATGCGCTGGCGGAACGATCCGAACTGGTGCGCGTCGGTTCAGAGTTCTCGACCCGCGACATCCTCACCAAGGAGCTTTCGTTGATTCGCACTGTCAACGCCGCCATCGACAGTATCGCCCCGATCACCAGCCGTTATGAACCGGCGTCTCATCTCGGTCCGGATCAGCGCAAGGCGTTGGAACATGTTGTCACCAGCCCGGACCGCTTCACAGGGTTTCGCGGCTTGGCCGGCACCGGTAAAAGCACGGTTCTGGTCGAACTGAACCGCATTCTCGACAATGAAGGTTTCGAGGCCCTGTTCTGCGCTCCGACTGCTGCCGCTGCCGATACCCTGCGCAAGGACAAGCTGGAATCGGTCACGCTCGCCAGGCTGCTGACGGATTGGGCCATGCGGCGAACACTTTCCGCCCGCAGCGTGATTGTTCTGGATGAAGCCGGCGCTGTTGGCCTCGATGACATGGTGAAACTGTTCAATCTGGCCGTTAGTAACTGCGCTCGTGTGGTGCTCTCCGGCGACACCGGTCAACACGCTTCCGTGGCCCATGGGGATGCGCTCCGCATCCTCGAACAGTATTCCTCCTACCGCTTCAGCGAACTGACCACCATGCGCCGCCAGAAATCCGCCGCCTTCCGTCAGGTGGTCGAACTGGCTGCCGCCAAACAGACCCACAAGGCGTTTGCGAAGCTTGTGGAACTTGGCGCGGTCACGGAGGCGGCTACGGAGGATGGGGAGCTTTACCAGCGGGCGGCTGAGGCATACCTGTCGGCGACCAAACAAGGCAGGTCTGCATTGCTGGTCTCGCCCACGTGGGCTGAGATTGAGGCGGTCACCGAGAAGGTGCGCGAGGTTCTGAAAGTTGAGGGTGTCGTCACCCAGGATGAGCAAACAGTGTGCGTTTTCGATTCGCTCTCGTGGACGCAAGCGCAAAAGAAGAATACGAACCAGTACGAACCCGGCCAACGCCTGCGCTTTGTGAGAAAAGCGCGCGACTTTGATCGGGGCGAGACCGTCGAAATCCGAGCCGTTCTCGAAAACGGACTGCGCGTTCGCCGTCTCGATGGAACCGAAGTGGATTTCATCCCAGCCGGTGCCGCCGCCTCGTTCGACGTGGGCGAAGCACATGAACTGAAAGTCGCCGCTGGCGATTGGCTGTTGTTACAAGCTAACCATGGCAAAGAATTCATTAACGGGGAGCGCGTTCAAGCGCGGGAGATCAGTGGTGGCCGCATTACGCTCACCGACGGCCGGGTGCTGCCCGCAACGTTCAACACGTTCACCCACGGGTATGCAGTCACGTCGCACTCGTCACAAAGCAAGACCGTCGATGACGTGCTCCTGGTCGCATCGTCACGCTCCTTCGGCGCGGTGAACCGTGAACAGTTCTACGTTTCCATTTCTCGCGGACGCAAGTGTGTCCATGTGTTCACCGATGATGCCGAGTTGCTCGCACGTCGCGTCACCGATTCCCACGAACGCAAGGCTGCTGTCGAACTTCAGGGCCTTCGCGATGACCTGGCCAAACTCGGTTTCCTGCGACAACCGCAGCAAGAGCAAAATATCAGCGCACCGGTGTCCAGGGTACACCAAGATTTTCGCACGGTGCGCCCGATGCGTCAGTCGCCGCGAGTGTTCCGCGCCACGCGTTTATCTCCGGTGCAACGGCTCGCACAGGTGGTCGAGGATGTGCAGCGATGGATTCGCGAAGGGGCCGGCGTTGAGCAAAAGGAAGTTCTCGCGGAGAAGCTCCCGCTAACCGGGTCCATCAAACAAGCTGAGTCCATAAAACAGGCTGAATCCGTCAAACGAACCAGCGGCCTCAAACGATCTCGCGCGGTCAAGGAAGCTCTGCAGCAAGAGCAGTCCGCCCGCCGCAAGCTGCGTCGGCGCATCACCCCGCCTGGAAGCATCGGCCAGTCTCGCGGCATTGGTGTCTGAACTCTCAAACTCGACCATAAACGAAGGATCAATCCATGCACCCCATCAAAGACGACTGCTATACCACCTCCGTCAAGTATTGCGCCTGCATCGAGTTCCATCTCGACGAGGAGCGCCGGCGTGGCTTCCACACCAGCCAGTTGATTGATTACACCCTGGAACCCAATCCGGATGCCGGCGAAGACAAGAACGCGCCACCGCAAAAACTCGCGCTGGCCTTCTTCACCGCCGATGTGGTGATTTTTGGCTGGCGTCTCGGCCGGCTGGCCGATTTGCTCCGCGAAAACAACCTCGCCACGGTGCACGTGTTACCCAAACGTTATGCCGATCTCGACCGGGGCAGACCCTGTGTCGCCTCCATCATCATCACCCCGATCATCAGAAGCCAGTCGTAGCGTGGGGCTGGACAAGGCAGCTTCGCCAAGGCGAGGCGCACCTCTTATTACCGCGCGTACCGAGCCGCATAATCGACGGGCGATCACTCAAGCCGGTTGAATCAAAGCGCGAATGCAGAGCTTTCACCAGTAAGACCGAAGGCACCAAGATTCCGGGCTTGCAGTCGCTGCTAAGTTTTTGGCTGTCATGTTGAGCTTGTCGAGACTGCGGCAGGCCGTCCGCTGTTGACAGCAACTCTCTGCCGGGAGTAGTCTCAGCAGCGTTGCGAGGATCTGCAATGAACGACGGAGAGAACGAACAGAAACCGGGGTGGCCCCGGGAGGTCTGGATTCAAAAGACCTATGAAGCCAAAGCCGCCGAATTCGGCGATGACTACAATGCGGACGACGACGACGCAGTCCTATTTGCGATGGGTGAGTCGAGGAGGCCACTACAGATTGACTCTTGGGCTGAATTGAAAATCCCTGATGGCTATGAACTCGTCGGTGAGGATGACAGGGGAGATTACGACGTGTATCGCGAATCCAAGCGACGGGGATGATCGATGACAACGAAACCGAAGCACCTTAGGGGAACGATATATGACGCTCCAGAAAGACAGTCGAGATCATCTATACGCGGAGATCGAGAATATCCGCGTCACCTACATTCCAGCCAAGGACCGTGCGGCTGGCAAGGACTGGGCTGATTCCGATGTGATTCGGATTCAGTCTTACAAAGGCCCGAACGACAAAGCTCTCCATCCGGGTGCGGAGATTCCTATCTCATCGCCGGAAGTGTTCGGTCAGTTTGTAGCCGCCATTTGTCAAGTCTACGCACAAGGAAGAGACCAAGCCTCACTGTAGGGGAATTACCATGAAGAGATTCTTATGGCGTTCGATACTTCGCAGCAGCCTGTTAGCGGCTCTCGGTTTCACCGTCGCGCTCAGCCCGGTGCGTGCGCAGTATACTAACCTGCATGAATTCGCTGGCGGTGCTGGTGACGGCTCTGGGCCATATGGCTCGCTGACGGTGAATGGCACAAACCTCTTCGGCATGACCTTAAACGGCGGGGCGTTCAGTCATCGTGGCGTGGTGTTCAAGATCAACGTGGATGGGAGTGGCTACACCAACCTGCATGAATTTGCGGGAGGCACCGGCGACGGGTACGCCCCAGAAGGCTCCTTGACGGTGAGCAACAACACGCTTTACGGCATGACTCACAACGGTGGCGCGGCCAACCTTGGCGTGGTATTCAAGATGAATGCGGATGGGACTAGTTACACCAACTTGCACGAATTTGCCGGCGGTAGCGGCGACGGGGCCCTGCCGGGTGGATCATTGACGATGAGTAACAATGCGCTCTACGGCATGACTTCAGCGGGAGGCACGACCAACGCCGGCGTCGTTTTCAAGATCAACGTGAATGGGAGCGGCTACACCAATCTGCATAGCTTCACCGGAAGCAACGGAGACGGGTACCTGCCATTTGGCTCGCTGGCGTTGAGCGGCACGAATCTCTATGGCATGACTGAACTCGGCGGCGCGTCGTTCAATGGCGTGGTTTTCAAGGTCAACGTGGATGGGAGTGGCTACACCAACCTGCACGAGTTCGCTGACGGCAGCGGCGACGGAGCCACCCCGGTAGACTCGCTGACTGTGAGCGGCACCACGCTCTATGGCATGACCGTAAGCGGCGGTGCGTATAGCAATGGCGTAGTGTTCCGCATCAACACGGATGGGAGTAGCTACACCAACCTGCACGAATTCGCCGGCAACAGCGGCGACGGGGCGAAGCCTTATGGCTCGTTGATCACGAGTAACAACACGCTCTACGGCATGACCGAATATGGCGGGGCGGCCAACCTCGGCGTGGTGTTTCAGATCAATGTGGATGGAACCGGCTACACCGACCTGCACGAATTCGCTGGCGGTAGTGGCGACGGAGCCGGGCCGTTTGGGTCGTTGGTGATGAGTGGCAATATGCTCTATGGCATGACTCCAAGCGGTGGCGCGTCAAACCTTGGCGTGGTGTTTGCCCTGCAAGTATCCCGTATCATAGGCTTGACCGGCAGTTTGACTTTCGGCGACGTACCAGTCGGTATAACCGCTCAGCAAACATTGACCATAACGAACAGCGGCAATGTCGCGTTGAACGTCACCAGCATCATTTACCCGGCCGGATTTAGCGGGACATGGAGTGGGAGTGTTCCGTCAGGCAAATCAACCAATGTTACGGTGACGTTCGCACCATTAGCGGCGATCAGCTACGGGGGGACACTCACGGTCAACTCCGATGCGACAGACGGTACAAATACGCTGGCGGTTGCAGGAACCGGATTCTGCTACTACACGCTGTCGGCGACCAGCACCAACGTGACCGCGAGCGGCGGCGGTGGCAGTGTGGGTTTAACGACGGGTAACAGTTGCGGTTGGACCGCAATCAGCACTGACGATTGGTTGCATACGAGTAGTAGTGGAGCAGGCAGCGGCTCTGTTAGCTATACGGTTGATACCAATCTTAGCATTGCAGCGCGGTCGGGTGTCATCGCAGTACAGCAGCAGACGTTTACAGTAGCGCAAGACGCGAACGGGCTCGCAACAATCGGCAACACGCCAGTTGTGGCCGCAGGAGACACGCTTGTTTTCGGTGTAGGAGCATTTGATCCGGAGGGACAATCCGTAAGCAACGTCTGGAACTTTGGTGATGGGGCGACGAGCACAGATGCAAATCCATCCTACGCGTTTACCAACTGTGGGCCTCACGTCGTCTCCCTGACCATGTATCCACCGGGCGCGCCAGTGATCACAAATTTCGTCGTGTCAGTTGCGTGTCCGTTTGAGGCCGTGCCGCGACCGCTAAGCTTGAGCACGAAGGTCAACTTCGTGACGAACAAGGTGTCCTCGGCCAGCCTAAAGGGATTGCTTGATCTACCCGTTGGAACCATCGTGAGCAACGTGGCAGCGCAATTGAGTATCGGCAGCGTGGATGTGTCGTTCACGTTGAACGGGAAGGGAACCGGGTTAAACGGCGTCAGCAATCTGAAGTTGAGCCGTAAGGGCAAGCCGGTGGCGTCGAACCAACTCTGGCAGGTGAGCGCGAAGCTGCAAGGCGATTTGGATACGGTGTGGGCCGGTGACGGTTTCATCAACGCCACGACGAACCTGACGCTTTCGGTGCCGGTGTTGCTGTTGCTGGACACGGATCCGCCGGAGTCGTTCTACATGGAGAAGCCGCTGCTCTACAAAGCGAAGGCCGGAAAGTCCGGCAGCGCGAAGTAGGATTTTGTTGTCAATCAACTCCTGAATCCAATCGTCAGGCCGGCAAGCGACATTCGATATGCGCGTTGTATGAGCAGTAAAGAATCCGAACGGGTGGTCGTCCACGAAGAACGAGGGGATGAATTCCGGACGCTTGTATTAAGGAGGGTCGATATTAAATATTCAGATGGCGACCTGTTCTATAGTGGCTGGATTCAAGATTTTGGGAATGCCCTAACAGGGCCAACCGTTTTTGAACAGGATTACAACAACTACGATCTTGAGCGAGAGCATGTCATTAAGCGCCAAAAGTACTGGTTGCCTATAACTTATAATCAAGAAAATATACGTTTGCGCGATGCAACTACAGGAGATATCGATGACATCATAGATCTGACTTTTCAAAATTACTTTGATGGCGGTTACAATAGAATTTCTGCATATCAAGGGCTGAATCACAAGATCGATACCGATCACGTTACATTGGGATTCACCGTTGATAACTCAATTTTTGGTTATTTATATATTGATTTGATCAGGAGTGCTTTTCGTGGGGAAGCATATTTTGACAGTTTGTTTTGTGCTCACTCAGTGCGCAATAGGGGCATTGGACTTGCGTTACTTTCCGCCGGGTTGGACCGAGTTAAAGGAAAGGGATTCGAAAAGGTTTCTGGGATGATTATCGGCACTCGTGCACATTGCGAACACATCGCCAAAATGCTAGATAAACATGGATTCAAGGTTCTTGAATGTCTAGAAAAGGGCGAAGGATGGTTGGAAGTCAACGTATTAAAAACTTTCTAACCACGCCCGCGCGGAATAGGGTCAAGTCTAATTATTGATACATTTCAGACTTCACGTCGGGCATTTGAATCCCTAGCCGAATTGTTACTCAGTCGCAAGACTCACAGTTCGGGACTCTCCGGCAACAACGGTATGAGCCGCTTGGGTGTCGGCTCATTCAGCTTCACCCGCTGGCCGTTCTGGAAAACAGCCACTTGGCGGAACGGAGTGCGCAGATCGTCGTTGTCGAAAATCCGCACATGCGGCAGGTCGTGAATGGCGGTCTTGAGGTTCGCCAGCTTATCGTTTTGCTTTCGACCGAAAATCAGGTATGGCGCGGCACATGAATTCGTTAAAAAGTGGAACTGTAAAGGCCATGTCACCGTGGGCAGGGCTGTAAATCATGCCCTTCTGAATCAGGTTCGCCCGCGCCGGGCCAAGGCTGTTGATTTTCACGCCGAGCGCATCGGCGATGTCGCCGCTGCGGTGCGAGCCCAATCCAAGGCTGGCCATGGCGCGCAGAAACTGCTTTTCGCCGGGCGTGAGTCGGTCGAACCGAACGCGGAAAAAGTTCGCATCGAGGCGTTGAATCACTGTCCCGGTGGCTTCCTGAACAACGCGCAAGGTGATCGGCGAGGCCTCGGCGCGATTCCACGATTGATAACCCCACTCCTGGAGGAAGTAGGGATAGCCTTGGGTCAAACGGAAGATTTCCTTCAGCGCGGACTTTTCAAAGTCTACGCCGACGGCCCTGGTCGGGTCTTGCAACGCCTTGATGGCGTCAGGCTCGGAGAGCGCGCCAACGTCGGGAAAGCTGAACAGCCGCTCGGCGTAGGATTTCGATTCACCGGCAAGACGGGGCAGAATGGGCAGGCCCGCGCCGAGGAGCACCATGGGCAACTGGCGCTGCTGCATCTTGTGCATGGACATGATAAGCGCGCTGAGTTCCTTCGGGCTGAAATATTGCAGTTCGTCAATGAGCAGCGCCACGAGCGTTTTCCGTTCCTCAGCAGCTTCGGCCACGGCCAGTAACAGACTGGGCAGGTCGCTTTCGAGATCGCCGCTGTCCGCAGCGCCCTTTTCAGAGTCGATGTCCAAGCCAATTTCCATTTCGCCCATCGACACTTTCACCCCGTCCATGAAACCCTTGAGCACGGCCAGTGCACGTTTGGCCTTGTCTCCCGCGCCCGCCACGCGGTCCAACTCGAACAGCAGCTTGCGCAGGGGCGGCACGAGCATCGCCGCCAGCGATTTGTCTTCGTGCGCCTCCAATGACAAGGTGCGGTAGCCAGCTTTGATGGCGAGGCGCTCGATTTCATTGAGCAACACCGTCTTGCCGACGCCGCGCAGACCGGTGAGTAGGATGCTTTTCTCGGGTCGCTTTTCTTTGACACGACCCAGAAGAACGCGGGCCTGTTCGAGGATTCCCTCGCGACCGACCAATTCGGGCGGCGGAGAGCCTGCACCGGGGGAGAACGGATTTTTAATGGCATCCATGACGAGTTCGGTGAATTCTATTAACTTCTAACCGTTTCTATCTGATTGTTGCTAGACATGACAATACATTGCTAGAAATCGAGTGCAAGCCTATTCGGCCCGTCTTCTCGCCACTCACCTACGATGCCCGCGTGGTTCTTTGATAAGCGAACCCGAGCCGAGAATGGCGATCTTCATGATGTTGCCTCCGTCGTTGATTGAGGTTACGACAACCGAGCTATGCGCCATTCTCAGTTCAATCATTCGCCACGGCCTTCATCGCAACGATTTTCTCAGCAGCATCGGCAGCAGGGCGCAATCTGAAAAACCGCTCTCCGTCGGCCTTTGTCGCCAGGCCGCGATAGTGCCGGTGAAGAACGTCAGGACTGTTCCCCAACATAGCCGACACGCGGACTGCATCTTGAGTCACGGCGTAGGAGTATGTTGCAGCAGTGTGCCGCATCGCGTTCTCAGGCCAAGGCTCCAACGTGATGCCGGCGACCCTTTCCCGCTTTGTTTCGGTGCCGGGCTTGCCGAAGCGGGCGGCCCGGAGCAAGGCGTCATTGCGCTTGCGGAAGTTCACCGGGTCAACGACAGAGCCAGTACGCCTTCCGCAAATTGCCAGCCATGCGCGTGCTGTCTCGTTCAAGTCCACTATGCGACGTGACTTGGTTTTGGCGACCGAGCCGTCGATAATGATGACGCCCTCGCCCAACTTCACCTTGTCCCATGTCAGTCGCCGCAACTCGGCAACGCGGATGCCAGTAAAAAGAGCAAGCACGACGTAGGCTAGTAGATCGTGGTCAGGCGCCCTCTCCAAGAGCCGGGCGCATTGCTCGACTGTGAGAAATCCCGGCTCACCATCTGGTACATCGGGCCGGGCGACGTAGGTTGCAATGTTCTTTTCGCACCAGTCGCGTTTCTCAGCATAGCGAAACAGTTGTGACAATTTTGTGAGCATGTGGCGTCGGGACCGGGCCGACAGGGTTGGGTCGTTGGCCCATTCCTGTAATTCGTTCAAGGTGATCTCTGACAGCTTACGGGTCCCAAAGCTCTTGGCGAACGTTCCGAGTCGATAGCGTAAGTCAATTGTCGTTTTCTCCCGACGACCGGCGGCTCTGGTGTCGGCAATCAGCCGCTCAACGATCTCGGCTACGGTCGGGGCGGTGCGGTACTTCAAGACATGCTCGGTGTACCACTGGCACGCTTCCCGGATCGTCGCCCCATAGGGTTCAAGCATCTTCGCGCTCTCGATTGCTTGAATGCGGAGGGCGGCAGGAATACTGAAAGCTGCTTCGCCCTCCGTTTGTCGTTGCGCCCGTAGATCCGTGGCAAAGTCCTCAGCCTTTTGCGCGGTCGGGAACCGTCGGAAGATGCGCTCGCCAGCAACCTGAGTGTCGATGACCCAAACGGTTTGACCGCTTCGTAGCTTTCGTATATGAATACGGGGCCATGCAAACCGTCTGCCTTTGTTCTTGTGTGATTTCATTGATGCAGCCTCGCTTTCTTGGCTGCAAAGTTACGCAAAGTTACGCACAGAGTCAAGTCAATTTACGTAAGTGCTTGTGCGCCCGTAGCTCAACTGGATAGAGCATCGGTCTTCGGAACCGAGGGTTGGGGGTTCAAATCCCTCCGGGCGTACCAACCCCGAAAGCGTTCGGGGCTGCCACGCTCTAGCGCGATGGTGTGGCTCGGGTTTGCGGCACCGCATTTTCGGTGTTGCAGTCCCTTGGATATCTACTATCCTCGAAATGTCCCAAACGGAAATCCAAAGAAGATCACGGTGCGAGCGTAGCTCGGTCTGGCAGAATGTCACCTTGCCAGGATGAATGTTGACGGTTCGAATCGGTTCGCTCGCTCCACTCTTTTCTTCGGAACAGCCCCATGTGAGGTTTGGGTCTATGCACTTCAATTCACCGACGGCGCTGTCTGTGTCCACAGGTAGGAGGCGGTAAGGGATGGCATCATTTTGCTGATACTGCTCATTCTCGGCGTTCCAATTGCGCTCTTGATCTGGTCCGTCGTGAAAGCCTCCAATGCGGAACGGACCGCCTCACAAGCCGCGGACGCCATCCAGCATCTGCGCGTTCGCCTGGAAAACATCGATCGCGAACTCCTCCGTCTCCGGCAGCAAGTTGACGCCGAGCCAGCGGAACATTCCATCGAACCGGCGCCGGCACCTGCTCATAAGCCGGTCTTCGTTCCGCCGTCTCCCGTGGCACGACCGGCCGTTTCAACACCGACGACGCCGCTGTCATCTCCGAAACCTGTCCTACCGGAGCCGGTCATAACTCCCCAAGCACCGCCACCCAAGCTTCAGCCCGTACCCACTCCGGCGTTTGCTACTCCAGCCACACCGGTCCTGCCGTGTTGCTGATGGTGATCGCGCGGATGCTGCCCAGGAATCCGCCGGCGTGAAATCGTTCCGCGGACGGCGGGCACACGCAGAATCGGATGGGGCTAACCAGACGGGAGCGAAATCGTCAGTTGTTGTACGAACTGGCGAACGGTGTGGGCTCGTTTCGCCCGGCGTTGCGATGGAGCACGGCTTCGATTCGCGCGACCAATTCATCCAGCCGAAACGGCTTGCTCACATAGTCGTCGGCGCCGAGTTCGAACGCCTGCATCTTGTCGTGGTGCTCGATGCGCCCCGACATCATGATGATCGGCGTCCACTGCACCGACCGGCTCTTGCGCACCATGCCGCAAATCTCGAAGCCGTTCAGTCGCGGAAGCAGGAGATCCAACACAATCGCGTCGGGTCGTGATTCGAGGATGTAATTCAGCGCATCAATGCCATCCTTCACCCAATGCGTCTTGAAGCCCGCGTCCTTGAGTGCTTCGCACACAATTTCGCCTGCGGCCTCATCGTCTTCGACAATCAGGAGGTGCTTGCTTCGCGCACGTGTAGCCTTGGATCTCATAGATGCTCTCCACAGAGCACTCGCAATGCCAGACAAAACAACACAATTTCCCCCCGATCACGCTCCGCCAACGGGCCTTCCGCAATCGTTGCTTACCTGCCCAAGATGCTGGTTTTTTTCAAGAAACCCCCAATGCGGGACAACGCGTGATCCTCATACCCGCCTGAGAATCACCCCAAAATGGTCACCCGCCGCCTGTCAAAGTTGAACACCTAACGTCTTACGCGACCAAAAGGTGCATCATCTGCGGCATGTTCTTCCAAGCGGGCGGTTGGGCCCATGATGGCTGTACCACCCAGCCGAGCGAGCAACAATGCACTCGCATCAAACCTGTAACGATACCCCGCACCACGAGATGCAATAGAGACCGTCCGATCGAGTCTCAGCCATCGCAGAGGCCGCCTGCGGGAAGCCATGCTGACGAGCGAAAGCAAAGTCGATGTTTCGGAAGATGACCGGCAGCATCGCCAGATACAGGCCGCCATGCGCTACCAGGATAATATTCCGATTGGAGTTTCTCCCCGCCTGTATCAACCCGTCGATGAAGGGGACAAACCGCTCTCGAATTTCACGAAAGCTCTCCCCGCCGGGCATCTTGCTCTCAAATTTTTGATGAATAAACCAGTCATCCTGGACCTGGCGGTGCAACTCCCAGCCGTTTGGGTCAGTCGTTCCCTCGTAAATCCCCACATTCCATTCTCGCAGCGCCTCGGTGGTTTCCAGCGGAGCTTGCAGGCTTTCGGCCAGGACTTGCGCCGTCTGCATGGCGCGCAGGACCGGGCTGGAGTAAACCTGCTCGACCGGCAAGCCGCCGAAACCGCGCGCCACCGCGCGCGCCTGCTCGACTCCCTTTTCGGTCAGCGGATGTTTGACCCCGCTGTTGGAGAATTCCCGGAGACAGTTGGCCGTACTTTCACCATGGCGTACAAAGTAAAGTCTCATCGGCAAACCGCCGTCTGACATACAAGCGTCCAACGTCTGAAGCCAGCCAACCGCTGGCCGCGTTGCGGATCCCTGGTTCGCTCCCCGACACGGTTCCCCGCCTGCGCCTAGTCGAACACGACCGTTTTCTTCGCGTACACCAAAATCCGGTGCTCGATATGCCACCGCACCGCGCGCGACAACACGACCTTCTCCAAATCGCGCCCCTTCTGCACCAGGTCCCCCAACTGGTCGCGGTGAGAAATCCGCACGACGTCCTGCTCGATGATCGGCCCCTCGTCGAGCGTCTCCGTCACATAATGGCTGGTCGCGCCGATCAACTTCACCCCCCGCTCGAAGGCACGCTGATACGGTCGCGCGCCACTGAACGCCGGCAGGAACGAATGGTGCACGTTGATGATCCGCTGCGGGTATTGCGCCACAAATTCGGCCGACAAAATCTGCATGTACCGCGCCAGCACCACGAGGTCGATCGCGTTTTCCTTCAGCAACGCCAATTGCCGCCGCTCCGCCTCCGCCCTCCCCTCCTTCTCCACTGCGATCACGTGAAACGGAATCCGGTGAAACCCGGCGAGGCGTTCCGCCTCCCGATGGTTGCTGACGATGAGTGGGATCTCGCAACCCAGTTCCCCGCTCTCGTGCCGATACAGCAGGTCCGCCAGGCAATGGTCGTACTTCGACACAAAAATCGCCACGCGCAGCCGCCGTGACGACAACTCCAGGCGCCAGCGCATCTGGAACTTCTTTGCGACGGGTGCAAATTGCTTTCCAAAATCCGCAATGGCCAGTCCAAAATCCGCCAGATCCCATTCCACGCGTGTCAGGAACAGCCCCCGATCGCTGTCCTGATGCTGGTCGGCGTGCAGGATATTCGCCTGGTGCCGAAACAGAAAATCCGACACCGACGCCACAATCCCCTTCTGGTCGGGGCAATCGATCAACAAGATAGCTGTATTCTTCATGGAGTAGCCGGCACCCAGTTTTTCACGCCGCGCCGGTCCCCGCAAGAAAAACCTGCTTCTAACCACTCCCGCAGTGTGCCACACTTGCGGTTGTGAAACGAATTCAACGAATCGGGCTCTTAACCGGTGGGGGGGATGCGCCGGGACTCAATGCCGTCGTCCGCGGGGTCGTGAAGGCGGCAATGAACAACTATGGCATTCGGGTATTTGGCTTCTACGACGCGTTTCGCGGCCTCGTTCGGGGCAAAGGCAAATGGCTCCATTGGAACGACGTCTCCGGCATCCTCACACAGGGCGGCACGATCCTCGGCACCACAAACCGCGACAACCCTTTTTGCTATGTCGATAACCACCGTCAGCCGGAACACACCCGTGACGCGTCCGGCGACGTCGTCCGTAACTACCGCAAACTCAAGCTGGACGCGCTGATTGCCGTCGGCGGCGATGGCACCCTCCAGTGCTCGTACAAAATGTCCCAGATCGGCCTGCACGTCGTCGGCGTCCCAAAAACGATCGACAACGACGTGCGCGGCACCGATCTCACGTTCGGATTCAACACCGCGGTTACCACCGCCACCGAAGCCATCGACAAACTTCACAGCACGGCCGCCTCGCACCATCGCGTGATGCTCGTGGAAGTCATGGGGCGCACCGCCGGCTGGCTCGCGCTCGCCTCGGGCGTCGCGGGCGGCGCCGACGTGGTCCTGATTCCGGAAATCCCGTATCGGCTCGATGCCGTCTGCGCCAAAATCATGGATCGCAATCGCAGCGGCAGACGCTTCAGCATCGTCGTCGTCTCCGAAGGCGCCCGCGCGGTCGACGGCGAGATTGTCGTTCGGGACCGTGTGGCGGGTTCGTTTGAGCAGGTTCGCCTCGGCGGCATCAGCGCCATTCTCGCGAGGCAAATCGAGGGACGCACCGGTCTCGAAACCCGCTATACCATCCTCGGCCACCTCCAACGTGGTGGCACGCCCACGCCCTTCGACCGATTCCTCGCCACGCGGTTTGCGACCGCCGCCGTCGAGATGGTTTCCTCGGGTAAATTCAACCGCATGGTCAGCCTTCGCGGCGACAAGATCACCAGCGTGCCACTGTCGGTCCCCGGCCATGCGCCGCGCCTCGTCTCGCCACGTTCGCAGGCCATCCGCATGGCGCGTTCGATTGGCACCTGTTTCGGCGACGAATGAACAACCTCGTCCACATCGACTCGCAGTCGCCGCAACCCGAGCTCATCGAGCGCGCCGCGACCGTTCTTCGCGGTGGCGGACTCGTCGCGTTCCCCACTGAGACCGTGTATGGACTTGGTGCGCTCGCCCTCAACCTGAAAGCCATCCACAAAATCTTCCTCGCCAAGGAACGCCCCGACTGGGACCCGCTCATCGTCCACGTGGGCGATGTGGCCATGGCCCGGTCACTCATGAACGGGGTGCCGCCGTCATTCGAGTTGCTCGCCCACCAGTTCTGGCCGGGACCATTGACCTTCGTCGTCGACAAGGCTGACCATGTCCCCGGCGAAGTGACCGCGCATCGCCCGACCGTCGCCCTGCGCATGCCGTGGCATCCCGTGGCCGCCGCCCTGTTAAAGGCCACCGGAGCGCCGATCGCCGCGCCCAGCGCCAACCGCTTTGGCCGTCCCAGTCCCACCCGCGCCGAGCATGTCCTCGAAGACCTCGCCAACCGCGTGGACCTAATCCTGGACGCGGGGCCGACTCCGATGGGCGTGGAATCCACTGTCCTCGATCTCACGCAATCGCCGCCCGTGATACTCCGTCCCGGCGGCGTGCCCCGCGAAGACTTGGAAAAGGCCATCGGCGAGGTGCCCCTGGCGTCCGCCGTCGAGGGCGAAATCGCGCGGGCCGGTCTGGCGGGTCCCGGCATGTCCCTCAAGCACTACGCGCCGCGGGCGCGTGTCGAACTGTTCGACGGCGACCCGAACAAAACCGTGATCGCCCTCAAGCGGCGCGTCGAGGAATTGAAACGCGAGGGAAAGACGTTTTATATTTTGGCGAACTACGGTGACCAGCGGCTCTATGCCCAAACGCTGTTCGACCAAATGCGCGACGCCGACTCGCGACAGGCCGACGTAATCCTGGCGATCATGCCGCCCGGGCGCGGGCTGGGCCTCGCCGTGCGCGACCGATTGCTGCGTGCCGCGGGCTCACCCGCCGCCCCGGCCGCGCAAAAGACGAACCATGAGTAGAGAACAAGCCGAGAAACGCGCAAAAGCGCTGGATTGGTTGAATACCTTGCGCCGGGAACATCCCGCGATGAGCAAACTCGAAGCCATCGAAAGGACCGCTGTCCGGTTCAACCTCAGCCCGATCGAAGAGGAATGGCTCTTGCAGGCGTTGACCGACAGTGGGCTTGCGCCGAAACCACCGCCGGAGTAATGTCGTTGCGCTCTCAGCGCCTGGAGGGGTGGCAGAGTGGTCTAATGCGCACGCCTGGAAAGCGTGTGGGGTCTGCAAAGGCCCTCGCGAGTTCGAATCTCGCCCCCTCCGCCAGGTTTCAATCCCTCGTCGCCCGGACCAGCCGCGGGCACCACGGTGCAGGACGACTCATCTGAGTCTTTGGCCGGCGCTACGCAGAGCCCCCAGGAAACACCCGAGCAACGGAAGAAACGCCACGATGCACCACGCGATCACGGTGGACAGCAACAGCGCGCCACAACCGACCGCGACGGTTTCCCAGATGTGGGTTCGCGTCGTGCACACGTCGTAGTCGCTGGTCGCCAATACAAACCGGTCGTCCCACACCAGCGACGATTCTGAGGCCGGCTTCCGGTCCAGACAGGTCATGGCCTTGGCTCTCAAAATCACCCCGTTCTTCTTGGTCAGTCGGTCAATGGTCTGGTCCATGTCGTTCCACGGCCCGTCCATGGCCACTCGTTGAATGTACGGCGCGAACCCCTCCGCTGTGGGCGCTTGATTGGCTTTCACCACGTACTTGCGGCCATCCAGGAGCGTGATCAACCAGTTGCCTCCCGGATCGTCGGAAACAGCCTTGCCCGATGAATTCGTGACAACCGCTGCGGGTTGCCCCGAAAGCGACTCGATTTTCATTCCCGTGGCAATGTGACTGATGGAATTGCTGGCCGTGTGCTCTCGAAATTGCTCCAGCATCGCGGTGGCTTGCTGGATGGTAGCCGGATCATCGCCGGGTCGGTCGTTCCAATAATTAATGGTGATGAAGGCCGCCGCCATCATCCCCAGAAAAATCGAGAGGCCAATTCGAATTGGGTGGAACAGCGTGCTCCAGATCATGGCCCGGTCATTCTCCCATACCCATCCCCCACCCCGCAATCCCAATCCCATTCTGCTCCCGTCCAGTTTTACGAGCACGTGACTGGATCTAATTCTCCGCGAACCACGGGTTTGGTGTTTTTTCGCCGCACGGCACCATACTACTCTGTTGGACGATGTTGGAATAGCTCATCCACGACACATGCTGGTCGGCGAACAGGCAATTCACGCCGCCGCCATGGCGGTCAATCGGCCGGATCGTGTCGTTGGCCGGTGGGGTCGTCACCGCCGTAGTCAAATTGGCGGAACTGCCAGCGCCATCGCAGGACACGAAATACTTGGATCCCGCATCGACCAACAGTAAGAATTGCGCGGGGTACCGAATCGTCTTGGTCGTTATGTAGATAACTCCGTTTGGATCATCTTCGTCATTCACCGTACGGTAGATTTTCGAACCTTGGATCCCGATCGCCTGCGGGTCCGTCATCGAGTAGCCGTAAATCCCGGGGTTGTCCAAATACCCGGGACTGTACCGTGACGCAAGAAACGGACAGGTCCGCAATGTGCGTATCGTGGTTACCACATTACCCCCTCCGCCCAAATAGTTGAAATAGAGGTTCGTGGCCTGTTGACTGTTCCCGTATGGGTTCGCGGTGTTGTCCCAATTGAATGTGGTTCCTTCCCACGAACCAAAGATGCAGCCGTTATAGTCATTGGCGTAGAGAGCGAAGGCCATGCCCCATTGTTTCAAATTGGCCGCGCAGGACTGCTGGAGAAGTTGCAATCGCGTCTGGCTGAAATCGGCCAGCACCACACTCGTCAGAACCGCTCCTACTCCGACCAGCACGAGCAGTTCGGTCATCGTGAAGGCGGCTTTGTCCGTCCGTTGTTTTCTGGTTGGGTTGTGCATTGTTCGCCTCGTTGTTCAGGGTGGCGTGACCAATTGAATTCGGTAAAACCTG
>Ga0326727_10007497_pt1 | contig 28763 bp, 18 predicted proteins | sample MB2enrmetagenome_FD_207643 | JGI IMG/M metagenome (GOLD analysis project Ga0326727, IMG submission 207643) | Lab enriched peat soil microbial communities from McLean, Ithaca, NY, United States - MB29MY | ecosystem: Environmental > Terrestrial > Soil > Wetlands > Peat | place: USA: New York... | reverse complement strand
GGATCCTACGCCTCCTGCCCGAAGATTCGCCGCGCCGTCGAAGCCGGCCAGAAGATCCCAGGATTGGAAGGAGAGGTCGCGACACTCTCACTCGAAGTCGAGGTCCAACGCAGTTCGCTCATTCAGATTTTCACCCCATCCTTTGATCTCACCCGGACACTCGAAAGCTGCGAGCGCGACCGCAGGAAAGTTGATCAGGAGCGGCAGGGTTACGAGGAATTGCGCGCCGTCGAGGCGCGGCGGGACGAACGGCTCAAGGCTTTGGACCGCCTGGCTCAGGGCCGAGCGGAAGTCAACGAGGAGTTGGCGAAGAAGGAATCCGCGCTCTCTGCATTCGCTGATCTCGACGCCAAGATGCAGGCTTCACGACTAGAAACTGAAAACACCGATCGGCTGCTCATCTCCTGCCGCCGCGAACGGGACAGCCTCATTGCGCGCCAGGCCCAAATCAAACAGCGTCAGAACCAACTGGAGGCGGCGCGGACCCGGTTGGCCAAGGTCGAGGCTGAAATTGGGGCGGCAAGGACTGAACAGGAAGACTACACCTACCTGGCCAGGGTCTTCGGTCCGGACGAGATTCAGCTCTGTGAGATCCAGGTTGCCGGACCGGAAGTTTCGAAGCTGGTTAACGCTCTGCTGGAGGGGTGCTTCGACAATAAGTTCGAAATCCGCTTCCGGACGCAACGCCCCAAGGCGGACGGCAAAGGAATGGTAGACGATTTTGATGTCGAGGTCCGCAACAAGAATCTGGACCGTACTTGCCTCGTGGATGAACTCTCGGGCGGGCAGTTCGTTCTGGTCAACGAAGCCGTCAACCTGGGCATTGCCATCTACAACATGCGACAAGGTGAGGGCATTCGGTACGAAACTCTTTTCCGGGACGAAACCGTGGGGGCACTGGACGCCACGAACGCCAAGGAGTATGTATGCATGCTGCGCCGGGCGATGGACCTCGGCGGCTTCTACCAAGTCATTTTTATCTGCCATACGCCACTCATTTGGGAGCTGGCGGACGACATTCTTTCCGTCGGTGGCGGCTGCGTAGTGGTAGGCGATCGGAAAGCGGCTGTACCCACTGAATCCCCCCCAGCCGGCGGGGAACTCGATCCCGCTGCTGTTCTTACATGATTCAGAGTATCAAGTGTGCGACTTGTGAGCGGCGATTTGTCAGAGTGCAGCCCTATCCAAACTATGGTCGAGGAGATTGTAGGGATCGAGTGCGAGTTTCGAATCGATACCACTTGCGTGGACTCTGCAATGTCTCGCGTGCGCCTTCCGAGCCATGCCAACACTTTTTGAGAACACCCATTGAATGGCTCTGGCAGCGTACTTTACTTTTCTTGTTTTGTAGTGACCCCAACGAAGGGAAGGTTCAGCCGGGCCCGAAAGAGAGATAAATTGATGCGGTATAGAATGCTCGCCTGGCTGTTGAGATGTAAGCGTCCGAAGCTGACCGTGTTGACAAGTGAGGGGGAGAATAGGTGTCCACTTATCGGCTTTGTGGACACTTAATGAGCTGGGAATGGTTATTTCGGTTCCGAACTATGGGCCGCGCCGGGGGCGACGACATTCCAGGGGAGCAACTCTTCAATGCGGCTAATGGGATGGTCGGGGAGGCGGGCGAGCACGTCGCGTAGGTAGCTCTCCGGATCGAGGCCGTTCAGTTTCGCGGTGCCAATCAGGCTGTAGAGGGTGGCGGCGCGCTCACCGCCCGTATCGGAGCCGGCAAAAAGGTAGTTCTTGCGTCCCAGAGCGACGGCACGCAGGGCCCGTTCGGCGGCATTGTTATGTGTGTCTTGAAAAGGTGTACTGCTTTCCCCGGTGAAAGTCCGGGCCGGCCAGCTCTCGTTCCAGCCGGAAGCACCTGAAGCGAATCAGGAGGCAACGAATGGTTTGAAGCACTTCAGGAAAAGGTCCTCTTGGAGGATCAGTGGTCCGTGCGGGCCGTAACGCGAGTGAACATCGAGCAGGCCCCGAAAGTGCCGATGTGGAAGCCGACTCGCCATAATAACGAGGAAGGCCGAAGTCGCGGGTGAAGTGAACGAGAAGAGCAGCCTGCGATTCCACCGGGGTAGTGATGGCAGCACGCACGGGATTAAGGCGGTATGCAACAAGAGAAGTCTGCGCCCGTGGGGAAGAGGGGTACTCGGAACCAACGCCTCACCCGTGAGGGAGGGAGTCGGCGGGGGCAGATGGCGGAGGGGCTCGTAGTACTGATGAAACCGGGTAACTCCGGTGGAGGGAAGGAGCCCTGACCCGATCCAGTGGGGAAAGTGGCAGAGAGCCAGGTGATTGACGTTGAGTCTACCAACACCGAGCACTACGGTTGAAAAGCTACAGACCTCGCTACAGGCGAAAGCGAAGACAGAACCGGCCTTCCGCTTCTACTCTCTCTGGGATAAGGTCTGCCGAACGGATGTCATGCTGGAGGCGTATCGCCGCTGCCACGCCAATGCGGGAGCAGCGGGCGTCGACGGTGAGACATTCGAGCAGATCGAAGCTCAGGGAATGGAAGGGTGGCTGGAAAAGCTCCGGGAGGAGTTGTTGTCGGGACGGTACACTCCCAAGCCCCTCCTGCGTGTGTGGATACCGAAGAGCAACGGAGGCCAGCGACCGCTGGGCATTCCGTCCATTTGCGATAGAGTTGTGCAAATGGCGGTGGTGCTGGTTGTCGGTCCCATCTTCGAAACGGACCTGCTGCCACAGCAGTATGGGTTCCGCCCAGGGGTGGATGCCAAGATGGCTCTCCGCCGAGTTTACTGGCATGTGACAGAGCAGGGGAGACGGGAGGTGGTGGACGCCGATCTGCGCGACTACTTCACTTCGATTCCGCATTCTCCTCTGATGCGATGTCTGAGTCGCCGTATCGCTGATGGGCGCGTTTTGAAAACGGTGAAGCGCTGGATGACAGCGTCAGTCGTGGAGCGCGCCGAGGGGCGACGGGTTCAGACCGCGGAAGCGCGCAAGAGGAAGCGGGGAACACCGCAGGGGGGAGTAATCTCACCCTTGTTGGCCAACCTTTACTTCCGGCGTTTCCTTCTGGCGTGGCAACTTCACGGTCATCAGCAGCAACTCAATGCGCATATCGTAAATTACGCCGACGACTTCGTGATCTGCTGCCCTCCTGCTAAAGCAGAAGCGGCGATGATGAGGATGCAGACGTTGATGGCGCGGTTGGGGCTACAGGTGAACACGGCCAAGACTCGAATCGCCCGACTGCCCGAGGAATCGTTCAATTTCCTCGGTTACACCGTCGGCGGCTTCTACGGAAAGGCGGGCCGCCGCTACATTGGCACCTGTCCTTCACGGAAAGCTGTACGCGCTTTGCTCAAGCGAATCCATGAACGCACATCCTCGCAATGGTATGCCGACGCACCTCAGACTACGGTAGACCGCATCAGCAGCCTTTTGCGCGGCTGGTGTGGCTACTTCGATCAGGGGCCCGTCATTCGAATCTATCAGCTGGTTCGAAGATACACGGAGCGTAGGGTGCGACGCTGGTTGATGCGCCGAACGGGACGTGCAGGCACCGGGTTCACCCAGATCTCGGACAAGTATCTCTACCAGACGCTTGGCCTCTTTGCCGTTCCGCTGCGACGTGCCGACCTGTCGAGGGCGAAGGCCTGATGGATCGGGGGAAAGCCGGATGCGGGAAAGCCGCACGTCCGGTTTGACGAGCGGGATGTGGAACCGGGGCATGGTCCGGCTAGTGAGGCACCGGCGACCGAAAGGCCGGAAACAGATAGGCCGACCCTAAACCACCGCGCCACATCCCGACTCTACCGATCTCCAGACCGCCATCCTCCGCGTAACGCGTCAGCGCTTCCCAGCGGACCAGCGCATACTTCACCGCCGCGGTTGTATCCGATTTCTGCGACAGTTTGGTCAAGCAGCTTTCCAGCCACGCGCGCAACGATTCCAGCAGGGGCCGAGCGCGGGTTTGCCGGATCGCACGCCGCTCGTCGGGTGGACGGCCGCGGATTTCCCGCTCGATCGCGTACAGAGCCGCGATCCGCTCCAGAGCTTCCTGGGCAATCGGTGACTTATGAGCAACCTGAAGATCGTAGAATTTCCTTCTAACGTGCGCCCAACACGCCGCCTCGCGTATGCGCCCGGTTTCGTACACCGCGTCGAACCCCGCGTACCCGTCGGCCTGCAGCGTGCCCGAGAAGTGGCGCAGGTGACCTTGGGGATGCTCGCCCTTGCGATCGGGCGAGTACGCGAACCACACCCCAGGCGGCGTGGCGTCCCCGGCGGGCCGGTCGTCACGAACATAGGTCCACAGTCGCCCCGTTTTCGTTCTTCCCAGGCCGGGTGCCAGTACCGGCACCGGGGTGTCGTCGACATGCAACTTTGCCGCACCCATCACGTGACGCCGTAGCGCCTCCACCAACGGCGCCAGCAACTGGCTCGCCCCACCCACCCAGTCCGCCAGCGTGGTGCGCTCCAGTTCCACGCCCACCCGCGCATAAATCTCTTCCTGGCGGTACAACGGGAGGTGGTCGCAGTATTTCGATACCAGCACGTGCGCCAGCAAGCCGGGTCCGGCCAGACCGCGGGCGATGGGGCGGCTGGGCGCTTCCGCCTGCACAATCTTGTCGCAGTGCGCGCAGGCGAGCTTCGGCCGCACCTGTTGGATCACGTGGAAGTGGGCGGGAACATACTCCAGGATCTCGGAGACATCTTCGCCTAAAGCTTTCAACTCGCCACCGCAGTCCGGACAGGCCGTTTCCTTGGGCAGAATTGTCTGTTTCTGACGCGGCAGATGCCCCGGCAGCGGCCGGCGACGCGGCTTCCGGCCATTTCCCGCTGGTGCCGCCGCCCCAGGGGTTGGGGAGGCCGCCGGTGGCTCTGCCGACGCGGTGGCCAGTTCGTCCAGTTGTAACTCCAATTGCTCGATCTGCCCTTGCAACTTCTCCGACCGGCGCCCGAACTGCATCCGCCGCAGCTTGGCAATCAGCAGTTGCAAGCGTTCGATCTCGGCTTGACGCCCCGCCAGTTGTTCGCGCTGAACCAGAATCTCTTCCGCTTGCACGCTGAGCGTTTGCTGCTGGGTGAGGATAAGAACCTTTAAGGCTTCCGGGGGGAGCGTGTCGAGATTCGGCAGGGTGGGGCGCGCGGTCATCACGACCGCAGTATGCCAGATATTCTATGATATGCAATAAGAAAACGCACGATAATGCAATATCTATTATAAGAATATCCGAAGGCGAGAAACTTCCCGGCTTACACCGCCATCTGCGGCGCCGAGGTGCGGATGGGACGTCGCCAGTCAATGCCTTCCAGCAACATGGAAAGCTGCGCCGGCGTCAACCCGATCACGCCACCGGTGGCCTGCGGCCAGATGAAACGCCCGCGCTCCAGCCGCTTGGCAAAAAGACACAGGCCGTCGCCGTCCCACCAGAGCACTTTGAGCAAGTCACCGCGTCGCCCACGAAAAATGAATACCTGCCCCGAAAATGGGTTCTCCTGCAGCGCCGTCTGCACCATGCCGCTCAGTCCCGTAAACCCCCGCCGCATGTCCGTCACACCCGCCACGATCCAGATTCTTGTCCCCGCCGCCAGACCGATCATGCCAGCAACTCTTTCAGCACCAACCGCAGCGCTTCGGTATCCACCGCCCCCGTCAGTCGCAATTGCCCTTTCGGCAGCTCGACCTGAATCGTACCGGAGGGTGTTCGGCCGCTGGGCACGTTGCTGGCATGCGCCCCGGCCTCGGCCACGCGAACCGCGACCAATCCGGGGATCCCCCTTTTCCCAGATTCCAGGAGTCCTTGGCGATACTGCCGCCGCCAACCAAACAACTGGTTGGCGTTTACACCATGCGCCCGCGCCACGCGCGCCACCGACGCTCCTGGCGCCAGGGTCTCCTCCACCATCTGGCGCTTTAGCTCCGGACTGCGGTACTGTCGCTTGGCGGTGGGAAGTGCCTTACGGGAGGTAACAGCATCAATCACTGCGGGACGAGAAGTGTCCATCTATTTCTCCAAGTGGACACAACCAGAGTGTCCACTTGGAAGAATGCCCACTAAATTCAAACCCGTCCAGACGGCCAAGACCGAACGCTTACCTTCATGTCTACTCCCAATGCCGAGGTCGGCCCCAATTGTGAGTTCAGGTTTGAATTGGGGTCGGGGGGCAGTCAAGCGTCGGGATTGTCGGTTGTGTTCACGATCGGTGAACCGCTTGGACACGCTTAAGCATGGATTGGGTGGATAGAGCGTCTGCCAATTGCCGCAGGAACTCTCTGACCTGTTCGATGTTTGTCGCCGCGCTGAGACTCACGCGTAACGCAGCACGGGCTACTTCGTAATCCACGTTCATTGCCAACAAGGTCTTTGGGGGCCGCATAGCGCCAGATGCACACGCAGACCCAGTTCCGACAATGATGCCCTGGGTCGCAAGAGTTGCCGCGAGTTCCTCTCCTACAGCACCGGTCAGGGAGAAACAAGACGTATTCGGCAACCTCCGGACTCCGGCGCTGTGAATTTGAGCCCCGGGGAAGTGCGTTTTGAGCTCAAGCTCGAGCTGGTCTCGGAGGTTGGCTATTGACTCGGTTGAAACGGGATTCCAGTCGGTTGCGGCAACCGCCAACCCAGCCAGGCCCGGTGTGTTCAAGGTGCCGGAGCGCCGTCCTTCCTCTTGCCCGCCGCCGAGAAGGAGGGGCAGAAGCTCTATTCCGGGCCTGATGTAGAGTCCCCCGATTCCCTTTGGGCCATGGAACTTGTGAGCAGAAAACGAGGCCAAGTCGACGTCTGGCCAATCGCCTTGGAGGTCTACCTTCACTTTGCCAATGGCTTGTGTTGCATCCGTGTGGAAGAGAGCGGCCGGACTTCGTTTTCGAATTATCGACCCGATTTCTGGCAAAGGTTGCAGCACTCCCGTTTCATTATTGGCCGCCATAATCGAAACCAGAACCGTTTCCTCGCCCAAGGCATCATGGAGCGCATCCAGATGGAGAAGTCCTCGCTGATCGACAGGGATTTCAATGACCTTAAATCCGCGACGGGCAAGTTCGATAGCTGGTTCGGAGACCGATGCGTGTTCAACCGCACTGATTAAAACAGTCCCGGTCTTAAAACTTTTAGTGATCGAAGAAAAAATCCAGTTGTTCGATTCCGTAGCTCCGGAGGTGAAACTGAAGCAATCCGGCTCTTCTGCGTTAACCAGTTTTGCAATTGCGCCTGCTGCCGCGCGCCGGGGTGCGTCGGCCCCGGTGAAAGCGGCTGTCGAGGACGACGGGTTGAAATAACACTCGTTCAAATACGGAAGCATGGCTTCGACCACTCGTGGAGACGGTTGCGTCGTTGCGTTGTTGTCGAGATAGATCATGAGATCAGCCGAGCCACATTACTCCCGCGAGGGCGGCAGGAATACCTGATTCAAATGCCACTTCAAGAAATCAAGTCTGGGCCTGTAAGATTCACGATTTGGCTTGAGTATGGGTTTCCTGTGAAATCGGCCTAAATTTTCAACAAAGCCTTCGGTCCCATACGCTCTCTCAGAGATTATCGCACAGCGGTCTGCATCAATGGTGAATGCACCGCGGTCAAATAATTTGTGGTGCAACGAGCAGAGAGATAAACCGTTTTCGTGGACATCGGGCCCTCCAGCCTGATGCCACATTATGTGGGCGGCCTCCAGCGCGACAACAATGTGTCCGATCCTGACATTGAAACCGCAAACAGCGCAGCGGTATTCGTAAGCAGATAATATCTTGTCCCTGAATTCTGGGTCCCGGTCATTGCTCTTCAAGGTTTCTTCTGTCGTCGTTAAGCCCAGCGATTGAAGAATGTCTTCTTGTAATGTTTCGGGAAAATGAGACTCAAGAAGCTCCAGAACGATTTGAGATCGCAATGCTTTATCGTCTTTTAATGTTTGATATATAGCCGGCTGAAATCCTCCCACTGCATTGCTCTTCAGTAACGCTAGTCTGGTGGGGCTTCCGCTTGATCGCTTAGGCAAGGGTGAACTGGTCCGAAATTCCCAAATGTCTTTGTCATGTTGAAGCGCCCAAAAAGGATATTCGGGATGGCAGACCTTTCGAGGAGGGCCGAACTCTGTCAGGAGATCATGGAGCGGCTTTTCAATAATTCTGAACGGCAACAATCGGACCTCTTCGCTGTCCAGTTTGGAAATCGCCAGCAAGCACAGCAGTGGTTTGTGCGGCGCTCGCTGGCCACCCTTACTCCAAACAGCGAGGGATCTAAAGCGTCCGATAATTTCCTGGTCACTCACCGTGGTCATTCGTGGCCCTCACGTGGTCTGTCATGTTGAGCCCGGATGAGATGCACGAGTTGCGGAATAGTGTGCTCGATATCGATGAAGGGGACTTGCGCGAAAACCGCGTCAGGCGTGTCGCCTGTTTTGGCGAGCATGTGCCCTCGGCCAAGCAATCTCTCGGCGCCGGAGTTCTTGCTCCCCATAGCGATCTCCGCAGTAGCGGCGTTATCGACCTTGAGAATCAAGCGATTCCCGAGTTGCGAGCGAAGTTGCAGGGGCATCACGTCCTTGTCTGGACGTTGAGCGGCAAACATAAGGAAAATTCCTGCCGCTCTAGCCTTAATACTTAAGCGGCCAACAATGTTTGGGACAGATTCCTTGTAGTCTTCCGTCTGCATCCAATCGGCAAACTCATCGTGAATGATCCATAGGGTCGGCAATGGTAGGCCAGTCGCCCTCCGGTAAGTGTGAATATTCGGGACCTTTGCTGCCTTAAAGAGCTCATATCGGCGGTTCATTTCATCGACGAGCCCATCAAGCATTTTAACGGCTGCTCCCGGCTCATCGATAATTCCACCGGAGCCCACTTGTACGTGGGGCAATTCGTCGAGCGGACGGTAATCCACTCCAAACTTTGGGTCAATTAGGTAGATGTGAGCCTCAGCGGGAGCGCGGGTCGCGGCGATGCTCAAAATCAGGTTTTGCATCAATACTGATTTCCCGCTGCCTGTTATTCCAGCGATTAGGGTATGGGGTTGATTGAGTGGGTCCAACAGCAAGGGTTCCCCATCTTCCTCTCGTATCCCCACGCAAAGTTTCTCGCCAAGCGTTCGTTGACTGTAACTTCGGAGGTAGGCCAGGAGTACTGGCTCAGTACGTAAGACCTGACGGTTGGGCCGTTCTACGGCAATGGAAACTCGTCCCGATTCGGGTGTCGTGTGAATTATTTTAACTCCTTCCGAAGTGAAAATCTCATCAGCGCGGGACTCAACGGCTTGGACGGTAAGGTCTTTCGAGCCCTGTAATTTGATGATGCCGGAATTTGGTGTCAGTATTGGGGCAACACCTTCAACTAACCGAGCGGGTAGGCCGCGAGTTATCAAGGCTTGACGTAGGTGAGTGGTGATTGCCTCAAGCCATGCCTGGCCGCCTTCCTCCGAGGTGTGGAACATCGCTGCTCGGGATTCGAGGAAGGACATCAGTGACTCCGTCGCCGGGTCCGAATTCGGTCTGATCGGGGTTGCGGAAGGAGGAATGGAGGGAGTGTCAGGACTCGTTACGTGCGGGCCCACATTTGATGTTTGAGGCACTGGTCCATTCGAAAGATTGACCTGCGGTTCGCTTGTAGTACCACACACACTTTCCTGGGGATGCTTCTCAACCATCTTCTCTGGCGCAACCTTGTCCTCGGACCTGCTGGCCAGGTGATAGAGCTTTGACTTCCCAAACGCTGGGTGACCGTTGCGTAGTCGCAATTCAGCAGTTGATTGGAAGTCGCCGTTGTTATATTGAATTACGAGTGCCCGAACGTGGCCCGGGCCGAAAATCTCCTGAAGAGCCTCGAGCTGATTACGCCCTTTTGTTGCGGGAATCCCTTTAACACAGGATACTTGGGCAGTCAGGTCTTGGGGTTCATTTACGAAGATATGTGAGTATCCCCAAATACTGACTGAGCATTGTCGCTGCCGGATTGCCCGACGCCAGGCGATTGTGTCTAACGGCGGTAAACCGGGTGCGACAACAGCTTGAGAAACTAGCAGATCAGACAATCGAGCGAGCCAAATATCCTGGTCGATGGTCCGCGTCTCGCCATCCATTGCCTCGGTCATCTGGGAGAGGGTATCCACCAGTTGTTTCGCTGAAGTGCTTGCTGCCCCCGCAAGCGTGTCATGACTGACGAATTTCGCTTCGGTCACAATTATGTCGAGATGCATACTGCCGTCTTCGCTTGTCTTAGGCGCAAGTACTAGCAGGTCGGCGATGTTTGCTCCCTCCTTCTTTCCAAGCCACTCGCTGTAGTCATCGAGAAAACACCAAGCGATAGGCCGCCCCATGCCAATTTCCGATTGCACGAGATAACGTGAAAGCACCATCCCCAGCAGTTCATTGGTATTATTTGCCCGCCGGGCAGCCTTCAGGACCAGGCCACCGGAAATTTTGTTCGCATCGTGCATAATACGTTTCCACAGGGAGTCGATAACTTCATCCGGAGTATCGGACGCGAGCAAAACTTTCAGCTTTTCCTTGAGAGTATTAACCAACAATGTGTCTCTCGCGTCAGAGGAAATGATTAGGTTCCGACCATGCGTTGCAGACTGGACGTAGCGAATAACTCTTACGCGGCGCGCCTCAAGGAGTTTGCGGTCGAGTAGTTCGTCTTGGTTCACCACCCACGTCGCGAGTTCGTGCGTTTCCCTGAATATCCGATCGACGCTTTGATCATCGAAATCGAGACATCGCATGAGCACAGGGCACTTACCAACGTCCCACGCCTCATCTGCACCATTTGCGCAAAGCACCGCCAGTGAATAGAGATACGTCCACCCCGCTTCGGTCTGAGCCGGGCACGCAAGTTGCAGTCGCACCTTTCTGTCACCTTCACTTACAGGAAGGCGCCGACTCCACTGGTGAGGTTGAAGATCTTCAGGATTGACCGTCTCTCGAGGAAGCCATTCCCATGCAGGTTTCGCTTCTCTGGAGATTAGGTCTCGGCAATAGGCAATATCTACGGGTTGCGATCGGCCTTCGCGCCGGAGTCGATTTGCCGCAGTAATATTGACACGGACCTTGGCAAGAAAATCGCCTGATGCCTCAGTCGGATCCGCCTCTGTATCGACACCTCGAACGACGAGATCTCTGTAGATTTGGCGCAGGTGGTCTTCATCACGATGCATTAGCAGCACCTGGCAGGTTATCTTATCGTCTTCACGATTTGCGTTGATACGATTAATTGTATTAACAACGGCGGTCGGCAGGTCGGGCGAGTCGCAATTATAGAGTAGGATGGAAAAATTGTTCCGTTCGTGTGGCTGGAGCCTGAGATACTCAATCATCTCGTGCTCTATCGTTGCCGCAGCGGTCATCGATTCGTCATGGAGGGCGGGCATCGCCGATTCGCTGGAAGGCTCGGGTGGCTGGTGCAGAGTATAAGAATCAAACGCCTGAGTGACGATACGCGGAAAAGCCTGGGTGTTCTCCCACACAACTGTCATTTCAGGGTATAGCGGGTGACCGAGAAGCTGCTCAACCTCGCGAAAGAAGAGCGCCCCACTAGCTCCATCTGAGAAAGGGCGGCGGTCACTTCCAAGCAACTGGACGACGAGATCAAGAACTTGCTGTTGACGAGCAGCGGAGGCTTCCATGCGCAACGGGTGCCAGGGGCAGACAACTGACATAGGTGGTCGTCGGCCGGAACGCTGGATCTGTGCTAGCCCTACTCGCAAGATTATCCGAAGGAGTTGCCTTCGTACGTCTTGATGTCTGAGTCGATTGACATTGTGAAGGAGGGTCCTGTAACTCGCCGCAACAGCAGGAATATTTTCCGTGGCGAGTGCATTCTTGCGGAGCGCAAGAACAGCGCTGCTATAAACCGAATCGAAGCTATTGAAGTGCTGAGCAAGTTCGGAAACTTGGGCCGGAAGGAGCCACTGCTGAGCGATTGTATTTTCCAACAGTTGCTTCCACAGCGCGGTCAGGGATTCAATTCGATCTTGCGCCGGAACAAAAGCGCCACGGCCACCCCTTCTTGCCACGTCCGCAAAGCCTTCGACACTTTCGAGGGACAATGAAACGGGCATGCCCTTGCGACCCACCACCTCGTATTCGGCCACGCATCCAACGAGGGTCGTTCCGCGGTGCGCATGATAACGGCAGATTGCATCAAGATCTGCGGCTTCCTGTCCAAGAACAGAATCGATTGGAAACTTCCACGTCAGGGAAAGGGTCGCAACTTTTCGATCCGTTCCGCCCCTTTGCTTCTGGAACACCGAAACTAAGAAATTTAGCGTTGTTGCCCTTCCGGTTCTGCTTGTACCTTTAAACTTCGGTTTGTCTTTGATCTTCGGGAGAACATCCTGGGAGTATGTGCAAATCAATGTCTCCTTGAACCGAATCTTTTTCTTTGTTCGAAGTTCAAGGGAACCGTATGTGCGTTCGAAGTATTCGCAGGCGCGTTGGTTGATCTCGATGAAGCTGTTCGGCTTCGTTTGCCTTTTCCCCTCGAGGACCACGTAGGCAGCTTCATGTGGAGAGAGCCCCCTTATTGATCGATGCAAGCATTCAAAGATGCCCTGGAACAAATCAATACATTCGATTTTCCTTCCATGAACGAAATCCTCCCATTCGAGAAAGAGACCCGCGTCCTTTTCCAACTGCTCTGTTCGTCTCTCAAAAAATTCCCGGAATTCATCTGGGGCGGATCCCGCCTTACGTGCGACCTTGCACAGTGCCTGAATTACAAGCTCATCGTCAGGAGTAGGGGTGAGGCCTTCGGCTTCGAGCGCATTGCGGGTGCGTTCCGCAAAATCCCTTGATGTAGACTTCTTTGCTTTGTCGAAGCACTGTCCCGTGTAATTCCAATCGAATCTAAATAACAAATTCTCGGTTGCGCTGTTGCGGGCGCCGTCAGAGTGAATGTAAGCCTCAAACGCTTTTATGACTTGCTCAGGTATGGGAGGCTGTTGTTCGTCTGACCGGAGACGAGAGAGAGTCTCGCGGAGGATATCTGGGTCGAGTGGTTGTTGCGCCAACCCACGTTTATCGAGATAACACTCAAGGGAATAGTGACTTCGAAACTTCGCGGCCCATTGAGAGGGTTGGGCCATTTTTGATTCATTCAGAGAACTGAAACAGTCTTCAAACAAGGGCAAGCCGATAATCGGCAGCGCTCTCCCCGCGGCCCTGTTTAGTGGCTCGCTTCTAAAATTCGCGAGAACTGCAGAAAGAAATTCTCCCGCCTTAGCGGTGGGGCAGCGCCCGGTCTCAAACAGTCCCTTCAGCATGGCTTCAACCTTCTTGCGATCTTCAGGCAGAAGATTGATACCCACGCTTTTAGCCACAAAATCAACCCATATGTAAGCGATGGCCTTATCTTTGAGGTCCGATGCATCGGTTCGGTCGCTGTCAGCCAGTGAAGCTTCAGCGTCCGATTCTACTTCAGCCGTGAGAGTCACGGAACCATCTCTTTCTCGGTTTCGGACATTCACGGACGAATCCGCTGTTGTATAGCGTGGATCGACGCCGTACTCTCGCAGTTCGAACTCCGGAAACTGGATTTGGAGACGCGAAGCCTTTGGACCAGCAGTTATGCTTGCTTGGATAAACCCGACCAACTGTTCGTTGGAGAATCCGGATAGGACGTGGAATGCGCCCCGAAAGTCGGGGTCATCTTCAAGCTGTGGCTTGAGTTTCAACAGGACATATTCAAGGGCTATAGCCCCCACTAGTGCATCGGGCGGATTGACGCTCATGTAAGCGACTCCATAGGGTTGACTATGTACGTGCAAGCGTCGCTCATGCGCTGCGCTAAACCCATGCCGATTAAGTGTTGGGCGAACCGGTCCCTGTTCTTTTTAAAGTCGCTCTCATCGAAGAGATAACTGAGGAGATCTAATTTAGCTTCGGTCGGGCCGATCACCAATCGATAGCGCGAGTGGATATGGCGCAAGAACGCGGATTCTTCCGTGGGTGAAGTGACATTCGCAAGAACTAGCGCCCGGAGCAATTCGTCTGTCGGAGCGTAGCGGTACCGATTTGTGCCGCGTTTGGAAGCGAGCCCGCAGCCAGTCGCGAGCGCAGTCAAGCCATCCGCTGTGCCGTCACGATAAAGTCGTGCTGCGAAACTATAAAATGCTTCAGTGAGCTTCCTGGGATCGGATGCTTCGAGGTCCTTCTTGAGCGAAACTGTTCGAACAAGATGCTCCGCCAAGTAATCCTTCTTTGCCAAGTCATCCAGAGAATCATCGGTAAGGGTCGTTTTGAGCTCCGGATCTGAAAACACCGTCGCGTCGATGAACCTTCTTACCGCCTGGGCGCCAAGCCCGTCGTTTTGGAGATAAGATCCAACCGCCGCTTTTCTGACTAGATCGTTCCGCGGCGCGAGGATTTCGCAAATAATTGGCGGCAAGCGACAGTTTCCCAACCAGCAGTTCGCAGTTTCGATTCCGTAGAGGTAGAGATGGAAGCCAAGTAGAGGCTGTAAATATTGAAAAGAGTCCTGATCGGGAAGGTTAAGGCTCAAGATAGCGGCTATATCTTCAGCCATACGATTAAAGGCTGGGTGCGTTTTGTAAGGGAGGTAGGTGCCTCCCTTCACATCACCGCGATCGGGCTCCGGTGCCGAAATAAGACGCAGTATAAGACGATTGCGTGAAGTATTCGGATCGAAAGAGGGTGCGAGTCGCTTCCTTATCTTCGCACGCAGTGGCTCGGAAGCGCGGGTAAGCATGAGGTACGCGATCTCTCCCGTTCTGGTAAATACGCGTCTAGTCCGTTCAAAGCCGTCTCCCTTTTCCAAGATAGCCTCATAAAGCGCCGCTGGACCAATAGGGAAAACAAATTGGGTAGTCCAACTTCGTTCGCTTCCTGGGTCCACGGTAATTCGCCGAAGCAGACGAATCACACTAACAAATTCGGCGAAGGAATCGAAGCGTTCCCGGAGATATGAAAAATCCGCAGCGAGATGTTCTCCAAGGGATGCTCCTTCATTCATCACTTGCAACCAGTTGCTCCATGCATCTTCATCGCTGCCGTGAGCATTACGCAGAATTTCCTCCATCCTCGGGTTGTTAAAGAGGAGGTTTCGAAGCTGCAGCGAACGGTTGGCAACATACTCCGGATTCTCTCCGGGCCGCGTTTCCGCAAAGAGTTTACCTTGCCGAAACATTCCTTCAGCCATACCCAAGAATTCCAGCAACAAGGCGGAAAATGGTTGACGCTCCAAGCGATGGCCCCAAATCGCCTCGTCAATCCAGGCCTCGTTGCGGTCTTTCGATCCGAAGTATGGCTCGGTGTTGGTTGAAGAGATCATTATTCCACCAGATGAATTGGAAGCCTCTGAATGGTGCCGCTCCCATGAACTTCGATTAAATGCAACGACCTTGAGCTGGCCCTAAGCTGGAGGTCGCGAAGACAGCGCTGCTTCAGCGACATGAAGTCGGCGCAGGATTCTCGCGAAAAGCTTGACGGCATCGCGCCATCGGCAACTCGGCATAGGAACTCAAACCGAGGGAGTGTAAGAACGAAACGGAATTCTCGCCCGTTGGTGCGAAGCAATGCGTCAGGAGTGCAGCCAGCGTCCTTGCGTACGATTTCGAGGCCTGGTGGATCCGAATCAAGTTCGACCTGTGAGAGAAAAATATCACTCACAGGGGAGGTGGTTAGGTCGAGTCCAGTCGCGAGGTAAATCTCGTTGGCGTGGTCTGTAAGAAGCAAGCCGGTCCAAATTCGATTCAAGCCTGAAGCAAGTTTGCGGAGATGCAGACGAGCGGGCGAATTTCCTTGTTCAAGGGGTTTTAAGATTTCCTCAAGATATTCTCGGGCGTGATGAAAAACGGAGGTTTTCCACAAGGAGTATTTCTGAAGCTGCGCCTGGGACGCGTGAAGGAACACCCGGCGTCTTTCGGCGGCAAGCTCGCCGAGGAAAAGGTTCGTTTCTTCCTCGCTATTTATGTCGCCCCGAATATAGCGTTTGAGTAGGTTGTCAAAATCCGGATTGCGTTGGAGAAAGGGGTCGGGTGCAACCAATTCGCTATAGGCTGCCTTCAGCTCCTCGTCTCGTGAGCCGAAAATAAGGAGTTCATCGAGGTCATTCGTGGTCTCCTCCCCGATATGGAGCATCGATAGAAAGCGGTATATCTCCCGCTTCCGGCGATTATTGGTGGTGAGATTTTCTCCAAATAACGTTCGGTGTAACGCTGCCTTGTGAGCCGTTCTTTCTTTCGTAAGAGCATTTGCCTCAGCCCCTGGCCGGATCACTCGGTCTTTCGCGTCGGGGTGTCCCAGCATAGCGTTGCAAAGAAGGCAAAGCACCCCACGCGTTGGCAAATGGTGTCCCGTAACATCAGCAATGCGGGCGAGCATAATGAGCTTGGCGCGCACTTCAGGGCTATTCAGTGTTCGGTAATTGCGAGAGAGAGATGATGACTCGGAGAATAGAGGATTTTCACTTTCCTCTTGAAAACAAACCCATTCAGGACGGTCGAGGATAGCGGCGAGGCAGAGCCCCATGATTTGCTCGCTGGGGACCATACTGAGATTAACGAGCCGTAGACGATTGCCACAGTCGCTCTCGCGCCTCGCATGAAGGTCTATCAGACTCTTTTCCAACTTCCGGAGCAACTCTGGTGCGTCCGGAGGTAATGCCCGGAAAAGTTCGTGCATTTGTCCATCATTCACTGCCAGAACAAAAAACTCCTCGCCATTTCCGAAGGACGACTCGGCCATTCTTTCGAGCAACGTGACATCATCGTTACTGATATGACCGTTGGTTCTTTTTCTCCACGCTGTGACATCGTAGATGAGGGTGATCTTGCGTGGACCTGCCGCGGTGTTTACACAGATTTCTTCCACCCCGCTGGTTCCTTTAGCTCGATTTCCGGTTAGTTCCTTGACGAGCTCGAAACAAAGCGAGGTCTTGCCTTCCCCGGCTGTTCCGGTTAGTACCACGTTCCGAAATGCGCCATTAGACGCTGCAAAGCAATCAAGAAGAAGCTTTCGTGCAGGATGATCAAAACTGAGCTTTCGAATCGCGAGGTGGTTTGCCAGTTTATCGACATGCTCGGCCTGCATGGCTTCGTTATCCGCTACTGGACAATAAGCCCGCAGTAACCTGATCCATTTTTCTCCATTTGTGCGGACTGGCATAGCCATATGTTTATCAAAGGTGGCAGAGAAGACAACCCTGCTGGGTCTCAGGTAAGGTTTCGAGCCCGCCCAACGTCTCGGCCAAGGAACGATTTCTTTGACGTTTCGAGAGTCTCTCCTGGGTCTTAGCCCAATTCTCTTCGATCTGTGCCATGCGCGCTGGGCGCTCTAATTCCGCTAAGGATTCGTCACCATTCCAATAAAAGACATTACCATTAACCTGATTTGGCTTCTCATAGGCCTTCGCCTCCTCATACAGATCTGGATAGCGCTGCTTCAGGCGAACCCATTCAATCTTTTGCTGGTAGAAACAAAAGAAACAGCCACTACGGGTGCGGCCCCATTCTGTGTATGGCGGCATGCCGAGGCCAGAATTCTCCAAAATCCGTTGGACTCCGGCATAGTCGATTCCGTCGTCGCGGAACGGGAAAACAGCACGAATATTTTGCTTGTGGCTGATGTAACCTAAGCGTTCCTCGTCGGCACGGATACCTACATAATTGACGCAGAAATCATCGCCGATATAATTCTCGAAAGGCTTTAACTTCATCAACTCGGTGCACCATCTCCGATGATTCGAAGGCAGCATACCTCCCTTCATTCGTAAGATACTGTCGAATGTACTACCGAACGTCGTGCGAATGATCCTCCGGCCGAGATACCCCTCCAAGCGTTCTAGGTATTCGTAAGTGTCTGGGAGCTCTTTTCCGGTGTCATGGAAGATATATTCCATATTTGTCACCCGGTCCCGCATGTAGACGGCAAGCGCCGCACTATCTTTGCCTCCTGAAAGGCTAAGTACGTGACGGACTTGCAATGGGTCTTTCGGCCAGTTGGACTCATGGTTCTTGGGGTGGGTGGACATCAATCTACGACTCCCTTCGACTTTTCGTTTGCGTGAAGCTGTGTCCAGATCGCGCGCAGGGCAGCAGCCAAACCATGGCGTCCGTACTTCAAAAGTATCTGTTGAATCTCGTCTTCAACCGGGCGGATCCGATTTTCATCCATCCCCTCCCAGTTTACGAAATCGCCGACTTCGCTTCCGTCGCTCTTTGTAAGAGCGATGCGACAAGCATGGCCGTTCACGCTCTTGTTCGTTCCCATTAGAGCGAGTTCCGTGCGTTTAAACCGGCCAGCGGCAAACTCGAGCTGGTGATGGAATTCCATCTCGTCATTATCGATCCACCGCTCAGAAGCTTTTCGGGCAAGCAGATTTGCAATAGATTCAACCCAAGCTCGATCATCTAGGGCAGTGTCAGCGAGTCGCACGGAAAAAGCTTTTAGAGTGGGATCAGTCACCACAGCGGAAAGCTGAGCCGCGCGGCCAGCAATTATACTTCTTCCCGCTCGGGTTTCCATCTCAACGTCGAAGGCCGCGCAAATTGCGTTTCCCAGGCGTTTAAGCAGCTTGGGGTAGGCGGTCCGGATTTCGTGCAAAGCAGTACGCAAGCGGGCTGCGAGTTCATCTGGGGTTTTAAGACCCTCCTCTCCAATCGACGGCAAGCCGCATGCCTCAGGGATCATCGTGAAGACGAGCGTCACAGGCTCTCGTGCTTCGAGGAGTGCCCGGCGCACGGCGATCGCAGCAGATGGAAGATTGTTTGTTTTCCGAGAATATTCCGGGACTTCGCGACTGATAAATATTGTTAGGGGGCGAACGAGATCGATAAGATCCGTCTTCGAGGCATCGCGCGGCTTAATTTGGAGTAAGTGGAGTAGTTTTGCGAATACATCGGCGCGGACACTGTCGAGCTCGCAATACTGAATGTGAAAGAACTGAGGCTCCTTCATCAGTCGCAGAAACACATCTCCTCCAACCTCAGGAAGATAAGTTCCGTCCTCATAAACAGCCACCCGCTGGTGATGTGTTGCAAGGTATACAGCCAGGATGAATGGCTGGAGGCCTTCGCGGATTCCAAAAGGAACCCGTGAAAGTCCTTGAAATACCTGCAGAACGGGAACCAGTGCATCCGTGCCCTGTTCTTGGAGAAGGGCGGTAATGTGGTGCAAGGCTGGCACGAGCCTGCAAGAGTCATTTTTTGCCGATGGAATTTGAAATACCCATCCATTTTGAGTTTGTAAATGGACTCCACCCTCCTTCAGAATCGACAGATATAAGGCCATTTCCGGTGGCCGCTTTGATTGGTCCATGCCCAGCATAGGTTTGTCCGGAGCGGTGGCCATTGCTTCAACGAGCTTTGTGCGGGCGGCGACTGCCGCGCTGCTGGGGAAGCGCCGATTAATGAGTTCGTTTAGCACCCGTGGAGCTTGGGAGTAAATGCGATCACACTGCTTGCTGAGAAATTGTAGGAGCTCATGTCCCGGTTTGAGTTTGGTTTCACCCACATTAGAGAACCAAGGCATGGCCCCGGCAATCGGAAGTTCTAGGTTGTCCAGTCCACCCAAGCGCTCTCTAAAGTAACGGTCGGCTTGCGCTACTTGGCGAGCAACTTCTTCACGAGCATAACGGTCAGCAGCCAGAGCCGGAGTGTTAGCCTGAACCCACTTCCACGCTATGAGATCGGATAACGCTGCGATACTGTTCGTGGGTGGCTGGGCAATGGCAATGAATAGGCCTTCGCTCAATTCCTTATGATGTTCGCGGAGATGCCTCTCGGCATCACGAAACTGAAGCTGGCTGGCCGGCAGCAGTACGCGCAAGTTCAAGTCGGCGCCCCTACCGTTCAACACTGGTTGGGCTTTAAGGATTTCAGCCAACGCCGTTGCCGGGAGAAACTGAACTTCACCGTAGCGGAGCGTTCCCGAGCGAAGGTAGTGACCGCGAGGAACAATCTGGTCTGGAAGCAGCTGTTTGCAAAGAAGTTCAATACTGCCCCCGCCGGTCCGGGTGGCGGCGACACCCTGCTCCAATGCCTCGTCCAAATTGACCGAAGTATGCGCCCACAAACGGAGGCCCCGCGCCGTTCCTCGCTCGTATAGCACGCCCCTAACTTTCATGTCTTGGATGGCCTTCGAGATGACGCGCTGGTTAGATCCGTTGTCCAACGCAAGATGCAAGAACTCCTCTGTTGCAGGGATGTCTGGGGCATCAAGCAAGGTCAGGAGAGCGACGGATTTAAATACGCTCTCCTCCTCAATACTCCCGAGTACGGTCGAATTGAGCATCGAGTCTACAAAACCCCAGTGTATGTATGAGTTTCCCGTGTTAATAGACGGCATTAGATTATGCCGCACGTATTCAAAAAGGTTATGAACGCGGTATGGCTCTAATCGAGATCCGTTCGTTTGAATATGGTGCTGCAATCCCATCGGCTCGGAGGCCGATATGAAACTGAACAAGGAGCGCTCATTCTGCCCGAATTTGCGAATGGCCCGGACAAGGACCGGCAGGACGGTAGGGTGAAAGGGAAAGATTTTCGGGCCAAACTGACAAAGGCTCGATGCCGCTGAGGAGCCATAGATTCCGGCGCGCATTGATCCGATCATAGCCGTACGAGCCTCGTCAGCGACTGACCGTGGAAGAGCTTTGAGGTCAACGTTCATACTTGCTGCAACAAGGGTGACGAGCTGTTCCAAGGGCTGGGCGTAGATTATCTCCTCGAAACGGCCTGCAACTTTGTCCCATTCGCGGCGAGCTGTTGTGTCCAGTCCAGCCGCGTATGCTGCGACTCCCTGATGAAGCATCACTACAATCATTAACGGCTGGCTGCCGCTGCGAGCAGCCTCCTCTGCCAAACGCTGGAGAAGGAAGATGTCATCGGACTCGGGATTCTGTGCGGCAAATTCCAAATTCTTCCCAAGTTCGTCCAGAACGAGCAAAACGCCCCTGTAGCCTTTGGCTCGGGCTCGTCCAATAGCATTGTTCACCCTAGTTAGTACTTCGGCCGTCGAGGGTCTTGATCCGTGTGGAAGCTTGATGCCCAAGGCTCGAAGGACTGTTACTCCTAAAGGCTCGTGGTCCCCCGTTGCGAGATGGGGAAGCACTTTGCTACGTCCGCAGAAAGAGCGAATTTCCAGCGGCAGCGCCCGCGAATATCCTGCGGATATGCGTGCGAGAGCAAGGCCAAAGGCGCTTTTGCCCGATCCGTAATCGCCAGTGATGCGGAAGGCCCGCTGGGTCGAGTTTGGATGAAACCCTGCACAGATCCGGGAGAAGGCATCTCCCCCTACCGGCGTCAGCACGTAACCTAACGACGAAGTGGGATCGCTAAAATCGCGTTCTAAATGGACAGACCGCATGTATCGGGGGTGAATGCGCAACAGGGAAACCAAGGTCGTTCCGTGCGGGTTTTTATGGCGGTGTTCCATTTTCCTCAAATGAAGTTTGGGGTTGTATAGGCGGCCTTTAAGTCATTAAGCCCGTCACTTTCCTGAAGTCGGTGCAGTTGACGCAAGCTCGTAGATTCCACGATTTGGAATGCCTTGGGCTGGCGCGCAGCTACCTCTGTGACTCGTTGAAGAACTTCAGGCTCCTGCATCTTTAATAGACGGCCAGGGCTGTGATCACCTAGCACCAGTTCTCGGAGGGGCGTCGTTTGCTCCTCTGGGTAGTTCCTGTTCCACCAATCATGCACAAAAAATAGGAATAGTTGTTGTGGAATCGCCGATTTGCGGGCAGGATCGAAGGAATAGAGGCTTTCCCATTTTCCGCTTGCGTTGGGACGTTCTCCAAATTCCCTAATAAGGCGCAGCGCCGACATAGCGCTGTCAAGATGGTCCTCGCCTTTGGCAGAGCGCGAGGGCCGGTAGCTGTGAAGAAATACTTCCCAGTGCTGCCGCAGCGTCACTATGGAGGCGGGCCTGAGCGCCCGATTGGCTTCCTTTTCGAAGGCTTCGATTATTTGTGAAGCGCTGAACTCCGTTGCCGGCCAACGGTTGAACACGCACTCCCAGGCAAAAAAAGGGGAATGCGTATTCGTGCTGATGAGCCAATGCAAAACCCACGAGCTGGAAACGTCTTCGAGGTATGGGTCCAAACCCTCTTCGGGATGGAAAATCAGTTTGCCAATAGGGGTCAAAGACCAGCATTCATCAACGCGATTTGCGATCTGGAAAGCTTCGATCCAACAGCGCAATGCTTCGACCATGTTTTTGCCAAGTCCGAGCTTGGTGATGCCTTCGTCGATGTCGGTTAAGGGATCATGCCCACGGACGATTTCTCCCACTGCTTTGGGAATCCATGCGATGCGAAGCGGAAACGTTTGATGTCCCGAAAACCGAAAGTCAGTTTCGATTCGCCTGTTGGGAGGGAGATTCGGGAGGTGCAATCGTGAAGGCATCCGAGGTCCTTCGCTCTCCAATTTCGGCGCTGCGCTGGCTTTTTTCATTTTTCTAGATCAGCAATCTCCACCTAATTTATCTGAAACACTCGTGATCGCGAAGAAAACTAACGGGATAGCGCGACCGTGCTACTCAAAATGCCATCTCTTTTTGAGACTGTGAAGCAGCAAAATAGCTGTTCGACTCTTGACACGGGCGCGACAGGTGTTGCGCAAGAATCGCCACCTCTTTTGGGCGCGTGCCTTCGGAAGCCATCGCGGTCACCCCTAAACTCGATGGTGCCTTATCCTACACCAATCTTGCCACCCGGTTTGACACAAAAATAAGAGCCTGCGCGTCAGACCTTAGTGGCCAATAGGCTGGAGGCCAAAAGCGCCGCCTAACTCGCATCCTATAAATGTTTAGGAATTCGGCATGGCGCCACTTTGCCCCTGCCCGTCCGACCGGATGTTGCGGCAGTTGCACCATTCTGTGCGGTGGTAGATGGCTAGCCCTCATCACGGAGGCGCGAGTTCCTGGCCTTCCGTTAGCATGGGTGACGGAAAAAGCACGCCGACCACCGAAAAATGCGGCACATGGTGTATTCGGAGGGCAGACTGCGGTATTGCGTCGGCAGTTCTTCTTTACTTTTGGGAACCGGCAGGAATATTCCATTGCGGATGCTCATAACCCACTGCTCGAACGACCACTTGTCCTTCGCCCCGGATTCCGGGCGAATAGCAGCGTGGACGTTGTGTGGATAATTTTCTCTCTTGGAATAGCCCTGTCTGGAGACCCCGCAGACGTAGATGGCACGATACGAAGCCAGCTGTTGCTCGTCCATGATGATAACTGGCGACGTGGCGAATTCCAAGTTATTCTTGTTGAACTTCTTTGAGTACGGGCCGCGAATGCTATTGGTGCAATGGTATTTTTCGTTGAAACCCGTTACGTACTTGGCCCAAAGCCACATGAATTTACGAGGGTCAAAGTTGTGAGTGATCTCGATCATGATATTGGTCCCTCTGCGGGGACCAGGCCTAGTCCGTGAAAGAGGTCGGCTCGGCCAGCTTCAGCGCAAATCCGGCGCAGTTCAGGCGCCTTGGGCCCCAGGAATATTGAATCGGGGATCCCGATCTGCTCCAGCGAATCTGTAATCGAGAGGAGTTTTGAGCGCTGCGGATTCTCAGGGTCAAGGAATCTCTCTTTATGGTAGAGAATCTGTCCGTCGCCGCTGTGGTCGAAAACATCCACTTGAATCTTGCGCAGGTTGACTCGAGTCCGAACGGCAAGGGAGGGAAATAGGGCAGACTCGAAATCGGCGTAGCTCAAGAATGTCACTTTTCCCGAGTACTTATGGATTCTAACAATGTCCGCCTCGTGGATGTCACCGTATAGCCGCTCAGCGCACGCGATGAAGGTGCGGAGCACTGTTGGCAAACGATCCACCATTGATGTATGGACGTAGAGGCTACGGTTGTCCTGCCAGCCGAGCGTCGTCTCGTCACAGGCCAGCGCGATATTATTTGTATCAGCCGCAGAGTGGAGCATCTCGCGGCCTTGTGTCAGAGCGCGCTTGTAGTTCCCGAAAAAAGTTGTGATGTCTGTGCGGACGCTCGCGGGGAGCTGCATAAACGGGATCGCCCTTCGCAGATTAGAAATCGCAAGGTATACCAGCAGGTCCGATCTGCGCGAGGCTTGGGCGCGATCAAAGACCTCTTGTCTCCCGCGATTGAGAAGGTGGCGCAAAGCCCGCTTGGCAGATCCGAAAATAGCGCACAGCTCAGAGTACTTCCCGAACTCTGCGGCGAGGGGGATCCGACCGAGAGGTAGGACGATGCACCAGAACTCTTCCAGAAGTGGCTGGTGTTCCGCGAAGCGGTCCGCGCGCGCCGGCCGGAGTGTGCGAAGCTGCCTCTCAGGTTTGTTGAGACCCAGGCTGAGAGATCTCCAATCGATTGCCCGGCGTGACCGAGATTGCAGAAAGAGCTGCTGCGCATTGGGATCCCGAAAGATATAGAAGATGCCAAGTGCAACAGGGATGGCGCTAGTTTCCAGGGCGTCCTCAAGATACAGTTGGAGTTCTTGCTGCCCAAAATACCTTTGAAAGGTGCTGCGCCGAGTGAGGATGCCGTCATTTAGTGCAACAGCACGCAGTGCCTCCGCACTGGCATCACCAATGAGTGCAGACACAACGAGTAGACGTCGCGCGAGTCTCCAGGCAGAGGCAAGGGTCTCCAGGCGCTCGGCCGGATCTTCGATTACATTGAGTACATAGCCAAGATTGACGACGTCAGCTTCAATGCGCGGTCCATTCGGGGCGTGGACGGGATCCCAGCCAACAGCGTCAAACCCTAGTTCCCGAAGACCACGAACGTCTGCGCCAAGGCCGCATCCGTAGTCGAGAAAAGAGGCCCCAGGAGCTAATTGACCAAATTCAAGAATGGACTTGACCGGCTTTGACAGCTGATAGCGAGTGAGGGCAGTCCTGTGCCGGTGAACCACGACACCCTGAGGAGCGCCGATCTCGTCAGGGGATGGCACTGTGTCCGTCCGCACCAGAGAGTGTCCATCCAGCATGAGTCCGCGAGCGGCGAGCAGACGCTCCCAATTGATGCGATAACCGATCACAGTCGCGTTGTCATAGAGCCCCGCCTGCTCCTCGGAGGCTGAGAGAGCGGCGAACTCTGCAACCCGCGGGTGATCAGGCGGGAGGAGCAATTCTTTACGATGAAGGATCGGCGGGTTTAGACTATCCCGGTATTCGGTCCGGCACGACCGCCCAGAGCTGAGGTCAATCGCAAGGGCTTCTGCAAGCGCAGGATGCGGGTCTTCGAAAAAGGCAGGGTAATTAAGAAACGAGAGACGGGGCGCATCAGTACGCAACTTCAGCACGTTGAACTCGTCTCCGACGCCGTGGAGTTGAACGAGGGCATTTAGGATTTCTGCCAGCGGACCTGTCCGGCAGACTGTAGTGTCGCGGTGGACATAGATCGCCGCGGGCAAAATTTTCCCGTAAGGGAGCGTCTGGACAAGCTCTTTGTAACGGGTCCAATCGCGAATCAGGTTTGGCGCCAGCATAAGCGAGTTCGCAGAAATAAATCTACAGAGTACCCGGGGCGTGGAATTGAAACGTCACGTTTCGGCGCAACACCCTGCAGGATTTCAACAATCCTATCTGGAGTCAGCTGCAACTGAGTACGCTGGTATATTGAGCACAGTCCTAGCGGTAGTTTACTGTGAGGAAAAAATATCAATAGGCTAACTCATTGATTCATCGAAGTAAATCCGCGAACTCGGCGTATTACCCTTCTTTGGCGGTAATACGCATGTGCCACATGCTAAACCCCTGTATAATCAATACGCCATTCTGTGGATTCCTTCGCCTCGCAGTAAACGACCGCTAGAAATATTGATTCCCCACGTCTGGTACGGTGGAAGCCACCAAGAGCATTGTACCTTAAGTGGCCGCGTGGGGATTTATGCGATGACCGCGCCTGTCATACCCGGCTGCTATGCTCGTTACATCAGAACATAACCCACGGCTGAGGAGGTGATTGATGGAGCGGAGAGAGGCCATCCGCAACGGAAATGGTGGGCTCGTGCTTACACTTATCAAACCCGCACACATTCCCGCCGATCAACAGAGCGTGATGAAGCCCAGCACGGAAGGATTCTACCAGGCGTGGGAGGAGGCCAGCCTGGCGCAGTATTGGGGCGAGCATAAGCGGTCAGATTATTACTACCATCAAACTCTCAAACTTGCGCCTGAGGATATTAAACCCGAAGCCCTTGCCGAGGTCCTTGAGGGCATGAACCACATCAAGGGTTGCTTGGCCGAAGATGAACACGCACTCTCGTGGGTGCGAGCCGCAGGAAGTGAAGATCCGCTTCTCAGCGTCGCAAGCCCCATACATCAAGGAGCGGACTTGGCATCCCACCAGCAGATTGAACCCGAACCCGATGGGAGTATCATCCTAACTCTAAAAGTTGGCGACCTGGGCGAGGTCAAACGATGGCTGATCGGGTTTGGAGCGGAAGCGAAGGTATTGGTGCCAGATGAGTTGCGGGAAGAGATCGCGACAGAGTGTGAACGTTTTGGAAATGCAGGAGGAGATCGAATGTAACCGTTAACTGGGTAAGCAAGCAGGGTATGATGCCAGGACTGCTCGCCGGAAGGACAAGATTGATATGAACAAGAAAACACTGATTAGCCTTTTCGCTGAATCACTTTTTCAGATCCCCGATTACCAGCGCGGTTATGCATGGGAGGAAAAGCAGTGGAAGGATTTTATTCAGGACATTGATGCATTAGTTGATGAAGGGATGACAAGTCACTATACCGGCACCGTTGTGGTCTATGCCGGGCGTAATGCCGAGATTCGACCCTACGGCACGAAGCGGCTAAAGGCAGTGGATGTGGTGGATGGCCAACAACGATTGACCACCTCCTGCCTCTATCTCGGCGAGATCATAAGAGCCCTTGTCCGCAATGGCGAATTAGATTACGCAAACGACATCTCTGACTGCTTATATTCGGGCGCGATCTGCAAACTCACCCTTAATAATGACACTGGCGACATTTTCTATGATCTTTTGAAAGCGGGGCGTCCGAATACCGCAGCGCAAACCCCGCAGGGAAAGCGCCTCATTGCAGCCTGTAGTCGATTTCACGAGCACCTCAACGAGCAACTAACAAAGCGGGGCGCGGGAGGAGTTGCCTACCTCAAAGAGCTTTACTATGCGGTTACCCAGAAACTCCACTTCACCTTCTACACGATTGAGGAGGAGTGTGAGATCGGCATGACATTCGAGTTGATGAATTCGCGGGGAAAGGGCTTGTCTGTCCTGGAACTGCTCAAAAACTACCTCATGCACTGGGTTTCTCGAAACGAAAGCGATGCATTGGAACGGAGCACGCTCACTAACCTCATCAACAAGAATTGGAAGGATACCTACACGAACCTCGGTTCATGCGCAGGCAACGAGGATCAGTGCCTCAGAATCGCGTGGACGCTATATTGCAGCCACACCCCGGCGAACTGGATCGGATATGACGGATTCAAAGGGGACGACTACATTCCGCTGAGGACGTTTACGAAACGTACCAAGCTGGATACCAAAGCGTTTATCGCTTCGTTCGCTGATGGACTAGCAGAGATTTCCCGCTACTATGCCAGCATCACAAGCCCGACCGCGATGAACACCGTTTCACAGGACGAATTGCAGTGGCTTACCAAAATCCACCACAGCGGCAACATCGCCAATTTTCTACCGCTGATGGTGGCTGCTAGGAAACATCGGGAGGGTTTGAGCATCTCCGAAGCCGATTACATCGCGCTCCTGAAGGCACTGGAGTGCTTTGCCTATCGGGTCTTTTTGTATAACGGCCGACGTAGCAACGCTGGGAAATCGAGCTTCCACCGCTGGGGATCTGAAATCTTCACCCAAGCCAAAACCCTTCGCGAAGTGACCGCAGGGGTGCATGATTTGACGCGGTACTATGCGACGGAGGAATCTTTCACTGGGGAGAACGTTAATCCCGGCAACTGGTATGGAACTCGGCACCGCTTGAGATACACCCTTTTCGAGTATGAACTCCATCTTCTGTCGACCGAGGGGCAAGGAAAGCAACCAAATCTGACGTGGGAACAGTTGAACGACTCCACCATCGAACACATCCTCCCGCAGACACCGGAGGAAAACTCCCACTGGAACGAGTCGTGGAGCCCAGACGACTTCAAGGCTTGCGTGCATGATATCGGCAACCTCGTGTTGACGCAGGACAACTCCAGTTACAGGAACTTTGAATTCTCCCGCAAAAAGGGGATGCCAGGACAGAGTCCTAGCTACAGCAACTCCGACATCCGGCAGGAACGGAAGATATCCAGCTTTCCCGACTGGACACCGAAGGAATTCGCGGTGCGAAGGAGCGAATTGGTGACCTGGATCAATGATCGTTGGAAGACAGAAGCGCGCCCAGAGGCCCCGACGTTGGATATAGTCGATGAGGCGGATGAGGATGGAATTGAGGCTCAAGTGCATGGGGCGACGCCATGAATCAAGTCGGTTATGCCTGCTTGGGTAGTTCCTTCTCCTTGAAGGAAATGCTGTATGCTTGCACGAGATCCCCGCCTCTCGGATCTTCGGTTCTTATTCAGGGTCGCGCTTTCGAATCCAAAGGCCTGCTCACCCGGTCAATCGTTGACCCGCAGCGCCACATTTCCGACTCTGGTAAAATACCTCGCGAGGAACATCGGTAATCACATGGCCCACTGGAAAGTCATCGAGACCGTCAGCGGCAATATCGAAGCCATTTCAGGCTCGGTTGCTCATGACCGACCGGGAAGGCACGAACGGACTGTCTGGGAAGGGGAAGCCGCTGACAAAGCCGAAGCCCTTCAAAATGCCGAGAAAGCCGACCCCAGGGTTGATCTGGAGTGGATGCGCATTCGCCA
>Ga0326727_10007496_pt1 | contig 28772 bp, 20 predicted proteins | sample MB2enrmetagenome_FD_207643 | JGI IMG/M metagenome (GOLD analysis project Ga0326727, IMG submission 207643) | Lab enriched peat soil microbial communities from McLean, Ithaca, NY, United States - MB29MY | ecosystem: Environmental > Terrestrial > Soil > Wetlands > Peat | place: USA: New York... | reverse complement strand
AGTGAGCCCATTAATGCAACTCCCGACACCGCCGAAACCGCGGTTTTCGTGCCGATAGTCGGATTGCATAGTCAAAATAGTTAAACTAAATAATGTAACAGCTATAATGATTTATCTTATGGTATATAAATACGTTACAGAAGTGACATTTGTGTTAAAGGAGTTCTGAGTCTTCAAATTCATCTACCACGATGGTGCGGACACAAGTCCGAGCGCAGTTCATTTCCTGCCTGTACGTTTTGAGGCTCAAGCGAAAACTCAATAAAGTTCTGACGCTCATCGCAAGCAAATAGTCGTAATGAGGCGGATATCAGATCGGGTGTAACCAAAGGCCTGTCCCAGGTATCTTTTATTTCAGAAGGACTCTCGAGAGAGCCTTTGAAAGACGGTACTCGTGCTCCCTTAAATCGAGTACAGACAAGAGGTGAGAAGTAATATGAAGACGTTAGATACAACTGGCATGTTCGCACTGGCATCCATGATGTTTGTGGCCCTGGCCGTTCCGGTCGCTTTCGGGCAGTCGAAATCAGCTGGAACGGGGACCAGCGGCCAGAGCTGTACGTCGACGGCAACTCCGCAGTCGCGTCGCTGGCAGCATGGATACGCTTATGGAATGGCGATGAGGAATGCCTGGAATCGGCTTGACCTTACTGCGGCTCAGAAGGATCAGATTAGAAATATACGAGCTTCTGAGCGTCCGGAAATCCTGTCGCTGCAGAAACAGATATCATCTCAACGAAAGGAGCTTCGAGCGGCGTTTCAAAATGGAATCTTTAACCAGTCCCTTGCATCACAAAAGCTTGAGCAGATCGCTCCTATACAGGCGAAGCTAATGGGGGAGAGGTACAAGGAGCACAAAGAAATCATGGCAGTTCTGTCTTCGCAACAGAGGACCGAACTTCATCAATTCCGCTCCCAAGCGCTGTCACACGTTCCCAATCAGCGCTCCTAATCAGGCAGGAGGGCGGTGCGTTCCTCATGGCGCACCGCCTCAGTTTAGCTGGTACTGGAATTGGAAAAACTAACATGTCCCTGGCGAATTGATACTGAGACCGATTCTGCTGATGACAACGTCCAAAGCGAAGAGAGATACTGAGAGTCGTTAATAAGGGACGGGGCGACGGGACCGGCGCGCTCTATCGGTTTGTGGCCGGCGTCGGACGTTGCACGCCAAGGGAGCCCACAAGGATTAGAAGGCATCCGATCATAACGGAGAGGTCGGCGAAGTTGAAGATGCCGGTCCTGAAACATCGGCCAATGCCCACATTGATAAAGTCACTCACCCTCCTGTCGAACATCATCCTGTCGATCAGGTTTCCAATGACTCCTCCCCGGAGGGAAGAGAATCCCATGAGCATGGGCCCGGAGATCCGTTGAGAGCGCATCACGCACACAAGCATGCACGCAAAGACAATGAGCGGGAAGGCGATGAAGAAGATCACGCGGACCGACCGCGGCATGTCGGATCCTAAGCCCAGAAAGTCGCCGTCATTCTCCGCCTAGCGTAGGATCAGGACTTGGTCCACGACGGAAATGGTGCCCCTGTCGCTGAGCCGATCCCGGTCCACCCGTTTCGTTGCCTGGTCGCAGTCGATGTTTGCCAAGACCATGCAGAGGATCAACACGAGCTTGAGATCGCGCGAATGCATCCACGCCGCCTTCCGAAAGGCCGCCGCTCGCCTCGGTCGAACTCGCGCCGGGGAGCGGACTGCTCGGCCCCACCCGACCCGCTGAAATGTCCGTCACGAAGTAGTTCTCCCTGTGCATCGGACAGCCCGCCAGCCGGTGCAGCTGCGCGATCTGGCCCACATGCTTCAGCGCGTCCGCTGCGGGTCCCTGGAAGAGCTTCTCCGCAGGCGTGCGCAGGGGCTGCGTCCCTGCCAGGAAGGCGTTAAGCGCACCGACGGTGGAGAAAAACCGGGCGGTACTTTCCTCCCAGGGTAGGGGGAGAGCCCTTCAATCGCTCAGCGCCCTGGGCCATGCTGTGGGCCCAGTCCATGAGGTCGCCGATATGCGCCAGGATCTGCGCTGGCGTCCTGCTCGTGGAGCGTGCAAGTAGCCCGCGAATGTGGTGGCCACAGGCTGATTCCGCAATCGAGTGCCCTAACCGAAAACTCGACTGCCCACGTACGATGCTGTCGTGATAGTACCAACCACTAGGCCGATTACAATGTAAATGACGAAAATGATCACAGCCGCAACGATCATATAGACCACAACTTTGTTTTGGGGTGTCCTCATCAACACCGGCAGGCCGAGATAGAAGAGGTAGATGCTGTAAATGCCGCCGGCGAGGACGCCCAGGATGCCGATAGTCGGCAGCAGGTTGAACACTCCCGCGACCCAGGCGGCTGTATACGCGTAGGCCACGAGTTTCAGCGCTTGAAGCGTGTCGCCTTGCGACTGGAATGTGGGTGCAAGTTTTTCTATGACAAATGCGGCCAAGTAGACTCCGCCGAGAGACAAGACGTAGCCCACGATCGCGCCAATCAGCCCACTCACGATGGCTACGTGCACCCAGAGGACACTGGTCCCGATCAAGGACATTTTGATGAAACTGGCCACAACTGGAATGGCAGCAAGAATCACGATGTAGCCGCTGTATAACGAAGCGACACTCGTGGATTCGCCGTCAATGACCTGCCATTCTTGCTTCGGTTTTGTGAGGATATTAGTGACACGCGTCATCATGGGAGCTGTCTCAGTTCTTGCCGAAGAGGAACCTGCGTAAACCTGGGATGGAGAAAGAGGTGGCTCCATGGGGCGGGTCCCGGTTCCGGCGGGGGCCCCGCACGCCCCGCAAAAAGCGGCCCCTTCATTCATTTGTGATCCGCATTTCGAGCAAAAGGCCATGGTTGTTCTCCTTTAAAATAACCGGCTATCCTACAACGGAACTCGAGTACTTTAGTGGCACGTCCAAGGGCTTTTGAAGGCTGCGAACAAAAAGCTGATAACAAACTCAAGGGGAATTTTTCGATTCATCGCCCCTTGGAATGCTTGATCCCATCTTCGATATGTAGCCCCTAGATTAACTTCAGTCCTATGGTCTTTGCAATCCCAGACAATGGGAAACACTATACCATAGGGATAATCCCAAAAGGAATTGAACCTGTCAGCGGCGAATTGCGAAATAACGCCAGAATTGGCTGTTTTCTCCGCGTTTCGGTACGATCGCAAAATGCGCGATTTCGTCCTCCTTCTGGTGTATTTGCTCGTCACGCTGGCTCGGCTCACAAGACGGGGCGGCATCCGTTCTGTCATTGCTGAATCCGTTCTAATCAAGCCCTGACTCTGGCCTGTGACTCTTCGTATTTAGGCTGTGATCGGTTTAATTTGATATCCTAGTTCCTTCGCCCTAGCTATCAAGGCTTTGATACGAACCTGCTAATATTTTTGGGTCTTCAGCGAAATTTATGGGTAAAAAAAGAGACGGGATGATGCTGATCGGCAGTATCCACGGTCATTCGCGCAGAAAACCGACCGGCAGATATCTCGACCTCAAAAAAATAGTGCTGCGAGAGCATGTTAATGCATTCTCCTTCAACTACTTGCGCTGATGTCGGCGCCTAAATGACCCACAAATTCCGCTGAGGAGGCCATTTATCTTCTGACCGCTTCGGAGTATTGTTAAGTGACACCCGTGTTCGAACCTGGCGGCGATCAGGGGCGATCGCGTGAATGAGACGGCAAGCCAGCCGGTTTATTGCCCAACCTGCGCGTCCCACCAGACAGGGCTTCAAGAGAACGCTCCTGTCCATCCAAAAGGCCCACATGCACGCCGTTGGTTTTGACTTCGGATCAGTCTACACCAAGGCAGTACTCCTCGACGCCGCTGGGAACGTCGACCTCACATGCTATGCCAAGAAGGGGATTGACGATCGGAAGGCGCTCGACGAGTTCTTCGAGAAGGTCGGAGCCCGAATTCCCGGCAGTCGATTCCATGCCGGCGCAGCGGGAATCGAGGCCGACCTGAGCACTGGCCTTCTTCCCGTGAATGCCATCCTCGCGATTGCCGAGGGCATCACACGGCTGCACCCGAGGGCCAGGAGCATCATTGAGATTGGCGGCCAAACTTCAAAGTTCATCGCCTTCGGCGGTGATGGCGCCGTGAACGATTTTTCGACCAGCGATGCTTGTGCCGCGGGGACCGGTTCATTCCTGGAACAACAGGCGCGGCGCCTCAATATTGACATCGGCGAACTTTCGCGGTTATCGACGGCCGCGGCGAGAGACGCAACGATCGCGGGGCGGTGCTCAGTCTTTGCCAAATCCGACATGATCCACCTCCAGCAGCGGGGGACGTCAGCCGAGGAGATTTGTTATGGGCTTTGCATAGCCATAGCCCGGAACGCCCTTGCAACGCTTTTGCGCGGACGTGAACCCCTAGCCCCGGTAGTGCTTGCCGGCGGTTGCGCTCGCAACGAGGGGATCCTGAGAGCATTTTCGGAGATGCTAGCCGGGCGGGTCGGCCGTGAACTGGAACGATCCGCCTGCCCGGGGCTCGAGGGAGCAGCCGGTGCGGCGATGGTTGCCGCAGCAAACGGGGGCGAAGCCCACACGCTTGAAGACTTGCGCCGGTGCGTGTCCGCGGCACTCACGTCGGCGAGCGGGAGGCGCACCACACTCGAACCGCTCGGCCCGCGCCGCCAAAGCGGACGCAAAGAGGAGCCGGACGGGGCCCTTGGGGCGCCGCTGGAGGGATGGCTTGGTGTTGACCTTGGATCGGTGAGCACCGACTTCGCAATCCTCGACCGCGAGGGAGAAGTCGTTTCAGCTCTCTACCTCCCTACCCGAGGCCGTCCGGTCGACGTATTGCGCGAGGGCCTCGAGATCCTGCGCAAGCGCTTCCCCAATGGGCTTAACATCCTCGGGTGCGGCGCAACGGGGAGCGGGCGGCATCTCGCCGCCCGGTTGCTCGGCGCCGACGTCGTGAAAAACGAGATCACCTGCCAGATGCTCGGGACGCGGCACTTCATTCCCGGCGTCGAGTCGATCATTGAGATCGGAGGTCAGGATTCAAAGTTCATTGCAGTCCGGGACACCGGGATAGCCGATTTCGTCATGAACAAGATCTGTGCCGCAGGAACCGGCTCGTTCCTCGAGGAGCAGGCACGCGAACTCGGCATCGACATATACAGCGAATTTGCGCCGCTGGCGTTCGCGTCCGAGGCACCCCTCGATCTCGGCTCGCGTTGCACGGTTTTCATGGAAACTGAAGTCGTCAACGCCATCCGCCACGGCATTCCTGCCAGCTCGATCTGCGCGGGGCTTTCGTATGCAGTCGTGAAGAACTATCTCAATAAGGTGGTGGGGAACCGCCCGCTCGGCAGCGCGATCGTTTTCCAGGGCGGCGTCGCCAGCAACGATGCCGTCGTCGCGGCGTTTGAGAGGCTTGCCGGCGCACCGGTGCGGGTGCACCCCTACAACAGGATCTCCGGCGCGATCGGCGCTGCGCTTGCCGCGCGTGATGAGGCGAAGGAAGGCAAGAGCGAGAAGTCTCATTTCAAAGGGCTCGACCCGGGACCGCAACCCCGGTTGTGGTCGTTCGAGTGCAGCCATTGCTCGAACAACTGCGAGGTGAACGTCATCGAGACCCCCACGGCGCGGTGTTATTTCGGCGACGTCTGCGAACGCTTCACTTCGCTGGGTTCCGACGACCGGCACGAACCGGCCCTGCCCAACCTCACGGATGAGTTCCTGGCGCGTTGCCAAAAGTATTTCGATACCCCTGCCAGGGGCCGTCGAACCATCGGCATCCCTCGCGCCTCGACGCTCATGGCTCACCTCCCCTTCTGGGCAGTTTTCTTTCGCGATCTCGATCTGCAGCCGGTGCTCTCTGACAATACCGGCCAGCGGACGCTTGCACTCGGGCTGAAAAACCTAGCCGTCGGTGTCTGCCTCCCGATCAAGCTCACGGCGGGGCACATCCACACGCTTCTCGAGACCGGTGTCGACCTGGTCTTTGTCCCGTCGGTGGTCATCCTCCCCGGCGACGTCCCCTCCCAGTCCTATTCCTGCCCGTACGCTATGGCCGTCCCTTACATGATCGGCGCAAAGAACCACGACAGATTCGTCACCCCGACCGTGAGCTTCGTTGACGAAGAGTCGTTCGTGGAGGGATTCGAGGCATGGCGTGGGCGTCTCGGCGCCTCCAGGAACCGGATTCGCAAAGCCTATCAGGCCGCGCGCGCCGCGCAAGACCATTTCGATCAATCGCTGAGGATTTACGCGGGAGAGCTGCTGAAAGCCGGCAAGTACCGGCACGTGTTCGCCATCCTTGGCAAACCGTACAATACCTTCGATGCCTTCATGAATCTGAACCTCTTCGAGCGGCTCCGCCGGATGGGTGTGTTTGCCGTTCCGCTCGCGTACCTGCCGCTCGACCTGCCTACCGGCGCTTCGGGCCTTCCGTGGCGGTTTTCAGCCGACATCCACCGTGCTGCCGTTGCCATTGCAGAGATCCCGGGGATTCATCCGATCATCATCTCGAACTTCGGCTGCGGCCCCGATGCCTTTACCTTTAAGCAGATCGAGGACACGCTCCGCGGCCGGCCGTATCTCATCCTCGAATTCGATGAGCATCGCGGCGAGGCCGGGCTGATCACGAGGCTCGAGGCGTTCATCGACCGCCTCGAAGGCGGGAGTCGGACCCGGGCGCAACCAAGCCCCCGCACTGTCGCCAATGTCCCGGTTGCCTATTTCCCCGCGTCCCCGGCGGACGTGCGTATCCCTTACTTCGCCGACCACGCGTATGCCTTTAGCGGCATATGGAAGTACAAGGGTTACCATGCCGAAGTGCTCCCCCTCCCCGACGACAGGATCCGCATCCTGGGCGAGAAGTACACGCTGGGGAAGGAATGCCATGCCTACTCGATGCTCGTCGGAGACCTCGTCGATGTCGCCGCGCGTGAATCCGGAAAGGAGATTGTTTTCTATTTCCCGGGCACCGCGATTCCGTGCCTGCTCCACCAGTATGGCGCCGGCATGCAGGTGCTTTTGCGTGAGCTCGGGATCCATGCCGTCAAGGTCAGCGCCCCGACCGGGCAGGAACTGGCAAACGCCTTCGGCAGCGATGCCATTGAGCGCTTCTACATGGGCCTGTTGGCCATCGAACTGTGCGTGAAGGCGGTCTGCGAAATACGGCCATACGAAAAAGTGCGCGGGACAGCCAACGCGGTCCACCGGCGGAACCTGCGCCGCATCGAAACGGCGATCGGAGGCGGCGACATCGTGGAGGCCCTGGATGAGTCGCTGCGGGCACTTTCGCCCATACCCGTCGAGCGCAATGGCCGTCGGCCGGTGGTCGGGATCGCGGGCGACCTTTATACCAAAGTGAATCCGGCTGCCAACAACGACCTCTATCGCTGGCTCGAAGACCGTGGGTTGGAGGTGTGGCCCTCCATGGGCCAGATCGATCTGCTGGACTTCGGCATCTCGCGGCGGCTTTTCGAGAGCGCATCAAGGGGAAGAATGCAGGACCTCCTGGTCAGCGGTTCGGTGGCCATAAAGCGCCTCGTCGACGTCTGGAGGATTCATCGCGTGGCTTCGCCGCGGATCTCGCGCCTCGAGGAGCCCGGGTACCTCGAGATGAAGAAGCTCGCCGCTCCCTATATGCCCAACGAGGCGCACGAACTCCTGTTCCTCAACACGGTAAAGATCGTTGACTTCGCGCAACGTGGCGCCGACGGGATCATCAATGCCGTCTGTTTCAATTGCATGGTTGGGAACGCGTCGGCGGCGATCATCGAGAAAATCCGACATGATCATCACGACATCCCCATCGTCACAGCGGTTTACTCGGGCGGCGAAGAACCATCGCGCGCGATGGTTCTCGAGGCGTTCGTGAGTCAGGTGAAAAGGCATTACGCGAGGCTGCAGTTCCCGCAGCAGAGGAGAAGCCCGATTCCTCGGTCCCCTTGAGGCTGGACCGCTCGGAGAGGCCGTCGAGATCGACCCCGATGGATGCCGGCGCGCCAAAAACCCTTGCGGGCCAGCCCTCCAGCAAGGATAATCAGAAGCGACGCGCCGTTGTTCGCACAGCGATCCATCCTTTGGATGGCGTTTCGGCCCGAAGAACCGGTATGAGTGCACCTCGATACGAAACTGCCCCCGGCCGCCCACACCCGCTAGGTGCGGTCCCAGATGTCAACGGGGTCAACTTTTCCGTCTTTTCGCGCAATGCCACCTCCGTCGAGCTTTTGCTCTTCGATGGGCACGACGACCGGGAGCCGGCCCAGATCGTCAAGCTTGACCCGACAGTCAACAAAACCTTCTTCTTCTGGCACGTGCACGTCAGGGGACTGCGGGCGGGCGCTCACTATGCCTACCGGGTCGATGGCCCCACGGACCTCCACGGTCAGGGTTTCCGCTACAACCCCAACAAAGTCCTTCTTGACCCGTACGCCTGCGGGAACACGGACACACTCTGGAACCGGGCCGATGCTTGCGGCCCGAACGATAACCTGGCCAGCTCGATGCGCAGTGTAGTCATCGACACGTCGGACTACGACTGGGAAGGCGATCGGCCTCTCAACCAGGCGATGAATGAGCTGGTTATCTACGAGATGCACGTCGGCGGCTTCACCCGGCATCCCTCGTCGGGAGTTAAACATCCAGGCACCTTTCACGGGATCGTCGAGAAAATCCCCTACCTGAAGGAGCTTGGAATCACCGCCGTGGAGCTGCTCCCGGTGATGGAGTTCGACAGCAAGGACGTGCTGCGGATGAAGCCTGATGGCAGCGGCCCGCTAACCGATTACTGGGGCTACAGCACGGTCAGCTTCTTTGCTCCCGAATCCAGCTACTGCGTCTCACCCGAGCAGGGAGCCCACGTCCGCGAGTTTCGGGACATGGTGAAAGCCTTGCATAGCGCTGGGATCGCGGTCATCCTCGACACGGTTTTCAACCACACCAACGAGGGAAACCACCTCGGGCCGACGATAAACTTCAAAGGTTTCTGTAACGAGATCGCCTACCACCTCGTGCCATCGGACCGGCAGTACTACACGGACTATTCCGGCTGCGGCAACACGCTAAACTGCAACCACCCGATTATGCAGAAGTTCATCCTGGAGTGCCTGGAGTTCTGGGTCGAGCAGATGCACGTGGACGGCTTCCGTTTCGATGAAGGGTCGATCCTCTCGCGTGGCGAGGACGGCGTCCCTTTGGCCCATCCGCCGGTAGTTTGGAGCATCGAGTTGTCCGAGTCCCTACTGGATGCCAAGATCATTGCCGAAGCGTGGGATGCGGCTGGGCTTTACCAGATCGGCTATTTCCCGGGCTACCGCTGGGCGGAATGGAATGGCCGTTTTCGGGACGACATCCGCCGCTTTGCGCGGGGCGACCCGGGGTTGGTTGGGGCCGTAGCTTCGCGCATCGCCGGGAGCGCGGACATCTACCAGGCCAGCGGCCATCTGCCCATCAACAGCATTAACTTTGTGACTTGCCACGACGGTTTCACTCTCAACGACCTGGTCTCCTACAACTTCAAACACAACCAGGCTAACGGAGAAGACAACCGGGATGGTATCAACGACAATTTGAGCTGGAACTTTGGCGTGGAAGGGGAATCCGATGACCCGGCCGTGGAGGCCCTCCGCAGCCGCCAAATCCGCAACTTTGCAGCCATCCTGCTGCTTGCCCAAGGCGTGCCCATGGTCCTGTCTGGCGACGAGGTCCGTCGGACGCAGAAAGGCAATAACAACGCCTACTGCCAGGATAACGAGACAAGTTGGTGCGACTGGCGATTGGTGGAGAAGCACCGCGATCTGTTCAGGTTCTGGAAGCTGATGATCGACTTCCGCCGCCGCCACCCGGCGGTTCACCGGTCCCGCTTTTTCGACGGCAAGGTGAATGAGCGCGGCCTGCCGGATGTCAGTTGGCATGGCTGTCGGCTTTTGTGCCCGGGCTGGGATGATCCCAACGCTCGGGCCCTGGCCTTTACTCTGGCCGGCTTCGGCACGGAAGCCGATATCCACGTCATGCTGAACATGGATTCGGAAGGACTGGACTTCGAGATTCCGGCCGCGGCGGGACGCCGGTGGTGCCTGGCTGTGGACACAGCACAACCGTCCCCCCAGGATATTTCGGGTCCGGGAAATGAAAGGGCGGTCGAGGGCCAGAGTTTCCGCGTTCAGGGACGAAGCGTGGTCGTCCTGGTATCCCGATAACTCCCGAAGACGCTTGGTGCCGACAGCCTCGACGAAGGATGAGCCGATGTGCGGCCGTGCGTCGTCAAAACTCCTTGATGGTTGAGCAGCCGATGACCGGAAAGGACGGAGCCCTTTGCCGAGCTCGAGTTCATTGTTCCCTCCATAGATTCGGCTTGTTCCGCTAGTGAATATGGCGGGAGTGCCCGGTATACTTAGATTTACATTTGGAGAACAACATGACCAAAACAGAAGCGAACGCAGGAACATTTCCCTCAAAGGCATTTGCGGCCCGGAGCGCGACTTCGGAACTGGGCCCGCTTACAGTCCATCGGCGCACTCCCGGGCCGGAGGATGTGCAGATCGAGATCATGTATTGCGGCGTCTGCCATTCGGATTTGCATACCGTGCGCAACGAATGGAGCGCCTTCGTGGCGACTGTCTACCCCTGCGTCCCTGGCCACGAGATTGTCGGGCGCGTGGTGAAGGTGGGCAGCGCGGTAAAGAAATTCAGGGAAGGGGACATCGCCGCAGTCGGTTGCATGGTCGATTCCTGCCGCAGGTGCCCCAGCTGTCTCGCCGGCGAGGAACAGTATTGCGACAATTTCTGCACGCTGACCTACAACGGCGCGGATAAATTTCTTGGCGGCGTCACCTATGGCGGCTATTCGGAGAGCGTCGTGGTCGATGAAGCATTTGTGCTGCGCGTTCCCAACGGGCTTGACCCGGCCGGCGCCGCACCTCTGCTCTGCGCGGGCATTACAACATACTCGCCGCTGCGCTATCGGAACGTGGGGAAAGGACAGAAGGTCGGGATCGTGGGGTTGGGCGGATTGGGCCACATGGGGCTCAAATTGGCCAAGGCATTCGGCGCGCGCGTGGCGCTGTTTACCACATCGCAGCATAAGGCTGCCGATGCGGTCCGGCTCGGCGCAGATGAGGTCATTTTGTCCAAGGACAGCGCCGCGGTGCAAAAGCACGCCGGCAGTTTTGACTTTATCCTGGATACGGTTTCCGCAGACCATGATCTGAACGCTTATCTTCAACTGCTGAAGCTGAACGGCACGATGACCCTGGTCGGAGCGCCGCCAAAGCCGCTCGGGGTGGCTTCCTTTAATTTAATTGTTAGGCGCCGCCACCTGGCGGGCTCGACCATCGGCGGAATTCGCGAGACGCAGGAGATGTTGGATTTCTGCGGCGAGAGGGGGATCACCGCCGACATCGAACTTATCAAGATCCAACAGATCAACGAGGCTTACGAACGCCTGTTGAAGAGCGATGTGAAGTACCGGTTTGTCATCGATATGGCGTCCCTTCGATGAATCCGAATCGCGGAGCGCGGCAATGAATGCACGGTTGGCTTCGTGTGGCCGCCGGCCGAGAAGGAGGGACCGCCCGCTCTGATTGATCAGTGTTTGGCGGCGGTCCTCCCGAAGCAGGGCGAAAATGCAAAACGGCGGGTTGCGGCAACCGAGGCTTCCCCCTGAAGAATTCCATTGGCACATTTCCAAGAAGTGGAGCGAAAACGATGAGCAAAGCACCCTCCGCCGTTCAGAAGATGATCGGCGACTTCGCACCCAAGTTGGTTGAATTAACAGACAACGTGCTGTTTGGCGACGTCTGGGAACGACCGGGTCTTTCAAAACGTGACCGCAGTTTGGTAACGGTCAGTGCACTGATTGCATTGAATCGAACGGAGCAGTTGCGGTTTCACATCCCGAGGGCCCTGGAAAATGGCGTCACAAAAGATGAGTTGGTCGAAATGATTACCCATCTGGCGTTTTATTCGGGTTGGCCTAACGCCATGAGCGCCATCATGATCGCGAAAGAGATAACCTCAAAAAAGGATTGATTCCAAGCAACGGGCATCCCCATTGGAAAGCGGCCACCCACGGTGGCTTCCAAGAGGGACCGGCCTCAAATTTGCAATGGCACGGAGCTGGTCAATGCGCATCAAAAGCAATCTTCTATTTCTAGCTCTCTCCGGGTTAGCCGCGTTGCCGCTGATATCTCAAGACTGGCCGATGTGGGGCGGCACGGCGGAGCGCAACATGATTTCGGCCATGAAAAACCTCCCGGAGACCTGGGATGTTAAAACCGGGAAAAACATAAAATGGAAGGTGCAGATCGGTTCCACCTCCTACGGAAATCCGGTCGTGGCCGATGGGAAGATTTTCCTGGGCACCAACAATGAAAATCCCAAGAACCCCGAAATCGAAGGCGACAAGGGTGTGCTCATGTGCTTCCGGGAGTCCGACGGCAAATTTCTCTGGCAGGCCGTGACAGACAAGCTGGAGTCCGGATCGGAAAACGACTTCCCCGATCAGGGCGTCTGTTCCTCCCCGGCCGTTGAAGGCAAGCGGGTCTATTATGTGAGCAACCGCGGGGAGCTGGTATGCCTGGACACAGAAGGATTCATGGACGGCAAAAATGACGGTCCGTTCCAGGATGAGGTCCATAAAGGGCCGACCGATGCCGACGTCATATGGAAGCTCGATATGATGAAGGAATTGGGCGTCTACCAGCGCAACATGGCCAATTCATCGCCGGTCATTTGGGAGGATCTTGTCTTAGTCGAAACTTCCAACGGCCGCAGTGACGAGAAAATCCCCGCGCCGCAAGCTCCCAGTTTCATAGCCGTCAACAAAAACACCGGAAAGGTCGTGTGGCAGGACAATTCTCCGGGCGACGGCATCCTGCACGGCCAGTGGTCCTCCCCTGCTCTCGGCCTGGTGGGTGGAGTCGAACAGGCGTTTTTCGCAGGAGGCGATGGCTGGATCTACGGCTTTAACGCCCGAACTGGAGAAAAACTCTGGAGATTCGACTTGAACCCCAAAGACGCTGTGTGGCCCAAAACACGCAACTATGGCATTTCCACGCCCGTATTCAGCGGGGGTAAAGTGTTCATGAGTGTGGGGCAGGATCCCGACAGCGGCAATGGAGCCGGACACACCTATTGCATCGACCCCGCCCAACGGGGCGATATCACCGAATCCGGCAGGGTGTGGCAATACGACAAAATCAACCGGTCTATTTCAACAGCGGCGATCTTCGAAGGATTGGTTTATATCTCCGACTTCAAAGGCATTTTGCACTGCCTGGATGTCAAGACTGGAAAACCCTACTGGACTTTTGACCTGCAGTCCCCCGTCTGGGGCTCTCCGCTGGTGGCTGACGGTAAAGTCTACCTCGGTGATGCGGACGGAGATGTTGCCGTCCTCAAGGCAGGGATGGAGATGAAGAAACTCTCCGTGGCCGATATGGGAGACTCGGTCTACAGCACTCCTGTATCTGCCAACGGGGTGCTATACGTCATGACGCGATCCCAGCTATATGCCATCGCCGTGGGTGCACCTGAATCTGCAAAATGACGGGAATTGGTGCCGGAAGGCTGTTATCTTGGGGAAGAATCTGCAATTATTGAGGACATTATTCTGTTCAACCGAAAAGGAGCCACACCAATGAAAGCTAAGATAAAACTTATAACGGCAATCGTCACATTATCCGTAGCCTGCGCGTTTGCTGCGGATTGGCCACAATACTTTGGACCCAAAAGAGACAGCACATCCGCGGAGAAGGGCATTTTGCGAACGTGGCCAAAGGAAGGCCCGAAGGTCCTCTGGACGGTCCCCGTCGGCATTGGCTTTGGCGGTCCGGCTGTCAGCGGCGGAAAGGTTTATCTGCTCGATAGAGACGACAAAGTCGGTGACAATTTAAGATGTTTAGACCTTGCCAACGGCAAGGAACTCTGGAACTTTGCCTACGATGCCCCCGGTCGGGTCGATCACCCCGGTTCGCGAAGCACACCCGCTGTGGAGGGTAACAATGTCTACACCTGCGGACAGCAGGGAGACCTGTATTGCGTCAATACAAGCACGCACAAGCCCGTTTGGAATAAGAACATATGGAAGGATTTCGGTGGCGGCGCGTTGCCCAGGTGGGCAATAACTCAGAATCCCTTGATTTATGGCAATTTGCTGATCGTGGCACCTCAAACCTCCCAGACGAGTGTGGTTGCATACGACAAACTGACGGGCGAGCTTAAATGGAAATCGCCTGTCCTGTCCGGCGGTGTCGGATATGTCAGCCCGTCCATAGTCAAGGTCGGCCGGGAAGACCACCTGGTTATGATCATGGCCGGCGTGGGATTCGGTCGTAATGCCAGCGGCGGCAGCGTCAACGGCCTCGACCCGCTTAGCGGAAAGGTTTTGTGGACGTACGGCAACTGGCAGTGCGGCATTCCCGTTCCTCATGCGGTCGATGCCGGTGAAGGACGGGTGCTGATTACGGGCGGATATAGTGCAGGCGCTGCCATGATAAAGGTTGTAAAGAAATCGGACGGCAGCTACGGAGTTTCGGAACTCTTTAAAAACGTCAACTTCGGCGCCCACACACAGCCGCCGATTCTGTATAAAGACCATTTCTATGCCCAGTACACGATCAACGAGCGAAGCGATGGACTGGTATGCATGAGCATGGACGGCCAGATCAAGTGGAAAACAGGCGACGACCCGGCCTTCAATAAGGGCGGTGCCATCCTCGTTGACGGCCTGCTGCTGAGCACTGACGGCAACAAAATGCTGTATCTAATCGAGCCTGACCCGTCCGGTTTCAAACCGCTGGCCCGCGCCGAGTTGCTGGACCAGGGTGAAAACTGGGCTCCGATAGCGCTCGCCGACGGCAAGCTGCTTATACGCGACCAGAAGAGCTTAAAGTGCGTCGTGGTCGCTCAGCAAAGCCGGTAGGAGATTCCCCACTTACCGAAGGCCTGATTTGAAAGTCGCCGCCGATTCGACGGCGACTTTGATGTGAGGGTGAGCTGTCGCCCAAGAGTCTGGGGCCGGGGATTTCAGTTCCAGCCGCAGTTTTACCGGCTGCGCCGTCTTTCAGACGTCAGATTCCGCATGATCACTGCGGGGTTGCTGAGCCTGTCCCGGGAGGAGTGCAGCCTGAGAATCCGGCAGCGGGCCGGGAAGCGTGGAGGAACGAACGGGAGACCGCAGAAAAGTCCTGCTGACCTGTGGCCTAAGCAAGCGCAGACGGCTGTTCGGAATCCCGGTTTGTGAATCGAGTTCGGCCAATCCCGGAGTTTGCAAGACTATCGAATGGTCCTGGTCCCCAGATTGAACACGATCCCAGCGGATGCCCGAAAGTTATTGTTGGTGGCCGAAGAACCCCCGAGGATGTTGTGCTCCGAAAAGACGTAATCCGCACCGGCACGAAAGGCGAACCGATTGCCCATCGGGTATTGGATCCCGCCCCCGATGGCACCGGCGAACCCGGTCTGAGCGGATGAAGTCCCCAGGGAGCTCCCAGATAGATGGTCGCCCCCGAAAAGGGCGTGCACGAATACCGGACCGTAATTGAAGCGCGGCCCAGCAAGGTAAGAGTAATCCCGATAGTAGGAAACGGTGATGAAGCTGGGAAGCCCGGAAACGTTGCCTGTGTAGTAGTTGTAATCCTTGTAGTGGCCGCTGACGTCCAATTCCAGGGCAAACCACTGGTTGAAATTACTCGAAACCGAAGCATCCCAGCCTGCGGCGCCCTTGCGTGAATCTGTCAGGTCGTTCGTGCCGAAATTCAGGTAAGAAAGCCCTAAAAAAACCTCAGCAGCTGGAATGGTCGGTTCGAACGAGCGAGAGGCAACCGGTGATCGCCACGGCCTGCGGGCTGGCAGCATTTGGACATATTTTGACTCTACGTAGGCAACGTGCCCCCCGATCTGGATGCGCACATAACCGCGATCCAGGCCAGAGACGCTGACCATCTGGCCGCAAGAGAGATACTCGACCAGATACGGGCTGCCCGGGGCCGTCCACGCTGGAATGCGGTCTAACGAGGGATTGCATTGAATGACACCGCGATCCTGCGGAAACGCGGACGCACAGAAAATTAGGGATAAAAAAAGGGCTAGAGTAAACCGGCGCATAGAACCCCCTCTGAAAACAAAAGAGTATCCGTGGGAACCTGAGCGTTCCCTGAAAAGTTGACGGCTGCATTCGTAAAAGGCCGACGCCTGTGCTTTTAGCGATGGCCTCCGCCACCGTGACCGCCACCGCCGCCACCAGAGCTATGGCTGGAGCGGGGCGCGGAGGTCTGCGGAGCTGCCCGATATTGCTGTTGGACGCGACCGCTTTGTTGTGGCGCTGTGTTCCCGGATTGCTGCGGTGCTTGATACGCTTGTTGCGGCATCGTGTTCCGATAGCCCTGTTGAACAGAGCGTTCCGTCCGAGGACCGGCAGAGGAGTTCGCGTCCCGGGCTGTGGCGACGCTTGACCCGGCTCCTGCGCGGAACGAAGTCCGAGAGGCCATGGAAGCCCGCTCGAACTGCGCGGCTACCTGAGGGGTCCCGTACGAAACACCGAGGCGGTGAGCAGGATCGTGGACCCACACCGTCCTCCCTCCAAAACCGCCCCCGAAGCCGCCATGGAATCCATAGCGAGGAAAGAAGAAATTATTGACAAAGACCGAGCGACCGAACCAGCTCGGGCCCCATCCCCAGCCGCCCCAACCTAGCCAGTTATTGAAATACAAGCCAAGGTCGCAGCCGGGACCAAATCCAAATCCCCATCCTGGGTATAGGAATGGGGGGTAGTAGCCATAAACCGGAGGTCCCCAGACGTAGGATGGATCGTAGTAGGGCACGTAGATAACCTGAGAGTCATCCGGCTGAATCATGATGTCCTGCTGCCCCCCTTGCTCCTCGGTGCTGACTATCTGCTGCGGCGTCGAATGAAGGTTGCCATTGGCCTGGGCCCTGGCGCGCATTTGTTGGACCGCATTCAGGACGTCGGCCTGTTGCGCAAGGAACGCGTCGCCAAGTTCGGTGGTCCAGCCAATATCCTTGTTCAGCTCCGCCAGCGCATCCGGAATGGCCACCAGCGCTTGCACGCTGGGATCCCAGGGCTGCTGCTTTGCGGCGTCCATGAGCTGCCGGCCGTTGAGGTTCCTGTTCCGCCGTAACCACTGGCTCGCTTCCACGAGCTCAAGCGGATAGGTGCTGGCAACCAGCATTTGACCCAGCAGAGGATCGGGATAGAGAGCGATAGGGGCGACTAGGTTGTCGAGTTGCTGCGGGGACCAGACCTGCTGCTCCGCCGGCGGCGTCTGGGGCTGCTGTGCGGGCATCGGGAGGGAGGGCGTCACGGATTGCGCGCCCACGAGCGTTCCTGTTCCCAGAAGAAGCACCTCTAAGAGAATCAGTGCACATGAATGGCGTCTCATATGGACTTCCTCGTCGTTTAGGCAACCTTCGTAATCATTAGATGCGCGCTGATAGGCATTGTTTCACCGCGAAATGAGTATCGCGGCAAATACCAGCCGTCGCTGGTTAACGTTCTGTCGATTCCAGAGGTCTCAAACGCCGTTTGGTTCAGAACGGCCTCGGTTTCCTTTCCGGCCCCACAACCCAGCGCAGCATTCCAACCGTTTGTTGCACGTTCTTCCCGGACGTTGACCTCGATTCGGACGCAAGCTGGTTAGAAACAGCCCTCATGTTCACGGCGTGGTTGCTAAGCCTGTCCCGGGCGGGCTGCAGCCTGAACATAGGTGTCGGGGCGCGGCATTTCCTGAGGACGACAACCCGCCATGAGCTCGCAATTGTCTCGTTCCTATGTGGGCGGAACACTCGAATAAATGTTCTGCCTTAACATGGCGATCTGAAATACCGGTCTGTCGATTTTTCTGAAGCAAAGCCCGCCATGTTTGACCCCGGCAGGCACATGGATAAAGCATGTTTTGGTAATCGTCGTCTTTACGCCATCAACGACGAAATCAATTTCCGCCCCCAGATCAGCCGGATCATCCATATTGCTGCCTACAAAACCAACGATTTCATCGTGATCATGAGTGTGTTCGGGATGAGACCTCGGGATGGAGCCTACGACCCACACGGCTTCGACATAAAACGATCCCGGGACAACCCTGTCGTCCATGTAGATTACGCGCTTGATGGGGTCCGCGTCCGGCGCCTTGGTCGCCGTATCCTCGGCTTCGAAATCGTGGACACCCGCCGGCAATTCGACATTGGTGCAAAATACCGCTTTGGGTTCGGCTTGTGGATCTGCCATGGTTGGCTCCTTTAGAGTGAAATGGTTTGCGCCTAGCGCATACGCCGATTCAGATTCGGCGAGTATTTAATTCCAGTTTCCGATCGCTTGTCAATCCGTTCCCCGGCTTTTTTCCTGTCTTTTGCTTGTTCAACCGCGATGCGGAAACTAATTCATTTGCAAAAAGCGCAATCCTCATATACAGATACAGTTTTTGCGGGAGGCTGACTCCAACAGGAGAGAATCATGAGATTGCAGGGCAAAGTTGCATTGATCACTGGGGGTGGTACGGGCATCGGCGCCGCCGTTGCGGAGGCGTTTATCGGCGAGGGCGCCAGGGTCTGCATCGCGGGACGCCGCCGCGAAGTGCTCCAGAAAGTCGCCCTGCGCTTTTCCGACAGCCAGTGCACTTTTTGCACCGCAGATGTCAGCAGGTTGGAAGACGTGCGCCGCATGGTGGCGGCCACGGTTGCCTTCGGCGGCAAGCTGGACATCGTAGTCAACAATGCCGCTATGGGCGTCCCGGGAAGCGTCGTCGACATGGATGTGAGCCTCTGGCAACAGGTGCTGGACACCAACCTGACCGGTCCCTTCCTGGTGTTGAAGTATGCTATCCCGCACATGATTCGCGCCGGGGGCGGTTCCATCATCAACGTGGCATCGCTTGGCGCCATACGGGGCCTGCCGAACGTGGCGGCTTATTGTGCGGCGAAGGCCGGTCTGCTCGGATTATCGCGCCAGGTGGCGATCGACTATGGCCCGCAAAGAATCCGCAGCAATGTGGTGCTGCCCGGAGCTTTCCGCTCGGAAATGTTCGACCGCCGCCTGGAGGAGACCGCCAGCGCGGCCGGCATTAGCGTGGAGGAGCGCCTGAACGCCATGGCGGTGCCCACTCCGCTCAAACGCGTCGCCTTCCCGTCGGAGATTGCCGGGCTCTTCGTTTACCTGGCCGGCGACGAGTCAGCCTACACCACAGCCTCGGAGTTTATTTGCGACGCCGGTGTGCATGCATTGGACGCTTCGGTGTTGGCCGGCTGATCCACAACCGCGATCCCGGTCATGGTTGCGGGGACTGAAGCAGCACGTATCAGGTCTAATCGAAGCCTTGAGGGCGCAAGCGGCAAACGTCGTCGTTTCCCATCCGTGCGCACTTGTTCGAAGTCTTTCAGGCCATAGGCAGGGTGGCGCCATGATGCACAATCATAGCGCGCCCCATAGAAAAACGGCCTGTAGCCGGGACGTGCATGGAGGCCTGCGGCACCGTCTCCGGATACAAAAATGGCCGACGCCCCAACGATTGATCTCGAGCTCTGTAATGCACGAATCCCCGCTGCAACCGAGTGCTCGTGCATTGCCTTTGGCACTTGTCGGACTCGGCGCCACATTGTATGTTTGACCTAGTTCAAATATTTAAAAAGATCGTGGTGTGCACCCGGCGCAAATGCCGGGCGTGCTGCAGGTAATCTGTGACCAAACAAAGCAGTCATTCTTTGGCGCACATTGCATTCGAGGGCAAGAATTCCAGGCGTCCGAAACTTATCCAGGGTCATGGCGCCAATGCCGTATCTGCGGTCGATCAAGATCCTGTGCCTGTCTTTATCGCCTGTGTGCTGGAGGCGGCCGGGCTGCCCGCAGAAGCCTACCGTGCCGCCCCGATGCGTCGTCGCCTTGGCGCGTGTTTGCGAACCCTGAAAGTCGGATCGGTCTCCGAGGCGTGGATTCTGATGCAGAATCCCGAACGGGTCGCAACGGCGATTGATTCGCTTCTGATCGGCGCGACGGAATTCTTTCGCGATGCGGCGGTCTTTGATGCGCTTCGAAAAATTATTGAAGCCGATCTGCCGATTCAACAAAAAACCATCCGTGTTTGGAGCGCGGGTTGTTCCAACGGCGCCGAGCTCTACAGCCTGGCAATACTGCTTGCCGAGGCGGGAAAGCTTGATCGCAGCATCCTGGTTGGCACCGACTGCCGGGCTGCCGCCGTCGAGGAGGCTGAGGCGGGGCTCTACAGCGAAGCCGACGTACGTTCCATGGATGCTTCGCTTCGCCGGAAGTATATGCGAAAGGCCGGAGGGCAATGGCGAGTGATCGATTCTTTGAGCCGGGGTATCCAGTGGCGCGTCTGCGACTTGCTGTCCGGCAGCGAGGATGGGCCTTGGGATATCATCCTCTGGAGAAATATGTCTATCTATCTCAAGCCGAAACCTGCCTCAGAGGTGTGGGATGGATTGATGAAGGAACTGCGTCCCGGGGGATGGTTGGTCGTAGGCAAAGCGGAGCGACCGCCGGGGCCGTCAGGCTTGAAGTGTATTAGCCGGAGCATTTACCAATTGCAGGGAGAGGGGACGGTGGAGATATCGGGATGATCCGAGGCACAAAAATCATTATCAGCTTTGCAATCGTTCTGATTACAGTCGGCGCATTGGGTATGGCCTCCTATGTCAATACTCAACGACTGATCAAAAATAATGAATGGGTGACGCAAACTCACGAGGTTCTGGAAACGCTGGGAGACGTCCTGTCGGTGCTCAAGGATGCTGAAACCGGGCAGCGCGGGTTCATCCTGACCGGACGGAATGACTACCTCGAGCCTTACGATCAGGCCATCGGCTCTATCGGGAACAGGCTGGCCAGATTGAACGAGCTGACCAAAGACAATTCCGCCCAGCAAGCCGCGTTGATCCGGCTCGAAACACTGTCCGCCTCCAAGTTGGATGAGTTGGGACAAGCGATCGAACTTCGCCGCCGGTCGGGACTGGAAGCGGCCATGGCAGTCATCCGCGGCGATCGCGGCAAGAAGATTATGGATGATATTCGCGACCTGATCGCTCAGATGCAGGGGCGCGAGCAGAAGCTGCTGCGATCGCGGCAGGAGGCGGCTGCCTCCACCGCCCGGTGGACAGAGTGGACGATCACCGGCGCGATCCCGCTGGCACTCCTGATGATTGCCGTCGCCGCAATCATTTTGATGCACAGCGGCCGGTCGGGGGGTTTGGTTGTCGGCCCTCCAGTAGAAGCCGCCGGCTGGCAGAAGACCGCCGTCCGCTACGCCTTCCCGGCGGCCGCGGTCGTATTGGCATCGCTTGTGCGCCTATGGCTGCAGAAGCTGGGGCCGATGCCGTTATTCATTACTTATTATCCGGCCGTGCTGTTGGTCGCGATGGTCTCCGGTGGCGGTCCAGGCATCGCCACCACGGTGTTATCCGGGCTGGTGGCGGATTATTACTTCATCTCTCCGTACGGCTCGCTGGCCGTTGAATCACCCAGCGATCTGCTGGCGCTGGTGTTTTTCCTGGGGACGAACCTGAGTTTATGCGTAGTCGCCGAACGCCTGCGCCGCTCGCGTTGGGCTGAGGCTTTCGGCTTGGCCAAACAGCAGGAGGCTGAGGAACTGGCCAGGAAGAATGAAGAACTCGCCCAACAGTCCGAAGAGCTTTCACAGCAGTCCGAGGAATTAGCACAGCAGAATGAGGAGATTCAATCGCTCAACACTGAGTTGACGGGCCGTGAGGGCATGCTTCGGAAACTCCTGGAGGCGACCCGATTGCCGATCAGCGAAGGGTCGGTGCTCACGGACATCTGTGCCGCCACAAGGGACATTTTCGGTCCATCCGCCTCCGCGGCGGTCGTATGCGAAAGACAGGGGGACCAACTGCATATCCGCGCTCAAGCGGGATTGAGTCAAGCCCCGGAGCGTTGGCCAATTGAGAACAGCTTCATTGAGTTGGTCCTGCAGGAGGGCCGCACAGCCTGCCTGAACGATGCGACGCTGCGTCCGGACCTGAAACTTCTCCAAATCGCCGGTGAAGAGCCTTTCCGGTCGGCATTGTCCTCCCCGCTACGCGTTGGCGGAGAACTTTTCGGAGCCGTTACAGTCTACAGCCTTCAGAAACAGGAGTGGACGGCGGAGCAGTTTCGCCTGGCTGAATGGCTGGCCACTCAATGCGGCCACATTCTGGATACGTTGCGACTGCAGGATCAACTTCGCCAGATGGCAGAGCGGAACCGGCTCCTGTCCGATCTGCTCGGACGATCCGAGCAACCCTTCGGAATCGGTTATCCGGATGGGAAATTGGGCTATGTCAACGCGGCCTTTGAGCGCCTTACCGGCTACGGCGGGAAGGAGCTTGCAGCGATGGACTGGGCCAACGCATTGACGCCCCCCGAGTGGAGGGCGCTGGAGCAAGCCAAACTCGAGGGGCTTCACCTCACGGGGCAGCCCGCGCGCTACGAGAAGGAATACCTTCGGAAGGACGGCACGCGCGTGCCGATCGAGCTTCTGGTTCACCTGATCAAAGACGATCGGGGCGTTCCTTTATACTACTATTCCTTCATTACGGACATCACGGAGCGCAGGCAGGCCGAAGAGGCGCTGCGGCGGAGCGAAGAAGGCAAACGGGCTGCGGAAGTGCTCGCTTCCGCCGAAAGGGAGTTTCGCCTGCTCGCCGAGGCTATGCCGCAAATCGTCTGGACCACCCGGTCGGACGGCTGGACCACCTATTTCAACCATCAGTGGGTCGAATATACGGGACTTACCCTGGAGGAAAGCTACGGCCACGGTTGGAACAAACCCTTTCACCCTGAAGACCAGCAACGCGCCTGGGATGCCTGGCAGAACGCAGTCACAAACCTGGCCTCCTATGCACTTGAATGCCGGCTCCGCCGGTCTGACGGGGTGTACCGCTGGTGGTTGATTCGCGGCATACCTGTCTCGGACGAGAAAGGCAATATTCTTAAGTGGTTCGGCACATGCACCGATATCGATGATCTCAAACGGGCCGAGGAAGCACTGCGGCAGGCCAATGCCGACCTGGGACAGCGCGCGGCCCAGCTTCAAGCCCTTGCCGGCGAACTGACCTTGGCAGAGCAACGTGAGCGGAGCCGTTTGGCAAAAATTTTGCATGACCACCTCCAACAGTTGCTCGTGGCGGCTAAATTTCGCGCGGCGGTTCTCGGCAGAGGAGGAGACGAGGTGGTAAAACAAGCTACCGAAGAAGTGGAAAATCTGATCGATGAATCCATCGCCGTTTCTCGAGACCTGACTGCTGAATTGAGCCCTCCAATTTTGCACGAGGCCGGACTGAACGCGGGGCTTCAATGGCTGGCCAGGCGCATGGCTGACAAACACGGTCTCTTTGTGGATCTGACCATGGAGGAAGACGGGCAGATCCCTGAACAGCTGAAGGTTCTGGTCTTTGATTCGGTCCGCGAACTGTTGTTCAACGTCGTTAAGCATGCCCATACAAGTTCAGCTGCCATCAATTTGCGGCGTGTTGATGGACGTCTGCAGGTTACGGTCTCGGACCCAGGGGTCGGCTTTGATCCGACGATCATGCACGCCGCCGGCGGGGGGGGCGTAGGGTTTGGGCTCTTTGGCATTCGCGAGCGGTTGGAACTGATGGGTGGGGTCTTGCAAATTCAGAGCACGCCAGGTCAGGGAAGCCTGTTTGTATTATCCGTGCCGGTTGCTCCGATTACGAACATTGAGCCACAATCTCGCGGAACACTTGTCTTGCCGGATGCAGATCCCAGGATCGGATATTCTGACCCAAGACGCAGGATTCGTGTGATGCTGGCCGATGATCATGTCGTCGTCAGACAGGGTATTGCCAAGCTGCTCGGTGATGAACCTGAAATTGAGGTGGTTGGTGCCGCAGGCGACGGCCAGGAAGCGGTTGAAATGGCCGCTAAACTCCTGCCCGATGTCATTCTTATGGACCTGAGCATGCCCAAACTCAACGGCATTGAAGCCACTCAGGCCATTCACAAGGAATTTCCGCAGATCCGTATCGTAGGCATATCGATGTTCGAGGAGACCGAAAGGGCTCAAGCCATTTTTGAAGCCGGCGCCGTAGGTTACTTGACCAAGAGCGGCGCAGCCGAAACCCTGGTTGCGGCGGTCCTGAAACACGGAGCGCGCTAAAAGGAGCCCATCCGTGAACGACAACCGGCGATTTCAAGGGGGCAGGTCCCCGGCCTATCCGCGCATCGCGTGATGCCGGAGACGACATTCCTTGGTCGACCGCGGTCAGGTTTGGGGCGGCTGTGGTGATCGACAACTGCGAGCCGGTGGGCGCTCCGTCAAAAGCGATAGACCGGGTCGATGCGTCCGCAGGATAACCATGCAGCGTCTCCGTCACCGTTGCGCTGATCCAGGGCATCCACGCTCCGCCCGCTGCCAATTGGGAAAACCAACAGATTCCCGCTCGAGGCAGGCAAGGGAATGGCGAGCTTCAAGGAGGGCCTCAAAAGGAAACCTCCCTTTGAGGCCGTGCAATGTGCGCTCCTACTGGACGGCGAACGCAGCCAGGGACTCAACGACGGGCCACTGCGCCGGTGTCCGATCCTGCGCAGGAATTTGGAATTGCTTTAGTGCCTCTGTCTGCTTCTGATGCAGCGCCTGTAAATAGCTCAGTCCGGCGGATTGGCTAGGTCCGTTTCCGCTCTCATCGGCTTCCGTGCTCTCCAATGCCCCTGTTTGTTTCTGATGCAGCAGGCGCAAATAGTCCGTCTCTTCAGGCTGCGTCGTTTGCCCGGAACGCTCCATCGTCACGTGAGGCGCATCAGATTCCCCGAGCTCGAGCGGGATCCCCGCTTCCGGATAGACGAATTCATGCCCATACCTGCGGTCTGGAAAAAACCACTCCTTGATAGCGAGAGGCACACCCGGTTTTCTTGCCTCGAAAACAATCGAGCTTTCCCCCGTGGCATGCGCACGATAATCAGGTATCGCTTCTATGGTAGCGTATACCTTTTGCTCATCCTGGCTGAGTACCTCGATAAGGTTTCTGTCGGCAGTGGAGCCCACGAAGCTGAATACATACGTGCCCGCAGGCAGAACCTTGCCAGGAATTTCAACCGGCTGGCTGAAAGTGAGGACTGCCTCCCGATCCCACTCACCTGCTTTGGCGTTAGGCGTTAGATAAGCGCCCAGGCAGACCAAAAAGCCTATAAGGAGAAGTGTCCTTGGATTTTTCATACACCACCGCTTTTCGTTCTTTGTTTTTCGATTGTCCCAATAAAGGCCGATCAAGCACATTTTGACTTGAATCACCGGAGCCCTCCGCCCTCTTAAAGGGATAATGCCCTAGACAGGATTTGTCAAGACAACCAAGTATAATATATGCAATAAATATTAAAATAATGAAAAGGTATTTCATAGTTTTTCCAGGGAATCTTCCCCGCAACTGTTGCGGTGTGCTTAGGTTCTGCGCGCGGTCTGGGGGATGGAATGACTACGACCAAACGCGTTACACCAAGACAATCAAGGATTTGGCGTCCGACATATCCGGGCCACCGCCATTCAATTGAAGTGATCCACCCTAGCCAAGGAATCATCCCTATTATCAACGGTTTAGACAAGATTTCTCCGTGTGCATCGTCGCCGAACCTCTCCACTCGGGCAATCACCCTTCTGACTCGAAGCAAGGTCGGAAGAAAAATCAAAATCCTGATCGTCCCAAAATGACAGATTGACGAGATTTGACTTGAAATCCCGGACCCGGGAAGGGGCGCGCGGGTTCGAATCCCGCTCCCGGCGTTGCTCGAGCCCGCGCCGGACGCCGCTTTCGGCATGAAGACTTCCCAACTCACACCTGCCCAGCCTCCTCATAAGCAGCGCGCCCGAAATTGCGCCCGGGACAAGCCGGGGTTAAGGCTGATGACTGCTGACCAGGTTTTTTGTTGGCTTTTGTTGACAGGGCGGAGATAACATCATAAAGGCTCGAAACCGTTAAAGGAGGAATCAGGGACAATGCAAACGCTTGAGATATTTTCCGACTACGTCTGACCCTGGTGCTATTTCATTACCGGGCGTATTGAAAAACTCAAGAAGGAATATGAAGTCGCGGTTCGGTGGAGGGCTTTTCCACTCCATCCGGAAACACCCGAAGAGGGAATTTCGCTGGAGCAGCTTCTTTCAGGCCGCGGAGTCGATATCCAGGAAATTAGGGACAGATTAGTTAAGGCCGCGGCAGACTTCGGCGTGCCTTTCCGAGGAAGCGATAAGCTTTACAACAGCCGTCTTGCCCAGGAGCTAGGTCTTTGGAGCGAATCAAAAAATAGAGGGGACGCGTTTCACGCGGCGGTCTTCAGGGCTTACTTCGTGGACGGCAAAAACATAGCAAGCATCCCGGTGCTGGTGGAATTGGCCTCCTCCGTACAGCTGCCCGCCGACGAGGCCGCTCGAGTCCTTGCAACCGGGGCATTGAAGAGGGCCGTGGATGCGGACTGGGCCCTTTCAAAAGAGAAATCAATCACAGCCGTTCCGACTTTTATTTTGAATCGGGATAGGGTGGTGGGCGCGCAACCCTATGAAGCTTTGGAGGAGCTGCTGCAAGTCAATGGGATTCAAAGAGCGCCGCACAAAGGATCATAAAAAACCTCCCCGATTCCCCCACGTGCATGAGAGGGACTCACCTTTGGCCAATGATCCGTGGTTATGATCCGAATCGCTCCCGTTCCCAAAAATTAGTACAGGGCCACTTTGTTTATGCCGGACTCCCCAGTCAAAAATGCGCTGCCAGCGCCTCCTGCCCATGCCTCTTCGCTGGCGTGCAGCAAGCTTCATCCCGGCGGGATGTTCGAATCCATCCGCCTCAACGGCAAGACCATCGCACCGGCTCTCTTTCTAGCACCCATGGCCGGGATCACCAACTCCGCCTTCCGGCGGCTGCTGGCGGATTTCGGAGGATACGGGGCACTTACCACGGAGATGCTCTCGGCCTCGGCATTCCTCCACGAGAACCCGGCTCAATCCGCGTTTTCCAAGCACCGGGATTGCGAAGGGCTCGTCATCTACCAGCTGCGCATCTCCGGCGAGGAGGACCTCGAAGCCGCTTTTGCCAAACTGGAGAAGCAGAATCCCATGGCCGTTGACTTGAATCTGGGCTGCCCCGCCCCTGAGATTCAGAAGCAAGCTTCCGGAGCCGCATTATTCAGGGACTTTGAGCGTCTCAGGCGGGTATTGAAGCGGATCCGGGCCTGCTACCGGGGCACTCTCACCGTGAAATGCCGCCTTGGGGATGACCCGGAGCGCTGGAGGGAGCCCTTCCTGGAGCGGCTGAAACTTTTCGAGGATTGCGATGTCCACGCCGTAACCGTGCATCCCCGCTTCTCGAAGGAAAAACTCAAGCGGCGCGCGCGCTGGCGGGAATTTCCCTGGATTGCCGCCCGGACAAAGCTGCCCATCATCGGCAACGGGGATGTCTGTTCCTTGCGGGACCTCCAGGACAACCAAGCCTATTTCGATCCCCTCGCTGGCCTCATGCTGGGCCGCATCGTTGCCCAGAAACCCTGGATCTTCCGCGAATTCTCAGGCCATCCCCCACTGGACATCCAACACGCGGAGGTCTGGCATCGTTTGTATCGCTATACCTTGGAAGATTTGCCGCCCGAGCGGGCACTCGGCCGCATGAAAGAGTTCACAGCCTACTTTTCCAAAAACTTTTTTTTCGGTCACGAACTGTACAAAGGAAGTCTAAAAGCCCGCAATGTTTTCGAGATCCGCGAGGCGGCCATGCGCTTCCTGGAATCCGGCCCGAAACTGGCCGGTGTGCGACCGATCTAGCGGCAAGCCAGAGGCCGTTCGTCATTCGCGGATGGTCGCTGATTTACCCGCTCGGATAGACTTGTGGAATCAAGGTTCGGATTCGAGCGCCTGTCCGCCTATTTGAGGAAATAATGCCCCCAAACAGGTATCACATGCACGGGTTTGTCCGATTGACCCCCCTCGGGCGGTTTTGGTTTCAGGTATTCCGGCGGCCTGACAATCTTATAGGTTAGCGCGTTTGGTTTGCACGTGATGATACAGAGACCGCAGCCCTTGCACCTCTCGGGATCGATCGTCGATTTTTGTTCCTTGGGCGCCGCGCCCGGTTTCATTTCGATCGCCTCGAACGGGCATCGGTCGATGCATTCCTCGCAGCCGATGCATTTTTCCTCGTCCACAACCGCGAGAAATCGGTTTGGCGTCATCAGCTCCCAACGTTTGGCGCGGGTTATGGGAAAGAGATTTTCACAGCAGCAATCACAGCAGTAACAATCCCCCCAATGCACCAGTCCGGCTTCCTCGGCCTGCCTCGCAATTGCCATGGACTCTTCCAGAGAAACCTCTTTCAGCAGCCGGCCGGGCTGGTTGAGATAGTACTCACCCCTTGGTCTGTCAAAACAGGCGAAACATGTCATCAGCGGCAGGTCACATTCATGCCCCCAGGAAATACGGCATCCACACGGCGCCAGGATTCTGCTTTTGGCGTTTTCAATTCTCAGCTTCCAGTCCTCCTCGGGAAGGATATCCTCCGGTTTGATGCCAGGACTGCGTTCAAGCGCTCCTATGGCCGGCCAGATAGGCAGATTCCGACCGGTCACCTTGATCATTTCTTCGATATGTTCCATGAAGTGGTAAGACCACTCATTGTAAAAAAAGTCGGCCCAAAGCTCTTTAGCCTTCTTGGAGAGGGCGTATGGACCGGCGTGAGGGGCGGTATCGGCGACGCATTCATGGTGAAACGCCAGCAAGGTTGTGTGAAAAGCGTACTGGGTCAGTCCTCTGGTCAGCATCCCCTTGTCCAGGAGG
>Ga0326727_10007495_pt1 | contig 28787 bp, 27 predicted proteins | sample MB2enrmetagenome_FD_207643 | JGI IMG/M metagenome (GOLD analysis project Ga0326727, IMG submission 207643) | Lab enriched peat soil microbial communities from McLean, Ithaca, NY, United States - MB29MY | ecosystem: Environmental > Terrestrial > Soil > Wetlands > Peat | place: USA: New York... | reverse complement strand
AGGGTTTGGGCATCATGTCCGCGGGAAGCGCCACCGTCAACGGGAATCCGGCCTTTTGCGCCTGACTCGTAATCGCCATCGCGATTACGGTTTCGGACTTCCTGTTAAACAGGTCGTGGCTGAGAATCAAGACTGGCCGCAACCCGGCCTGCTCGCGGCCTCGGACCGGGTTCAGATCCGCCCAGTAGACCTCGCAAGCGTGGTCTCCCAGGCCGTGTTCGGCCAACTGCATTTCCTCTTTCGGGTCGATCTTGGCCAGCTCGCGCGCGAGCCGGGTCCGCTTCTCGCGCTCGCTCAGTAAGTTCACGGCCGATTGGAGCGCCCGGCTTCGGTTCGGGTACCTGCCCTCCCTGACCCACCGGTCGAGGTCCACGACGGTCTTCCGATCCAAGGTGACGGCGATTTTCTGCACCATACCGAAAGTATGACAAAACATCCTACCTTCCCGCAAGGCTGTGGGGGTTGCGCGGCGGTTTCCACCCGCCGATCCCTTCCGTGCCGCGCCCACTCCGCCCGCTCAGTGGTGAAACCCCGCCGCTTGCGCCGTGCTCCGGAAGCCCGGCTTCGCGGCGAACCAATTCAGGTGGCGGCGGATGTCGCGCACCAGCATGTCGGCCAGGTCGCGCGTGAAACCGTTGCGCACCACCACCGGCTGCACCGCCACGTCCTGGCAGGCCTGGTGGATGGCGCGGTAGCCCGACTTGCCCAGGCGGATCAGGTTGTAATATTGCGCCACCACCTGGCTGGCCGGGCGCGGGAAGTTGATGGCCAGCGTCGGCATGGTGCCGCCCAGATAGTCCACGTTGAAGATCAACTCCGTATCCAGATCCGAAGCTTCCCTCCAGATCACCCAGCCGACGCCCGGAAATACCAGGCCGTACTTATGGCCGGATGTGTCGATGGACTTCACCCGGGGCAGGCGGAAATCCCAAACCAGCTCCGGTTGCAGAAACGGCGCTACGAATGCGGCGCTCGCGCCATCCACGTGAATGGAAATGTCCGGCCCGGTCTTCTCCTGGAGACGGTCGAGAGCGGCGCTCAAAGCCTCCACGTCCTCGTAGTCGCCGGTGAAGGTGCTGCCCAGCCGGGAACTCCCCGCACCCATCGCATCTGTGAAATCCTGTATCTGATGACCACATTGAATCTGCTTCGCGCCGGAGTTGCCGTCCTCCTGGCCGCGGGCGCCGCGCCGCGCGCGTGGTGCGAAGTCAGGCTGCCGGGAATCCTGAGCAGCCACATGGTGGTGCAGCGCGATCTGCCGTTGCACATCTGGGGCTGGGCGGCGCCGGACGAAAAAGTCGCCGTCGCTTTCCACGGCGCCAGCCGCCAAACCGTGGCCGGCCGCCTGGGAGACTGGAGCGTGTGGCTGCCGCCCCAGACCGCGGGAGGTCCCTACCAGCTCACCGTGTCCGCCACGAACACCATCACGCTCGAGGACGTGCTGGTGGGCGACGTGTGGTTTGCCTCCGGCCAATCTAACATGGAAATGCCGCTGAAGGGTTTCGGCGCCGCGCAGGTCAACCACTCGGCCGAGGAGATCGCCGGCGCCAACCAGCCCAACATCCGGCTGCTGCTGATGCGCCAGAAGACCTCCGAGTGGCCGCTGCGCGATAACAGCGCCGCCTGGACGGTGTGCACGCCCGAAACCGCCGCCAACTTCTCGGCGGTCGCCTACCTCTTCGGCCGGGAGATGGCGCAGCGGGAGCGGGTGCCCATCGGGCTGATCGATTCCACCTGGGGCGGCACGGTGGTGGAGGCGTGGCTCAGCCTGGATGCCATCGGCGCGGATGCCTCGCTGATGCCGGCGATCGCATCGCGCGGGCGCATGATGGACGAGCAGGCCGACGTGCCGGCGATCCTGGCCGCCGAGAAGCGCGAGGATGCCGAAGCCAAGCAGGCCGGCCGGCCTCCGTCCGATCACCTGTGGCGCCCCAATCCGGAGTCTTGGGGACCGGCCGAGCTGTTCAATGGCATGATCGCTCCCGCGACGCCGTTTGGCATCAAGGGCGTCATCTGGTACCAGGGCGAATCCAACAGCCGGCTGCCCTTCGCGGCGCTGTACGCGCGCCTGTTCCCCGCGCTCATCGCCGATTGGCGCACCGAATGGCATGAGGGGAACTTTCCGTTCCTGTTCGTCCAGATCTCCAGCTTCAAATCCAATTCCAGCGAAGCCTGGCCCATCATTCGCGAAGCGCAACGGCGCTCACTCTCGGTGGCCAACACGGCCATGGCGGTGACCATCGACGTGGGCAATCCGGACAACGTACACCCCGGCAACAAGCAGACCGTGGCGGCGCGCCTGGCGCTGGCCGCGCGCGCCCTGGCATACGGCGAGCGCGTGGAGTACTCCGGCCCGCTGTTCCGCCAGGCGGTTCCGGACGCGGCGGGCATGCGCGTCTGGTTCGATCACGTCTCCGGCGGGCTCGCGGCCAAAGGCGGCGCGCCAGTTGGTTTCGAGATCGCGGGCGAGGACCGGCGGTTCGTGGGCGCCACGGCGAGCATCGACGGCGCCACGGTCGTGGTGGCCAGCCCGCAGGTCCCGGCTCCCAGGTACGTCCGCTACGGCTGGGCCAACGCGCCGGAGGCCAACCTCTACAACTCGGCCGGCCTGCCCGCCTCGCCCTTCACGTCCGAAGACGCCATCCCGGCGCCGTAGGGCCAGCGCCAGCCCGATGTGGGGCGGGTCGTCCGCCCCACATCGGCGCTTCCGTCAGTTCCGGGCCTTCCGCTGTTTCTCCTCGTAAACCTTGCGCCACGCCGCAATCATGTCGTCCAGGGTTTTCTGGATCCGCTCCGGATGCTCGGTCAGTTCCCGGTCCATCACGCGCGGCTCGACCGGCATGCCGAGGAATATGCGCCGATCGGCGGGGAGCGGCGGCCCTCCCACCGTGCCGGCGGGCGGGATCGGTGAGGGAAGCCGGATCGCGTACATGCCGCCGCCCGCCAGCGTTTGCTGGGGATACTGCATGATCCAGGCGCAGTTGTGGCCGTCCAGGATCATGTTGGCGGAGATGAACACCCAGTGGCCCGCGTCGGAATCGGCCGGCGCCTGGCAGTCCCATATGCGCGATTGCGGTACGTACACCCTGGCGTCCGACAACCCGTAGTTGTCCAGCGCCACGTCCGTCAACCCGTGCCGGCGCGCGAACGCCTCCACCTCGGGGAGCGCCTCGTTCCAATCCACGTTTGAGTCGCTCATCAGCCAGTGGATCGGCCGCCCCATCCCCAGCGGGCTGGCGTACTGAAGGTAGTAAGGATACAGCCGCACAGCCGCAATCAGGCAGCTCGAAATCAGCACGGCGGCCACCACCCCGGCGGCCAACGCCGCGCGCCGCGAGCACCGTTCCACCAGCCGCGGCAAGGGCGCCAGCAACAGGGTCAGCAGCGCCATCGGCACGGTGAAATGGCGAATGCTGATGTCCATGGGACTGATCAGGCAGATGCCGATGAAAACCAGCAGAGCCACCCAGATGGCCCGCCAGTGGGTAGCCAGTTCAGCGGGCACGGCCGCCACCGGGCGGGATTTCCATCGCAGCCATAGGGCGAGCCCCAGCGTCAGCACCAGCAGGCCCAGAAAACCCGGCAGCGATTTCAGAACCAGCAGAACCGGGAAGTAGAACCAGATCCCGTGCGGATACGAGTGGCCCAGGATAAACGACGGACGCACCGAGGTGAGCAGCATCCAGCCCAGCCCGCGCAGAAACAGCCACGGCGGCATCAGCGGGCGGCCGGCCAGAGCCAGCCATGGACCATGGCCGGCGAACCCGGGAATGTCCACCGGCTGGTTCCAGGAGAAGACCAGGTACACCAGGTACACCACGGCCGCGGCCATCCACGTGCCTTTGCGCAGGGAGCGCCAACGCAGCTTGCGCCAGGCGCGCGCCTCGGCCTTGCCGGCGGGCTGGTCCGCCAGCGCCCACCAGCGGGTGCTCAGCACGAAAGCGAGCATGCCGATAAACAGGATGCCCGAGGAGAACTTGGAGAGCAGCGCGCCGGCCAGCGCCAGGGCGAACCAGCGCGTGTTCCGGGGGCTGGGGTCGCGCCACAAATCGCCCAGCGTCCACAGCGTCAACACCGCGAAAACGGCGATGGCCACGTCGGTCAGCACCAGCGGCCCGAAGGTCAGGAACGCGGGCGTGGTGGCGTAGGCCGCCAGCGCTGTCAGCCCGCCCCAGTCGCCGCCCAGCCGGCGCCCCAGCGCGAAAATCACCCAGCCCAGCAGCAGCGTCAGCAGCAGCATGGGCAGCCGCGCCCACATCAGCGTGGTTTCCGCGTTGTTCCAGCGGCCCAGAATCCAGTCGCCGAAAACCCACTCGGCCATGTAAGCGGGCAGGAAGCTGGCTCCGCTGGTCCACTGCGGGCTGGAATAGTCGGCGCGCGTGCCGCGTACAGCCAGCGGCAGGCCGGAGAGCAGCTTGGCCAGCGGCGGATGCTCGAAGTTGAAGCGCATGTCGAGCTTCTGGTAGTAGCTCAGGCCCGCGCCAATGTGCGCCACTTCGTCGACGGTTACCGATTCGCGCAGCGCGGCGCCGCCGGCCAGCACGAACATCATAAGCAGCAGGACCGCCGCGCCAAGGAACGAACGCCGGATGTGCATAGGATGTCTTTTCACTCTAGTACGACGCCGGCCGGTGGCTGGTTCCGTCGATCCCGCGGTCCAGGCGTTAAACCGTGAACAGGCGCGCCGTCGCCCGCGGGCTCACGAGCCACCGGCGGAGGTACGGCAGCGACTGGAAGAGATCGATCATGCCGGCGATCAGCAGGGCCATGAGCGAACCGTAGTAGGTGCACTGGCCGACAATCTGGGGAAGCCCGTGGGATGTGGCGGGCACGCGGGCCAGGTTCACCACCACCAGCGAATCGCTGGCATGGAACAGGTATCCCAGAAGCGCCAGGCCGGCGGCGCGTTGGGCCACCAGGAAAACGGTCGAGAGCTGCGTCCACTCGGGCCGCGCCAGGTGAACGCCGGCTTCCACCATGGCCGCCGCCATCAGCAGAAGCATGGCGATGCGGACGGACGGCCACGCCGCGCCCGGCAACAGGTATTGGCCGGCCGGGCCGAGGTTCCACGGGAAGTTCGGAAACACCAGCCAGCAGGCCGCGAAAAGGCCGGTGGCGACGAGAGTGACCATCCATTCCCAGCGGGGCTTGCCGTGCGGCGTTGTGGCCGTGGACAGGTCCTTGACGGTCCAGTTCTTCGCCAGGGAACGGCCCAGGAAGTTCTCCAGAACCGCGAAGACCAGCGTTACCGCGCCAAAGACGGCCAGCAGGACCACCGCGCCGATGAGCAGAAAAGGCCACGCGCCGGAGCCGGGTTCCTGGTGTGGCGCCTGCAGGCCGGCGATTTGCACCATGCTCTGTATGAACGGCACGGAAACCGCCGCGACCACGTAAACCAGCGCGGCAATCCACAGGAAGGTCTTGAGAGTGAACCAGTAGAACGGGAAGACGGCCGGCCCGATAAGATGCTGGCGCGGAAGATAGCGGCCGGCCACCAGCATGGGATGGCCGTGGCGCTTGAGAATGGTCTCCGCCTCTTCGGTGGTCAGCGGGCGGCCGAGTTCGGCTTCCCGGTCTTCCATTTCCGACCGCAGGTTGGCCGCCAGTTCGGCCAGGATGTCCTCGTCCTGGCCGGCGGGCAGATAGCTGCCAACCGCGCCCAGATACTTGCGGGTCAGCGTGCCCGGGGTGGCCGGGCGGGCCAGCCGGAAGATCAGGGTGAACAACGCCCCCAGGCCGAGCGCCCACGCGAAGAACAGGAAGGTCCACCACAGGGTCACCAGCAGGATCGCGCGCAGAGCCTCGCCGCGGACGAACGGACCGGCGAACGCGTAGAGGCCTACGAAGATCGCGGCCAGCGTCCAGAGCATGGCTCGCAAGCCGCGCGAGAACAAGGGCAAGGCCTCGGCGGCCACCCAGCCTCGCGATTCCACGAATCGCAGGTAACGGGCGAAAAGGCTGCTAGCGGGCTTCATGAGTTTTCTCCATTCCCGGCATGCGAAGATTGGGGCAGGTTGTCGCCCTCGATGATGCGGTTCAGCGAGGAGTTGATGCCGGTCCACTCCTCCAGAAGTTGGCTGAGGATGGCTTCGCCCTCCGGCGAGAGCCGGTAAAACCTCTTGTTGCGTTTCTCTTCCTCGCGCCATTGGCTCACCAGCAGGCCCTGGGTTTCCAGTCGGCGGAGAAGCGGATAGAGCGTGTTTTCGTCAATGGCCATGCCGCGGTCGGCCAGGCTCTTGCGCAGCACGTAGCCATAATGCTCGGTGCGGAGTTCCGCCAGGACCGCCAGGATCAGGCATCCGCGGCGCAACTCCAGGCGCAGGTTCTCGAAAAGTTCGACATTCATAAACTACACCGTATACCACATATTGTGCTACACACACTGTACGACATACGGTAGCGGTTGTCAAGAAGAATTTTCGGCCGTAGATTGGTCGCCCGCGCGGCGCCAGTGCGATTCATCACATTTTCCCCGTGATTGAAATGGAAATGTCGCCTGCCACCGGCGTGCTCTGGGGTAAACTGGCTATTCAATTTGCATTGGGGCCTGGAGATCAAATCTAAATGCTTCGTTTTCAAGTATTAGCAGCAGGAATGAGCCTCCTGCTATGGGCCAGCGCAGCCCAGGCGGGAGCCATCGTTTTCGACGGGTTCGATATGACGACCAATTTCCAGGCCAATTTGACCCTGGCTGGGAACTTGCAACTCATCCCGGATTCGGTTGCAGCCGATGGCAGCGCCTTCGGCGACACGGCGATCTCCACCACTTCGCCGTTCACTTACACGTTCTCGTACTCCATATCGAACGGTGCGGATGACTATCTGGGCGGGTCGCTCGGGTTGGCCGATGGGTTGGCATTCGTGCTGCAAAACGATACAAATGGCCCCAGCACGTCTGGCGGCAACGGCTATGCCATCGGCTATGGAGGCATTACGCCCAGCCTGGCCATCGCGCTTCGGACCTGGGCAACCAACGACATTGAGATCGATGAGGACGGAAACCTCGGTGGTTCCCCCTCGCAGTTGCTAACCCTCAACGGCGGTGGGAACTACGGCGTGACCGATACCGGTACGATAACGGTCTCCTATGATGGGGTTGGCACTCTGACCGTCACCGGAACGGATAACGTGGCGGGGGACCCGGCAATCGATCTGTCGACCAGCGTCAACCTGGCAACGCTGTTGGGCCCAACGGCCTACGTCGGGTTCACGGGTGGGTCCGGGAGCGGTTGGTCCGACGAAGAAATCACCAGTTTTTCATCCATGCCGGAGCCTTCGACTGCGCTGCTGGCCATCCCCGCGCTGCTGGGGCTGGCTGCCTGGCGCCGCCGCAGGAGCGCCTGAACCGCGTCTTTGCAGGACCGCTGGCCGGCAAACCGTCACGCCGAAGCCGACGCCCACTTCCGGCCGGCTTCGCCTGCCGCGCGTGCCCGCTCCCCGGAGGTCTCCGCCATTCGATTGGCGGCCAATTCCAGAACCATCCGATAGCGGTCGCCGCGCATCACGCTGCGGGAAAACTCAAAGGGCTTGCCGCTCGGCAGATAAGTCACCCGTTCCACCGCGAACAGCGGCGAGCCGGGCGAAACCCCCAGCAGTTCAGCCGGGATGGGTTCGGCGGGGACGGCACGGCAGGTTTCCCACGCCTTGGCCGGCTGCAAGCCATACTGCTCGCGAAGGACGCCGTATAGCGAGACGTTTTCGAGGTTCTCTTCGGCCAGCCCGGGCGCCAGCGCAAGGGGGATGTGGGCGGTTTGAATGCCCATGGGCTGGCCATCCGCCAGCCGCAGGCGCTTCAGGACGAACACCAGCTCGCCCACGCGCAGATTCAGGGCTTCGGCCACCCGGCCGGCGCTGCCGGTGGTGAAACGCTCGATCACGCGGGAGCCCACCGCCAGGCGCTGGCGCCGCATTTCCTCGCTGAAGCTCGTAAGCTGGCGTGGCGCGGCATCCGGCTGAAACCCGGAGACGAAGGTTCCCCGGCCCCGTTCCCGCCGCACGTAGCCGAGGTCCACCAGTTCCCGCATCGCCTGGCGAACCGTGATCTTGCTGACACCGAAGCCCTCGGCCAGCATCGCTTCATTCGGAAGCTGTTGATCCGGCGTCAGTTGTCCGTTTTCAATTGCATTCATCAGGGCGCATTTAAGCTGGTGATACAGCGGGATGGGCAGCTCCTTGTCGAGCCGTGCCACAGGCATCATACATTTATGAGGACATGATCTCCATGGCGTGTCAAGCGGCATGATGGTTTGCCGCGCGCTGCCCATCCCTGGAACGCCCAACATTTGCGAAACTGGGGAGTGCGCCGCAAACGGCCGTTCCGGATGCCTCCATTCGCGGGGCGCGGACGAAACCGCCTGCTCCACGCCGGCATGTCGGGTGCCGGGTTTTGTGGGGCAGGCGGTTTCGCCCGCCCGGTTCCGGGGCGCCGCGGCCCGTCATGGTGAACCCCGGAGAAATCCACGTCTGGCGCATCGATCTGGATGCGGTGCGCGAGGAGTTGTGGCCGCCGCCCGAACCGGCCGAAGCGGAACGGGCCGCGCGCTTCTCCGCCGCCAATATGGCTCGGCGCTACCTGCGGTCTCACGGGGCGCTACGGGCCATTCTGCACCGCGAAACGGGGCGCGAGCCGCGCTTGGCTGTCGCGGATGGCGGAAAACCCTGGCTGCCCGACACTCCGCGCTGGCGCTTCAACCTGTCGCATTCGCGCGCGACCGCGCTGGTGGCCGTTGCGCTTGACGTGGAAGTGGGAGTCGACGTGGAGTGGACGCGGGCGCACCGGAATTGGGAGGCCATCGCCGGCCGTTTCTTTCCGCCCAGCGAAGCCGCCGCCTTTCTGGCTTCGCCGGAAGGCCTTTGGGAGCGCGAGTTCTTCCGCCGCTGGACGCGCCTGGAAGCCATGTGGAAGGCTCTCGGCGTGGGACTGCACGGCGCCGGCCGCGAGTTGGAGGGCCCCTGGACGGTCGAGGAACTGAACCTCGGCGAAGGCGTCGCCGCGGCGGCGGCCGCGCCCGCCGTGGGAATGCAAGTAACCATGCACACTTTCGGAGATGAGCCATGAAAATTGCGGTCTTGGATGGCTATGCTCTCAACCCTGGCGACCTGTCGTGGGACGCGCTGGCGCGGCTGGGCGAGCTGCGCGTGTTCGAGCGGACTCCGGCGGAGGATGTGGCCGCCCGTGCGGCGGGCGCGGCCATCCTGCTCACCAACAAGACGCCGATTCGCGCCGGCACCCTGCGCCAACTGCCGGATCTGAAATACATCGGCGTCCTGGCCACCGGCTACGATGTGGTGGACGTGCGCGCCGCCGCCGAACGCGGCATCGTGGTGACCAACATCCCGATCTACGGCACCGCCTCGGTGGCGCAATTCGTCTTCGCCCTGCTGCTGGAACTGTGCCACAACGTGCGGCAGCACGCCGACGCGGTGCGCGCGGGAGAGTGGACGCGCACCCCCGACTGGAGCTTCCGCAAATCCCCGCTGGTGGAACTGGCCGGCAAGACCATGGGGATTATCGGGTTCGGGCGCATCGGCCGGCAGACCGGACGGATTGCGGATGCCATGGGAATGCGCGTGCTCGCCTGCGATCCCTGCCACACCGACCCGCCGCCGTGGGACGGCTTCGAGTGGAGCACCGCGGAGCAGGTGCTGCGCCGGAGCGACGTGGTGAGCCTGCACGCCCCGCTGGCGCCCGATACCCGTGGAATGGTCAACGCGCGGTCGCTCGAGTGGATGAAGCCCACCGCGTTTCTGATCAACACCGCGCGCGGACCGCTGGTGGTGGACCAGGACCTGGCCGGCGCGCTCAACGCCGGGCGCATCGCCGGCGCCGGGCTGGACGTACTCTCGGTCGAGCCCCCGGCCGAAAGCAATCCGCTGCCGGCGGCCCGTAACTGCCTGGTGACGCCCCACATCGCCTGGGCCACCCGGGAGGCCCGCTCGCGCCTGATGGACCTGGCCGTGGAGAATGTCGCCGCCTATCTGGCCGGTGCTCCGCGAAACGTGATAGCGTAGCGTACAGTTTCGGGGATTTACGGCTGGCCACCGGGCGACCGCGAGCCGGCCCCAAGGAGCACTCATGGAACGACGGCATTTCTTGATGAGTTCGGCGGCTGCCCTGACCGCCGCGCAGAGCGTTTTCGGAAACCCCAGCGATACCGTGCGCATCGCCGTGATCGGCGTGGGCGGCCGAGGCACCCACCTGGGCGGACGCGGAAAGAGCCACCTCGACGGCTTTGGCAGGCTGGACAACGTGCAGATCGCCGCGGTTGCCGATCCCGACCAGACGCACCTGGACTTCGGTGTCTCGACGGTGGAGCAGAACCCCAAGCAGGGCAAGCGGCCGGCGGGGTACATCGACTTCCGCAAGATCCTGGACGACAAGTCGATTGACGCGGTTACCATCGCCACTCCCAACCACTGGCATGCGCTCATGTCCATCTGGGCATGCCAGGCGGCAAAGGATGCCTACGTGGAGAAGCCTTGCACGTTCAATGTCTTTGAATCGAAGCAGATTGTGGCGGCGGCGCGCAAGTACAACCGCATCGTGCAGCAGGGCTGCCAGATCCGCTCCTCGGTGGCCGTGCAGGAGGCCGTGCAGAAGATGCGCGAGGGCCTGATCGGCGACGTCTACCTGTCGCGGGGGCTGTGCTTCAAGTGGCGCGACACCATCGGCCGCACGCCGGTTTCAGCCGTGCCGCCGGGCGTGGACTACAACTTGTGGACCGGTCCGGCGCCCAAGCGCGATTTCACCATGAACCGCTTTCACTACAACTGGCACTGGTTCTGGGACTACGGCAACGGCGACCTGGGCAACCAGGGCATCCACGAAGTGGATGTGGCGCGCTGGGGATTGGGCGTGAAGTATCCCGTGAAGGTGAGCGCCATCGGCGGCCACTTCATGTTCGACGACGACCAGGAGACGCCCAACACGCTCAACTGCGCCTTCGAGTTCGACGAAAACGGCAAGCGCACCATGATGGAGTTCGAGGTGCGCCACTGGATGAGCAACCCGGAAGCGTCCATCGGCGCGCCCCGCATGGCGCCGCCGCCTCCCGAAGCCGAACCCGGAGGGTCCGCGCCGCCGCGTCCCGAGGCGCAGGGCCGGCGCGGCGGCGGAGAAGCCGGCCGCGGCGGGATGCGCCCCATCGACTCGGATCGCATCGGCAACCTCTTCTACGGGTCGAAAGGCTACCTGGCGGTGGACAGCTATCAGTCCTACAAGTCCTGGCTGGGCAGGGCCGGGGAACCGGGACCGTCCAACAACCGGGGCGGCGACCACTTCCTCAACTTCATCGAGGCGGTGCGCAGCCGCAAGCGCGAGTCGCTGAACGCGGATATCGAGGAGGGCGCCATTTCCGCCGTGCTGGTGCACCTGGCCAACGTCTCCTACCGCGTCGGCCGGACCCTGCACTTCGATGCCGCCACCATGATGTGCACGGGCGACGCCGAGGCCAATGCCCTCCTGACGCGGCAATGCCGCGAGCCGTTCGTGGTGCCGGAAAAGGTATAGGGCCACCGGGCGCTCAGCGGCGCATCCGGCTTCTCACTGCTGCGGATGCAGCAGTTCGGCAACCTTGGAGAGCAGCAGGCCGGCGTCGAGCGGCTTGCTCAGCACCGCCTGCGCGCCCAGCGCACGGGCAATTTCCAGGAACTCCACGCCCAGCGCCCCGGTGATGGCAATGATGCCCACGCCGGGCGCGTCCTTGCGCAGAGCCCGTATGGTCTCCAGCCCCTCCCGTCCGGGCATCACCAGGTCGGTGATTACCAGGTCCACACGCCCCGCCCGCGCCTCTCGGAGCGCCTGGTCTCCATCCGCCGCTTCAGTCACTTCGTAGCCGGCACTCTCCAGCACTTCGCGGAGAAAACCGCGCACTCCGGCTTCGTCGTCGGCGACCAGGATGTGGGCGGGGCGGACCGGCGCGGCCAGCATCTCCCCGACTTTGATAGCCAGCCGGCGCGGGCTGAACGGTTTCTGGATGAACTCGACGCTCCGATCCACCGCCCCGTCGCGCGCGATGGCGTCGTCGTTGTGGCCGGACATGAACAGCACTCTGGTTCCGGGCCGGCGCTTCCATAGAAGGTTCGCCAGATCTCCGCCGCTCAAGCGGGGCATCACCACGTCGGTCAGGACCAGGTCGATCGCCGAGCGCTCCCGCTCGCACAGCGGCAGCGCCTCGGCGGCGCTATCCGCCTGGATCACGCGGTACCCGTAAGCCATCAGCGCGGCCGCCACGTATTCGCGGACCTCCTGCTGGTCTTCCACCACCAAAATGGTCTTGCGGGCTCCGGCCCAGGGGCTGGGAAGTGGTTCCGGCTCCCGCGCGCCTACGAGCGTATCCTCCACCCAGGGCAGGTAAATCGTGAACGTCGTGCCGCGGCCCAATTCGCTGGCGACATCGACCGAGCCGCCGCTTTGCTCCACCACGCCCTGGATCATCGACAACCCCAGCCCGGTGCCTTTGCCGATTTCCTTGGTGGTGAAGAACGGTTCGAAAATGCGCTGGCGCGTCTCTTCGTCCATGCCCACGCCGGTGTCGGCCACCACCAGCACGGCGTAGCGGCCGGCGGGCGCGGCGGGATGCGTTTGGGCGAGGCTCCCTTCCCGTTCCACAACGGCCGTCCCGATCGACAACTTGCCGCCGTGCGGCATGGCGTCGCGGGCGTTAACCGCCAGGTTCATGATCACCTGTTCCAGTTGGTTCGGATCGGCGCACACGGTGGCTGCTTCGGCGTGCAACTCCACGCACACCTCCACGTCCTCGCCCATCAGGCGCGCCAACATGGGCTCGGTCTCTCTCACCACGCGGTTCAAATCCAGGACGCGCGGTTGCAGCACCTGCTTGCGGCTGAAGGCCAGCAGACGCTGGGTCAATCCCGCGGCGCGCTCTCCGGCGTGGTTGATCTCTTCCAGGCTCTCCCGCAACGGATCGCCCTCCGCCAGCGCGTCCAGGATCAACCGGCTGTAGCCGTTGATCACTGTCAGCAGGTTGTTGAAGTCGTGAGCCACGCCGCCCGCCAGGCGCCCGATGGATTCCATCTTCTGGGCCTGATACAACTGCGCCTCCAGCAGCGCTCTTTCCTCGCTGGCCCGCTTCAGCTCGGTGATGTCCCGCCCCTCGGGAATCAACATCACCACCTGCCCGGCTTCGTTCCGCCACGGTTTCAGGGAGAAATCCACCGGGTGGATGGAGCCATCGGCCGCCCGCAGCGGGGCTTCGAAGCGCACCGTCTCGCCGCTCGCCGCGGTGCGCACCGCGGCCCGCAGGCGTTCCTGAAGCTCGGGCGAATAACTCCATGCCGGGACCTCCCAGAACGGCCGGCCCAGCACATCCTCCCGCTTGGCCCCCGCGGTCTCCAGGGCCGTCCGGTTGGCATCCAGCAACGTTCCGTCCAGGCTAAGCAGGCCGATGAACCCGAAAGAAAGGTCGAGGAGGGCGCGCGATTTCCGTTCGCTCTCGCGCAGCGCATTCTCTGCGCGCTTGCGCTCGGTGATGTCGCGGACAATGGCCTGTTGCCGGCCGTCTTTAATCCGCCTGGCGCTGGCTTCCACCAGCAGCGCCGTGCCATCCTTGCGGCGCATGAACCGCTCGAACGTCACATGTGCGCCGCCCCGGATTTCGCCCAGGCGGCGTTCTCCAAGATCCCGTTCGCCGGGGAGATAGGTGTCCAATATGTTGAGCTGGAGCATCTCCTCCCGGGTATACCCCAGCATCTTGCAGAACGCCGGGTTCACCACCAGGAAGCGGCCGCCGCCGTCCACGAGGAAGACGCCATCGCCGGCCTCCTCGATCAGCCGGCGGTAGTTCTCCTCGGTGGCCCGCAACTCCGCCTCGGCGCGCTTGCGCTCCGTGATGTCCCGGACAATGGCCTGCTGCCGGCCGTCGTCCAACCGACGGACGTTCACTTCCACCAGCAGCCCCGTGCCATCCTTGCGGAGCATGAGCCGCTCGAAGGTCATGTGGGCGCCGCTCCGGATTTCGCGCAGACGGCGTTCTCCAATAGCCCGCTCGGCGGGGAAATAGGTGTCCAGGACGTGCAGTTGGAGCATCTCCTCACGGGCATACCCCAGCATCTTGCAGAACGCCGGGTTCACCACCAGGAAGCGGCCGTCGAGATCCTCCAAAACGACGCCGTCGCCGGCCTCCTCGATCAGCCGCCGGTAGTTCTCCTCCGAGACCCTCAATTCCTCCTGCGCGCGCTTACGCTCGGTGATGTCGCGGCACGCCACGCGGCGGGCGTCGCCGCCCTGGTATTTCACGGGCTCCGATTCGATCTCCAGGGCAAATGTCGAGCCATCCTTGCGGACTCCGGTCAATTCGATCGGCCCGTACTCCCGCCGTTCGATTCGCTGGAGGACGCGGTCATGCGATTCGGGAGTCAGCAGGAGGTCCAGGCCATTCCTGCCGATCAACTCGTCCAGCTCATCGTATCCATGGATCCTCACAAACGCCAGATTGGCGTCCAGAATGATGCAGTCCTTATGAATCACGACGCCATCGAACGAAGCGTTGGAAAGGCGGCGGTAACGCTCTTCGCTTTCGCGGAGAGCCGCCAGCCGCCGCCGCTGCGCGTCCAGAAAGGCGAGCATGGGAAAGACCACCATCAGCACGATTCCCACGTCGTAGCTCCAGAGGGACACGGGCGTGCTGCGGCAGTAGATCGGCAGAGGATGGCCGGTGTACTCCAGCAGTGCTTCTATAAAGGAGAGCAGGATGGCAGCGGCGGCGAATCCCAGCGCGGCCGGGCGGCCCAGCAGCCAACCGGCGCCCAGGGTGAGGATGATGACCAGGGCCGTTCCCGGGCTGTGCACGCCGCCGCCGAAAAGCGAAAAGTATACGGACTCGCACCACATGGCGCCCAGAAACAACGCTGCCGCCGCCCGTCTCCGGCCCCGGTGCAGCAAGCCCAATGCCGCCACGGCGACAGCCGCCATGACCAGCATGATGCCCCCGGCCAGAACGCTGAGCGCCGCGAAGAAGGGAATCACCAGCACCAAATTGATCCCAACCCAGACCAGGAAAACGGCCAGCAGGAGATGAAACCCCCGGGCCTCGGGTTCGTCGTCCCAGCCGTTCAGTTGGTTGCCCCCGCGAAGCAGGAACGCGGCCTGCCGCAACGCGGCCTTGAAGCGCGCCATGGTTGACCCAAGAATACTCCACATACCTGTCCCGCGCAACAATCTTTCGGTTTACTTAGTGGGGCCGGCGGCAAGCGGAGCGAACAGGCGTTCGGCCATGGCGTACTTGAGGGCGTCGATCCCCTGTCCGGTGGCGCTCGAGATCTCAAAAAAACCGAGCTCCCGGGCGGCCGCCAGCGCCCGCAGCGAGGCTACCCGCCGGGCGTCCTGCGCGGCGTCCATCTTGGTGGCCACCACGATCATGGGCTTGCTCGCCAGATCCTGGCTGAAGCTGGAGAGTTCGCTGAGCACGGTCTCGAAGTCCTCCACCGGATCGCGTCCGCTGGCGTCGGACACATCCACCAGGTGGACCAGCAGCCGGGTGCGTTCGATGTGGCGCAGAAACTGAATGCCCAGCCCGTGGCCCAGGTGCGCGCCTTCAATCAGACCGGGGATGTCGGCCACCACGAAGCTGCGGTAATTCTCCAGTTGCACCACCCCCAGGTTGGGCACCAGCGTGGTGAAGGGGTAATCGGCGATCTTGGGACGCGCCGCGGAGATGCGCGAGATCAGGGTGGACTTGCCGGAATTGGGGAAGCCGACCAGCCCGGCGTCGGCCAGCAGCTTAAGCTCCAGGCGCAGGCGCCGTTCCTGTCCGGGACGGCCGGGTTCGTGCTCGGTGGGCGCCTGGTGGGTGGAGGTGGCGAAGCGGGCATTGCCGCGTCCTCCGCGTCCGCCGCGGGCGGCTACGTAGCGTTGCCCGGGCTCCGTGAAATCGGCCAATCGCTCGCCGGTGGCCTCGTCCCAAACCACCGTGCCCACCGGGACGGCGACTTCCAGCGTGTGGCCGTCGGCGCCGGTGCAGTCGCTGCCCTCGCCGTGGCGGCCGCGTTCGGCGCGGTGCTCCGGGTTGTAGCGAAACTGGAGGAGCGTGTTCTGGTGGGCGGTGGCCACCAGGATGACGTCGCCGCCGCGGCCGCCATCGCCGCCGCTGGGGCCGCCGCGCGGAACGAACTTCTCGCGGCGGAAGGCCAGACAGCCGTTGCCGCCGTCGCCGGCCTTCACCAGGATCCGGGCTTCATCGAGAAAGTGCATAAGAAAAGCCGCCGGCTTGCGGAGATCCGGCGGCTTGGAGATTTCGTGCGGCGTCGCCCGGGGACGGCCGGGTCAATCCGCGAATCGCGTCAGATGGAGGCCTGGATGCTGACGAACTTGCCCATGCGCCCGCGGTCGCGGAATTCCACCACGCCGGTCACTTTGGCGAAGAGCGTGTCGTCCTTGCCCCAGCCGACATTGAGGCCGGGCTTGATCCTGGTGCCGCGCTGGCGGACGATGATGGAACCGCCGGGGACCAACTGTCCGCCGAAGACCTTCACGCCCAGCCGCTGCGCGTTGGAGTCGCGGCCGTTTTTCGAGCTTCCTAATCCCTTTTTGTGCGCCATAAATTCCCTACGCCAGAATCTCGCCGACCTTCAAATCGGTGAAGGGCTGGCGGTGACCGATGGTCTTCTTGTATTGCTTCTTGCGCTTGAATTTGAAAACGACGATCTTGTCGCCGCGGCCATTGCCCAGGATGGTGGCCCTGACGGAGCCGCCGGTGGCCAGTTCGCCGCCATCGCCGAAGGCGGCCTTGGCCGGGATCTCGATTTCACTGCCAACCTCGCCGGTCATTTTTTCCACGCGGATGACGTCGCCCGGAGCCACCCGGTACTGTTTTCCGCCGGTTTCAATAATCGCGTGCATGCTGTCCTCTTTTTGGGAGCCGGAACACACCGAGTGCGTCGGAACCACTGGAGTAAGCTACCAGTTTACTATGCGCGGCGGGTGCATGGCAAATCGGCGTCGATTCGGCGCCGCTGCGGCGGCTCCGACGCCCGCGTTTTACGCGCTTTCGGGCCGTTTCCGCATCCCCATCGCCAAGGCGGCGGCCGGTATCGTGATAAACTGGCTCTTTCGCCTTTATAGAATGCTGCTCGCCAGAGAATTTGTCGCATATCTTTCCCGGCAACTTGTCAGGAGGCTCACCCCGGCGGTGATCGAGACCACCGAACCCGACGCGGTGGCGGATAAGATCGCCTCCGTGATCTGCGACGAATTGGCCGTGGAAGACCGCCTGAACGACGAGGTCCGCGACCTGTTGAGCCAGTACAGCGAGTACATGCGCCGCGAGGGCGTCAGCTACCAGGAGATGTTCCGGCGCATCAAGAACACGCTGATCTCGCAGCGCAAGGTGATCCGCGCCGCCGGCCGCGACACCGGCGACGCCATGAAGCTCTCGCGCGACAAGGTCACCGACATCTCCCACAAGATGGTCGAGATGCTGCGCAAGAGCCGCGAACTCCGGCTGAAGAACAAGGACAGCAACAGCGTCCGGCTGGACATCGTGCGCATCATGACCGACCTGCTGCAAGCCGAAGACAAGGTGGATCGCGCCGCCCGCCAGAAGATCCGCTCCCAGAAACGCGAGGTCCCCGAAGGCAGCGAAGAGTGGGACCTGCTGCTCCGCCGCTACTACGCCGAGGAGTTGAAGAAGCTGGGAATCGACCTGGGGAAGTAGCCGCCGGCCGGCGCTATCGCTTGTAGCCGATCATCCGCAGAAACCCGCGGCGCTTTTCGGCGTCCTCGGGGCCTTCCACGCCTTTCGGCGGGAAACCGTCGATCACCCCCAGAACACCCCGGCCCTGCTCGCTCTCGGCCACCACCGCCGCTACCGGGTTGGCGGTGGCGCAGAAGATGGTGCAGACCTCCGGCGTCTCGCGGATGCGCGAGAGCACGTTGATGGGGTAGCCCTCGCGCATCACCACCACGAACGTGTGGCCGGCGGCCAGCGCGGCGGCGTTGCCAGCGGCCAGTTCCTTGAGCGCCTCGTCGTTGCCGTCCACGCGGATCAGACATGGTCCGGAGGCTTCGTTGAACGCCACGCCGAACTTCATCTGCGGCACCGTGTTGACGATGGCCTCGTAGATGTCTTCCACCGATTTGATGAAGTGCGTTTGTCCCAGGATGAGATTTCCGCCTTCGGGAACCGTGAGGGGTACGAGTTTGATTTCCATAGCTTCCTTTACCACACCTCGCGCAGCTTCCGCCAGGTGGTCTCCAGGTCTTCGGGAACCACACGGGTCTCGCCCGTCACGGTCATGAAATTGGTGTCTCCCACCCAGCGCGGCAGCACGTGCAGATGAACGTGCCCGGCGATTCCAGCGCCTGCCGCGCGGCCGAGATTGATTCCGATGTTCAGCCCGTCGGGACGATAGACCATCCCCAGGCGGCGCTCCGCGTCGCGCGCCAGGAGCATCATTTCCGCCAGGGTCTCGCAGGCCAAGTCCCCGAGCGAAGCCACGTGATCGTAAGGAACCACCATCATGTGCCCGCTGGTGTAGGGGTAGCGGTTGAGGATCACGTAATTCCGCTCGGCCCGGTGCACCACGAACGAGCGCGCGTCATCGCCCGGGCGGGCGGCCGCGCACAGCACACAGACGTCCCGGTCCTCCGGCTTGGCGACGTACTGGTAACGCCAGGGAGTCCACAGGTAGTCCATCGATCAGAGGATGGCGGGCGGTTCGGGAGCCGGCCCGCCGGGGGACGCTGGCGGCGCCGGCGAATTGTTGACCACGTCCCTCAGCTCCTTGCTGGGCTTGAAGTACGGAATCTTCTTGGCGGGCACTTCCACCCGCGCGCCGGTTTTGGGATTGCGGCCGATGCGGGGCTGTCTCAGGCGCGTGCGAAAACTGCCGAATCCGCGAATTTCGATCTTGTCGTCGGTGCGCAGCGACCGCACGATGCTGTCGAAAATGGCCTCCACGATGACCTCCGATTCCTTCCGGGTCATCTCCACCACGCGGGAGACTTCTTCAATCAGATCGGCTTTCGTCATTCATCTTCTCCTGGAGCGTCAAGCGCGTGCGAAACCGCAGTATCGCTTGATTACAAGAAATTTGCAAGTTATCCAAGGTTGCGGTCCTTGAGACTCATGACTTCCTCGATGGTGGTGGTGGCGGCGGCCGCCTGGCGCTGGTAATCTTCCAGACGGGTCTTCTCGTCGTCATCGGCCACCGCCCGCAGGCTGAGACCGATCTTCTTCTCGGCTTCACTCATCTTGAGGACCTTGAAATCGAATTCCTGGCCCACCGCCAGGGGCGGTTCCTCGGAGCCGCGGCGGCCGGAGTATCCCGGCACTTCCGAAAAATGACACAGCCCCTCCACGCCTTCCGCCAGTTCCACGAAACCCCCGAAACTGGCCAGACGGCAGACCCGCCCATGTACTGTATCGCCCACCTGGTGATGCTGGAAGTAACTCTCCCAGGCGTCCGGCTGCAACTGTTTGACCCCCAGGGAGAGGCGGTGCGACGCCGAATCGATGTTCAGGATCACCGCCTGTACGATCTGCCCTTTCTTCAGCACATCCGACGGATGTTTCACCCGCTTGGTCCAGGAAAGGTCGGAAACATGCACCAGGCCGTCGATACCTTCCTCGATCTCGATGAAGGCCCCGAAATCGGTCATGTTGCGCACCCGGCCCTCCACCACCGAGCCGACGCTGTACCGGCTGTCCACGGTGGTCCACGGATTGGGTTCGAGCTGCTTCAGGCCGAGCGAAATCCGGCGCTCCTTGGGGTGCACTTCCAGCACCACGGCTTCCACCTGGTCGCCCGGCTTCACCACCTTGGAGGGATGCTTCATGCGCCGCGACCAGGTCATCTCGCTGATGTGGATCAGGCCTTCCACGCCCGGCTCCAGCTCCACGAAAGCGCCGTAGTCCGTCACATTCACCACGCGCCCGATCACCCGCGCGTTCAACGGGAAGCGCGTGGCCACCACTTCCCACGGATCCGGCCCGAGCTGCTTCAGTCCCAGCGAGACGCGTTCCTTGCTCTTGTCGAACTTCAGCACCTTGACGGTGATGTGGTCGCCGACATGCAGCATTTCCGACGGATGGGTGATCCGTCCGTAGGACATGTCGGTGACGTGCAGCAGGCCGTCAATGCCGCCCAGGTCGATGAAGGCGCCGTAGTCCGTCAGGTTCTTGACCGCCCCGGTGACCAGCGCCCCCTCGGCGAGATGCTCCAGGGTAGCGGTCTTCCGCGAGTTGATCTCCTCTTCCACGGCCGCCTTGCGCGACACCACCACGTTGCCGCGGCGGCGATTGAGCTTGATGATCTTGACCGGAATGTCCTGCCCGATGAGCGAATCCAGGTTGTGGACGGGGCGCGGATCCGCCTGGCTGCCGGGCATGAAAGCCTTGATCCCCACGTCCACCGCCAGGCCGCCCTTAACCCGTCCCAGCACGCGGCCCGAAAGGATGAGCTGTTCCTGGAAGGCCTTATCCAGGTTGTCCCACACTCTCAGGCGCGAGGCGCGGGTGTGCGACAGCAGCACGTAGCCTTCGGGCTGCTCGCCCTGCTCGATCATCACGTCGACCACGTCGCCCACCTGCACGGCGAGTTCTCCGGAGTGCGTCCGGAACTGCTCGACGCTAACGATGCCTTCGCACTTGTACCCGAAGTCGACGATCACGTCCTTGGCGGTGATTCCAACTACGGTGCCTTGCAAAACTTCGTCGGCCGCGGGCGGGGCAAAGTGGCTGTAATCGTCGAGAAGGTTCTCGTAGTTCTCGGGGACCGGCTGGTCCACTTGCCCGTTGTCGTGGTCTACGGCCATTACGCCTCCGCCCATCACCGATTCATCCATGGTTGCAAAAACTTCCAGCACCTGCGGCGGGTTGCAGGCGCCTGGGAATGGCACGCTTCAAATTCCCCCGGACCGTGGGGTACGAGACCATGCGCCAAATTCCAGCAACCACTGATAGATCAGTATGTTAGCAAATATACGCCGGTTTGCCGAAGGTTGTCAACGGGGCTGCCCGCGGCGCCCCTGGTACCCGCCGCGCAAATTAGGCCTTGGAAGTTTCGCGCTTCGGGAATACAATCGGGCTGTTAAACGGCAGGTTACCGGAAATTGGTGGCCGGTTTCCGCGTGGCAAACCGGCTCCAGCGCCGTGGTGGGCGTGTGGAACCCGCCCTGGAATGCGCTTGCCGCAGGGCTGTGGCGAGCGATGGTTTGGCTGGCTGCTCCGATTTGGCTTTTCATACCGGCCTATTTAGAGGAGGTAGTATATGTTCGACAGCCTCGCCGATCAGATCAGGCATGACGAAAGGGAGCAGACCAACAGCCGGGAGCGGGCCTTCCGCTGGACGGCCATCTCGGTTTTGTCGGTTCTAGTGTTTTTTGGCTTATATCTGGCTGTCCGGGCGGGCGGCGGCTAGAGTCCACCGAAACGTCCGCTCCGGTTGCGGATCGTTCCCCGGGCGAATGGGCGGGCGGGTTGCACCATCGCGAGGGCGGGCGCCGGCCGCGCCTGGAAACCCGGCTTCGCAAATCCCCGCCGCAGAGCCGGCGTTCTGAAAGAAGTGCCGGAGAGTCCCGATGCGCGGATCGGCGGGGTTCCGCTGCGGCCCCGGCGCGCCGCATTCCCGCCCCCGGCCCGAATCCCCGGCAGCCGGCGATCCGGGCCCGCGCGAGGCCGTGCCTCTTGACATCTTCCATAATTCGATAATAATAGAAGTATGGAAGCATTATGAAGAAGACCGGCGACCGCGGTGTCGCGCGGTTTGCGGACATGCTGGCCGCCATGGGAGCGGAGCCGCGGCTGAGGATCGTCCGGCTGCTGCTGAGCGCGCACCCCGGCGGGCTGGTGGCGGGCGAGATTCAAGCCGGACTCGGCATTGCGCCCTCCACCCTCTCGCATCATCTCGAGAAACTGAAGAACGAGGATCTCGTCACCGTCCGGCGCGAGGGCACCTTTCTGCGCTACGCCGCCAACACCGAAGCGCTGCAGGCGCTGATCGGGTTCCTGTACGCGGAGTGCTGCACACGGAACAAGGCGGTCAAGCCGGAAACCATCGTGCGGCCGTGCAGGTAGCCCGGCGGGCCACCGCCGGCGTTAGCGGACAACCTTTATGACGGACATAAAAGCGATCGTAAAAGAGAAATACGGCCAGGCCGCGCTGCGCGTGATTTCGGGCGCCGGCAGCGCAGGTTGCGGCAGCAGCCCATCCTCCTGCTGCTCGGATGGAGATCCCATCACATCGGACCTGTACGACGCGCTGCAGAAGGGCGAACTGCCGGAGACCGCGGTGCTGGCGTCGCTCGGCTGCGGCAACCCCACCGCGCTGGCCGGGTTGCGGCCCGGCGAAGTGGTGCTCGACCTGGGCAGCGGCGGCGGCATCGACGTGCTGCTTTCGGCGCGCCGCGTTTCCCCGGGCGGATGGGCCTATGGCCTGGATATGACCGACGAGATGCTGGCGCTGGCGCGCGAGAACCAGGAAAAAGCCGGCGTGGAAAACGCCGAGTTCCTGCAGGGCGAGATCGAGCGCATCCCGCTGCCCGACAACGCCGTGGACGTGATCGTCTCCAACTGCGTGATCAACCTCTCCGCCGACAAGGACCGGGTGTTGCGCGAGGCCTTCCGCGTGCTGAAGCCGGGCGGGCGGTTGGCCGTCTCCGACGTGGTGACCCGCGGCGAGATCCCCTCCGGAATCCGCCAAAGCGTCCTGCTATGGGTGGGATGCGTGGCCGGCGCGCTGAGCGAGGACGACTACCGGGCCAAGCTGGCGGCGGCGGGTTTCGAGGACATCGCCATCGAACCAACCCGCGTGTACAGCGCCGCCGACGCAGAATCGTTCCTGACGGAACAGGGCATCGAGGCGCGCGAGATCGCCGCCCAGGTGGACGGGAAGTTTCTGAGCGCCTTCGTGCGGGCGCGCAAGCCGGGCGAGCCCCGGACGGCATGAGAATCCTGGTGCTGTGCACCGGCAATTCGGCGCGCAGCCAGATGGCGGAAGGGCTGCTGCGGGCCCGCGATCCCTCGCTGGAGGTCTATTCCGCGGGCACCCGTCCGGCGGCCCGCGTGCACCCCGCCGCGGTGGAGGCCATGCGCGAAGTGGGGATCGACATCGGCGCCGCAATACCCAAAAGCGTGGCGCAGTTCCTGGACCAGGCGTTCGACGCGGTGGTTACGGTGTGCGACGACGCCAACGAAACCTGCCCGGTGTTTCTGGGGAAGGTGGGACGGCGGAGGCACATCGGGTTCGAGGACCCGGCTCGTGCCGGGGGAACGCCCGAAGACGTGCTGGCCGCGTTTCGCAGGGTGCGGGACCAGATCGCCCGGCAGCTGGCGGATTTCACGGCGTGAGCCGGCGCGGCCGGCGGCGCGCGGTCAATACCGTTTCAGAAACTCCGCCAGGCTCGGTCCCAGCGCCGCGCGCCGCGCGATGCACAGATCGATGCGCTCCAGGGTTTGCGCCAGGATGCGCGGCCCTCCCGCATATGCATCCACTTTCGGCTTGAAGAAAGCTTCCAGCTCCGCCCGTTCCGGAGCGCTGCAGAATCCGCTTCCGACCATCGGCAGGTTGGCGGCGAAATCGCTGCCCACCTCGCGCGGCAGCCGTTTCAAAAGCGCATCCAGGTTGTCGCGCACGAACTCGAAGGGCAGGCGGCGCGAATCCGGCGGAGCCACGAAGAACGCGCCCATCACCTCGCGGAAATCGAACTCGCCGGTCAACAGCAGGGCCAGCCGCTCTTTGACAATGGCCGGGTCGCGGAAACTGGCCAGGCCGCCGATCAGGATGCCGCGCTGCCGCTGGTCCGTGGTCGAGCGCAGATCGGCGCGCATCCGGTCGAACAGCGCCCGGTTGCCGTAACTGGCGGCGATAGCCACCACCGTGCCGGCGATGTTGGGATCCACCGAGTCGCGATCGTCCATCCAGCGCAAGGCCAGCGCCTTGGCCTCGTTCCTGAGTTTCTCGTCCTCTCCCGCCGTGGCCACCATCCCCACCAGTTGCCGCCGCAGCGTCCTGGTGTCCTCGCTGTCCCCCGGTTTTGCGATCCAGCCAAGCTGGTGCGCGCGATCGGCATAAACCTGCTGCAGGAAGCGAGCGGCATTGGGCAGCAGCTCGTCGGGCACCAGCGGCGGGCGCAGCATCCCCGCGATGCCGATGGTCTGCGACACGATGCGCCAGTCGGCGTCCTGGCTGAACGGCTCGACCAGAGCCAGCGCATCGCCGGGCGGGATCTCGCCGGCGTTCACCAGCGCGTTGACATCGCCCAGCGCGCCGACGCGCTCGGCCAGCGTCAAGTGGCTGCCGCCGTGGGCCAGCAGGCGGCCCAGCATGCCGCCGCGATACAGCACGCGGTAATAGCCGGTCTCGCCGCGATTGGCCAGCACCCATGCCGGACATCTTACGGCCTTGGTGAGCTTCATCTCGGCCGATGGGTCGCTCACCACCGCGCACTCGCTCGCCTCGGCGCGGCCGACCGGGTACTTCACGCAGATGGGAATCGTCCAGGTCTGCCTGGTCTCGCCGCGGGACCCGATGGGCAGCGACCGGCGCTGCGCCAGCTCCAGGCGCGGCGCGGCGCCGCCGCACCGCAATTCCGCCGTCACCAGCGGGACGCCGGCCTGGTCGAGGAAGGTGTCAAACGGGCCGGCCACGTCGCTGCCGGCCGCCTTGGAGACGGCCGCCAGGAAGTCGGCGGTGGTGGCCGCCCGGTCGGCGAACTGCTTCATGTACAGCCGCACGCCGTTCTGAAACGGCTGCTCGCCCAGCCAGCTTTCGAACATGCCGATCACCGCCGCGCCCTTCTCGTAGGAAATGCCGTCGAAGGCGTTGGCGATGTCGCTGTCGTCCTGGATCTGCTGGCGGATGCGCCGCGTGGAGGCCAGGCTGTCGAGCTTCATGATATCCAGGCTGGACTGCGCCACGCTCACCGGCATCTTCCACTCCGGCTTCCAAACACCCACGATCTTGTTCTCCATCCAGGTGGCGAACGACTCGTTGAGCCACACGTCGTCCCACCACGCCGTGGTCACCAGATCGCCGAACCACTGGTGGGCCATCTCGTGCGCCGCCACCACCGCGCAGGTGCGCTGAAAGGAGTTGGTCGCGGAGGCGGGTTTCGACAGCAGCATCGGATGGGTGTAGGTGATCATCCCCGCGTTCTCCATGGCGAAATTGCCGATCGGCATGATCACGCTGTCGAGCTTGTCGTAGGGAAACGGGGAATCGAAGTAGGCTTCCAGCAGATTTAACAGTTCGGGAATGGCCGCGCGGGCAAACTCCGCCTCGCCGCCGCGCCCCGCCGGCACCAGGATCCGCAATGGAACTCCCTTGCGGCCGCCCTTGCCTGCGTCCACCACTTCAAACGGCCCCACCGCGAAAGCCACCAGGTAGCTGGGCAGCGGGCGCGTGGGCGCAAACGTCACGCGCTTCATGCCGCCGGGCTCGGGCGTTTCGGAAACAACGGGGGTGTTGGAAGCCGCCAGGTGCTCCTGTTTGACGTGCAGCGTCAACTGCCACGGCGTCTTGAACCGCGGCTCATCGAAACACGGGAACGCCCGCCGCGCGTCGGTGGGCTCGAACTGCGTGTACACATACCAGGGCGGATTCTGCCCGTCGCGCAACTGGAAGACGCCGGCGCTGCTGGAACTCTGAATCTTCCCGGAGTAAGCCACGTGCAGCGTGCCCGCGCCCGGCGCGAGCGGCGGATCGAAGGCAAAGCCCACGAAGCTGTCGCCTCCCGGGATCGCCCTGGCCGCGCGCGCCTCGCCCTGGGCCTGGAGCGCGGCCGACTCCACCGTCAGTTCCGAGGCGCTCAGCCACAGCACCGCGGTGCTCTCGGTCACCGTGAACTGAATATCGGCCGAGCCCCGAAACGCGCTTTCTCCGGGCACAATGGTGAGGTCAACGGTGTAGCGCACCGGGCTGGCCGTGGCGGGGAGCCGGAAGCGCGGCGGATCGGCGGCGGCGCCGGCGCCAACAGCCAGAAGCGTGAACAGAGCGGCGGCGGATCGGATCGGCATAACGGTAGAGTTTATCAGTATCAGTAACGGACGCGCGCGGGAGCATTTGGTCCGGGTCGGGAGAGTCTCCGAACCGCGAGGACATCCGTCCCCGAACGGGCAGACCACGGCGCCACTTGGCCTGCCCCACGGGATGAGTGCAACGGTCTACTTGGCGCGCTTCGCCGTGACGTCCATGACTCTGGGCTCGCCGCCGTCCATGCCGGGGAATGTCATCTTCCCCGCCATTTCGTCGGCCTTGACGGTGAACTCGTACTTGATGGTGACCGAGTTGCCGCCAAAGTCGCGGACTATGTCGAAGGAGATCTTGTCGCCGTCCACTTTGCCATTGCTGATCTGCGCGGGTACCGGCTCGCCGCCGCCACGGCCGGGGGCGGTCAGAGTACCCGTCAACTTGGCGCCATCCACCTTCAGATCGAAAGTGCTGATGCGTGGCGGCCCGCCGTTGCGGCCGGCCTGTTCCATGGTCCACTTGCCGGACGCATCCGCCGCTAGTGCGACGCACGCCAGCGCCAGCAGCGCCCAACCGATAAAGAGAATCCGTTTGTTCATAGAGGGGTTCCTTTCGGGGACATGGTAACTCCCCTCACCCGCCCCGGCTACTACCCGCCGCCTATTTCACGCCCGCCGCCCGCAGGTGATCCGAGTACTGCTTGTCGATCCCGACGATGTGATCGGTCAGCCAGTGCTGCAGGAACCTCATCACCTCCATGGAGATGACGCCCTTTCCCGAGCGGAACTCTTCCTGCAGTTGCTTCACCCGTTTCACCAGGTTTTCGTGTTCCGCCTTGTGGGCCTGGTAGCCGGGGAACGAATGGATCCGCATCAGCCGTTCCTCGTTCACGAAGTGCGACATGGTGTACGACGCCATGCCGTCGAGAACCTGTCCGATGACGTCTTTTCCCCGGCCTTCCAGCATGGCCGAGTACAGGTCGTTGACCAGACCGATCAGCTTCTGGTGTTCCGCATCGATCCTGGCGATCCCGACGCTGTACTGGGCGCCCCAGATCACCAGCTTGTTTGCCGCGCCAGTTGTCATGCACATAATAATCGGCGGGGACGCGGCCAAACATTAGCGCGGCGCTTCGATCAGCGCGGCGGAGCCGTCTTCATGGCCTTGCGGACGCGCGCGATGTCCGCTTCCACGTCCTCCAGCTTCGAGGGAATGCCCGCCGACATCACCTTGGCCTCGCCGCCGGTGATGAGGATATCGTCCTCGATGCGCACTCCGATGCCCTTATACTTCTCGAACGCCGGCTTGACGGCGGCGATGAACTTCTGGTTCTCGTCGGTCTTGGGGAGATTGTCGAGAGCGTCCAGGCGGAAGTACAGCCCCGGCTCCATGGTGATGGCCATGCCCGGCTGGTACTCGAAGAAACCGCTTTCCGGCCCGGCGGCCGGATCGTGCACGTTCAGTCCGATGCCGTGGCTGATGCCGTGGTTCATCCAGATGCGGATTTCGCGCACGCTCTTCGGAGCCTCGATCAGGCCCAGCCGGAACAGCCCGTCGCCCAGCACCTCGTCGGCCGCGGCCATTACCTCGGCCGGCGTGTGCCCGCTCCGGGCCGCGCCGATTCCGGCCTTCTGCGCCGCCCACACCAGGCGGTAAATGGCGGCCTGCTCCGGGCTGTACCTGCCGCTCACCGGGATGGTGCGCGTCACGTCGGCGCTGTAGCCGTCGAACTCGGCGGCGTCGTCCATCAAAAGCAGGCCGCCGGCCGGCATGGTGTCGCGATTGGTTTCGTAGTGCAGGGTGGTCGCATTGACGCCCGAGGCCACGATGCAGGGATAACCCCAGTGCCCGTTGCGCCGCAAAAAGGTGAATTCGAATTGCGCCTGCACTTCATACTCCGGCGCGCCCGCGACGGAGACGGCGAAGGCGCGCTGGAAACCTTCCGCGGTGATGTCCACGGCGTGCTGCAGCAGGTCGATCTCGCGGCGCGACTTCACGGCGCGCAAGTGTCGGAAGAGCGGAGCGGCATCCTTAACCGCGAGCGGCGGATTGAGCGTGCTGAGCCGCCTGGCGATGGCGGTTTCGCGACGGAACTCCGCCGCCGCGGCATGGCCCGACAGCAGCATGAAAACCGGCGTGTCCTTGCCGCCGAACGACCCGATCTGGCCGGCGAACTCGCTCTTCAAATCCACCGGAATGGGCGGCGGAGACGCCGCCGCTTCGCCGCGCCCTCCGCCGGGCGCCGGTTCCGCGAACGCGGTCCTGGCCTGGGGTAGCAGGGTTGCGAGAAACGAGCCCAACTGGCGCGCGTCCCAGATGGTTTCGATGCCCGAGATTTCCCGCGCTTCGGCGGCCGTCAGGATGTGGCCCGTCCAGCTTTCCTGCGCGGGATTCGAGGGCGGCATAAACAGGATTTCGTGAATGCTGCCGGCGCCCGGCATCATCACCAGCGCGCCGCCCTCCTGGGAGATGCCGGTCAGATAGAAGAAGTCGTTCTCCTGGCGATATGGCCAATCCACGTCGCCGGCGTAGTTCCGCGGTTCGGCGGCGTACAGGATAAGGATGGCTTTCTCGCCGATCTGTTGGGCCACGGCCTTGCGCCGCGCCGCGAGATCGCTCAGCCGGTCGGCTTTCCAGGAAGCCGGCGGCGGCGGGGCCACCTTCCAAATATCGGCGGCCGGAGCCTGGGGCGCCAGCGCCGCGGCGAACAGCACAGCGGCCAGCAGGGAACGTCGGTCCATTGGTAGAATTTTAGCGCGGTTCTGGCTTACGCCAGCCCGTTTCTAATATCCCCTTTCAAACCGTGCGTGCCGTTTTCCGGCACACGGCTTAACGATGATCTTCTGGGTGTGGCTTGCGAC
>Ga0326727_10007493_pt1 | contig 28791 bp, 20 predicted proteins | sample MB2enrmetagenome_FD_207643 | JGI IMG/M metagenome (GOLD analysis project Ga0326727, IMG submission 207643) | Lab enriched peat soil microbial communities from McLean, Ithaca, NY, United States - MB29MY | ecosystem: Environmental > Terrestrial > Soil > Wetlands > Peat | place: USA: New York... | reverse complement strand
CATGTGGCGATGACCTGCCACCGATAAGGTGGCCCAACTCAATCGGGGCCGCGTTAGCGACCCCGCTCAAGCCGCTTCGAGCGGCTCACAAAAGGAAGCCCCCGGCTTTGCCGGGGGTACTCTCACTCCCTGACCCCTGACCCCTGACCACTGCCTTTCTCACTCCGTCTTCATCAGCGTGGCCATCAGCGTATCCCTGCGCCCGTTGGCCATGGCATCGGCGTTGCCGAGCACGCGCATCCAGACATAGACCGCGACTGCGGCCAGCGCCAGATAGGCCGGAACCGCCAGCCAAAGGAACCTCAAATACATGAACAACGCCAAGATCACTGCGCCCACGCCAATCACTCCCAACTGCACCAGCAGGCTGAGCAGCGCATTGGCCTGCGATCCGCGCTGGCGCGCAATCCGCCCCGGATTGATGCGGTAAGGCATGGTGAGCGAAAAGACGTTGCCGGCGGCCAGGTTCACTGGCAGCGCAAAGAGCAGCCACGCCGCGGTGGCCGCCATCGTCGCATTCTCCGGAATCCCCAGGCGCAGGCTGGTGAGGACGCCGGCCAGCAAAGCCACCAGCAGGAACAGCAGCGAATGGAACAGGTTCTTGGCCAGCATGACCGTCCGGATGGGCGTGGGAGAAAGAAAGTACACCTGAATCCCAGCTCCCTCCGTGCCCAGGTTGTTATAGAACAACTGCGTGAATCCCAGCAGCGCGTAAAGCACGGCAAGCGGCACCGCTAACGGGAAGGTGTGTCCCTGGAAACCGCCTCCCCTGAAGAGTGCGACGGAGAAAATGATTGCCATCAGCAGCGGCGCGCCCACCGCATAGAGCAGCGGCAGGCTGCGCGCCAGGGTGCGCAGTTCCTTCTCCATCACCGCGGCGATGGGGCCGGAACCGTCCAGCAGCCACCCGCCCTTGCGCCGCTGCGCTGCCTTCTTCCTGCTCGGCGCCGTGCCCAGATTCTCTCCGCGATACTCGGATCGTAGCCGTCCCGCTAGCACGCCCCCGGCAGCCAGCAAATAGAGCCCGAGCGCCCCCAGCGATCCCAGTGCCGCTCCCGGCCGCTGCTCCGCAGCCTGCCCCATCGCGCCCGCGGCCAGTCCCGGCGGCAGCCACTTTTGCGCCGCATCCGCGGCCTCCAGCCAGGGCCCATACCGGGTTTTGAACTCGGCCCTCGACCGCTGGTACTCCCGAGCCTGCGCCAAGACCTGCTCCCGGGTGGCATTTCTGGGCAGCCTGCCTCTCTGGTGCAGCGCCGGATTCAGCAGTTGCATGCTCAGCATCGCCACCATGAAGACCGCGCCCACGATCTCCCGCGTCTTGCGCTGCGCCAGCCAGCGGTCGATCCAGGCAAAGATGGCCCTGGTCAGCAGAATGTTGAAGACCGCGAAGACCGCCAGCCCCAGCGCCGTCCAGGCAAAAAGCTCCGGTCGCGCTATGGTGACGCCAATCCAGATGCCGACCGAACACATCCCGCCCAGAATGGTCGACAAATCTGCCAGCCCAAAGACCACGTAAAGCACGAAATACGACCCGAATCGCACCGGGAAGCGCAACAGTATCCCCAGATCGAACTGCTCCTGAAATGAGGCCAGCATGACTGGAATCATCTGCCAGAGGAAGAACACCCCCCAGAACACGAGCGCCAGATACTGCCATCTTCCGCCGGAAGCCAGCAGATAGGCGAATAATCCCGCACTCCCGCCCAGCGCCAGTCCCAAGCAGATGTAAAGGACGTATGCCAGGGTTCGCGCGCCCAGCTCAAAGACGCCCAGCTTGGAGCGCAGCCCGTGGGTGAACATATGCCAGCGCAGGGCGGCCAGCGCCGCATACTGCGCCCGCGCTTGCGCGCCCAGCATTCCTCCGTCAGCCAGCGCTGCCACGGGCTCTCCGGTTCCGTTCACGCCAGCCATGACAGCTCCTGCGCCGGCTCCTGCTGGCCGCCCGCCCCCACGATCGACAGGAAGATCTCTTCCAGCGTCAGCCGCTGCTCCTGGCCGGCGCCGGGCAGCGCGCTGGCTACCCCCGCGCGCAGCTCCTCGATCGACCCGTTGGCCACCAGCCGCCCCTGCGAGATGATGGCCACGTGGCTGCACAGCCGCTCCACAATCTCCAGCACGTGGGTGGTGAGGAAGATGGTCGCGCCGCGGCTGATCATCCCCTGGAGCATGGCCTTCAACATGCCCGCCGCAATGGCGTCCACGCCCTCGAACGGCTCATCGAGAAACAGCACCTTGGGACCGTGAATCACCGCCGCGGCCATGGCCAGCTTCTTCTGCATTCCGTGGGAGAAGTCGGTCACCAGCTTGCGGGTCTCGCCGGCGAGCTGCATAAAGTCGAGCAGCTCCTCGGTGCGGCTGTTGGTGGTCGCACGATCGAGGCCGTACATGCGGCCCACAAAGCGCAGATACTCGGGCGCGGTCAGCCGTCCCAGCAACGCCATCCCCTCCGGCACCACGCCGATCTGCCGTTTCAGGTCGAGCGCCCCGGCCCAGAACGGCCGGCCCAGGATCTCCATGGTCCCCGCGCTCGGCTCCAGCAGCCCGGTCAGCATCTTGATGGTGGTGGACTTGCCCGCCCCGTTCGGCCCCAGAAAGCCGAAAAACTGTCCCGGAGAAACACTGAAGGTTACGTTATCCACGGCAGTCAGCGCGCCGAAGCGCCGCGTAAGCCCGTGGGTCTGAATCGCCGCGATTTCCATGTGGGGCAAGGATACCAAGGTTGGGCGGGCCGAAACAAAGCAAGCACTCGGCTGCGCGGAGGGCGAGTTTCCGAATCCCGGACCAGCCGCCCGGTACACATGGAATATCTGCGAAACAGCTCGCTGCGCGTATTGGCCTGTCTCGCCAGTCTTGCGCTGCTGCCCGCGAACACTCCCCGCCATCGGTCTTCGAGCAACCGGCATCACCCAGGTCATGGAGTGATCGTTACGATGACCCTCTTGTAGCGCGACAATGGCGGACTGCCCTTGTCGGTGACCCTCAGAACGAAGTGAACGGTCTCCGGCTTGTCGACCTTCGGGGCAACCAGATCGATCTGAGAAAGATTCTCTGCAACTGAGATCGCGACAGGTTTTTTGTAGGACCCCGCCTCAGGGTATTGGAACCAGTAAAAACTCAGGCTATCGCCATCCGGGTCTGTTGCGTGAGCGCCGAGCCTGAATTGCTCTCCGGATCGCACCGTGAACGCCTCCGGCACATCGAGGACAGGAACCGGTGGATGATTGGCTTCCCGGTAAGACTTGGTTGTCCATTCCATGCGCGCGGCAAAATCATTTTGGAAGTCGTCCCTCCATCGCCAAAGCGTGGCTTTGAAGTCTCGGAACGACTTATCGGATGCCCGAGTCGCCCGTCCGTATTCGCCGGACACCGGCGGCACATAGTCGTCAACCGCATTCGTCCAGATGGGGCGCGTTTCGGGTTCGATTGGAACGCCGCCAATGAAGACTCCTCTGATGAAAGTGCGCGGGTCCGTCACGGGTATCTCCGGGCGGTACACTTCGTAGCGTCCGCCCCAGCCGCCCCAATCCGGATGTTCGGGATCGCTCAGGCCGTTGGGAATCAGCGCCAGCCAGGACGGCGTGTCGCCCTCCATGCCGTAGGCGACATCGGGATATGCGGCGCCCAGCGGCCCATGTCCTTGTTGAATGTGCTCTGCGAGCCATTTGTTGCTAATGGTCGAATTGTCGATTCCGGGTACAAAGACGTTGATGCCGGTCCACGTCGCGCTGCCGTAATCGCCGCCGGGACTCACAATGTAAAAGAGCTTGGGAAAAGTCTTGCGCATCCACGGGCCGCTGTCGTCCTGGTCGGAGATCGTGTAGACCCTCAGTTTGGCGACCAGGCGATCGAATTCCGCCGGCGTCTTCGTGGCGTGAAGCTTGAAGAGCGCCTGCGCCAGCGTATTGGCTCCGCCCCAGACCGAGATCCAAAGCGGGCGATCGTCGTTCTTCTCAAGTGTCCGAATGATCCAGTCCGATCCCTCCGAGTCCTTATCCGGGCCGACGCCCTGCATTCCGTAGGCAGCCAGGCCATGTTTCACCAATGCCTGAAGGGCTTCGGCCGGAGGGTAGTTTGAGTCGTGCTTGACCAGATTCCCCTGTACCTTCGCATAAGCGGCGATGACCTCTCGAATCAACTCAGGGGAAGTCGATGTCCTCTTCCAGGTGGAAGTTGTCGCAACGAGGCCCTGGATATCGATAACGTCGGAATACAGAAGCAGGCGCACCATGCTCTCCGTGTCGTCCGCCTCGGCGCCGATGTCCGTGAGAATGATGAGGCGTTGCTTGTGGGTGGTGCCTATCGCGCTCCCATGGGCGGGTTGCGCACCAACGCACGGCGCGAACCAGAACAGAAGAAGCACGGTCGAGATTGCCAGGGAAATCAGCGGCCTGAACTTGCAGCCGCTAGTCCTAGAAAATGTTGGTCTCAAGTGCGCCTCCACGGAGCAACGAATCCGATTACTGTTTTAACGCATCTGCGCCGGCTGAAGCCGTTGCCAAGCTACCCGGAATCGCAGAGTTCCGCTCACTGAACGCCAGATCGCCGATGAATTCATAGATCGCTCCACCTGCATCTAAAGAACTCCGATCCCCTGGATTGCGCACGGGCGACGGACAATCCGAAGACCGGCCCACTACCTCCGGTCCGTACACTCTACGCTTCGCCCGTTTCCGCTTCCTCCGCCTTGCCCAGCGGATCGTTGTCGCGGTCGGTCACCTCGGCCAGCCGCGCCGCCAGCTCCGGCTTCCAGCCTCCCTCCGGCGCGCGCCAGCTCCAGTTGCCGGCGGCGACGGCGGGCGTATTCATGCGCGCCTCCGAGCCCAGTTCAAGCAGGTCCTGCGCCGGAACCACGGCCACTTGCGCCACGCTTGCCTCCACAGCGCGGATCAGCGGCCAGACCGGCCGCCCGGCAACCGGCCCCACATAGGCCTCAACCGCGCCGCGTTCAGCCTTGCCTGCCGCATCCCACCAGCCTTGCGTGGTGTCGTTGTCGTGCGTGCCGGTGTAGGCCACGGTATCGGGCGTGAAGCGGTGGGGCAGGTGAATGTGCGCGCCCTTGCTGTTGAAGCCGAACTGCATCACCTTCATCCCCGGCAATCCCAGCTCCACCCGCAGCGCGTCCACCGCCGGGGTAATCATGCCCAGATCCTCGGCCACCAAGGGCAGCGGCCCCAGCGCCGCCTCCAGCGTCCGAAAGAGCTTGAGCCCCGGCGCTTTGACCCACCTGCCCTTGACCGCCGTCTCCTCCTCGGCCGGAATGGCCCAGTAAGACTCGAAGCCGCGGAAGTGGTCCAGCCGGACAATGTCATAAAGCGCACAGGCGCGGCGAATGCGCTCGATCCACCAGGCGAATCCCCGCCCGGCCAATACGTCCCAGCGATAAAGCGGATTGCCCCAGCGCTGGCCGGTGGGCGAGAAGTAGTCGGGCGGCACGCCGGCAATGCGGATCGGCTTGAGGTCGTCATCCAGTTCGAAAAGCTTCTGGTGAACCCACACATCGGCCGAATCCATATTGACGAAGATGGCCACATCGCCCAGAATGCGAATCGCGCTGCGCGCCGCAACCGCTCGCAGTCGATTCCACTGGAGGGAAAAGGCAAACTGTAGCGCGCGCTCCCGGTCGAGCGCCCCCGCGTGCTCCGAGGTCGCCTTTGCAAGGGCCTCCGGCTGGCGCCGGCGCAGCGGCTCGGGCCAAGCCGTCCACGCGCCGGTGTTGAACTGGCGGCGCAGCACGGCGTAGAGGGCGTAATCGTCGAGCCATCCCGCCTCGGTCCGGCAAAACTCCTCGAACTCGCTCCACTGCGCAGCCAGCTTGCGGTCGCGCGGCCCGCGATCCAGAAAGTTCCCGGCCGCCTCGTGGAGCAGCGGCAGCTTGCGGTCTTCCACTTCATTGAAGTCCACGCTGCCGCTTCTTCCCGCCAGCCCGCCGATCCGTTCCCCCTCGATCCAACCCCAGTCGGAGAGGAATTCCAGGCTGATGAGAAAGGGATTGCCGGCAAAGGCCGACGAACTCGCATAGGGCGAGTTGCCGTATCCCGTGGGGCCGAGCGGCAGAACCTGCCAGATATGCTGTTTGGCCGCGGCTAGAAAGGCCAGAAACTCGCAGGCGGCAGGCCCCAGGTCGCCGATGCCTCCATGGGAGGGCAGGGAAGTGACATGCAGCAGAACTCCGGACGAACGTTGAAACTCCATGACCTGATTATCTCCGCCTCCGGCGCCGGGTGCCGGAACCCGGCCGCGAGGCGCAAAGAAGCCCGCATCCTTGATCGGATGCGGACCCTTCCGTGGTTTGGCGCGGTTACCCGGCGGGCTCAGTTGGCCGGCATTCCCGGCTCCTGCGCCTTGGCGCTGAACCGGATGCGATTGCGCTTCCTATAGTCCGCCATCACGTCGCTCAGGAATACGTTGAGGGCGTCCGAGCGGCGCTGGTCGAGAACCTGATCGCGCATCTGGTCGAGGTTCCTGGCAATCTCATCCGCGCCGGGCTCCTGCTTATCCACGAGCTTGGCCACCACGCCAGTCCGCTGCGCGTCGATGGGTCCGCTGATCTGGCCCACGGCGAGGTCGAAGAGCTGCGGAGCCACTCGCGCCACCTGGCCCAATCCGGGTACCTGGCTCGAGGCGCTGACCAGATCGCTGGTCATCAGGGTCGCGCCCGATTCTCTTGCGGCCTTGGCCAGATCGTTCTCGGCTTTGGCCTTGTCCGCCAACTGGCGAGTCTTGAGGTCCAGCAGCGCAGGCAGCATCTGGTCGCGGTAGTCTTCCAGGATGTGACTCTTCCAATCGGCAAAGCTCGGCGTATGGGCCGCTGCGACACCGGTAACCTGGAAGATGGCATAGCCCTCGCCGGTCGGCGCCGTTTGGGGCGGATCGCCCAGCTTGGACTGGAAGGCCTTGGCGATCACCCGCGATCCGTCCGGCAGCGCGGCGATCACGCCCCGGCTGCCCACGGGCGGTGTGGTCACCAGCTCCAGGTGGTGGGCTGCGGCGGTCTTCGGCAGCCCGTTCTTCGCAGCCTCCGAGGTCAGAGTCTGCGCGTAATTCTCCATGGTCTGTGCCGTCTTCTGGCGAATCAGCGCGGCCTGAATGGCGGGCTGCACTTCGTTCAGCGGTGTGGAGCGCGTCGGCCGGCGCTCTTCCACCTGTACAATGTGGTAGCCATAATGGGTCCTCACGATCGCGGTGTCGCCGATTTTCTGGGCAAAGATGGCCTTTTCAAACTCCGGCACCATGACGCCGCGCCCGAAAAAGCCCAGTTCGCCGCCCGAGTTCTTGCTGCCGGGGTCGTCGGAGTACTTCCTGGCCAGCTCGGCAAAGTTCGCACCGCCCTGAATCTGCCTGAGAATTCCCTCGGCCTTAGCCCTGGCCGCCGCGTCGGTACTGGCGTCTGCACCGGTGGGCACTGTGATCAAGATGTGCCGCGATCGCGCCTGCTCGGGAACCAAGTAATCGGCCTGGTGCGCGTTGAAATACTGCTGGATCTCCTGCTGGCTGGGCTGCGGCACCCCGCCCGGAAGCTGGTTAGGGGTAAAGGCAAAGTAGGTGATCCGGCGCTCTTCCGGCACCGCCGCCGCGTAGCGCGCGGCATTGGTCTTGAAAAAGCCGGCGAGCTGGCTGTCGGGGGGATTGATCTGCGTCTTCAGATCGTCGGCGGAGATGACCGCATATTCGAACCTGATCTTGCTGTTGCTCCTGCGATACTGGTCGCGGACTTCCTCGTCGCTCACCGCGACCCCGGCCGTGATCAGCGCCTCGAGACGATGGACGACAATATCATCCCTCACCTGCTCGCCGAACTCCTCGGGCGAAAGATTGGCCTGTTTCTTGAGGATGGCGGCGTATTGTTCGTCGCCGATGAATTCGCCGTTGGGGAAGAGAACCTGGCCGGGGACGCCGGTGCGCAGGTAGCGGCACACATCGTCGCTGATGACGCGAATGCCCAGCTTTTCCGCCTCCGCCAGCAAAACATCTTCCTGCACCAGCCGCTGGCCGATGCGCTGCTCAATCAGGCCCAGAATCATGGGGCTGTCGGGGTAGCGTTGCTGCTGCAGTTGCTGGCGGGCTATCTTTTCTACCCGCTCCTGGCTAACTGCCTTGCCCAATGCAAACAGGCGACTGTACCAGTGGGGGTAGACAACGGCATACGTATCGGCGGGCGCAGCGGTCCCGCCCATAAGGCGGGGAAACCGGTACACGGCCTCACCGGCCAGCGGAATCAGGAGGAAGAAGGCGGAAAGGCCAGCTATCCCGAAGAGGAGGTAAGGCAGACCAGGCCTGAGGTTCGCAGGCGCGGGCTGAGCGCCGTCAACCTCGTGAGGCTTGGCCAGTGCCTTTGAGAACCCCGCGATCTTCACCCAGTAAGCGAGCCAGCATACCAGGTATGCAACCGCCAGAACGCCCTGAATCAAACTCTGCAAGGCTCCGGCGCCGGCAAATGCCGAAAGAAAAAGGGCCAAGGGCAGCACACACATCGCCAGGCCCGCCGTTATCCCCGGATGGGAGGCGGCGCGGCGAACTTTCCGGTGCCTGAACTCGTTGCCCAAAGATGTTGCCAGCCTGAGAACAACAAAGAAGCGCCAGACGGCGCTGAAGACCGGGATGAGCAGAAGCCATACCGCGTCCGGAGACATCGCTCTCGACGCAGGACAACACCTCTCCAAGGCGCGCCGAAGGGTGCGAATGTAGAGAACCAGGATGGCGAGGACGGCAAGAACGCCGGCGGAAATCATGAGGAACACCAGAAGCGGCCCGCCCTTCTCCAACAGGCGGGTCCCTTCCGGCACTTGCGGACAACTCACTGCTAAGTACAGGCTGGCCATGACTCGATACTAAATGCACCGAGCGAGCCGCCGCGCGGGATCGAGGAGGCGCTCCGCCGGGGCTTTGAACCCTGGGGCCGGCCGAAGATCCGTTTCAGCAGCCTGCTTACGCGCCTGGAATCCCCGGCGTCTGCGCCTTGGCGTTCTGCCGGATGCGGCCGCTCTTCTGGTACTCGTCCATCAGGCCGCTGAGGAAGATGCCGAAAGCGTCCGAGCGGCGCTGGCTCAGGATCTGTTCGCGCATCTGGTCGAGGTTCTTGGCAATCTCGTCCGCGCTGGGCTCCTGCTTGTCCACCAGCTTGACCACCACGCCGGTCCGCTGCGCGTCGATGGGTCCGCTGACCTGGCCCACGGCAAGGTCGAAGAGCTGCGGAGCAACCTGCTCCACCTGGCCCAGGTCCGGCACCTGGCTGGAAAGGTCCACCAGGTCGCTGGTCTTCAGGGTCGCGCCCGTTTCCTTGGCAGCCTTGGCCAGATCGTTCTCAGCCTTCGCCTTGTCCGCCAGTTGCTTGGTCTTCAGGCTCAGCAGCGCAGGCAGAACCTGGTCGCGGTAGTCGTCCAGAACGTGGCTCTTCCAATCCTCGAAATTCGGCGCATGCGCCGGGGCAATGCCGGTAACCTGGAAGATCGCGTAACCCTCGCCAGTCTTGGCGGCTTGCGGCGGATCGCCCTGCTTGGACTGGAAGGCCTTGGCGATCAGCTCAGATCCGTTGGGCAGCGCGGGAATCACGCCCATGCTATTGACCGGCGGCGCGGTCACCAACTCCAGGTGGTGAGCCGCCGCCGTCTTCTCCAAACCGTTCTTCAGGGCTTCAGAAGTCAGAAGCTGCGCATAGCTGGTTTCGGCCTGGGCCTGTTTCTGTCGATAGAGCGTGGCCTGGATGGCGGGCGCCACACCGCTGAGCGATTCGGAGTGCTTCGCCTGGCGCTCCTCGACCTGGATGATGTGATACCCATATTGGGATTTCACGATCCTTATCTCGCCGACCTTCTGCGCAAAGATCGCATGCAGAAATTCCGGAACCATGGCGGCGTTGCGGTTTACAAAGCCCAGTTCGCCGCCCGAGTCCTTGCTGCCGGGGTCGTCGGAGTACTTCTTGGCCAGCTCGGCAAAGTTCGCGCCGCCTTGAAGCTGCTTGAGAATTTCCTCGGCCTTAGCCTTGGCCGCCGCGTCAGTAGCGGCGTCCGCGCCGGCGGGCACTTGAATGAGAATGTGCCGTGGCCGCACCTGCTCGGGAACCGAGTAATCGGCCTGGTGCGTGTTGAAATACTGCTGGATCTCCGGCTGGGTGGGCTGTGGAACCGCGGCCGGAAGCTGGTTGGGCGTAAAAGCAAAGTAGGTGATCTGGCGCTCTTCCGGCACTGCCGTTGCGTAGCGCGCGGCGTTGGTCTTGAAGAAGCTGGCGAGCTGGCTGTCGGGGGGATTGATCTGCGCCTTCAGTTCGTCGGCGGAGATCACCGCGTAGTCGAACTTGATCTTGATGGCGGCCTTGCGGTACTCGTCACGGACCTCCTGGTCGCTCACCGTGACCCCGGCCGTGATCAGCGCCTCGAGGCGATGGAAAACGATATCGTTCTTCACCTCTTCCTGAAACTCCGCGACCGATTCGTTGCGGCCCTGCGCGATGAGGGCGGCATACCGGTCCTCGCCGATGAACTGGCCGTTGGGGAAGAGAACCTGGCCGTTCTCGCCGGTCTGCAGGACGCGGACCACATCATCGTCGGTGACGTGGATGCCCAGCTTCTCCGCCTCCGCCAGCACCACCTGTTGCTGCACCAGGTGCTGGCCCGCCTGCCTCTCAAACAGCCCCAGAATCGCCGCGCTGTCGGGGTAGCGCTGCTGCTGCAACTGCTGGCGGGCAGCCCTCTCCACCTGCTCCTGGGTCACCGTCTTGCCCGAGGAAAGAAACTTGCTGTACCAGTGTGGATAAATGACGGCATAGGTATCGGCGGATGAGGCTCCCACGCCGGTCAGGCCGGGGATCAGGTACACCACCATCGATATCGAGGCGGCGCCGATCACCAGTACGAGAAGCGCCTTGGTCATGCGATTTTCTGTTTGCAGGAAACGGATCATGGATGGACTTGAACCTTCAACTCTCTATGCGCGGCGCGGCGGCTGCTGCTCGACAGGCGCCGGCCACTTCGGCCCCGGCCGTATGGGCAGATATCCGCCACGGGTACGCAGTTCTCGCTTTTCGCGATTCTCAGCCATTATAGACGACCGGGAACCGGGCGAGGATGGACAGAGACTTCCCGGCAGCGGGTCAGTTTGCATTTCCGCAAGGCAAGAGCGGAGGCGAGCAGGATGCCGCCCAGGCGAAGATCGCGCCGTTTGCGCAACCCATGCGTGCTTTCCGCGATCCCGTTCTACCGGCAAAGAACGAGACTCCGAATGAGATAACGACTCGCTCATAGCTTGAAGGGTGGAACGCCCCATCCCTCGCTTCTTGCCCGCGCGCGTTGCTCACGGATTTGGAACCGGCTTGAAATCGAGGATGCGCGAAGTCGAACTGAAACGGCGGAAGTTGCGATACTCGATTTCGTTCAGATCCTCCTCCCGGTGGCCCCTTTTGAGCAGGACTTGCGCGCCCACAGGCAGCATATAGTCGTGATTGTTGATGGCGATATAGTCGTAGTCCACGCTAACCGAAACTCCCCGGATCGGAAACTTTTCCGGCACCTCGTCCACCACCTCGATGATGCGACGAACCGCCCGGGTGGCGCTGTCAATGAAGACCTGGCCATGATAGTCCACTGTGATTACATCGTTCGAGCTTGCCCGCAGATTGAAGATGGAGTTTTCGCGGGCTACGCGATAGTCGAAAACCTGGACCGTCCCGTCGCTGATTACGTCGGTTTCCTTCCACTGAAAGTCCGCCTTCGAAGCGGGCCGGAACAGGCCTGAGAAAGCGACGCCGAACTCTCCGGCCGAGATCATGCCTTTGGCATCGTCCAAGTAGTCGTGACTCGTCGAGCCGTTCACCTCCATTTCCAGCATGATGCGGTCTTCTTCGTGACTGAAATACGTCAGCAGTTCAGTGAACGTGTCTTTGTGCTTCCACTGTTTCGAGCCATACAGACTGTACGACCGGTTGGTCACCTGTTCACACATCAGGTTGGGCAGCGATTCCCTGTATTGCATTGCATACCTGGTCGCATCGGCAAGGATGGACTTGATTTCATCCGGCGACGGACGCTGAATGGGGTTTGCCGGGGCGGTGATGACAAGCGGACCGACGGGGCGCGAAGGACCGTTTGCACCGGCATCCGCCGCCTCCGCGTTCTCGCTCTCCGGCTGGACCCCCGCCAGGATGAAAGAGGCGCTGGATTCCGCTTTCTTCCCTCCCTGGCTCAGGGTTGCCTTCACCTCGTAATAACCGTTTACGGGAGGGTCGATCGAGAAGCTGGAGAGGAAGGAAGAAAACTCCTGCTCCTTGGCCAGATGAGAGACCATCGGCTCGCCGCCCAGCGGTTTGCCATCCCTGAGAACCTGGAGCTGAACGCTGGCGGCTTCCGTGGCGTGGGGGTCTGCGTGAGTGGTGAAGAAGACGGAAACTGCTTTGGAGTCGGGCGGCAGCACGCTGGAGAGATTCGGCGTCACTTTGTCGCTTCCATGATGAAGCGGCTCCGTGGGGTCGTCCTCGGCTCGAAACGGTTCCGTTTGCCGGACAAGAACCATCTGGCTCATCGATGGGCTGCCCGACGAGCCGGTAAGCTCGAAGGGTATGCGCTGCGCTCCGGCTTTGCCGCTGTAGTGGTCCAGAACCGCCGCTTCAAGAAGATATTGTCCCGCGGGATCGACAAAATGGCGCTGGAAGCTGACGGCTCCGTAATTTGCCTTTCCGCCGTTATTCAGCATTCTGCGGCGTGGGATATCCGCGCTGAAGCGTTCGACGATCATGCCCGACTTGTCTTTGATGTCCGCAACGATTGAAAGGCTTACCGACCCGAGGTTGGTGCTGGAGTCCTCGCGAATCTCCAGGTTCGAGATCGGCACCTCGATGGCCAGAGTATAGACATGTCCATCGGGCAGATCGCCCATCCCGAAAATTGCGGCGTGGAAGCTCACATCGGCGGGCAGTTGCGATTCGCCGAGAATCTTCAGCAGCGGCAACTCGAACGGCTGCGGCATGGCCTCGCCGCCGGCTCGCGGAGGCAAGGCGAGAAAACCCGCCTGCGTGCGGATCTTGAGCCCTGAACGGAGTGGCTTGACGGCCACCGGATGAAACTTGCCGTCGTATTCCTTGATGGGAGGCACATAGGTCGCCACATAATAGGTGGTCATGTCCTGAAGAATCTGGTCCAGCGACTTCTGCAAGTGATCGTGCGGGATGTAACTGCCCCCCGTTTCCACGGCCAGGGATCTCATTTCGTCGTTGTTTCTATCGCTTTGAACGAGCTGGAGGTACCCGTTCAGACCCTCCGCGTTGATCTTGCCTTGCAAGCCGGTCAAACTGTCGGTGCCTCCGGAAGCTCCGGAAGTCGGACCGCCGAGTGCAATGCCTAAGACTTCGGCGGACGTTTGATTCATCTGGCTCGTATTGCGATTCGAGGAGTTCAGGTCGACAATATAGATGCTCTCCCCGGCCTGATTCGCCGATCCTACGATCGATTCGATCGCCTCCCGGGCGCGTGCATCGATCTTCTCTTCCCCGAAGGAGGTGAAAACGATCAGCGCCTTCCTCTCCCTGACCTGCTGCTGCGATTGCGCCAATGCCAATAATCCTGCCAGAAATGGCCGGAGATGCCGATCCTGGGCAATCCTGCCGGAGTCATTCAGCGCTGTCAGCGTCGTCATATCCAGGGCGCGATCTTTCGTGCTGACAAGTTTCCCAGCAGAGTCGGAGCCGGTCAGCGCCGCGGCGATCAGCTGCTTTTCGGTCTGGCTGACTGTTCCGCCGGTCCAGGTTATCTTGGGCTCGGTGGCTGCGTTTACGGCCTGCGCAAGCGCCTTGCGGTCCGAGGTGAAACCGGTCTGCAGACGAAGCCGCCCCTCGACAGTCAGCACGGAAAAAGAAAAGCCTTTCTCGGGGACCATCTTGAGGATCTTCTCCGCCGCATCGCGCGCGTTCTTCATCATGGACGGGTCCGCTTCCTGGGTTTTGCCGACGACCGGGCCCGGCCGGTCAAAGACCAGCGTGATCAAACACTCGCTGTTCTGCGCGCTGTTGACCAGGCGGAAACTGTTGAGCTTGACCGGAGTACCGTTATCGGTGACCGCAATCTCATCCGGCTTCAGGTCGAGAACGGGCCTGCTCTTTTTGTCGTGAACCACAAGATCGAGCAAGACCTCATCGGCAATTATTGATACGTCCGCCGCTTGACTCGCCGGTTGCTTTTGCGCTTGGCCGTACGCACAGAAAGCTGCACAAAAAAGTGCGAGAAAAACCGATAACTGCAAGACCGAGCCCTGCCGCTCAGCTTGTTCCACACACATATCACGGCGTCCGAACATCATCGAGATCCTCTCCAGCAACTCTCTTCAGCCGCCGGATTTAACGACTTGGCGGGTGTCTCGCACCTCATCATACTACCAGTACACTTGCCCACTTCAGACCTCGATTCCCAAGCTGGGATGGCGCCAAAGCAGCGGCCAACGTGCAGCCCCGCGTCGGTGCCGCCCGGTCTTCCCCCAGCCCGCGGGGAATTCCGAGCCGCCCGATCCGGATCGGCGCCTTATCTCCCGGCGGCCGGGCTTCTACCGTCCTGGCGAAGGGAATGGGCCTCAGTTGGGAGTGCCGGTGGTCTCTGCGGCGGCAAACGCGCATTCGCGGCACTGGCAGACGCGGCGGAGGTATTCCCAGGAGTAGATGCCGCCGGAGTGGCCGTCGAGCCAGTTGAACTGAATGGCATAGCGGCCCACGGCGTGGGCGCTCGCCGGCTTGGGCGGCGGGGCATACATGGGCAGGACAGCGGCGGCCTTGGCCTTGGGCTGGCCGGGCTTGCGGTCTTCCAGGGCGCGCTCCTCGACGCAGGTTGCGCAGGGGCAGGCCTCGCGCAGCCAGGCGAAACTCCAGGCGCTCCTGTGGCCGTCGACCCAATCAATCTCCAGCCCCTTGCCCTCGGTCAGCAGCACGCGCACTTTCTCCGGGGTGACGGCGATGCGAGGCAGCGGGCGGTTCTCTTCCGCGCCGCGAACTTCCCCGTCCTTGGAAACAAAGCGGATGCCTTCGTGGCTCATGGGTACAGTTTACAGGGATCAGGGATCAGGGATCAGAGATCAGAGGTCGGGGATCGTTGACGTTTGTGTGACCTCGATTCCTCCGGCGTGAGATTTCTCGCGTCTCCAGCCCGCGGCTACTGACGCCGGTCGTAGCGCAATTTGAGAACAAGAATGGCAAGTGCCAGAGCGAGGGTGACGGCGTTGGCGGCGCTGATGGGGCCGGAACCTATGCCGAGACCATAAACCAGCCAGCATGCCATGCCAAAGCTGAAGAGCAGGAACATGGTCAGCGAGATGTCGCGCGCGCTCTTGCGCCGCCAAACTCTGACGAGCTGGGGCAAAAAGGAAATCGTCGTGCAGACGGCGGCTGTCGAGCCGATGCCATCGAGCGCCCAGCGTGGAAGCGAATCGAGGAAGGCCATATTCTAGGGGTTTCTCCAGAAGAACCAAGCGGCCATCGAAAAGCCGATGAAGATGACAATGCCGCGCAGCACAGGCTGGGAGACCAGGCGGGCAAAGCGGGCCGAAGTATAGCCGCCGATGGCGCAGACCGCCATGGCCGGCAGGCAATAGCGCCAGACGATCTGGCCGTTGACCACAAAGATCACAAAGGCGACGCCGTTTGCCAGGGTTGTCGAGACTACCTTCAAAGCGTTGATCTGATGGAGGTCCCGGTATCCGAAGATGGAGAGCAAGGTGATGAGCAGGAAGCCGGCGCCGGCGCCAAAGTAGCCGATGTAAAAGCAGACCGCGATGGTGGAAAGAAAGACAGGAAGGCGGCGAGGCGGATGAGGGTTGGCGGCCGTAGGGCTCTGGCGGCGGGCCAGGTTGAGCCGTTCCAGCCAGCGGGAGACAGGGCCGCAAAGAGCAAATATGGAGGCGGCCGCCAGCAGCAGCCAGGGCACGAGATGCAGGAAGGTCATCTGCGGCGTGTTGAGCAGAACCACCGCGCCGGCTGCGCCGCCGAGCAGACCGGCAAGACCCATGGGCAAGACGAGACGGAGGTTCCTGCGAAGATCGTCGCGGTAGGCGGCGATGGAAGTAAGCTGGCCCGGCCATATAGCAACCGTACTGGTGGCGTTGGCCTGAACGGGCGGCATCCCCATGTTCAGCAAGGCGGGAAAGGAGAGAAAGGAGCCGCCGCCGGCTACGGCGTTGAGCACTCCTGCCAGGAAGGCAGCCACGATGAGCCAGAGCCAATGCCAGTCTATGAGGGATTGCAGGCCGGAGAAGTGGGGCATCTCCACTCGATTGTAGAAGAACGCCGGAGCGGCGCGGAGTCGCCGGCCATGGACTTGTCCTTACGCAGGCTGGCGGAAGCGGATTTGCCCGGCTGCGCCAGCGGCTTCCCTGTTGTTTTGCAGTCAATGTGCGGCGCTGGCACATGCGACCCAGCGGCTGGAAGCTGCCCGCGCAACTGCATATACTTGAGGCCATGCCTGCCTCGCCCAATCCGGAGTTTTTGCGCCGCGCCATTGGCCTGGCCACCCGGAATGTCGTTACCGGCGCGGGCGGCCCGTTTGCGGCTCTGGTGGTGCGCGACGGCGTGATCGTCGCCGAGGCCGCCAACACCGTGACCGCGACCAACGACCCGACCGCGCACGGCGAAGTGAACGCCATCCGCGCCGCCGCCAAGGCGCTGGGCACGTTCACGCTGGCCGGCTGCGAACTCTACTCCAGTTGCCAGCCCTGCCCCATGTGCCTGGCAGCGGCTTATTGGGCGCGGATCGAGGCCATCTACTACGGGGCCAGCGCCGCCGACGCCGCCCGCGCCGGCTTCAGCGACGCCTTCCTTTACGAGGAGTTTCGCCAGGATCAGGCCGCCCGTTCGCTGCCCGCTACGCAACTGCTCGGCGATGAAGCCTGGGCGAGCTTCGCCGCATGGATGGCTTCGACCGACAAGATCCTGTACTGATTTCAAGTTCGGCCGCGGCATCCGCGGGAGAACATTCTACGGGCAACCCATTGCAGAATCCGCGCCTCGGAGACAGGCTTGAGATTGCTACCGCCAAGCCCGGAGATCGCCATCCGGATGCAAATGCCGGCGCCTTCCATCATCCTCAGTGCGCGGCGTCCCCGCTATGCACTCTCTGCTGAAGCGATCGGATTAGAAGCCCCTGGAACTCCGGGTGGTCGGTCTGCGCAATATGGAGGCTGGCGGCAAGGGCCTGTTGCGCCTCGGCGTCGCGGCCCGAGGCTAACAGAGCCCATCCCAGAATGGCGTTGACCTCGGCGTTCCCGGGCGCCAGCCGGGCGGCTGATTGCGCCGCCTCCAGGGCTTCGGGAATGCGCTTCAGACGCAGCAGCCTGGCGGCGTTCCCGGCATAGCTCATCGCGGCTAGAAGGTGGACGTCGAAGTCGCCGTGATAGACCAGGGTGACGTTGCCGATCTCCGCGTCCGGCGGGCGGTCGACAATGCTCCTGTAAGGATTGAGCGAGCCCGGCCCCCACAACAGTCCGGAGGCTTCCATGGCGCTGATGTAAACCGTCCCGGTAATCTTCGTGGGCACCGAAGACGAGTCCAGGCCGAAGAGCAATCCTATGGCGGAGGGAAGCGGCTTGCAATGAATGCCGTAGTAGGCCGGGTCGATCATGGGGTTGGAGTAGTCGAACCAGCAGTCTTCGCTGGGATGCCGGTCCATGTAGGTCTTGGTCCACTTCAGGCCCTGGCCCCAGTCGTCGTTGGAGTCGGTAACCACGCGCCAGGTATTGGCCGGCCCGCCGAACGCCTCGTTGGAATAGGCCAGGAAGTCCGGAAAGGAATGAAGCGAGGAGACGACAGTGAATGCTAGAAGAACGCCCACCGCAACCCGGCCCGCCAGGGATCGCGTAGCCAGCACGGCCGCCGCCGCCCCCGCAAGAACCAGGCAGAACGGATAGACGGAAAGAATGTGGCGAACCCCCAGGCTGAGCATCGACCCGACGGAAACGGCCATGAAGAAGGCGACCGGAATGGTGAAGAACAGGAACTCGCGCCGCCGTCCAAAGATTCCCGCAAATGGCACCAGCGCGAAAAGAATCATGAGCGCCAGCGTGCTCTTGACAAGGAAGACGCCGGGAAAGAAGAACCACTGCCCGGTGGGGTAGAGGTGGCCGAAGATATACGTCGGGCGGTCTGCGGCAATCTGCAGAATATCGGTCCAGCCGTAGAGGTAGGCCTCCGGAAAGAGATGATGATTCGCGAAGAACATGATCACGGCATGCTTCACCGGGCTGAGTTCCGTTGCATATTCGGCAAGCGCCGGGGTCAACACCAGTTGACCGGGCCGGGCCGCGTATCGGAAGCCATAGATCGCCCATAGGAATGCATAACTCGCCAGCCCGATGGCCGCCAGCGCGCCGGCCAGTTGGACGAGGCTCAGGGTGCGGAGGCGCTTATCTTCTTCGGGAAGAAGGCCGAAGGTAATCCGGTGCGCAACGTAGTCGGCCAGGCCCAGCAGCGCCAGTGTGGGCAGCACCAGCGCGCCGGAGTGCTTGGCGGCCATCGTCAGGGCCGCGGCCGCCGCGCAAAGCGCCAGCCGCCCGACGGTCGGCTTCTTCAAGAATCGATAGAAGCCATAGGTGCTGGCGAAGAAGAGACAGGCGAGCGGCATATCGGTAGTGACCAGCGCGCCATTCGAGAGCATGACGGGCTCAAAGACGAACAACCCCAACGCCAGCAGCCCGGCCAGCGGACCGAAGACCTCGCCTGCGGCGAGATAGACGAGCGCGGCCAGGGCCAGGCTGAACAAAGCCACCACCGTGCGGCCGCGCATGAGAATGGCGTCGGCATCGCCGCCGTACAGGAACTTGGTTCCGTTGATGAAGTCTTCCATCTTGAAGTACGGAGCGGCGAAGTGCGGCGGCTCCTTCAGATCCATGGAAAGCAGAGGAATGGTAGCCAGCATCTTCACCAGCGGCGGGTGCTCGGGATTGGTGCCGAAGTCGGCGTGCTTCCAGTACTCGTAGCCCGCATACAGGTGGTCGGATTCGTCGAAGACCTGGGACTCCTGGCGCGCGGAAGTGAAGAGAAGCGTCGCCAGCAGCGCCAGCAGGGCCGCGGCGATGAGCCGGCCGGCAAGCGGCGGAATGCTTATTGCGCGCGGATTCGTCACAACAGCCGGTGTAGCAGGAGCGGCGGACGGGGTTGCGTGCAAGGAATAGCCTCCATGGCTTTCGGGGCCCGGCTGAAAGGACGGCTTTCGTTGGGGAAACTGAAGCGGCGTCCGATCAATATCGACTGGCTGTTGATTCAAGGATCGACAGTTGAGGAAGAAGGAAGAAGCCGTTGAATCGAGTATACACGCTAAACAAAATCTCAGGTTCCGGACTCATGGGACCCTTATCAAGTCAATATCCGCACGTGCTTTGAAAGGGGCATGGCGTCAGGCGTGCGGCAAGACGGCTCCCAGAATGACCGGGCTTCATCCCTCGGGGAACGCTGCCCCACGGCAATATCCTCTCCACACTCTCCTCAACAGGATGCAAAAGCGAAGAATTGCCGGCCAGCCTTCCGCGGCGCGCGGTGGATTGGACGCGGACCGCGGCACTATACTGCCAGCCATGCAAGTTGTCCGGCTCGCGCTCGTTGTCTGCGTCTCGGCCGTCGCCGCCGCTCAGGCGCCGGTTCCCGCGCAGCCTCAGTCCCCTCCGCAGACGAGGCAGGTCTGGCAGATGCAGGAGTCTGGCACATCCGCCGGCCTGCGCGGCATCGACTCGGTGGACGGCACGGTGGCCTGGGCCAGCGGAACGGGCGGAACAGTGCTCAGAACCGTCGACGGCGGGGCGCATTGGCAGAGGTGCGCGACTCCGGACGCAGCGACGGATGGAGCCACGCTGGATTTTCGCGGTGTGCAAACATGGGACGCAGACACAGCTATCGTGATGGCCTCCGGGCTGGGCGAGAAGAGCCGGCTGTACAAGACAACGGATGGATGCAAGACGTGGGCGCTGCTTTTCACTAACCCGGACCCCGACGGTTTTTGGGACGCTGTTTCCGCAGACAGAAAGATGGGGATTATCGTTGGCGATCCTGTTGGTGGCAGATTCGCAATCTTCTCATCGACCGATAGCGGGCTCGAAAAATGGAAACGATTCGGCGAGTCATCCGATTATGAACGTTTCAGATTTGAACCATCTCCGTATGAAGGCGAGGAGCTCTTTGCCGCGAGCAACTCGAATATGAGAGGTATACCCACCGCGGGAATGGCTTTTGTAACCGGAGGTCCGCGTGGCGCATTCTTTGCATACGGGGCTTGGCTTAGCCATGGGCCTTCCGGATACCCAACAGCAGAGTTCGCAAAAACACGCGTGCCTCTAGCGGAAGGCAAATCCGCGGGAGCCTTTTCGTTCTCCTGTAGTGAAAGAAAGTTCTCTCGTACGGCTTTTAAGTGCATCGCCGTCGGAGGCGACTATTTGTTGCCAGATTCTTCTGCTGGCACCGCGGCTTATAGCTCAAATAGCGGAATGCGATGGAAAGCGTCGAAAGCGGCCCCCCACGGCTTCCGTTCCGCCGTGCAATGGAGCGAAGCTCTGAAAGTCTGGATCACCGTCGGCACCAACGGCAGCGATATCAGCCGCGACGACGGCAAGACGTGGCAGCCGCTGGACGACGGCAACTGGAATGCGCTCTCGCTGCCCTTCGTCGTCGGCCCCAACGGCCGCATCGCTAGGCTGAACCCGGACCGGCTTCCATAGGGAGGGCTGCTCCGGCATCGTCCTTGCGCCGGCTCCCGAATCGCCGGTTGCCCGGCAGCCGATCCACCTTCGCAGCGGGGGCCTCTCGCCCAAAACCGCCGCCATGCTCTAATCTTGCCAGTGAAGCCCATGAAGAGGATTCTTGCCGAAGTCCGAGTCGCTGTGGGTCGAGCCCTGGCTCATGACGTGGTCAACGTGTCCAAGGCCGTGGCCTACTCCGGCATGCTCATGATGTTTCCCGCCCTCCTGGTCATAACCACGCTGCTGGCCCAGGTTCCCGAGGGCAACACGCTGGTGGGTGCGGTACGCGCCACATTCGAGCAGCTCCTGCCCGCCGACACACTGGACTTGCTTCAGTCTTACCTTCTCACCAGCCGCATCCACTCCGGCCGGGTGATCCTGTCGGCCACCAGTCTCAGCGTCTTTGCGGGCATGGGCGTGATGCTCTCGCTGATGGAAGGCTTTCGCCGCGCCTACCGGCTCCCGTCCGACGACTGGAGCTTTTGGGGACGCCGCCTGCGCGCCCTGCTGCTGGTGCCCATCGCACTGGTTCCGCTGTCGATGGCTACCCTGGTGGTGGTCTTCGGCCATCAGATCGAGCTTTGGATGATCGAAAATGCCGGCCACGAGTTGCGCCACATCGTGATCTTCTTCTGGCGCATGGTGCGCTGGTCCATCGCGCTGGTCACCAGCGTCGCCGTCCTAACCGCTATCTATCACTTCGGCACCCGGCGCAAGGAGCATTGGCTATGGGTCGCTCCCGGCGCCGTCACCGGGGCAGTCCTCTGGTTCCCTGCCACGCTGGCCTTCGGCTGGTACGTGACCCGCGTCGCCGACTATTCCATGTTCTACGGCTCCTTCGGCGCCGGCATCGCCACCCTGGTCTGGCTTTACATCACGGCTTTCAGCGTGCTGATCGGCGCGGAACTGAATGGCGCTCTTTATCGGGAACGACAGGCGAAGATCTCCGCGACGGGCCAATCCAAGTTGGAGTCTTCCGGACTGTGAGCCTGTTCATCGCCCATCGCACCCCATCCTCTACAGGATGGATGCTGACTCGCGGCGATCTCCCAGAATGAGTTGGACAGCCGCGCTGAGACTTTCGCGGCACTCGTCCACGCTCCGCCCCTGCCCGTTGGCGCCGGGAATCTCAGGCGACCAGGCGACAAACCAATCGCCGTCGCGCTCGATGAGCGCTGTGACTTCGTTCCGCAGGGAACCTCTTAGGGAGGAAATCCACTGCAGCTCGTGAAACCTCTGGCTCCATCATCCTTTCAGCAGAGATCGAGAATCCGGATAATCCCGCCCTCGTAGTTGAAAACAGGTCCAATCGGGTTGCTCTGAACATCACTTGGGACTTGATTGGGTCTCGTATTCCGGCTCGGGAGCTTCGATCAGTTTGAGCAGTGTATCTCCACTTCATCATATTCCACCGAATGCAAGAACAGTCCCCGCGCCGGCACCGTTGGCCCGGCGGCGGAGCGGCTGCGGGCGGCGAGGATTCCCGGAATCTCTTCCACTCGCAGGCGTCCGCGGCCCACGTCGATCATGGTCCCCACCAGGTTGCGGACCATGTGGTGCAGGAAGCCGTTGCCCCGGACGCGATAGACCAGCAGACGGCCGGCCTCGCATGGCCGCTCCTCCCAGGAAGAAGAGAAGACCCTCCTGAGCGTTGACGGCGCGGGAGGTTCAACCTGAAACTGCGGCCTCGGAAGCGGCCTCGGATCCGGCTCCGCCTCCGGATCGAGACCGCGGCTTGCCAGCTCGGGATCGGTGGCGGCAAAGCTGCTGAAGTCGTGCTCGCCCTCAAAGAGCCGGGCTGACCTTTGCAGAGCATCCACGTCCATTGGCCAGGAGCAGGCGTGGACGTAGCGGGCCAGGAAGGGCGGGCAGAGCGCTTCGCGGAAGACCCGGTACTCGTACGTCTTGGCCACAGCCGAATGCCGCGCATGGAAGGCGCTTGGCGCCGTTGTCGCTTCCAGAACGCGAATCGACGGCGGCAGGGTCCGGTTGAGGGCGCGCAGCAGGTTTCCCGCCGGAATAGGCGCCTGCAAGGCAAAGCTGGCTACCTGGGCCAGGGCGTGGACGCCGGCGTCGGTGCGGCCCGAGCCCTGGGGCAGAGGATACTCGCCGGTGACGCGGCCCAGAGCTTTTTGCAGCTCGCCCTGGATGGTGGGCTCACCGGGCTGTACCTGCCAGCCCCGGAACTCCGTGCCGTCATAGGCCAGGGTGAGCTTCCAGGTTTGCAGGCCCGGCGAGGGTTGGGAGAAGTCTGTCACAGATGTCGGTCTCATCAACAGGTTACCTGACAGCGGCGCCCGCCGGAGCGGCGCGCGGCAGTGAGATATACTCAGGTTTCCGCAGGTGAGGACGGTCAGGCCGCCGGGAATGGGAAGCCGGGGTGGTGGAGCACGAACGGCCTGGAACGAAGTGGGCGCGGCCTGCGTAGTGCAAAGGGAGCCCGCGGGCCGGGTTGGAAGTGAAAATCGCCCATACGCACACAAATTTGCGACCGGAGAGCCTCGCCGGTCGTCTTGAAGAATGGCACCCCACATGCCTCAGCAACTCGTGGAGAGGAATCATGGATTTGAACGGTAGATGTGTGTTCGAGCAGCAGGACGAAACCGCGCGCGGGATGGACACGAAGGCAGGGCGCGGGCAGGCAGGCAAACGGCTGCGCGCCATAGCAGCGGTCATGCTGACATTGGCGGCGGGAGCGCCTTCAGGATTTGCCCAGCAGGCCGGGGCGGGGACAACCGCGACGGACAAGGCGGCCTCCAATCTTCCCGCAGCTCCTGCGCCCGTATTGACCCAGCCCCTGGACCTGCGCACCTCGGCGCGGGATTTTTCCAAGCCCGCCGCCGGACTTCTGGGCGATCCGATCAACAGGTACCGGCCAACGACCATTCCGAAAGCCAGTTTTGCCAATTCGGTGCGCCTGGCCGACATGGTCAAGGACGGCAAGATCTACCTCAGCCTCTCCGACGCGATCGCGTTGGCCATCGAGAACAACTTCGATATCGCCATCGCCCGCTACAACCTGGATATTGCGGATACCGATATTTTGCGCACGCGCACAGGCCAGGCGCCGTTGGGCGCGCCCGCCGGCCTGGTCACCAATACCCTGGGCGGTTCTTCCTCGACGCTGACGGCTGGCGGCGGCCCGGGCGGTACGACGGTCGGCTCGGGCGGCGCGGGCTCGGGAACAGCCGGATTGTCGCTGACCACGGGAGGCGCCGGCCCAACGCCGGAGAGCCTCGATCCATCCGTCACGGCGGCCATCCAGTTCGACCGCGACCATTCGCCTTCGACGAGCTTTTTCTCCGGCGGCACCAGCTCAACCAACACCTACAACTTCACTTACAATCAGGGCTTCGTAACCGGCACGCAGTTCCAGTTCGGCTTCAACAACACCTACGCTACCACTTCCAACGGCGTCACGCTCTACAGCCCTCAGTTGAGCTCGAACTTCAAAGCCACCGTTACTCAGCACCTGCTGCAGGGCGCCGGCATCTGGGTGAACAAGCGCTGGATGTACCAAGCGCTGAACGACCGCCGCATTACCGATTCCTCCTTCCGCCAGCAGATCATGTACACCGTCAACCAGGTGGAATCGATCTACTGGGGCCTGGTGCAGGCCTATGAGGACGTGCAGGCCAAGGAGCGCGCGCTGGAACAGAGCACCAAGGTGGCGAGTGACAACCGCAAACAGTTGGAGATTGGCACCATGGCGCCGCTGGACGTGCTCAATGCCGACCAGTCCGTGGCCCTCGACAAGCAATCCCTCATCAGTTCGCAGCTCGCCCTGAACTACCAGCAGCAGATCATCAAGCAGGCCATCGCCCGCAACCTCAACGATCCGGCGCTGGTGGCGGCGGCTGTGATTCCCACCGATCGCGTCAGCCTGGAGGAGATTCCCGAGGAGAAGCAGCCGGTCGAGGAGTTGGTGCAGGAGGCATTTCAGCAGCGGCCGGAACTCGAACAGGCGGTGCTGACGCTGCGCAACGATGAGATCACGCTCAAGGGCGCGCGCAATGCGCTTCTGCCGCAGTTCGATGTCTACGGTTATCTCGCGGGGCAGGGAATCGCAGGCTCCATCAATCCGAACTGCAGTGTTGAGTTTTATGGACCGGAATGCACATCCGGGATCTCCAATGGCTATGGAACCGCAGCCCAGAATGCCTTCAACAACTCGGCCCCCGACAAGGGCATCGGGTTCAACCTGACGATTCCCATTCGCAACAGGTACAACCAGTCGGTACAGGCGCGGTCGCTGATGGAATACCGCCAGGCGGAGTTGCGGCTGGAGCAGCTTTACACGCAGATTCGCATGCAGGTTGTGAATGCCCAGTTCGCCCTGACCAACGACCGGGCGCAGGTTCAGGCCTCGATCGCGGCCAGGGATTATAGCCAGCAAAGCCTGGAGGACGAGCAGAAGAAGCTGCGGCTGGGCGCCTCCACCACGGCGCTCGTCCTGGCGCAACAGCGCAGCCTGGCCTCGGCGGAAAACACCCTGATCGCCGCGCAGGCAACCTATGCCAAGGACCGCGCGAGCCTGTATCAGATTCTGGCCTCGACCCAGAAGCACTACGGCATCAACCTGAACGAGGCGGCGACAGGGGATGTGAAGACCACGCCTCTGGTGCCGGGGCTGGAGCCCGCCAAGCTGGACAATGTGCCATCGACGACTCCGCCGGCCATTAAGTAGTACGACAGAATCAAGCTTAAGATGAAGCCCGCCCAGCTGCTGAGAAAGCCGGACGGGCTTCTTGCTTTCAGCATGACGCGGATGGCCGTCTACCGCTCAGCGACCAAATCCAGCAGATTGAAGAACTCCGGAAAGCTGATGGCCGCCGATTCCGCGCCCTGAATCAGCGTCTCCCCTTCAGCCCGCAAGGCCGCCACGCTGAAGGCCATGGCGATGCGGTGGTCGCCCCCTGAATCGACAGCCGCGCCGTGCAGGGTCTGCCCGCCGGGAACATCGAGGCCGTCCTCGAATTCGGCCACTTCAGCGCCCATGGCGCGCAGGTTCTTCGCCACCAGCGCGATGCGGTCGGATTCCTTGACACGAAGCTCTCTGGCATCGCGGATGCGGATGCCGCCGCCGGTATAGGGCGCAATGGCCGCCAGCACCGGCAACTCGTCGATGAGCTGGGCGGCTAGGGCTCCGCTGACTTCAGCCGATCCAAGCCCCTGGGGCGGGGCCGAGATCAGAACGGTCCCCACCAGTTCGGAGTTCTTCTCTTCAAGATTGAGGACGCCTATGTGCGCGCCCAGAGCGGTGAGCACGTCCAAAAGCGTGGCGCGGGTGGGATTCAGCCCCAGCGAGTCCAGCACCAGGCTGGAGCCAGGGAAGAGCGCCGCCGCGCAGAGGAAGAACGCGGCGGAGGAGATATCGCCGGGAACGGCGGCGTCGACGGCGTGGAGCGTCTGCGGCCCGCTGATCGACACCGAGTCGAGGGAGCGAGCCAAGCTCGCTCCGAAGGCCCGCAGCGCCAGTTCGCTGTGGTCGCGCGTGCGGAGTGCTTCTCGCACTTTGGTGTTCCCTGGCGTCTGGAGCCCAGCCAAGAGGATGCAGGTCTTTACCTGGGCGCTGGGAACCGGCGTGGCGTAATCGATGGCGTGCAGCGTGGAGCCGTGGATGGTCAGCGGCGCGTGTCCCTCGGTGAGCGTAAGCTTTGCGCCCATCGCTTCCAGCGGCTTGCGGATCCGTTCCATCGGCCGGCGCGACAGCGAGGCGTCGCCGATAAGGGTAAAGCTGCCCTGCTGGGGCGCGAGCAGCCCGGAGATCATGCGCATCGTGGAGCCGGAGTTGCCGCAGTCCAGCGGCTGGCTTGCGGGGATCACGCGCCCGGATACGCCCGCGATCTCGACCTCGCCCTCCCTGATCCGATTGACCCTGGCCCCCAGCGCCTCCATGCAGGCCAGGGTCGAGGCGCAGTCGGCGCCGGTGGAGAAGTTGGTGAAGCGGGAGACGCCTTCAGCAAAGGCGGCCAGCATTCCGTAGCGATGGCTGATGGATTTGTCACCGGGCAGGCGAAGACTTCCGCGGACATTGCGGGCGGGGCGGATGAGGCGTTCTTCAGGGTCGGTGTGCAAGCGGGCTCCGGGGCGGCTAACCGTCCCCTTGAGTTTATCGAATCAGGGGCAAGAGACCAGGGAACAGTTGAAACATGAAGGTGGTATTCTTGCCTCGTTCGACGTTCACGCGGAGCCTCTAATGCCCATTCGTTCCACCTTTCATCTCGCCGCCCGGCCCTTAGCCGTCGTGGCCCTGTTGTGCGGCATCTTTGCCGCTCCCGCACTGCTCTCCGCTCAGCAACCCTACAAGATCCTGGACCGCTGGAAGATCGGCGGCGACGGTGGCTGGGATTACCTGCTCGTCGACTCCCCGACCCACCGCCTCTACCTCACCCGCGGCGCACGCGTCGACGTTCTCGATACCCAGACTGGTAAGTCCGTTGGAACCATTGGCGGCCTTCACGGCACCCACGGCATCGCCCTCGACGACGCCGGCAAGTTCGGCTACATCTCCGACGGCGGCGGCAATGCTTTAGTCGTCTTCGACCGCGCCACCCTTGCAACGGTCGCCACCATCCCCACCGGCCAGAACCCCGACGGCATCGTCTTCGAGCCTGCCACGCAGACCGTCTGGGCCTTCGACGGCCGCAGCCACGACGTTTCCGTCATCGACACCGCCACCAGGAAAGTCGTCGCCACCATCCTCCTGCCCGGCAAGCCCGAGTTTCCCGCCGCGGACGGCAAGGGGACGGTCTTCGACAACATTGAAGACAAGAGCGAAATCGTCCGCCTCGACGCCCACACGCTTAAACTCACCGCCGAGTGGCCCCTTAGCGGCTGCGACGGCCCCAGTGGCCTGGCCTTCGACGTTGCCGGCAGCCGTCTCTTCCCGGTCTGCGGCGGCAAGCACATGGCCGTGGTCGACTCCAACACCGGCATAGTGCTGGCCAACCCAGCCATCGCCGACGGCCCCGACGCGGCCGGCTGGGATGCGGCCCGCAAGCTGGCCTTCGCCTCCTGCGGAGAGGGAATTCTCTCCGTGATCGACGCCGCCGCTCCCGGCTATCCGACCATCGAAAACCTGCCCACCCAGCGCGGCGCGCGCACCATGGCCTACGACCCCGCCGCCGACCGCATCTACCTGGTCACCGCCGAATTCGGTCCCCGGCCCGACCCCACCCCCGACAATCCGCGCCCCCGTCCAGCCATCGTTCCCGGCAGCTTTGTCGTCCTGGTCGTAGGCCGCTAGAGACCGGCCACAGAATTGGGTGCTCCATCCTTGCGGCGTTCTTGCACCTGCCGCAAGGGTGGGTTCCCCTAGTCCCTAGTCCCTAACCCCTAGTCCCCTGCACACGCCATGAAGGTCTTCGTAGCCATCCTCGCCGTCGTTCTCGTTGCCGCATCCATCTTCGCCGACTACAAGTGGCGGCGGTGGATGGATGCCCGCCGCCGCGACCGGGAATGACCCCTGCCACCTCCCGCTATTCTCCCGTTACAATCACTTAGAGGGAGCCGTCCAACCGCCATGTTCGACTTTTTACGTTTCGTCAACCTCGTTTCCGCTCGCCGTAACCGCGCCCGCATCTTCCTCGGCCTCGCTGCGCTTCTGGTTGTGGCCGCCAGCGCCCACGCACAGTTCGCCGCTCCGTCGGCTGGAACCCAGGTGCTCGACACCACCGCGCTCCATCCGCCCGCCGGCGCGCGCGTGGCCATCGTCGAATTTGCCGACATGGAGTGCCCCGCCTGTGCCCATGCCAACCCGGTCCTCAAAGAGGCTGCCGCCAAGTACAAGATTCCCTGGTTGCGCCACGACTTTGTGATCCCCTATCACGCGTGGAGCCCCATCGCGGCTGTCAACGCGCGCTGGTTCGACTCCAAGAGCAAGGCCCTCGGCGACGAATACCGCGATCAGGTCTTCGCCAATCAGTCCTCTATCTACAACCCGGAGGTGCTCCGCCAGTTCACCCAGAAGTTCGCCGACGACCACAAGATACAGCTTCCCTTTGCCATGGATCCGCAAGGCAAGCTGGCCGCGGAGATCAAGGCCGACAGCGAGCTGGGCAGGCGTACCGGCGTAACGCAAACCCCAACCATCTTCATCGTCACTTC
>Ga0326727_10007492_pt1 | contig 28792 bp, 24 predicted proteins | sample MB2enrmetagenome_FD_207643 | JGI IMG/M metagenome (GOLD analysis project Ga0326727, IMG submission 207643) | Lab enriched peat soil microbial communities from McLean, Ithaca, NY, United States - MB29MY | ecosystem: Environmental > Terrestrial > Soil > Wetlands > Peat | place: USA: New York... | reverse complement strand
GAGAAAGGAAACCACGTGATGGAAGCTGATGATCCTGTGACCGTGTACACGCTCAATGACCCTTCTCAAGCGGAAATCATCAAGGCAGCCCTGCGGGGCGAGGGCATATTCTGCGAGTTGGATGGAGAACGTCAGGCCGGACTCTCGGAGGTCCTGGAGATTGGCGTCCTCGTCCGGGCACGAGACGCCGACCGCGCCCGAAAGATCATCCGCCGACACGAGGTCCAGTGGGCCAAGGAGCATGAACACCCCGGGTCGGAGTGAACAACCGAACGTGTGCCTTCTCTGCCGTCCATCCCGGCAGACAAGGAAAAGGCTCGGATGGAACATGCTGACGTTAGGAGGTGTGCGATGACGAGGACTTTGATTCCTTGGAAGGAGCGTTTACCGCAATTCGTCGGTGATTTCGAGAGGGAAGTGGAGACTCTTTTCGAGCACTTCCTTGCCAACGGAAACAGGGCGCGGGGTATCGCGGCGTTCGCCCCCCGGACCACGGTTGCCGAGACGGACAACGAGTACGAGGTGGAGGTGGACCTGCCCGGCATGAAGCCCGAGGACTTCCAGGTCGAGATGCGGGGCGATGAGCTGTGGCTCACCGGCGAGCGCAAGCAGCAGAAGGAGGAGAAGGGCAAGAACTACCACCGCATCGAGCAGGAGTACGGACACTTCGAGCGTGCGATTCCGCTGGCGGTTCCGGTCAACGAGGGCAAGATCAAGGCCCACTACAAGAACGGCGTCCTGAAGGTCACGGTGCCGAAGAGCGAAACGGTGCGCCCCACGCGCGTGCCCGTCTCCATCTGACCGGAATGGGCTCCGCTGACCGGCGCGTCGCGCCGGGCGCACAACGGTTCTCTGCGTCCGGCGCGATGTCGGTGTTGTCCGGATAGAAAAGGGGGTTCCACATGTACCATTCAATCCTTGTGCCACTTGATGGCTCACAATTTGCGGAACAGGCGCTCCCACTGGCCTTGAGTATCGCCAATCGGGCAGGTGCTAGCCTGGAAGTCGTGCGAGTCCATGTGCTTTACGCGTTCGAAGAACCCGCATGTAGCTGGTTGCCCTTCGATCCAACGGAGGACGCCATATTCAAGGAACATGAGCAGGCGTATCTCGACGCAGTCGTGGAGCGGCTACAGAAGAATGCATCGGTGCCGGTGACCTCCACTCTCGCGGGCGGTTTGACTGTGGAGAGCATCCTGGAACGAGCCCGAGCCAAGCCTGCCGATCTGATCGTGATGACCACCCACGGTCGCGGCCCGCTGAGCCGCTTCTGGCTTGGAAGCGTTGCCCTCGATGTCGTGCTGAACGCTCCGGCTCCGGTCCTGTTGCTGCGTGCCCGGGAGGCTCCGGCGGGCCCGGGGCCAGAGCCGACCCTGAGACGCATACTGGTGCCTTTGGACGGGTCAAATGTGGCCGAAGGAGTGCTGGAACCGACCGTCGCATTGGGAAGTCTCGTGGATGCGGAGTACACATTCGTTCGAGCGGTCGAACCGGGTTTGCTTCCGGATGGCTTTCCCGTCGCGGCGGAGTTGAAGGCGATCGTGCAAGCTCGGCTTGAGAAACGGAGAACTGAGGCCCAAGCGTATCTCGATGGCGTGGTGGAACGTTGGCGGGGCAAGGCGTTGCGCATCCAGACGCAGGTTGTCGTTGGTGCGTCCACCGCCGCCGCTGTTCTCGACATGGCCCGTGACAAGAACATGGACCTTATCGCTATCGCGATTCACGGCCGCGGCGCTTTCAAACGATTGCTCTTGGGAAGCGTCGCCGACAAGGTAGTGCGGGGCACATCCACGCCCGTGCTGGTTTACCGGCCAATGCCGAACGGATAGAATGCTCGCTTGAACAGCCCTAGATGCTCTCCCGCGTAATGCAGCAGAAGACTTACGGAATTCCCGCGCGGTGGGACGAGCCTGATTGTCGGAAGCTGTTCCTGTCATTCGGGCGACGGAGAGCCAAAGAGCGACTCCCGATACCCGCGAGCGGAATACTATGTCGATCCTGTCAACCTTCATCCTGCCGAAGAATATATTGACCGCGCTGCGAAGGCCGTCGAAGCCTATTGAGGCTTCGCCCCTGCTCGCGGAGGTCGCTGGCTGTGATGCCCCGCAGGTGTTTCATCGGCTGGAAACGAGCGACAAAGGCCTGAGTGAGGACGAGGCTGCCCGCCGCCTTGAGCAGCACGGCCCCAACGTGGTCACCCAGGAACAGCGGTTTCGGCAGGCCAGACTCTTGGGCCGGGCCTGCGCGAACCCTCTGGTGATCCTGCTCTTGCTGTTGGCCGCCGTTTCGCTGATGACCGGGGATCCTGGAGGGGCGACCGTCATGCTGAGCATGGTCGTTCTGGGGGTGGCCCTGCGTTTCATCCAGGAATTGCGGGCCGGCAACGCCGCGGCCAAGCTCAAGGCCATGATCAGCGTGACGGCGACAGTGGTCCGTGATGGGCAGGCCCGGGAGTTGCCGCTGGGCCACTTGGTGCCCGGCGACTTGGTCGAATTGGCGGCAGGCGACATGATTCCCGCCGATCTCCGCCTAGTATCCTGCAAAGACCTGTTTGTCACCCAGTCGAGCCTCACCGGGGAATCGCTGCCCGTGGAGAAGTTCGACGTCAAGGAAGATGCCGGCTCCAGGCCGGCGCTGGAGCTGAAGAACACCTGTTTTCTAGGCACCAGTGTTGCAAGCGGCACGGCTACGGGAGTAATCGTCGAAACGGGATTCAAGACCTACCTGGGCAGCATGGCCCAGACCATCGTCGGACAGGAGACGCCGACGAGCTTCGACAAGGGCGTAACGCGGTTCACCTGGCTGATGATCCAATTCATGCTGGTGATGGTGCCGCTGGTGTTTCTCATCAACGGCCTGACGAAGCATGACTGGATACAGGCTTTCTTCTTCGCCTTAGCCGTAGCCGTGGGTCTGACGCCCGAGATGCTGCCGATGATCGTCTCGGTGTGCCTCTCCCGCGGCGCGATTGCCATGTCGCGCAAGAAGGTGATCGTCAAGCGACTGAACTCGATCCAGAACCTCGGTGCCATGGATGTGCTCTGCACGGACAAGACCGGCACGCTCACGTTGGACCGGGTGATTCTGGAGCGGCATTGCGACGTGGTCCGCCACGAGGATGAAGCGGTCCTGGTATTGGCCTATCTCAACAGCCATTTTCAGACGGGGCTGCGAAATGTCCTGGATCGCGCGATCCTCCAGTTTGAGGAGATTCACGAGAAGCACTCGGTGCCGGACCACAAGAAAATCGACGAGATCCCTTTCGATTTCTCGCGGAAGCTGATGTCGGTGGTCGTCGAGACGCCGGAGGGAACCCGCCGTTTGATTTGCAAGGGCGCCACGGAGGCCGTGTTCCAGCGCTGCAACCGTTTCGAGCTGGAAGGAAAAGTCTACCCGGTCGATCCGCTTGTCGTGACGGACCTGAAGGAGTATTGCGACGAGCTCAGCGCCGACGGGTTCCGCGTGCTGGCGGTCGCTTACAAAGACGTCGAGCCGAAGGCGGCCTATTCCAAGGACGACGAACGCGACATGGTGCTCAAGGGCTACGTCGCCTTCCTGGATCCGCCCAAGGATTCTGCGGGCCCCGCCATCTTGGCGCTGAAAAACCACGGGGTCGCGGTCAAAGTCCTCACCGGCGACAACGAGCTGGTCAGCCGCAAGATCTGCCGGGAAGTCGGACTGCCCACGGATTGCGTGCTGTTGGGCGGCCAGGTGGAAGCCATGCCGGATGCCCAACTCGCCGAGGCCGCCGAGCAGGCCACGCTCTTCGCCCGCCTCTCTCCCGCCGATAAGCAGCGGGTGATCCGCGCTTTGCAGCACAAGGGGCACGTCGTCGGCTTCCTGGGAGACGGCGTGAACGATTCCCCGGCACTGCGCACCGCCGACGTGGGTATCTCCGTCGACAGCGGCGTGGACATCGCCAAGGAAGCCGGGGACATCATCCTCCTGGAAAAGAGCCTCATGGTGCTCGCAGAGGGCGTGCAGGAAGGCCGCAAGGTTTTCGTCAACATTCTCAAGTACATTCGCATGGGCGCCAGCTCAAACTTCGGCAACGTGTTCAGCCTGTTGGGCGCCAGCGCTTTTGTGCCGTACCTGCCGATGACGCCCCAGCAGATCTTGACGAACAACCTGCTCTACGACTTCTCGCAGGTGCCGATTCCTGCGGACAACGTCGATCCGGAACAGGTCGCCAAGCCCCACCCCTGGGAAATTGGGCAAATCAGGAAATTCATCCTCTTTATCGGTCCGTGCAGCTCGGTCTTCGACTACACAACCTATCTGATAATGCTGTACGTCTTCCACTGCTGGGGCCCGACCCCGGCCAACGCATCGCTCTTCCAGACGGGCTGGTTCGTCGAATCCCTGCTGACGCAGACGCTCATCATCCACGTCATTCGCACCAACCGCATCCCGTTCCTGCAGAGCTGGGCCAGTTGGCCGTTGATGGTTACAACCGCAGTCATCATGGCGATTGGCGTCTGGCTCCCCTTCTCGCCGATTGGACCTTGGCTTGGATTCACGCCGTTGCCCCCGCTCTACTGGCCGTTGCTGGCGTTGACGCTGTTCTGCTATGTCCTTTTGACCCAGGGCGTCAAGACTTGGTTGATACGCAAGGCGTGGATATAGGACAGCCATAGCGTTCCGTTCCAACGGCTTCACTTCATCACCAAGAAAGGGAGAACGCTCATGACTCGACACAACATTCCGTTAGGCAAGATCCTGGGGATTTCGATTGGTTTGGATTACTCCTGGTTCGTGATCTTCGCGCTGCTCACCTGGACGCTGGCGGGTAGTTACTATCCCGCCGAGTTCAAGAGTTGGCCACCGGTGCTATACTGGTTAATGGGCGCCGTGACGGCCATCATGCTCTTTGTAAGCGTGCTGCTCCATGAACTAGGGCACTCTGTGGTAGCGTTGCGGTACAGCGTTCCGGTGCGCAGCATTACGCTTTTCCTCTTCGGGGGTGTCGCCCAGATTGAGGGAGAACCGCCCAGCGCCATCGCCGAGTTTCTTATTGCGATCGCGGGCCCGTTGGTGAGCCTGGCCCTGGCGGTCCTTTTTTACATGGTGCAGCCGCTGGCAGCGGCCATGGAGCCCCTCTTGGGTCTGGCAAAGTATCTGGCCTACATCAACCTGTCCCTGGTGCTGTTCAACCTGATTCCCGGCTACCCACTCGACGGCGGCCGCGTGTTCCGGGCCATTGTGTGGGCGATCACGGGAAACATGCGGCGGGCGACCCTCATCGCAGCGAACGTCGGCCGGTTCTTTGCTTTTCTGTTTATCTTCGCCGGCGTCTCGCAGATGTTCAGTGGCAACCTTGGCGGAGGACTTTGGATCGCTTTCATCGGCTGGTTCCTCGACAACGCGGCTTCCGCCCAGGTGCAGCAAGTGATGTTTCAGGGTTTGCTGGCGGGGCATAAGGTCTCGCAGGCCATGAGCACTCATTGCGCCGCCGTTCCCGCAGATCTGACGCTTCAGCAGTTGGTAGACGACCACATCCTCGGTAATGGACAACGCTGTTTTCTCGTCAACCGCGGAAACACCACTGTTGGTTTGATGACTTTGCATCGGATCAAGGAAGTGCCGCGTCCCGAATGGACGACGACGAGTGCTGCTCAGGTCATGCTTCCCTTGGAGCAGCTAAAATGCATAGCTCCTAATACCGAACTGTCGGCCGCCCTCGAGAAGATGGACCGCGATGGAGTCAACCAGTTGCCCGTCACCCAAGATCACCATGTCATCGGCATGTTAACCCGGGAAGATGTCATCACTTTCCTGCGTACGCTCCAGGAATTGGGAACATAGGGACTTGGGTATGCTCACGAAGACAGGGAAGAACTCCATACCCGTCGGTTTTCCTGAGGTTGTGAAGGATCAGCCTTCAGGCCGGGACGTCGCGCTCGAAACCAGGCATCTCTCGCGTGCAATCGAGGACAAGGTGTTGGTAAACGATATCAGCGTGCGGGTGCAGCAGGGCGAGATCCTGGCGGTAGTCGGGCCGAGCGGGGCTGGGAAATCCTCCTTCCTGCGGCTGCTCAACCGCCTCGACGAGCCAACGAGCGGAACTGTGCTCCTCGACGGCCATGACTATCATGAAATAGAACCGCGAGAGTTGCGGCGTCGCGTCGGCATGGTCATGCAAATGGCGTCTCTCTTTCCGGGGACGGTGGCTGCTAATATCGCCTTCGGTCCTCAGCAGCGCGGTCAGGCTATTTCACCAGACCAGATCGAGGCGCTCCTCGACCGGGTGGGGTTGCGCAATTACCACGAGCGCGACGTGAGTAATCTGTCGGGAGGCGAGGCGCAGCGTGTGTCTCTGGCCCGCACACTGGCAAACTCTCCGGAGGTGCTGCTGCTAGACGAGCCAACGTCAGCCCTCGACGACGCTTCGCAGCGGGGAATCGAAGAACTCGTGCTGAGCGTCATCCGCGAGCGGCGCATGACTTGCGTGATTGTCACCCACGATATGGCCCAGGCGGCTCGCATTGCCGACCGCATCATGTATATTGAAGCTGGCGAGCTGGTGGCTATTGGGCTGACAGAGGAGGTGCTCCATGCTCAATCAACTGTTCCATGATCCAGTTACATTGCGCGCCGCGCAAGCTATCGGCGCGGCCATCTTTGCGCTGGTCGTCGCCTACCTGGCACGGTGGGCAGGTATTCGTCTACAGCGCGAAACAGTCGTTGCATTGGTGCGCGGCATCAGCCAGATCATCATCGTCGGCCTGTTGCTGACGTTCGTCTTCGGTAGCGCCCAATGGCTCAGTGCGTTTGTGCTCTTGGGGATGATGCTGGCAGGCGCAGTCATCGCCGCGCAACGGACCAAGCACATCCCCCGCGTCATGCGGGTGACATCGAGCGCGATCCTGTTGGGCGCGGGGCTAGTCATCGGCATCATGGTCCTCCTGGGCGTTATCGACACTGCCGCGGCGACCTTGATCCCGGTCGGTAGTATGCTGATCGCCAACGCAATGAACACGACAGCACTGGCGCTGGATCGCTTCCGGGCGGAGGTGGAAGCGCACACCGGGCAAATCGAAGCGGGACTCGCACTAGGCGGCGCCGCCAACGTCGTGATCGGGCCCTATGTGCAGGCGGCGGTGCAGGCGAGCATGATCCCCAGCGTCAACAATCTGCGGTCGCTGGGAATCGTCTGGATTCCCGGCGTGATGGCTGGCATGGTGCTCTCGGGCAGCGACCCAATCGAGGCAGCCATCTACCAGTTTGTGGTCGTCGCAATGCTGTTCGCTACAGCAGGGACCACTGCGCTGCTCTGCGCCCTGTTCGTCCGCGGGCACGCCTTTTCGCCGGCCGAGCAACTGTTGCTCCGCCCGGGGGAGCCGCGCAAACCGGCGCCCGTGCCCGTCTCGCTCTATCCCTAAGGAGTCGACCAGTGAAACGCTGCTGCGGCGGCGTTGCGATCCCCCTGGAAGACGCGCGAATCCTCTGGAGCCGATTATTTTATGCTGCCAAACCACAAGACCAAAATCGTCGCTACCATCGGGCCAGCCTCGGAATCGCCGGAGATTCTGGAGCGCCTCATTCGAGCGGGGCTGAACGTCGCGCGAATGAATCTCTCGCACGACAACTTCAACGAGCATGCCAAACGCATCGCGCGCATCCGCGCCGCCGAGCGGGCCACAGGCAATCGCGTCGCCATCATGGCCGACCTGCCGGGCCCCAAGATGCGCGTCGGCAAGATCGAGCCGGAGCCGATCCAGTTGCGCCCGGGTGAGACCTTCACCCTGACCACGGAGGAGATCGTCGGCGACGCCCAACGGGTTTCCATGAGCTTTCCGCGATTGCCTGCGGTCGCGAGGCCGGGCGACCGGTTGTTCTTGAACGACGGCCTGGTGCAACTGGTCGTCGAGCGCGTGGGGGGCAACGATGTCCATTGCAAAGTCGTGGTCGGCGGCGAGCTACGTTCCAAGAAGGGGCTCAACCTGCCGGGCATTGACCTGGGCATCAGCGCATTCACCGAGCACGACCGCGCATGCCTGGAATTTGCGCTCAAGAATGGTGTGGACGCGGTGAGCCAGTCATTCGTGGAGAGAGCAGCGGACGTCGAGGCCGTGCGCGCCGCCGCAGAGGCCATCGGCAGACAGCCCTTCATCATCGCCAAGATCGAGCGCGCGGACGCCCTCACGCACTTCGACGAGATTCTGAAGGCGGCGGACGGCATCATGGTGGCGCGCGGCGACCTTGGCGTGGAACTGCCGATTGAGGAAATGGCCATCCTGCAAAAGCAACTCATCGCGAAGGCCAGCCTCGCGGGCAAGCCGGTCATCACCGCTACGCAGATGCTCGAATCCATGGTGTCCAGCCGTTTGCCGACGCGCGCCGAGTCCACCGACGTGGCCAACGCCATCCTCGACGGCAGCGACTGCGTCATGCTCTCCGCGGAGTCCGCGATGGGCAAGTATCCCGAAGAAGCCGTGACGATGTTGGCGAAGATCGCGGCTTTTACGGAAGCCCACCGGCCACCCACGCGGCTCAACGACCTCAAAGTGATGGCGAGCCAGCACCAGCCGGCCACGGCAGCCGAAGCGATTGCCTCGGTGGTGGAACACGCGCTGGAGACGGTGCCGTGTGCCGCGGTGTTCGTGCCCACCCGCACCGGCACCACCGCGCGGATGATCTCGCGATTCAACCCGGCGGTGTGGATTGTCGCGGTGAGCCGCGACGCCGGCGTCTGCCAGGGACTGGCGTTCTCCTACGGCGTGCATGCGGAGCAGGTCGCCGAGGATCCGCCGGACTGGCGCGAGTTCGCCGCGAGTTGGCTCGGCAAACACAAGGTGCCCGGCACTGCCGCCATGTTGGTGGCCGGCCCGTCCACGCGCGACCCGGACGCCAACCACCGCATCGAGTTCATGCGCGTTGGCGAGAAGCCGGAGAAGCCGTTGCCCCCCGATCCTGCCATGAAACACGATTCGAATTCCGGTTGCAATCCGGCGGCAATCCGACCGCCGGCGGCAAAGGTCTAGCAGGCTTCCACCTGGGCCGGCGGCAGTGCCTTAGGTGAAGCAAGAGTGCGGTTGGCTGCGTATAATTCACTGTTTGCAGGCCGGAGTTCCCGGCCGGGAGAAGTATTCGATGTTTTTCGATCCATATTATCTGCTGGCGATTGCCCCGGCGCTCTTACTGGCGTTCTGGGCGAATATCCGCGTCAAGTCGGCCTATGCCGCGGCACGGCAACAACCAGCTCCGCTCAGTGGAGCGGCAGCCGCCCGGCATATCCTCGATTCGGCCGGGCTGGGCGGCGTGGCCATTGAAGCCGTTGGGGGCATGTTGACTGACCACTACGACCCCCGCGGCAAAGTCCTGCGCCTCAGTCAGGAGGTCTATTCCTCCTATTCACTGGCCGCGGTGGGCATCGCCGCGCACGAGTCGGGCCACGCCCTCCAGGATGCCGGGGCCTATGCTCCGCTGGTGGTCCGCAATGCCATAGTCCCGGTGGCCGGCTTCGGCAGCAATGCCTCGTTCATCCTGCTGATCGCCGGGTTGCTCGTCCACTCCCTCTCGTTGGTGTGGATCGGCATCGCCCTGTTTTCCGCGGTGGTCTTCTTTCAACTGGTGAACCTTCCCGTTGAGTTCGACGCCAGCGCCCGCGCGAAGGCCCAATTGGCGGGTTTGGGAATCGTTTCACCGCAGCAGATGGTTTACGTCGATCGCGTTCTGAGCGCGGCGGCGTGGACCTACGTGGCCGCGACGCTGCAGGCCGTTATGACCCTGCTGTACTTGATTACGCGTTTCGGCAACAACCGCCGCTGATCCGGCCATGCGAGCGGCCGCCTGGGGGTTCGCAGTGGATCGGCCCCAACTTTCCTGTTGCAAGCCTCGTTCATGGCGAGTCTCTCTCAACGATATCTCCTGACCGCTTGATGGCGCGGAGCAAACGAAATCCCAGCCCAACGGCGACGGCACAGCCGGCAGCGCCTGGCAAGGAGACGCCGTGCACCAGCGGCGGCACCTCGCGGCTCCAGAGTTGCGCCGATCCGATGAACAGCGCGGCAGTGAGTAAACCCATCACAAGCCGATTCGCGGTGGATTCCAATCGCCGGTGTTCGAGGTGGACATCAAACCGGCCGCGTTTGATTTGTCTCAAAATGTCGGCCAGGTCGCTGGGCAGGATATCGAGCAAGCGGCTCCAGTCTTGATACGCATGCCGGATTCGCCGACGCAACCGCTGCGGCGACAATCGCTGCCGAACGATCTGCGCCTGATAGGGCTGCAGGAGTGCGGCGAGGCTGAAGTCCGGCCTGAGATGACGCGCGGTCCCTTCCAGCATGATGAACACTTTCAGCAACAGGGAAACCCGTGAGGGAAGGATGATCCCGTACCTGCGGATGATCGATATCACGCGGTTCAGCGCGCCGCTGAGGTCGAACTCCGCCAGCGTTTGTCCGAAGACCTCGGCCAGGAACTCGTCAATCTCCGCCCGCAGGCCGTCTTCATTCAAATCGGGCGGCGGCGTTCCCAGTCGGATCGCCAGGTCGGCAAGCCGTCGGGAATCTTGCGCGACGGCAGCGAGCAGCAACTCTTCGAACTGCTCGCGCAACGGCTGATCGATGCGACCGACCATCCCGCAGTCGAGCAAACCGATCGCCCCGCCGGGCAGCACGAGCAAGTTTCCGGGATGCGGGTCGGCATGGTAAAAGCCATCGCGAAAAACCATGTCCAGGTACATGTTGGCACCGCGCCGCGCGATGTCGGACAAGTCGTAGCCGGCGCGGACCAACTGCTCCGTGTCCTTGACCGTCAGGCCCTCCAGCCGGTCCATCGTCAGGACCCGGTGGGAGGACAGCTCGGCGTAGGGCCGCGGAATGCGGACGTCGTCGCGGCCCGCGAAGTTGCGCGTGAACGTCTCCAAATTCCTGCGCTCCCTGCTGAAGTCCAACTCGCCCAGCAGTATGCGAGAGAGCTCCTCCGCCGTCGCGAGGGGGCGATACTGGGCCAAATGCGGAGCATACCGCTCGGCCAGCCGGGCGAGTTGCTTCAAGATCTCCCGATCGCTGCGGATTCGGCCTTCGATCCCTGGATGTTGCACCTTCACGACCACATACGGACCTTCCCGGAGCCGAGCCAAGTGTACCTGACCGATCGAGGCCGAGGCGAAAGGCCGATCGTCGAACTCGGCGAACAGCGACTCCGGCGATGCTCCCAACTCGGCCTCTATCGTCTGGCGGACACTTTCCGGCGGGTCGGCCGGAGCGCTGGATTGCAGCTTGGCCAACTCCTCGGTCCATTCCGAGCCCAAGAGATCCGGCCGCGTGCTAAGGATCTGTCCGAGCTTGATGAAGGTCGTGCCAAGCTCGGTGAGCGCTTCGCGAAGGCGGGCCGGCTGGGACAGGTCGGCGATGTGTTCACCCTCTCGGTCCAGGAACAACTTCTGTACCCAATCCGCCCGAACACTGCGCATCCAGGGCGCCATGCCGTACTTGGCCAGCGTCGATGCGACTTCGTGAAATCGCTTTGTGTCGCGAACGAGCAGGGGGAGTGCGTCGATGTTCACGATGTTCCTCGGCTTTCTGTCTTCGCGGATCCACGAAAGGCTTGAGTTTATCTGTTTCGTGCTGCATAATCAACGGGAACCGGGCCTGCACACCAGGCAACGTAAACAAGACCAGGTCTTGTCTGGCAGGCGGAACCTCCGGAGATTCCATACAAAACATGGTCGTTGGCAAGCCATCCTGCCTTGTGCCGCTCAGGTGCGGCAACATGTCGCCGTGGCTGCCAAGGTTCTCGCCAAACTGTTGGGGTCATGCATGCTATCTCAGCTTCCCACGCTCCTGACTATCGCGCACGCGACCATCGTAATCCTGATTTCCGTGCGGGTGATCACGCGACGGCCGGCACATGGCGTCGCCCTTGCATGGCTGTTTCTCGTCGCCGTTCTCCCGGCTGCCGGCGCGGTGATCTATCTGCTTGTCGGAGAACGAAGAGTTGGCCTGAGGCGCGCCCGACGGATCGCCGCACTCCGCAGCGACTATGCGGTGTTAGCCGAGCGCATGATCGGCAAGGGACTGACCGACGTCCAGTGGCATCGGCACCGACCGGAGGCTCGCGGAATGGATCGGCTGGGCACCACAATGGTGGGTGTTCCCACCGTGGCGGGAAGCGAGGGCCACCTCTACTCCGCATCGGATCAAGTGCTCGGGGCGATTGCCCAGGACGTCAATCGTGCCCGCAAGAGCGTCCTCATGGAGTTCTACATTTGGAATGAGGGAGGCGCCGCCGACGAGGTCCTGGAGGCGCTGATTGGTGCCGCAAAGCGCGGCGTCTCGTGTCGCGTGCTGGTCGACGCGCTCGGTGCTCGCCCTTGGTGGAGAGGTCCACAGCCCCAGCGGCTGCGGGCTGCCGGAGTCCATCTCCAACCAGCATTGCCCGTCGGGCTGCTCCAGATGCTGGTGAGCCGAAACGATCTGCGCCTCCACCGGAAAATCGTCGTGGTCGATGGCGAAGTTGCCTGGGTCGGGAGTATGAATCTGGTGGATCCTCGCTATTTCAAACAGGACGCTAACGTCGGTCAGTGGGTCGATGCGATGGTTCGCTTTGAAGGCAGGGTCGTCATCCCTCTGGAGATGACGGTGATCGGAGACTGGATAGTTGAAACGGCCGAATCGATCGAGGCAATCATCGAAAGTGCGGGGCTCGGTTTGGTTGACCCGAAGGGAACCACGGACGTGCAGGTCATCCCCTCGGGACCGGGAGAGAGTGACGACGGTCTGTTGCAGATGCTCATTGCCGTCGTCAACTCCGCCCAAGAGGAACTCGTGCTGACTACGCCCTACTTCGTCCCGGACGAGTCGCTGCTGCGGGCGCTGCGGGGCGCTGCGGGCCGAGGCGTGCGAGTCGACATAATCCTGCCCGAGAGGGTGGATTCGGTACTCACGCGTTACGCCAGCCGGTCGTACTACGATGAGCTGATGGACTTGGGCGTGCGGATCCACCTCTACCGCACAGGTTTGCTCCATACGAAGTCGATGACGGCAGACCGCCGCATATCCATGTTCGGTACGGTCAATCTCGATATGCGGAGCCTCTGGCTCAACTACGAGGTAGCCCTTTTCGTCTATGGGACTGAATTTGCTGAGGAACTGCATGCGATTCAGCAGTCCTACATGGATGACTGCGAGTGCGTGGCCCCCGAGGCGTGGTCGAAACGACCGCGGAGTCAGCGTTTTCTCGAAGACGTCCTGCGTCTGATTAGCCCGGTCCTGTAGGCCGCCCGAGTTGGCGTTGCCCACACGGTAGCATACGCGTGAGCCCGGAATGTCGGTCGCGGCGAAACTGGGGGGCAGTTTCGCGGGATGAGGGGGCCAAAGCGCGTGGGGAGAAATCGCGGCGAAATGGGGGCCAGGACGGAGAGCGGTTCCGGGGACGGGTGGAAGAGCGCCAGCGGCGTGATTAAGCTGGACCTGGAGTCGGCGAGCAGGAAGTGACCAGTCCAAGGCGTCCCGGAGCGGAGTAGGGCGTAACCGGCAGCCCGCTGAGCGTCAGCCGGCAAGCGAGCGCAAGGTCGGGAGTCGCCTAACACGGCGCGATGTGGATGTTGGGTACATTGTTCTCGGGCAATGCGGTCTTGATGGAAGTTATCCCAGTAGGAGGACAGGTGTAGTCACGCCAGTCGCGCCGAAACACGGTGGTTTTCTTGGTTTGCGGGGTAATAAGCGAAAGGAGTTGAAGGCGTTTGTGCGGAGGACGGAAAGGTGCTCGTTGCCGGTTTCGACAGGCCGCGTCCCTCGGTTGCTAATTGGTCTTGGTGAAAAAGGCGTCCTTTCGACATAGTATGGTTTTTTGCAATGGACCAGAACTGCCGGCCTTCACGGCATCGACCACGGCCTTATCGCCGTGGTCGGAGACGTGCTTTGCGCGTTTTACGGAAGGCTCGGAAACCTGGAATGCTTTCGCAGCCTCGGCAATCGAAGGATCATTTGATCCTTTGAAATCGTCGCTCTTGCGGTCCCCGCCTTTCCGCAGCTTGGCCACATCGGCCGCACACTGCGCCCGCTGGCTCTGCGACAGGTGGCGACGATGGAGATTCTTAGATAGCACGCAAGCTATTGGGTCGTCGCACTCCGTCAATTCACACCGCCGGGGCGCAATGCCAAGTTCGCGGCAAGCCCGCAGGCGGTGCCGACCGTCCAGGACCTTGCCGTCGAGTAGCACAACGTCTTCGAGTTGGCCGTGAGCGCGAATGTCTTCCTTGAGTGCCGTGAAGTCCTCATTGCTCATCATGGGGAAGATGCTGGCGGCCGGGTGGGGTTCGTAGTCGCCCTGCACCGTGGTCTCGGTGGTGGTGATCGCCGTGGAATCGGGTGCGGAGATAGTGGCCGTTGCTTGATTTCCGGCTGCTAAACTCGTAAGCTTAGGCATACAGATTTCCTTTCCAGCCCGTGCCGCGTCGAAACCCAATCCCGACGTGCCGGGCTTTTTTGTTGGGCTAGAAATACTCGATCATGCCTGCTGGCTGCCGCCGTCGTCGCCGTGGGGTTGGGGGTTGGACGACGCGTCGCTGCTCAAAGACCGCGATGTCTGACAGGTCGATCAAGAACCGCGGCCTGCTGCCGCGGCGGGTGCTTACGTCGATCGCGCGGAACTCGCCGGAGCGAATCCAAGACAGGACCTTATGGGCATCTATGCCCCAGCGCGCCGCCAGTTCCGGCGGGCTGATCTTCGTCCTGGTGGCCGTCGCCGTGCTCACGATGCAGCCCCCGCGGGTTGTTTGGGGGCCGGGAGCTTGGCGCCAATGGTGGCCAGCATCGCCCTGGGAATCAAGCGGTACATCCCGGCCCGCTGAATCTCTGGCGCCAGAGAATCGACAATCTTCCTCACACGCCACTCGGGCGCCTGGAAGATTCGCGCAACTTCGCCCACGGTCAAATGAGAAGCAGGGGGGGGAGACATTGGCCGGCACTCCGCAGTGAACTAAATCACGTTCAACTGCGGGCAGTAGACCACGTTAGCCGAGAATGGCTAGATTATGGTGTCCGGTGGTTTGTCCGCTGTGTCCGGCGCGTCCGGTAGGGGCTGCCATGCGTCGGGATGGTCCTGCAAGGCTTTGTCGATGGTGTACCAAGACGGGGGCTTGCCGTTTGGTCTCTTGAATTTGTGGCCGTTTTCTGCGGTCCAATCGAGACAGAAGGCCGCACGTGTCCTATTGTCGCCGTTAGCCAGCGCGTGACGGTAGGCGCGGCCACACACCCTTGCAGCATCACTCAAGACGCGATTCTTTTTTCCGGGCGTTTTGTCCGCTGGCGCCTCCGGTTGTCCGCTGTTCTTTGTCGGCAGCAGCGTAGGTACCTCACTCTTGGGCGGGTTCGCCTGGGGCACGCCTGGGGCCGTGGCAACAGGCGGGGCCGAGTCGGCGTTGCCGGTCGCCTGATCCTCAACTGCCGGGGTCTCCCCCGGCTTGCCGTCGGTCTGTTGCTGGCACCATTGCCGGAGCGTCAAGAGATCATGTTCGTCGTTCCCTGTCGGGAGCGGAGGATTAAGACCTCCCTCGATGGCCTTTTTCCGTGCCCCAAGATAGACCTTTGCAGGGTCACGACGAGCGCAGTCCTCCCATTCGAGCCAAACCAGAATCTTCTCCGGTGTATCGAACCTGTCCGGCGGACCCTCCTTGAAACCGCGGTTGGCGTATTCCTGCCGGACGGCATCACGGTATTCGTCGACAAGTGTGTGATACCGCTGGGCCTCTTCCGATCCGGGCACGAGGGTCTTGCCGTTGAAGGCGTCGAGCATCTTCCCGTATCGCTCGTCGATCGGCCTGACAGCAGCTTGGGCGTCTTCCCACTTGGCTGTGAAAGCCGCCTGCGATTTGATCCACTCCCGCGCTGGGCCGTTCGCCCCTGACCTCGCAGTCATGCCGCTTCATCCTTTCATCCGGGCCGGCACCGGCGGGGACCGCGAAAGGATGAAAAACCGCGATACCCGCCGGGCCGCTTGGGCGGTAGCTACCCGCCCTTCCCGGCAATGCTGCCATTGTACCGTCCAGCCGCCGGGGAGTCCCACGGAGCCGTGGAAGCCTGCGCAGAACCCCCCGGCCGCTAGCCGCCGTCACGGCATCCGGTGTGTCTGTGCTCTACTTGCCTTCCTTGGTCCCGGCAACGGGCCAGACCCACCCATGTACGTGATCGACCACGGCCCGCAGGCGGTCGTCGTCAACCCGCTCGCGGTAGGTAGCCGACATATCGCCGGCGCTGGGGGCATGCCCCATGATACTCTGCACGGCCGCTAGGTCGCGGGCGCCCTCGGCAATGGTTTGGAAGGTGTGGCGGAGGGCGTAGAACGATAGTCCCGGCCGCTCGATGTTCGCTTTTCGGATGAACCAAAGGATCGTCTTGGCGATGCGGTGGCCGCTGGCCTTGCTGATGTAAGGCTCGCCCTGAACCGAAATGAACACCAGGTTGTTGTGCGACGGGTCTTTCGGCTTGTGTCGCTCCGCCAGAAGCGATTTGATGGCTGCGACCGTTTCCGGCCAGAGCGGTATCCGGCGTTCGATGCCAGTCTTGGGCCTCGGGTAGACAAGCCAGCCCTTCTTCAGGTCGAGAGCCTTTGTGGGCAGCGTAGCTACGTCGTGGTTGCCCAAGCCACCGTTGATGCCCAACAGTACCATCGCTTTCTGTGTGGGCAGGCAGGCGTCCAGAAGGGCCAACAGTTCCTCACGCTCGAACATACGAAGCCCGCGGCGGGCCCGATTCTGGCGGAGTACCTTTGCGGACGGCTTCTTGAAGCTCGGTCCGAACCGGGGAGGCTTGTCCAGCAGCCCACTCTCGTATCCGAACTTGAAGATCGACCGCACCCGCTGAATCTCATTTGCCAGCCGGACCGGACCCCACTGCCTGGCAATGCTCTGCCGCAGCCTGGCGAAGTCCTCGGCAACAAGATCATCGACGGGCCTATCGCGTCCAAACTGCTTTGCCATCCGCTTCGCGCAAGCCTCGTACTCCCCGAACGTAGCTTCTGCGATTTCCCCGGCGTCTCGCAGGGCTCCCTTGTGGTTCAGGAAGTCATTGCACAGGCGGGCCACGGTGGGAGCGTCCGCCGGGTGTACGGCGGGTGTACGGCCCGCCAGCAGCGCGTCTTTTTCGTCGAGCCACTGGTCGAGGGCCTTCTTCCCCTTGGGGTCGTCGGCCACCTTGCCGAAGTAATGGGACCGGCCGCGAACCTTCTTGCACCAGTACCCGCGGGGATGGATCGTCAGCGGGAAGTCCGGCCGCGGTTTGCCTGCTTTGCCGGCGGCTCGTTTTCTGCTAGGCTTGGACATGGCGACGTTCTCTGGGGACAAACGGGGACGAATCGGGTGTACAACGGGTGTACAATGTCAGAAACCGATTCTACCACGTTCGCCAGAAACGTTAATACTGTAATCACTTAGGAGGTGACTGGTGGCTGGTGCTGCCCCTGGTCTTCAAAACCAGTGTGGGGCTCGTAAGGGTCCCGGGTGGGTTCGATTCCCATTCGCCTCCGCTTTGGGTGCGCAGGTTGTGCTTCAGCATAACATGCGCCGCGACAAGCTGCTGCGTTATGCTGAAGCATGACCGGCGAGGTTCGCTGGCCCGTTGATTGTACGTTGATCGCGCACTGGGTGAATCGGGAGAAGCCACCCATGGGAGTAATCGTCCAGCGTGTGCTGGTCCCGGCGGCGGCGGTACTCGCGGGGATTGCCGCAATGCTTTATGGGGCGATGTACCATCGGGCCCCCGTCGCACAGCAGGAGATCGAAGAGCGGGAGGTAGAAGAGGAGGTTGCCAAGACAATTCGCGTCCCGGTGCCGGTTGCGCCGGGCGCGGGATCCGCACCGTGGGGCGGTGTAGGGTCGGGCCAGAAGCCGGAGCCCGGCGGCGAGACTGCACCGCCCGGCACGGCCTTTGTGACCCAAACCGTCAAGGTGTTGGAAACGGTGCGGCGGCCGTTCCAGGTGACCAAGATCCAAGAGGTGCCGGAGCCTGCCATGATCTTCGAGATCACGGTGGGAGGCATCGCCTGGAGTCCGCACGGACTGCGGCGGACCTACGCCCCGGGCGAACCGCCCCCGTCGTTGTGCCCTACCTGAGTGCATTGAGCGGGGGTCATGGTGGCCATGGCCAAGCCAGCACGAAGTTTCTTCCACCGGCGGCCGGGGCACCCGCGCGCGGCCCGCTGGCGGATCTGGGTCCAGGCGGCATTCCTGCTGGTGTGGCTCGACCCGCTGACCGTGCGGCTGCACACGGTCTGTTCGCCCGTGTTTCACTGCTACTCCTGTCCACTGGCGACGTTTGCCTGCCCGATCGGCGTGCTGGCCAATTTCAGCGCGCTGCATCAAATTCCGTATTTGGCTGTCGGGACGCTGTTGTTGGTGGGCTCGCTGGTGGGGAGCCTGGTCTGCGGCTGGGCCTGCCCATTCGGTTTCCTGCAAGATCTGCTGGGGCGGATTCCCACGCCCAAGTTCGCGTTGCCGGGGTGGCTGGGATATTGCCGCTATGCGGTGCTGGGGGGGCTCGTGCTGTGGGTGCCTTATGTCTGGGGGGAGGGGCATCCGCTGTTTTTCTGCCGGGTGTGCCCGGCGGGTGCCGTCGAGGGCGCTTTGCCGCACGTGGCCGGCCAAGCGATAACCGGCCAGGCCATCGACTGGCCCGGGGCCGCGAAGATCGCGATCCTCCTGGTTTTCGTGGGCATGACGTTGTTCACCTGGCGGCCGTGGTGCACGTTGTTCTGCCCGCTGGGGGCAATCTACGGCCTCTGCAATCGCTTCTCCTTTTTCTTTGTGCGACTGGATCCGGGCGCCTGCAGCGACTGTGATCTGTGCCGGGATCTTTGCCACCTGCGGGGGATATCGGAAAGGCGGGCTGGCCCCACCCGCTGCATCCGCTGCCTGGAGTGTACGGGCTGCCGCGCGCTGGGAATCGGCACGGCTTTCAGTCGGAAGAGGGCTTAGGCATTAGGTCTTGGGCCTTCGCGCGAGAAGCCAAAACCCAAAACCGAGGACCCGCCTCAGGCGTGCGGTCAGTTGACAGGGACCCTGTGGGCGGCCCATAATGGGCGCATCTCGGGCAGGCGATCCTTTTCTCGACGATCCAGGAGGGCCCCAGTGATGAGCCGGTTCGCATGGCGTTTTCTTCCGGGCATGGCGGTCGTCTGCGGGCTGCTGGCGGCCGAGACCCGCGCGGAAACCTGCAAACTCCAACTGAAACGGTTGCCGCCGCGCGGCGAGATCTTCACGCCCGGCCTATTGACGCTCCCGCCGGCCGCCCCGCAAGACCCTGGCGTCGAGTACGTCTGGCGGGCAGTCTCGCCCCAGTCCTTCTTCATGCAAATCATGGCCAAGGGGACGAAGAACCCCCAGGAAACCGAGTTCCTGAAGATCGTCCGCAAGGAGCCCAAGTACAACTCGCCCCAACCCATCCGCGGCGTCGTTACGCTGGGGTCCGACAAGTACTGTTTCGCGCTGGACGCCAAAGACGCGAAGGCCGGCGGCTACAACCGGTTGTACTTCGACCTGAAGCACAGCGGCGACCTCAGCGACCAGAAGCCGATCGACGCCGCCGCCGGGGACGAGAAGGAACCGGCCAACCCCACGAACGTGGCCCAGTTCCCGCGGGTGGACCTGGTCGTGAATGCCGACGGCGCGAAGGTCGACTACTCGTTCTACTTCCAGGTTTATTGGCAGGACGCGGGACCGTTCAAGTATGCCTCGGCCTCGCTCACGGCCGCCGTCTACCGCGAGGGCGACATTACGCTGGACGGCAAGAAGCACCACCTGATCCTGGTCGACGCCAACAGTAACGGCCGCTTTGACGACCCGATCACTCCGGTCGAGACCACCGCCTCGACGGGCGGGGCGATCTACCACACGCCCGGCGACACGCTGCTGGTGGACCCGGACCTGAAGAATGTGGAGTCTGTCGGGTATTCCAGGAGTTCGACGTACGATCACCCGGTTTCAAAGCTCCTGGCGATCGACGGCCGCTTCTACGACGCGAAGTTCACCGCCGCGGGAGACAGCCTGACGCTGACGCCCTGCCGCGCGCCGCTGGGCCGCGTCACCACTCCGCACGAAGGGTTGCAGGCTCTGCTTTACGGAGACCTGGGGGTGCTGAGGATCACGTGCGACAAATCGCAGCCGCTGGTCCTGCCGGCAGGAAAGTGGCGCTTGCTGGAGTACACGATCGATCGCACAGGTTGGCAGCCGCCGCCGGCCGCCGCGAAGGAGAAGGAAAAAGAGACGGCCAGGCCATCGGCGCCCGAACACTCGTTGTTGACCGCCCTGTGGGAGGCCATCACCGGCCAGAGCGATTCCGCGGAGCCGGTCATGAGGAACGGCCCCACGATGGTTGCCGCCGCGGCCACGATGGCCTGCCCGACGGTCCAGGTCCGGGCCGGCGAGACGGTGACCTTGCCCTTCGGCCCGCCCTACAAGCCCGTCGTGACGGCCTTTCCCATGGACGCGAAGCAAGCCCGCTTGCAGTTGTCGCTGGTGGGCGCGGCCGGCGAGGCCTGCAACAACTTGCTGGTAAACGGCGGGCGACCGCCCAAACCCCAGTTCACCATCAAGACCCCCAAAGGCGAAGTGGTCCAGAGCGGCAGCTTCGAGTATGGCTGAGGTTTCACCTGCGGGCACTCGTGGCGAGTGCCATCCGAGCTGGCCGAGGAGTATCGCATCACTGTCCGCATGACGGCTGGCCCGTTCGACGTGAAGGACAAGGCCGAGAGCACGCTCCGCCGCGCGGAACTTGTCCCGCCGAAGGCCGAGAAGAAGCCCGATGGCTCGGCGGATCAGGACGGGGAAGCGACCTTTTGACGCCTGCTCAGCGCCGCGGGCCCGCGGTGGGTTATGCTTCAGCATGACACCGGCAGGGCTGGCTCGCGGTGGAAGATTGTCCGAAGAGTCTCCCCTCGCCCTCCGGGAGAAGCACCCGCAAGCGGGTACCCGGGGTGAGGGGGACGCGCATGGTACGGGCCATTCTCGGGCCGCGTTTCACCCAGAAGGCCTCACTCTAACCCTCTCACGGGGGGTATGGGACCATTCGCAGGCACACCCTGAACCGACGCGGAAGGCACCTATGGAACCTTGTGGCTCGGCTTCGTGCAACTGCCGCGGGGCAGTCAGCCGGCGGGAATTCGTCACGATCCTGGGGGCGGGGGCGGCCGCGGCCTTGGGCGGTGGGCTGCCGCTGATGGCCGGGCCGCTGACGCCTGCCGATTTCGCCACGCTGGTGCCGGCCGACAAGCGTCTGCTGCGGCCGTGGGTCGAATCGCTGACGGCCCGCGGCACGCGGACCATCTACCGCGGCGCGGAACTGGCAAAGATCGGCATGCCGGTCGGCGGCCTCTGTGCCGGCCAGCTCTACCTCGGCGGCGACGGCAATCTCTGGCACTGGGACATTTTCAACCAGCAGCTTCACACCGGCGACGATCACTATGCCCACCCGCCATCGCGGGAAAGGCCGGTGTGGCACGGGTTTGCATTCGTCTTCGCCGGCCGCGACAACGGAGGCTTTGTCGACAGCGCGGTGCTGCAGCTTCCAGTTCCGCGGAATCGCTCCCCGGTGATGGACAAGTATGAGCCCCTGTTCTCCGACGTGGCCTTCTGCGGGGAGTATCCGGTCGGGTACGTCAAGCACCGGGACCCGGAGGAGCCCGTCGAGGTCTCATTAGAGGTCTTCTCGCCTTTCATCCCGCTGAACGCCGACGATTCGAGCCTTCCGGCCACGCTCATCCACGTCAAAATCAAGAACGTGGGTAAGGAAACGATCAAGGCGAGCGTGTACGGTTATCTGGGCAATGCCGTCTGTTGCGACACGGGCGTGGCGGGAGGGGGCGTCAAGGAGAACCGCGTGGTCCGCACCCCGCGGCTCACGATGGTCGAGTGCAGTGTCTCGCCCGGCAAGCCTTCCAATCGCGCGGAAATCGTGATCGACGATTTCCAGAAGGAAGCTTACGAGGGCTGGGAGGTCGAGGGCACGGCCTTCGGCGCCGGGCCCGTGCTCAAGTCGAAAATGCCGGCTTACCAGGGGGACGTGGGCGGGCCGGGCCTCCGCGTGGTCAACTCCCATGCCGCGGCTCCCGGCAATGACGTGGCCGAGAAAGACCGACAGACCGGCAAGCTCACCAGCCGGCCGTTCAAGATCGAGCGCAAGTACATCACCTTCTGGATCGGCGGCGGCAACCACCCGGGCAAGACGTGCATCAATCTGCTGGTGGACGGCAAGACCGTCCGCACCGCCACAGGGCACAACGATAACCGGATGCGGTTGGAGGCATTCGAGGTCCACGAGTGGGAGGGCAAAACGGCCCGGCTGGAGATCGTCGATCACGAGACCGGCCCCTGGGGCAATATCGGCGTGGGCCGGATTGTCATGACCGACCAACCCGCCGGCAAGCTGGAGGACAAGCCCGACTTCGGTACGATGGTCCTGGGCCTGCTCGGCCCCCAGCCGAGCGACCAGGCCGACTGCGACATGAACGCGTCCACGGCCGGCATTTCGCTCGGTGCTGCCAGAGAGCCGGTCAAGGCCCGTTGGGAGCCGCCGATGGGGTGGACGGCGAATCGCCATGGGCCGGTTGCCTGCCTGACCCGCACCATGTCAATTGAGCCCGGCAAGGAGGCCACGGCCACCTACGTCATCGCCTGGCACTTCCCCAACTTGTCGCTGAAGGACGGCGGGCGGTATTACGCCAGCCGCTTCGCGTCGGCCCGGGCGGTGGCCGAATATGTGGCCGAGAACTACGAACGGCTGGCCGGGCAGACGCGGCTCTGGCACGACACGTGGTACGACTCGACGCTGCCCTACTGGTTCCTCGACCGCACGATGGCCAACACCTCGATCCTGGCCACTTCGACTGCCCAGCGCTTCCGCAACGGCCGGTTCTGGGGCTGGGAAGGCGTGGGCTGCTGCGACGGCACCTGTACCCACGTCTGGCATTACGCCCAGGCCGTCGCCCGGCTCTTCCCGGAACTGGAGCGGGATCTCCGCCAGCGGACCGACTTCGGCACGGCACTGGATCCCAAGAGCGGGGTGATCCAGCACCGCGGGGAAGGAGCGGGCCTGGCGGTGGACGGTCAGGCGGGCTGCATCCTGCGGGCCTACCGCGAGCACCAGATGTCGGCCTCCGATGCCTTCCTCAAGCCGCTCTGGCCGAAAATCAAGCTGGCGATGGAGGCCCTCGTGCGGATGGACCGCGGCGAGGGGCTGCTCGAAGGGGCCCAGCACAACACGCTCGATCAGCCGTGGTTCGGCAAGATCGCTTGGCTGAGCTCGCTGTACGTAGCGGCGGCGCGGGCCTGCGAAGAGATGGCCCGCGAGCTGGGCGATGAGCCCTATGCCGCGCGGATGCGCGAGATCGCCCGCCGCGGCGGCCGCAGCATCGACCGCGAGCTGTTCAACGGCGAATACTACCTGCAAATCCCCGACCGCGAGCACGTCCGCTCCGTCGGCTCGCACAACGGCTGCGAGATCGACCAGGTGTTCGGGCAGAGCTGGGCCCATCAGCTCGGTCTGGGGCGGATCCTGGACGAGCGGAACGTCAAGGCGGCCCTGGCCGCGCTCTGGAAGTACAACTTCACCCCCGACGTCGGGCCGTTCCGCAAGCGCTTCCCCGCCGGCCGCTGGTATGCCATGGCCGGCGAGGCCGGCATGCTCATGTGCTCGTGGCCCAAGGGCGACCAGGCCCGCGTCACCCAGGGCTTCGATTACTACTTCAACGAGTGCATGACCGGCTTCGAGTACCAAGTGGCCGGCCACATGCTCTGGGAGGGCATGGTCACGGAAGGGCTGGCGGTGGCGCGGGCCATCCACGACCGCTATCACGCCTCCCGCCGCAACCCCTGGAACGAAGTCGAGTGCGGCGACCACTACGCCCGGGCGATGGCCAGTTACGGCGTCTTCCTGGCCGCCTGCGGCTACGAGTATCACGGGCCGAAAGGCTACCTGGCCTTCGCCCCGCGGATCCATCCGGAGGATTTCCGCGCCGCCTTCACCGCGGCGGAAGGCTGGGGCACCTTCCGCCAGCGGGTTTTGGACCAAGCGGGCCAGGTGGGGCAGGCCCTCGAGGCCGCCATCGAGCTGAAGTGGGGCAGCCTACGGCTGCGGACCCTGGCGCTCGCGCTGCCCAACGGGGTCGCCGGCAATCACGTCACGGTCAGCGTCGGCGGCAAGGCCGTCGCCTTCGCCGCGGACACCTCCGGCGGCCGCATCCGCATCACGCTTTCAGACGATCTGGTCCTGCATGCAGGACATTCCCTTGAGATCCACATCGGATAAAGGTGATCTATGAACCGTAGCCTGCAACTTTCCCGCGGTTGGTTGGCGATGCTGCTCTTGTGCTGGCCGGCGGCGGCCGCGGAGCGGGTCGCCGCCGAGGCCAAGCCGACCAGCGATCCGGCGCGGCACCCGGTCGTGATCGAGCTGGACTGCTCGCAAGCCCCGGAGATGGAAGCCTGGGGCAAGGCGACGCAGCACATCCTGGAGCAATGGTACGCCACCGTGGTCGACGCCCTGCCCAGCGAGGGTTTTCAGCCGCCCAAAAAGATCCTGTTTACCATCCGCCAGGGCAAGGGCATCGCCGAGACGGGCGGCAACCACATCTTCGCCGCCGTCGGCTGGTTCAAGGCCCATCCGGACGACAAGGGCGCGATCGTCCACGAGATGGTACACGTGGTCCAGGCCTACGGCGGCCGCCGGGTCCCCGGCTGGCTCGTCGAGGGCATCGCCGACTACTTCCGCTTCTGGATCTACGAGCCCAAGGCTCCCCGTCACCGCGTCGATCCACAGCACGACCGCTATACCAACGGTTATCAGGTGACGGGGGCCTTTCTCGCCTGGCTCGTAAAGACCTACGACAAGGACATCGTCGTCAAGCTCAATGCGGCCTGCCGCCAAGGGAAGTACCAGGACGAGCTTTTCAAGCAGTACACGGGCAAGGACCTGGATGCGCTCTGGAAGGAGTTCGTCGCCAGCCTGCCGCAAAAACCGCAGAAGCGGTCCGGCAACGGGTGACGGCAGGTCAGGCCGTTGGCAATGCCGGGGGCCTGTATGCGTATTCAAAAGGCTAAGCTCCCAAGGAGCGTGCTATGGTAGCCCAGGCGCAGCCCTGGGCTTGCGAAGCGCGCTCCTTCGGAGCTTCGGCGATCAACCCCAACAGCAGCCGTCGATCGGATTCAGCAGCCAATTCCTGCCGGAATCCCGCAACTCCCTTTTGCTGCGGGAAATGGCTAAAGTCGGCGGCCGTTTAGGCCGTTAGTAACGATGGGGCAATCTGCGGCGGTTGCCCGACCTGGGAAAGCCCTTTACGGAGATCGCCCATGCGTTCGACTGGCTGGCTGACGGTGGCGGCGGTGACAGCGGCCTTCTTCTTTTCCGCAGCCCGCTTGGCGTGGGCCACAGACCCACCGAAACCGCCGGCCAAGGCCCAGCCTGCCCAGGCCCGGCCCGCCCCGAGCTCATCCTCCGCCGCGCAGCAAGCCAAGACGATCCAGAAGCAGAACCCTCAGACCAAGGGCACGGCGTCCGCGGGCTGGGACACGAAAGCCACCAACAAAGGCGAGGTCAAGGGCGGCACCTCGCAGACCAATGCGCAGGCGCAGGCCAAACTGGCGAACCAACAGCTCAAGAACGAGCAAAAGGGAACTGCCCAGCGCTACCCGGCCACGGGCAAAGCCCCGCCTTCGCCGCCGCCCCAGCCCGCTAAGAGCCAACCGGCCGGCGTCAAGGGGTTTTTCAACCGGCTCTTTGGGAAGACGAACTAGCGGGCCTTGACGGCGATCCCCTCTCCCTTCGGAAAAGGCACCCGGATTGCACCGAGGGTGGGGACGGCGCGACAATTTCGCGGGGCCCCCGAGCCGGCCTACGTGATTCCGGGAATCCCCCTTGCCTGCGCCCCCGTCGGCGTTACAATATATTGTAACAGGCGAGGACCGAACTCGTGCCGTTTTACCTGTTCATCTGGAACGATGCGGTCGAACGGCACGTGGCCGCGCACGGCGTAACGCGAGCCGAGTTTAGGGAAGTGGTGTGCGATCCGGACGAGGTCGCCCAGAGCCGCTCCTCCGGCCGTGCTATCGCGTTTGGGGAAACCTCGACGGGCAAGTATCTCGCTTGTGTGTACGAGCTTCTTGATGAGACGACCGTGCTGCCGGTCACCGCGTATGAGGTGGAGGATTGACATGGAAAAACGACAAGCCAGGGAGGTTCGCCGGGAACTGACCGCCAAAGAGCAACAGCGATGGCAGGCGGCACAGGACGAAGCGGATCGTGACAAGCAGGCCATTCTTGCCGAGGGGCGGCGGGTCAAGAAGGCTCGCAGCCGGGCCCAGGTCGCTCTGCGCGACGGCTTCAAGCTGCTCAAGGCCGAGCGGCAAGCCCTGGGCCTGAGCTTGTCCGACGTCGAGCAGCGAAGCGGTATTGGTCGGGCGGCCCTGTCCCGTTTGGAGAACGAGGCTGAGCCCAATCCTACCCTGCTGACCTTGACGCGCTACGCGGAGGCGGTCGGCAAGCAACTGGTCGTCGGCTTCAGGAGTGAGAAAGGCTCATAACCGGCTGGCTATGCGGATTCGGCCGCTGACACCATCCCCTCGCCCCTGCCGACAATGTTCCTCAGTTGTGCCAGCTTGTACCCGAGCATTTTCGGAGTGAGGCGGGTGTACAGGCTGCCGTTCGCGGCCTCGGCGAGCGCGCCGAGCAAGTCCGACTTCAGTAGATCGATTGTGGCTTGAATTGCGGGAATCGAGTACTCCCCACCGAGAACGTAGAAGAGGGAATGGGCGTTGAGCGCTCCCTCCTTGTCTTGGTGGGTGCGCACTGCGTTGTATAGCACCCGCGCGAGGGACATGGCTTGAGCCGCGTGTTCCGACTCGGCGAGGATCTCTGAGAAGACCTCCTCGTCGGTTGGGCCACCGCCAGCAAATAGCGCCTCTAGGCGATCCATCGCGATAATCCCCTCGGCGTGCGCCAGAAGCACCTGACGAAGCTCCTCAGTTCTCAGCAGGCGCACCTTGTTCTCCTCGGCCCATTTCTCCAAGTTACCAGTTGAGAAGTCAGCCCCCACAACGGCGACATGGTCCGCGTTGAACTTCGCTTTGTGGTCGTTCAAGGCGTTGAAGTTCACGTCGCCCTGCTGCACGACACCGCCGGAGCGGCTCTTGGTGTCAATGAGCACCCGGTAGCCCACCTCACCCATAGGCGCATCCACGACCACGTCCGGGTTGCCTGGGCCACTAACCAACTCGCAATGGAATCCCAGAAAGCAAAAAACATCGCATGTACACCGCTCGAAGTCCGCGCCGTCCTTTCCGCAATGGGCCGCCTTCTCGAGGGCATCAGCAAGTTCGGTGGCCTTTGTGACGAGCACGGCTTGTGGTTTCTCGCTCGGCGGCAGCGTATCAATGCCGGCACCGTGCTCCTGTGCTCCTTCGCTGGGCGCCAAGCCGCCCGCCAGCGCTTGCCCAGTTGCCGTGAGCTGGTAAGATCGTCCCTCCTTCTCTGCGTAACCCATGCTCCGGAGCCAATTCAGCCGAAAGAAGCTCTGGTTCTTAGACTTCCACTCAGCTTTCAGAGCAGCCTTCAGCACCGTATCGATCTCATCAAATTTGCGGCTGCCTCTACTGAGTAGGCGGAAGAGCTCGACATAGCCGGCGATATCTCGCAGCTTGATTTCCATGAGTATCCGCCGCGCTTCGTTGGGATCAGCGGCCGCCCGTTCAATGAGCGTGGTCCCCTCCGGCGCTAGCCGATACTTTCCGTCCTTCATCCCCCACAACCCAGAGCGTGTCACGTGGGCCAAGTATTGGCCCACCGCCGTCGAGCCATGGGTCCGTGGGTATTGCTGGAAGACGAAGTCCGCCAGCTCCTTCTCGGTAGGGGGCGTCTGGCTCACTCGCTTTAGCAGCGTGACGAGCGTATTGAAGTATTGATCCACCCCACCAGGCATCGGGTACTCGGACGCGTATTTCTCAGGCATTAGGCCCTCCTTCGCCGGGTCCCCTACCGAGTTCCCTCACCTGCCCTCACCCCCACCCCAACCTCTCTCTTCGCGGCACCGCTCAGAGCGTGTCCCGCACCACGTGTTTGCCCGCCTTGCGGCGGGCGTATTGGTCGGCAATCCAGGCGTAGGTCTTGGCCAGGCCCTCGGCCAGCGGGGTGTGCGGCTCCCAGCCCAGGATGCGGCGGATCATGGTGTTGTCGCTGTTGCGGCCGCCCACGCCCCGCGGGGCGTCGAGCTGGTGCTTCCGCCGCAGCTTTACCCCGGCAATCTCCTCCACCATCTCCGCCAAGCGGTTGACCGAGACCAACTCGCTGGAGCCGAGGTTGATGGGCGTGGCGATAAGCTGCGGGCAATGCACGATCTTGTCGATGCCCAGCGTGCAGTCGTCGATGTACATGAAGCTGCGGGTGGCGGTGCCGTCGCCCCAGATGTCGAGGGTGTCGAGGTGCTTGTCCTTGGCCTCGATCACCTTGCGGCACAGGGCGGCGGGGGCCTTTTCCCGGCCGCCGTCCCAGGTGCCGTGCGGGCCGTAGACGTTGTGGAAGCGGGCGATGAACGTGGGCAGGCCCCGCTCCGCCGAGTATTCCTGGCAGACCATCTCCGAGAAGAGCTTTTCCCAGCCGTAGCCGCGCTCGGCCATGGCGGGGTAAGCGTCCGACTCCTTTAAGGCGCGGACCTTCGGGTCCTCTTGCAGAGTGGTGTTGTAGGCGCAGGCGGAGGAGGAGTAGAAGTAGCGCCGGGCGCCGGCCCGCCACGCCGCCTCGATCAAGTGCGTGTTAATCAGCACGCTGCGGAGGCACTCGACGCGGAAGCGCTCGATGAAGCCCAT
>Ga0326727_10007490_pt1 | contig 28802 bp, 23 predicted proteins | sample MB2enrmetagenome_FD_207643 | JGI IMG/M metagenome (GOLD analysis project Ga0326727, IMG submission 207643) | Lab enriched peat soil microbial communities from McLean, Ithaca, NY, United States - MB29MY | ecosystem: Environmental > Terrestrial > Soil > Wetlands > Peat | place: USA: New York... | reverse complement strand
AGAACAGGAATTCGGTCAGCCGCACGGTGGTCAGACGGGCCGCGATTCCACGCAGAACAGCTTGCCGACCGTGTCGCAGCGGACCACCTCGAAGCCGGAGGCGCGTAACATCTCTTCCACCTGAGATCGCCGGAAGAAATACACCGGGCAACCGCGAATATACTGGAGCCGGACTTTGCGGACGGGCATGCGCCAGGTCCAGAAGCGGGGCCACGCGGAGAGGAACGTCCCGCGGGTGAGCTTGCGGATCAGCTTCAATCTGGCCGGCGGATCCTGTATGTAATCCCAGAAGCCGATGGCGATAACGATGTCATATATGTTCGTCGTGTTCCAATTGAGCACGTCGGCGAGCACGAAATCGCACTTATCCACGGTCCCGTCGGCTGTCGTCAACCCGCGGCTGAGACGGAGCATCTCGGGTGCGACATCAACGCCGGTTACATGACGCGCCCCTCGCTTCACGAATTCGGTAACAAAGCGGCCGGAACCGCAGCCGATGTCGCAAATATCCCGACCCGCAACGTCGCCCGAGCGGTCCATCACCCACTGGAAGCGCTCGTAGATGTCCTTTCGCAACCATCGATCCAGCCAGCGGCTGACCGCGCCCTTCCGGCCCGTGTAGATGGTGTCGAAGTCTTCAGCAATGTCGTTCCAGTAGCGAGCGACCTGCGGCATGTCGTCTTTGGTCATGAGGACGCTTTCTTCACGACATCACCGGAGCGAGCTCGCGGGGCGCGGCCGCCAGAGTCGATTCAATCCATCCGCTGTCGCGAAAGCTGGTGAAAGCGACCATCTTGGTCAACTTGCGCAGACGGCTGGCGGTACGGTTCAGATTGGTGTAGTGGCGCAGCCGTGACGTGAGACGACCTTCGAGGCGGGGCTGGCCGGGGTCCACTTCCCAGGGGTGAACGTAGGTGATCAGGGGGATGTCGCAGGCAAGCGCCCTGCGGACGCCGAACCGGGTCACCCAGAAAGGAAAGATGCGCAGGTATCCTCCGCCGCCGATGGGGAAGTTGTGCCGCCCGAACCACCGGAACGTGGTCATTGGGAACTCGACAATGGGGCCGGCTGCGGTGTCCACGCGAAACGGGGCCCGCGGCGCGTTGGGCATCCCGTAAACATCGTGGCGGATCGGGAAGACGCTGGAATCGTAGTGAAAGCCCAGTTCCACCAGAACGTCCAGAGCCCACAGCGAGCGGCCGACCACCGAAAAACTCGGGGCCCGGTATCCGAAAACAGCGACGCTGCCCGCGTCTTCGATGCGCTCCTTCGCCCGGCGCGTATCGTCGTGGAATTCCTCGCGGCTGAGTTTGAAGACGAGCCGATGCCAGTACGAATGGCAAGCCGGTTCGTGGCCGCGGCGGACGATTTCGCGCACAAGACCCGGGAACCGTTCCGCCACCCAGCCAAGCACGAAGAAAGTGCCCTTCACGCCGCATTCATCGAACAGGTCCAGAATGACGCGGGTGTTCGCCTCCACCCTGCTCGGAAAATCGGTCCATTGCGCACGATCCACGCGGTCGGCAAACGCCTCCACCTGAAAGTAGTCTTCCACATCGACGGAAAGCAGGGCAGGCGGGCGCGAGTTCTCCACGGGCACTGACTCTATTATGCCTTGCCGTGACGCGCTCTTCCTTTCGACTTACTCCGTCAACTTACCAGCCGGCACAGGGCGGAGCCGCCACAGTGCGAGCCGGGTAAGGCCGGCGGTCCGCTCCGTTGTGCCGGCGTTTACGCGCCAGCCGGCACAGGGCGGAGCCGCCCACAGTACGAGCGGGGTAATGCCGGCGGTCCGCTCCGTCGTGCCGGCGTTTAATGAAGTGACGCCAGGGTCGTTTCGGTGAGCGCCAGGTACCGAACCATGGTGTCGTTCGACTTCAAAACTTCCTCGAATCGAGACGCGGCTTCCTGATTTTCTCCGGAGGCCTTCAGCAGCATGGCTTCCGCGAAGAGCAGAGACGGCCGGTCCGGCCGAGCGGCCCTAGCCAGAGCCGCGCGAACACTGGCGAGGGCGGAAGCGATGGCGGAATGGTCCGCGCCAGGGGCAAGCTTCATGGCAGCCAGCACGGGGAACACGAACTCGGGTGACGGCAGGGACTCCTGCATTCGGCCGACCCTGGCCCAGTCCTTCCTCGCCTGTTTGTCCTCCTGGCAAGCGGATTCCAGAGCCGCGGTGTAGTACCCGAAGTGGGCGAGCTTCATGAAGCGGCCAAAGCCGTAGAGCGTGAAGGCGAGGCTGGTGTCCTGATCGCCAAGATGAAGGAGTCCGTCCATCGCCGCGCGACACTGACGCGTCCGCGCCATGGCCAGCAAGCGTTGCAGCCGGACTTCAATCCACGCCTGGCGGATGGGGTCGGGCTGTTTCTCCGCGGAGAACACCCGCGGATCGAACATGCCGGCGGCTTCGTCGGCCCGGCCGGCTGCCGCTTTCAGCATCGCGGCGGCGGCGACGTCGGCTGGGGATGAGGATGGGCGCGTGGGGAGCGATGGCTTCGCGATCGGCTCCGGGTTGCTGCTCCCGTGAGCGAGTTCGGGCGGTGGGGCTTTGGCTGGGTCGAGTTCGCTGCTCTTGTTCTGCGCTGCCACCACCTGAGCGAGATCGTGATCCAGTCCGGGAAGCGCGGGGTCCAGCTTGCGAGCTTCCTGCCATTGGGCGATGGCTTCATCGACTTTCATCTGGCAGAGGAGAAGACGGCCAAGCAGGAGGTGGGCGTGAGCGTCGGACGGATTCGTCTTCAGCGCACTGTTCAGAACGGCGACGGAACTCCAGCGGCTCGGGAATACGTATTGGGTGGGGCGGGAAGAAGCTGTCCGCAGGTCCTCCGCCGCGTCCTGTCCCAAACGCGTGCGAACCCAGGCCCGATAGTAAGCGATCAGCGGATCGGTCGCTGCCGGCACTGCGCCGGGCTCAACGTCGTCGGCCGATAGGGCCGGCCAGGCGTGGCCGAGAAGACGGAGGGCGTCCTCATCGGAACCCAGAGCGAGATACCGGTCCGCCAGATTCAGGACCCGCTCTCCATCGGCGGCGAGATGTTTCCAGAGGTCCTCATCCTGGTTGCCGGCGAGGATCCGCTCGAATCGCAGCATGCTGTCGGCGGGGTCGGCGGCATAGAGACGATCCAGTAGTTGCCCGGCCTCCCGAGGTTGTCCGGACCGCCGCAACAAGGCGACGAAAAGCGCGCCGGCTTGCGGGGCGCTCGATGGCCGATCGACAAGCGGCTTCAGCAGTGCCAGAGCGCCTTTGTCGTCTTTAGCGCGAGCCGCCAGCAAGGCGAGTTGAATGGCTGCGGCGGCGCCGTAGATGCTGTCTGGAGAAACCCTGGCCAGCGTTTTCCGGGCCACAGCATCCTCGCCGAGACTGGCCTGTGCCAGACCCAGGCCATACACGGCGGCCGAGTCGGACGCATCGGCGGCGACCGCGGGCGCCAGCAATCTAACGGTGTCCGCAAAGCGATTGAGATTCAGTGCGACAATGCCGACGGCTTTCGAGAATGTGACATCCGAAGGGAACGCTTTTCGGGCTGCGGCATAATCGGACCACGCGGAGGCCCATTGCTGCTGGAGCTCGTGGAATTCTCCCCGGCCTCGCAGCGCCGCCGTTTCCGGGCTGTCCGGGTAAGGCGGAGGCACAGTCCCGAGCCTGACGCGATCCGGCGCGTCGGCATCCCAGGCTTCCTCTGTATGTCGCAGCAGGATCTTCCCCAGTGGGTCCACGAGCTGGACGATGCAGCGCGAGTCGCTGGTTTGTTCCAGAGTCTTCGTGAAGGTGGCGGACGGATCGAGATCGATAGTCGTGTCGAGGAGCTTCTTTCCCCCGCAGACGATCTGGAGATTAACATGGCGCATGGCGCGCGTTGGGCTCAGCTCGATCTGCACCGACGTATCGGGCCGGCGCCGGAGATTCAAAATGACGTCGCGGGTGGCGCGCGTGACGCCGTCCATGTCGTAAACGGGCATCCAGAATTCGGAGAACCGGAGGGTGTGCGCGGGGGCCAGAAACTGGAACGTGTCCTGATTCTGAAAACGCCCGCTCTGCATTTCGACATAGGAGGAGACGCCGTCGGTCAGTTCGCGCTTCACCCACTCGTCCTGTTTCGCGCCCCAGATCCAGATTTTCTTTCCCGGTAGAACAGTGGGATCGGCGCAGTGCACAAGCCCGCTGCGGAAAGCGGGTTTGAAGACGGCGAAGAACGGTTCCCGCGAGCCGTACGCGAACCAGCCGCCGCCGGTTTCGTAGTTCGCGACAAGGGTTCCATCCCGGCCGGCGCCGTCGGGCGTTACCGGCCACGGCACGATTTCCGCCGGCGTGGCGTGCGTGCTGACCACGTACGCGGGCAGGATCACGCGCATGCCGGGATCGTCGAAGGCGGTGGCTGCGTTCGTCCACCAGTAATAAGGCCAGCGCACGGGGGTGTCGTTAGAGAGAGTGACGCGCTGCTCGAGGACCGTGCTTCCGGCGCGGAGAACGTATTCGACGCGCCACTTCATGCCGGTGATGCGATCGACGTCTTCCACGATGGCGCGGCCCGAGCCGTCGGGCTGGTTGTCCACCGCGAAATCGACCGGCGATATCGAGGATCGCGTGTGACCGACGGGAAAGTTGGACTCGATCCCCAGCGAGACCCACGCGCCGCGCAGCCCGACCTCGGCCGGCTTGATCGCCGGATTGGCGTAGAACATTTCGCGGCCGTTCCGTTTGTCGCGACAGCTATAGAGGTGGCCGCCGAGGTCCGGGAGGACGCGGCAGAACAAGTATTCGTTCTCGAGATTGAGAGTGCGCCACGCCCGATCCTGCCGGTCCTTCGTGAAGCTGTCGAGCACCGGGTAAGGATAGTTGGCGGCGCCGGCATTGAGAATGGCGAACTGCGGGGCAGGCGACGGTTCGCCGAGGCGATACGTGGGAAGAGTGAGCGAATCCTGCCAGGCGTGAACGTTGGCGCCGGTGGCGGCGGCAAGTTGGAGCGTGGCGAGTAGCCCGCTCACCGCCGCAGGAAGCCATCTCCAGCTCATGCAGAACACTCATGCTAGCATGGGCGCAGACATGATCCGGGGCTCCGGCCGGAGTCGTCACGCACAAAACTCATGGGGGAAAAGCACACGCAAGGCCGGAAACGAACGTTACTGCACGGGCTTTCGACGGCGTGGGGCTGGCTGGCGCGCAGACGAGGGCTGTCCATTGCCCTGATTACGGCACTGCCCCTGATCGGCCGCCTGACGCTACTGGGGCTCCAGCCCATCCCCGTGCCTGCCACCCACGATGAATTCAGCTATCTTCTCGCGGCAGATACGTTTGCCAGAGGACGCCTGACGAATGCCACGCCTCCGCTGTGGCAACACTTTGAGACCTTCCATGAGTTGATGCGACCGACGTACATGTCGGTCTATCCACCGGGACAAGGAGCTCTTCTGGTCCTGGGAGAGGTCCTGACGGGGAACCCGTGGTGGGCGGTATGGTTCAGTGTTGGCGTGATGTGCGGGACGCTTACGTGGATGCTGCAGGCATGGTTGCCGCCGCGGTGGGCGCTGCTTGGCGGCTTTTTTGCCGTCTGGCAGTTCGGCTTCGAACACTATTGGATGAACGGTTATTGGGGAGGTTCACTCGCGGCGATTGGAGGATGCCTGGCGTTGGGGGCGTGGGGACATCTGCGCAAAGGGCCTCGAGTGACACAGGCGCTGATGCTGGGATTGGGCATGTTGATCATGGCCGCGTCCCGACCGTTTGAGGGCCTTGTGCTGTCTTTTGTTCTGCTGGTTGCCGCAGCGATCTGGTTTCGCCGACAATGCCGAGACGAGAGATCGGTACGGATGTTTATCGTGCGGACCGTTTTGCCGGCGCTTTGCGTGGTTGCTGGCGGGCTGGTTCTGCTGGGCGTCGAGAATCGGGCGGTGACCGGGAGCGCGTTCCAATTGCCGCACCAGGCGTATCGTCACGACGTCGCGGTGTGGCCCACCTTCGTATTCGAGCATCCGCGGACCAATATTGCCTACAGGCATGAGGTGCTTCGCAACTTCTTCGAGGTGTGGGAGCCAAACTACGAAGATGCGAAGGACTGGGGCACGGTGAAGGGCCTTATCCCGGGAATCGAAGGGCGTGCGCGCATGGTTGGAGCCTGCTATTTTCCACTGGCGCCTTATCTCCCGGTGGCGCTTTTGTCATTCGTCGCCGTGTTCTTTCGTAAGACGCGGATACTGGGAGCGGCGGTTTGCGCGGCGTTCGCCGCCAACGGCCTGGCGAACTGGCTGGTTCCTCACTATCTTGCCCCGGTCCTTGGCGCAATGATGGCGGTTCATCTTCAGTTTCTTCGTTTCGTCCGCACGCGCAGGTGGCACGGCCGCGCAGTGGGCCGGTACGTCTTCGCTGGCTTGATGGCGTTCCTGGCCGTGCTGTTTGGGGTGCGGATTGTGCAGCGCGTGCAGGTGCGCGGAGAGCCCTGGGCGCTCGCGCGCGCACAGTTTCAGAGCCGACTGGAGTCCACGCCGGGACGGCATCTGATTCTCGTGAAGTACGCTCCGAATCACGAGGTCAAGGATGAGTGGGTGTTCAACGGACCGGACATCCCCAGGGAGAAGGTCATCTGGGCTCGTTCCATGAGTCCACCATTGGACCGGGATCTCGTGGATTACTATCGCGGCCGCAGTGTATGGATACTGGACGCCGATGCCAGTCTCCCTCACTTGCTGCTGCTCGCCACCTGCCCGGGCGTTGCGTACGCGGCGTTGTCCGTGCCAAAGGGGCGCGGTACGATTCCAGCCAGCCGCTCCAACAGCAACGGCAAACTTCAATCAATCGAGCGCTAATGAATTCCACCACTGAGTCGTCTCGCGTCGCGGTTCTTGGACTGGGCTACGTCGGATGCGTGACCGCCGCGTGTCTGGCGGCAACGGGCCACAAGGTCTGCGGCGCGGATCGCGACGAACACAAAGTCCTGAGCGTAAGGCGGGGTGAAGCCCCGTTTTACGAACCCGGCCTGGAAGAGCTGGTGAAGGACAACGCCGCGGCCGGGCGTCTCACCGCGTGCACATCCACGGCGGAGGCGATTGCCGATGCCGACGTGGCCATGGTGTGCGTGGGCACGCCATCCGAGCGAAACGGCAACATCGCGCTGGACCAGTTGCGGCGAGTGACCGAGGACGTGGCGTCGGCCTGCGCGGGCCGCACGAAGCTCCTCGTACTGGCCATTCGCAGCACAGTTTTTCCGGGCACCTGCGAGCAGGTGGTGATCCCCGCGGTGAGCGGCATTGGCGCGATCAGCGTGGCGGCGAATCCGGAGTTCCTGCGCGAAGGAGTGGCCGTCAGGGACTTCATGGAGCCGGCTCTGCTGGTGGTCGCGGGCACCAACCAGCAGGCAACGGAGCGCGTGGCGTCGTTGTATGCCGGCCTGCGTGTGAAGCCCTGTTTCGTCGCGCTGCGCACGGCGGAAATGATCAAGTACGCCTGCAACGCATTTCACGCGCTGAAAATCGGGTTCGCCAACGAAATCGGCGCCATGGCCGAGGGTCTGGGCGTGCCGCCGGAGGAAGTGCTGGAGACGCTGTGCCGGGACGACCGGCTCAACATTTCCGCCGCCTATCTCAAGCCCGGATTTGCCTTCGGCGGATCGTGCCTGCCCAAGGATCTGCGGGTGCTGCGCTATCGCGCTTCGCGGCTGGACCTCCGGCTACCGCTGCTGGAATCTGTCCTGCCGGCCAACGACGAACACCTGCGGCGGGCGATCCAACGCGTGGTGGATCTGGGTCCGGCGAAGCTGGGTATCGTCGGGCTGGCGTTCAAGGAGAACTCGGACGATCTGCGGGAGAGCCCGGTCGTGGGCATGATCGAGCACCTGATCGGGAAGGGGCGCGACCTGCGGGTTTACGATCCGCATATTCAGATGGAGCGGATCTACGGTTCCAATCGCAACTACATTCTGAGCGCGATTCCGCACATTGGCAGGCTGCTGACCGGCGACTTCGACGATCTGGCCGGGTGGGCGGATCACCTGGTGATCACGCAGCGGCCTACGGCGGAGCTGGCGGCGAAGATTCGGGGTTGCGGCAAGCCCATGCTGGATCTGGCGCGAGGGCTGCGCTGAGGAGACCGCGGCGGACACGCGGCGCCAGATGGAAGCCGCGTCCCTTCGGCAGCGGCCAACAACGCGGCTGACGCCGCGTGTCCCATTGGCGGACGAACTCCAAAGTGAACGTCGGTGCGGCCCGCGACTGTTCCACGGCCTTTCCGAGCTGGTTACGCCCGATCGGCGGTGGATTCCGGAGACGCCTCCGCGAACCGGTAGCCGATGTGACTGTCGGTCAGCAGCCAGGCGGGCTGCGCCGGGTCGTCCTCCAGTTTCCTGCGCAGTTGGTGAATGAAGGTCCGCAGATATTCGAGCTCGCCGCCGTATTCCGGACCCCATACGGCGTGGAGCAGGCGGGCATGGGTGACCGGCAGGCCGGCGTGAGACATCAGGTAGTGCAGCAGATCGAATTCCTTGGGAGTGAGACGGACAATTCTTCCGGCCTTGCGGACCACTCGCCGTTTCGGATCGAGCTGGATCTCGCCGATCTGCAGCACGGCTTCGGGCTCGATATGCGGCGCGTGTGAGCGGCGCACGGCCGCGCGAATTCGCGCCGCCAGCTCGCGAATGCGAAACGGCTTGGTCACATAGTCGTCGGCGCCGGAATCGAGCGCCTGCACTTTATCGTCCTCGCTGTCGCGGACGGTGACCATCAGGATGCCGAGGCTGGGAAGAAGACGGCGGATCTCCTGGCAGGCCCTGATACCGCCCATGCCGGGCATGTTGACGTCGAGGAGCACAACGTCGTAGCGGTCGTTGCGAACCAGTTCCAGCGCGGCTTCGCCGGTGGATGCCTCCGCAATATCAAAGCCCATCGACTGCAGCGTGGCGCGCAGCGCACGCCGGATGGAAACTTCGTCGTCGACAACGAGAACTTTACCCTGCGACAGGGTCATGATCTCTCCTGTTCACCTGCGGCATGGCGAAGAAGAAGGTTGTGCCCGCTCCTTCTTCGCTTACTACCCAGACACGGCCGTTGTGGACTTCCGCGGTTTTCTTCACGATGGACAATCCAAGTCCGGTACCCGGCGCGCGGTGTTTCGCGTCGGACGCGCGGTAGAACCGCTCGAAGATTCGCTCGCGGTCCGCAAGCCGGATTACCGGACCCTGGTTATGCACCGAGACGACCACCTCGCCGTCATTATCCGTTACCGCGATGGCGATGGGCGAACCGGGTGTCGAGTATTTCGCCGCGTTGTCGACAAGCTGCAGCAGCGCGGTAGCCAGCATTACGCGGTCGCCGAACACAACCGGGCCGTCGGCCGGCATGGAGACTTCCAGCGCGTGCGCGCGAAGCTGTTCCTGATTGTCCGAGAGTACTCCTTCCATCAGGGCGAGCACGGAGATGCGCTCGCGGTGGAGCTTCACCTGCGCCGGATCGATGCGGGCCATCTGCAACAGGTCGGTGGTCAGCCGGCTCAGATGCTCGGACTGCTCGTCAATCAGGGCGGCGAGCTCGGCGGAATCGGCATCGAGAGAACCCATCTCCAGCAGACCGGAACTGGCTGTTCGAATTGCCGTCAGCGGCGTCTTGAAGGCGTGGGCGAGGCCGTCCAGTACAGTGGCGCGGAGCTGTTCACTCTGGCGCGCGGCTTCCGCCTGGCTCTCCTTGTCGAAGGAGCGGGCGCGCTCGAACGCGATGGCCGTAAGCGACGCCACCGCATCGACGGTGAGCTTGTCCAGGTCCCCACCCATGAGTGCGAGGCCCCCCAGCGAATCCGTTCCCAGGCGCAGTACACGCTGCCATGTCCCGCGTTCGGGAGCGCTGTCATTGGCGTCCCGCAGGTAGGCGTTACGCGCCATCTGGATCAGTTCCGGAGTGCTGGATTCGGAGGCGTCCATGCGCGCGGCGGTGGCGTCGAAAAGGGCAACCGCGGTGGCATGCGTGACTTCCTGAATCAGAAACACCAGGTGCGGCCCCACAGTCTGGCGGCGATCCAGAAAGAGGATGCGCCGGCTGAGGTCGTAGAGCTGCTCGGTGTTGCGGCGCAGCCGCAGTTCAGCCTTCGCCTGGTTCCGTACCCTGGTGGACAGCCGGCTGACCAGCAGAGCGGTGATTTCGAACACCCCCAGCGCCACCCAGTCTTCCGGCTCCGCAACCTCAAAGCTCAGGATGGGGGGGATGAAGAAGAAATTCAGGCAGACGGCTGCCATCAGCGAGGTGACAGTGGCTTCCCAGAAACCGCTGACCATCGCAATCAACACCACAACCAGGAGATAGGAGTAACCGGCGATGCTCTGGCTGGCGTGCAGCGCGAAGCCGTAGTAGGTTACAAACGCGACACCAAGCGCCCCCAGCAGGGAGACGCCAGCGAAACGAATGGCCCGCGGCAGACTCGGTACCGGTTCGCGTTTGCGGGACCCCGGCTCATGCTGCACTGCGGCGGACGGCTGCGGCGAGGATAAGGGCTCGCCTTCAATGACGGCGTTAGACACAGGAGGACTCTGTTTCCTCCTATTCTGACTCGTTTCGATGTGAGACGAACGTCGTCAATGCCCCGTGCGCGGCCCTGCAAGGCAGTATGCCGGACCGGACATAAGGAAAGCATGAAGGCGCGGGTTCAATCGAGCCGATAGCCGGTGCGTGTGTGGGCCTTTAACCCTGCTCGCGCCATTCTGACCTGAACGCGGCGGAACCTGCCGCTGCGATCCGGATTGGCGGGTATGTAACCGATGTTGTACTGGCTTCGCAGCGCGTCGCCGATGCCGCCAATGGCCTGCTCGATATCGCCGCGGCTGCGGACCCAGTACTCGAGGCCGCCCGTTCGGGAAGCGAGATCCTGCATCAGTTGCATGCCATGCTGTTGTTCGGCGACTGCGGCTCCTTTGACGTACAAGGGCGGATCGAAGACGGAAACCGCGTAGATCTGCACATCGGCCTCGGAGGCGCGATCGAGGAGCTCACCGCGCGTGTGGCGGCTGTGATTGTCGATGCCGTCGGACACGACGACGAGCGCCTTGCGAACGTTTTTCGCCGAGCGCAACTGATCCAGACTGACCCAGATGCTGTCGATCAGCGCGGTGCTTCCGCCAGCGCGTTCATAGGCCACGCTGCTGATGAGGCCGTCGAGGTCGCCGGTGAACCCCGACCACACCCGCGGCCGGCTCGAAACGGTGGTGAGAAAGGCCTCATCGGCGGGATTCGCGAGAGCGGCGAACGCGAGCAGAGACTCGCGCGCCACGGGCAAAACGCTTTTCATGCTCCCGCTGGTATCCAGAACAATTCCCGTGGAGACCGGCGCTTCGTCTTCGCTGAAGGAGCGGATGGGCTGGCTGACGCCGTCCTCGGAAACCGTGAAGGCGTCCTTCTTCAGCCCGGTGATGAAAGCGCCGCTGCGATCGGTGACCGAGACCGGCAGCAGGACGAGTTTGGAATCGACGCTGTATTCGGGTGGATCCGCGCCTTGCGCAAGAGCAGTTGCCACAGCCAGAACAAGGGCCGTTCCAACAGCGATGCCGGTCGGCTTTCTGTTCATATAACCCCCTGTTGCAGATGTCTTCCAGTGCTGGCGGCCGCTGATGCGGCCAGTGCGCCAGCCGTAAGAAGGGGTTCGGCGACGATGCGTCCGGCATCTGCCTCGAAGCCCCGCTGGCCGGCGGCGATGGCCACACGCAGCGCTCGGAGCGCCGCCACCGTGTGAAACCAGAACTCGCCGCTGCGATTTGTGCACGTCTCAATCGCGCGGTCCAGAGCAACCAGAACGCGATCCTCATCGGGCGGCGGCGGCGAAGCGATGGCCGGCTGGCTTGCCGGGAGCGTGAGTTCATTTCGACTCTGGTGCCACGTGGGCCGGTCTTGCATGGTCGTCGGTTCGGTTATGAGGCGCGCAGGAACGGCGGGCATCGCGGCGGCATGGCTGGGCCGCACCTTGTCCGGGCCCTCGGACGGAAGCCTGGAGAGATCCGGGAACCGCTCGTCGTCGATGACCTGAATGTAACCAAGCGCGAAAGCGCGCACCGCCCATTCGTTGAGGATTTGAGAGATGCGGAAGTCGGAAAAGCCATAGCGCCGTCCGATGCCCGACATGGTCCAGCCATGCAGGAAGTACAACATCACCACGCGTCGTTGCACGTCGGGCCGCGGCTGTTTCGACAGAACCGGCACCTGAGAGGGGAATGAAACGATGTTTTCCTGAATGGCCCGGCGCAACGTCGCGTTTCCCGGATGCATGAACTGAATATCGCGTTTGCGCTCACCACCGGTTTCGTGTCCTGCCTCGCGCACCGTCACGGCCATGAGCAAGGTTAGTGGGGAACGCGTGAAGATTGCATAAGTGGCAGCGTGATGAAACCATGAGCGCGTCATGAGGAAACCGTGAAGACACCGAGGCGCGCCGTTCTTCCGATGCAATGCACTTACAACGGACCGGGAGCGGTAAAAGCTGGATGACACTGAACTTAGAGAAAAACTCCGGCGTGTTTGACAACCCGGACCCGCACTTCGAAGCCGATCTGTATAGAAAAATCTGACCATCGGCATAAATATTTTGCGTATGGCAGCGAAGCCATTATGGTTACAGCTAGTTACCGCTAATGTCGAAAAACTCCATCAGAATCGGCGTCGTCCCCTCATGCGATCTTTATGCCCACACCTGCACAATCTACGTGAAGGTTAGCTCACTCTATGACTCGACAATTAGCCTATGCTGTACTGCCCTCGCTTCTGGCGCTCCACGTTGCAGCGCAGCTGGCTGACACCGCTTATGCGGGAACACTAACAGGGACCGTCGTCGGCGTTACCAGAGCTCCGGACGGCCACCCTTTACCTAAGGCGGAAGTAATCGCACACAACTCGGCTGACTCGAGCGCCGACCGGACCGCGGTCAGCGCCTCCGACGGAACCTACAAACTGGCCGATCTTCGACCGGGCCGATATGAGGTTACGGCGTCGAAAGACGGTTTCCGAAGCGTGTCCGCGCCCATTCTCGTCGCGGCCGCCGGGAACATTGCTTTCGATCTGATGTTGGCGGATGGCGCTGCCAATGTTGCATCAGGCGCTTCCCCGGCTTCCGTGCCTTCGGCGTCCGCCGCGATTCCGGCGGCCTCCGGCTTTGCCGAAAGCAAGGATGTGGAAGCTCTGAAGCAGCGCATCGAGCAGCTTGAGAGTCAACTTCAGGCGTTGATCGCGATCCAGGCCCGCGAACCCGCAACCCGGCCGCTGCTGGCGAAAGCCTTACCGTCCGCGGAAGCGCCTGCGCCGCAGACGCCTCCGGCTGCCACCGCGCCACCTCCCGCTCCCGCGGGAGTTCTGCCCAAGGCTCTCGAAGCGCCGGATGCCGGCCCCGCCGTGGATAACGACACGCCCTTCGCCTTCGGCGACTTTACGTGGCTCAACGGCACCTCGCGCGACAAAGACACTGTGCTCGACACGAAGTTCTTTACGCCTGAAGTCCGCTTCGACACTGAGTACATGCAGAGTTTCAACGAGCCGATTGACCACACAATCGTCGGTGCCACGGAATCGTTCCGATCAGGCGAAGTGCAGATTGAGCAGGCCAGCGTCGGCGGCGACTTCCACTGGGACAATGTCCGCGGCAGAATCCTGTTTATGGACGGATTGTTCGCCACTACCACGCCGCGCAACGACGCAAGCTCGGCAACTGGCTCCTTCCCCGGAAATACCGGCGGAGTCGGCCAGTGGGACCTTCAGAATGCCTACAAGTATGTGTCGGAAGCTTACGGCGGATACCATTTCAACGTGCAACACGGACTGAACATCGACGCGGGTATCTTCGTGTCGTACATCGGTTTGTTCAGTTACTACAACTTCGATAACTGGACCTACCAGCCTTCGTATGTATCGTCCAACACGCCGTGGTTCTTCAACGGTGTTCGACTGCAGTGGTTCCCAACCAACAAGCTGAAGATTGAGCCCTGGTTCATCAACGGGTGGCAGTCGTACGCCAAGTTCAATGGTCATCCCGGACTCGGCGGCCAGCTCCTGTGGCAGCCGACGGAATGGTTCAAGCTCGTCGCCAACCAATATGGGTTTGGAGAGGATAATCTGGGCCTTCCCCAGACGGAGCGTATTCACACCGACGACAGTATAGAGATCAGGTTCTACAACAAGCCGCAGAACATGGGCATCTCCAAGGTAGCCATGTCGCTCACGGCTGACGCTGGCTGCCAATTTGGCGGTGGAATCACCTGCCTGGGCGCGCCGAGCAAAAACAAGGACACGTTCATCGGGTGGATGGCCTATAACCGGTATTGGTTTCACAAGGACCTGATGGCCATCACGCTGGGCGGCGGAGAGATGAGTAACTGGGGCCGCTATTTGACGCTGCTGCCGCCGATCGACGGGGCGTGGGCTGCAACCGGCTCGGCTTACTTCCCGGAGCTACCCGGCCAAAGGGCCCACATGTGGGATAGCACGGTCACCTTCCAGTACATGCCGAAAGAATACCTAACCTGGTGGACAGAAGCCGGGTATCGTCACTCCGATATCCCGTACTTCGCCGGACGCGGCGGCGTTACTCCGCCGGGAGGAGACAACGGCCTGCCTCAATACTTCACGTGCAACACCGGCGCGACAGCGGGGACCGCGGATCTGTCAGCGGCCCAGGCAGCGTGCGGCAGTGCGGGCGTGTGGTTCCCCGACCTCCGGCGCAGCGAGTTCAAGCTGTCGGCCGGGGTGATGGTGAGGTTCTAAGCAGGAGGTCCATCCGCAATGTTGCCGGCAACGGGACGACAACAGGCGTTACCCGAGCTGGGCGGTCGCGTGCCGGAGTTTATCCAGCTCCGGCGCGGGCCGCAGGGCCGCATCATCGTGGCTTCGCATCAGCAACAAATGCGAACCGACATCTGTGCGGCCCTCGACAGTGAGGGTCACGAGGTAGTGCAAGCTGCCACCGGCGCGCAGGCGATCGAGGAAGCGTGCTCGGGATGGCACACCGTGCTGATTCTCGACTCCGCAATCCCCGGTGATGGCGCTGCCGAAACCTGCCGCGCGATACGGCGAAAATCCGAGCTCGGCATCATCGTTCTGAGCCGGGACGACGAAAGACAATACCGCATCGATGCGCTGAATGCGGGCGCCGACGACTACATTCCCGCGCGCTTCGCCATGGCCGAATTGCAGGCGCGCGTCCGCGCCGTTCTGCGCCGTGTGGCGAATCCCCCGGCCCTGTCCGGGCACATCAGACTGGAGGACCGCACCATCGATCTGGGCGCCCGGAAGGTGCGCGGTCCGCGCGATCGCGTCACCGGCCTTACGCCAAAGGAATTCGACCTTCTGCAGCAACTGGTGAGCCGGCCCGGCCAGCCGCTCACGCACCATGCGCTGACCCAGGCTGTCTGGCAGCGCGAGGCGCGTGGCGAGATAGAATACCTGCGTGTCGTGATTCAGCAGCTCCGGCGAAAGCTGGAGCTGGAACCGGACCGTCCCCGTCATATCGTCACGGAACGCGGCGTCGGATACGTCTTTCATATGCCGGCGTCGCCGGGTCCGGCCGTGGCTCGTTGCGCCTGAAGCGGGCGCCATGGTCAGCAGCCGAATACTGGTGGTTGACGATGAACCTCAACTCCGCCGCGCGTTGAGGTCCACGTTGACTGCCTTTGGTTTCGTCGTAGCCGACGCCGAGAGCGGCGAGGTCGCTCTCGACAAAGTGCGTGAGGAGAGGTTCGACCTGATTCTTCTCGACATCAATCTACCGGGACTAAGTGGACTGGAAACCTGCCGCGCCATGCGTTCCCGATCCGACGTGAGCATACTCATGCTGACCGTTCGCGATCGCGCCGAGGATAAGATCGAAGCCCTCGACGCCGGCGCGGACGGGTACGTCACAAAGCCTTTCGACATCAACGAGCTGCTCGCGCGCATCCGGGCTACCCTGCGCCGCGCTCCGGCCTCCGCCTGGGGCGAATCTCGTGCCTTTCGTCTGGAGGGCGTGGAAATTCGCTTCCGGGAGCGTCAGGCCCGGGTCAATGAGAGGGTTACGCGTCTGACTCCCAGGGAACTCGATCTGCTCTTCTTTCTGGTGACGCATCCCAATGTGGTGCTGCCTCACGATCAGATTCTGCAGGCGGTGTGGGGGCCCGATTACGGCGACGAGGTCGAGTATCTGCGCGTCTTCATCAACCAGTTGCGAAAGAAAATCGAGCCGGACCCGGCGCGGCCGCGATTCATTCTCACCGAGCCATGGCTTGGTTACCGGTTCGACCTGCATGGCGCCGACCCGTCTTCGGTCTGGGTAACCGCGGAGTAACTTCGATGTCCAATTCAATTCTCTTACTTATCGCCGCGTCCGTCGCACTTATGGCCGCCGATCCCACCTGGAAGAACAAACCGGCGCGCGAGTGGACGGTGGACGAGGCCCATCAGGTACTCGACGACTCCCCATGGTCGAAGAAATGCGGCGCGGGGCTGATCCCGCTTCAGACCGAAGACGAACGCCGCGAAGGCGGCAACATGGGGCAGCCGCGCGGCATCGGTTACGACGGCATTCCCGACGACCGCCCTCGTCCCGAACTCCCGCACAGTCCGCTCGACATCGTCAAACCGGAAGCCGATGCTCGCCGGCCCACCCATCCCTACACGCTGCAGCTCCGCTGGGAGAGCGCTCTTCCCGTTCGCGTGGCCGAGCTCAAGGCCGGAGTCATTCCTCCGCCAATTTCCGAAGGCGACGATCAGAGCTATGTCATCGCCGTTTACGGCGTTCCGACCGCCAAGGTCAAGGGCGATCCGAAGAGCCTCGGGCAACCGCTGAAAAGCCTGGCCGTGCTTCGCCGGCAGGGGAAGAAGGACGTGAAGCCGTCCAGCGTCGAAGTTTTCCAGGCGGCGGATGGCATGGTCGTCGTCTATGTTTTTCCCCTTGCGGCGGAGATCGCGAAGAACGATCGACTCGTCGAGTTCGTCGCGCAGATTGGCCGCCTCGATATACAGCAGTACTTCAATCTCGAGGAGATGCAGTTTCAGGGCCGGCTGGAGATGTAATGCGTTAGCAGCCCGCGGAGAAGTCGGAAACAACCGCTTACTAACGTGCGCGGCTCGGTAACTTCGGGGGAAACAACCGCTTACTAACGTGCGCGGCTCAGTAACTTCGGGGGAAACAACCGCTTACTAACGTGCGCGGCTCAGTAAGCGAGATACAGAGCCGCGACCGTGAGGGAGCGGGATTTACCCGGCGCTCCAGCCGGTTGCGGTCATGCCCGGAAGCGAGAAGGAGAATTCGGTTCCGTACCCCGGCACACCATCCGCCCACACCTGGCCGCGATGATCGGCGGCGATGGTCTTCACGATGGAAAGCCCCAGGCCGGTGCCCGTGGAAAGGCGTTGCGCGCCGGCGGCGCGATAAAATCGCTCGAAGATTCTTTCCCGGTCGCTCGCGCTCACCACCAGCCCCTGGTTCCGCACGGTCAGCACGACGTTGTTTCCGCGCACGTTGAGCGCGACATCGATGGGCGTCCCGCGATCCGAGTATTTGAGCGCGTTGTCGGCAAGCTGCGCCAGCGCGGTGAGGATAAGTTCGCGGTCGGCAAAGACGGGGGGCTCATGCGCGGGAACGCGAATTCGAAAACGTTCGCGGTCCGTTTCCCGTTCCAGCTCCTGAACGACCACACGCGCCAGGTGGGAGAGCAGCAGCGGCTCGGGCTGCGGTTGGAACGCCGGGGAGTCGAACGCCGGCGCGCTCACCAGTCGCGAAGCCAGGTCGTTCAGCTTGCACGCCTCCTGATCGATGAGGCTCACCAGTTCGGTTTGCAGGTCCGACAACCGGCCCGCGGCCGGCAGCCCCGAGCTGGCCGTGCGGATCACCGTCAGGGGCGTCTTGAATTTGTGCGCCAGTGAATCCAGCACCGCCGAGCGCAACTGATCGGCTTGCCGCGCGGCCTCGGCCTTGCATTGTGTCTGCAGAGTTCGCGCCCGCTCCAGCGCGATGGCGGCCAGAGACGCCAAAGCCGTTGCCGTGAGCTGCCCCATGTTCGTTCCGCATAACGCCAGGGCGCCCACCGGCCGCGTCCCGAGACGAAGCGCGCAGAACCAGCAGCGCTGCCCGGCGTCGAAGACGGCAGAATCCAGAACGTAAGAGTCGCGCGTTCGCCGCTCCACTCCGGGGCGCGCATTTCCGCTGCGGTGGACGGCCGTCGATTGCGCGTCGAACAGAACCGCGGCGCTGAGCTCGAATGTCTCGTGGATCAGCGATGCCACCAGGCTGCCCGGCTCCACAGTGCTGTCGAACAGCAGAATCTGTCGCGCCACCTGATAAAGCCGAGCTGTTTCCCTGCGCTCCGCCACCGCCTCCAGCGCCCGCACGTGGGCCCGATTCGAGAGCTGGCTAATCACCACCGCGGTAAGTTCAAAGGCCGCCAGTTCCACCCACGCCGAGACGCGGTCCACTCGAAAACTAAACACGGGCGCGTCGAAGAAATAGTCGAGGCACGAAACGGACACGAGAGAGACAAAGGTCGCCTGCCAGAATCCCCCGTAAAGCGCTGCCAGAACCACGAAGGCGAGATAGACAAACCCGACGGAACCGAGAGTCAGGCCAAGGCGGAAACAGATCCAGGTAACGGCGCCAATGCCGGCCAGCGCCAGAAAGCAGGGCAGAAGAGCGGCGAACCGTTCGCTCGCTCCACGGAGAGCGGCACTGAGGCGTTCGTGGACACGCATCTCCGCGGACGCCGCGACTAAGTTCGTCGCGCTCATGTCTCGCCCTAATGTAAGGCCGCGCCCATCAGGATCGCATAAAGAAAACGCCGGCTTTAATCGGAATTGGTTATGAGCGTGAATCAAAAGCCGTTGCAGGCGCTAACAGGTTCCTTATGCCTTCCCTGGGAAACTCCTCCTACACTCAACTACAGCCGTGGAGGTTCAGGTTTTCGTGAATACCAAAGCTCTGACGATTGGTCTTGGCGCTCTCAGCCTTGCCGTCCTTGCCGGTCTGAGCGGGTGCCGCAACGCGCAGGCGGATCCCTCGGCGGGTGCGCCGCCGGCGGCCCAGATTGTTACGGTGTCGGATGCCAGTTTGTTCACCGTGGATCATCCCGAGCAGTTTCCGCTGGCCACCGCGACCGCGCGTCCCGCGGCATCGGAGCTGGCAGTCACAGGGACCGTGATGCCCGACGTTTCCCGCAACGTTCCGGTTGTCTCCCTCGCTTCGGGCCGCGTGGTTGAGCTGCACACGCGTCTCGGCGACAAAGTGCAAAAGGGTCAGGTGTTGATGACCGTACGCAGCGATGATGTTTCGGGCGGTTACGCCAATTACAGGTCCGCGGTAGCGGACGAAATTCTGGCCAGGGCCCAATATGATCGCAGCAAGGACCTCTATGTCCACGGAGCCATCGCGCTGAACGACCTGCAGGTCGCTCAGGATGCCGAAGACAAGGCCAAAATCGCCGTGGACACCGCGGCTGAGCATCTGCAACTGCTCGGTAACGACCCAAACAAGCCGAAGTTCATGGTGGATATCGTTGCGCCGACGTCGGGCATCGTCACCGATCAGGAGATCACCCTCGGGTCGCTGGTGCAGGCGTACAACACGCCGCCGCCGTTTACGATCTCGGATCTCTCCTCCCTCTGGGTCGTCTGCGACGTTTATGAAAACGACCTGGGCAGCGTTAAACTCGGCGACGCCGCTGACGTCACTCTCAATGCCTTCCCGGGTCGCGTCTTCAAGGGCCGGGTCAGCAACATTCTCCCCATCCTTGACCCCAACATTCGCACGGGCAAAGTTCGAATCGAGCTGGCTAATCCGGGAACCATAAAGCTGGGCATGTTCGTAACGGCCACGTTCCGCGGCCAGACCACGGAGATGCACACCATTGTTCCGGCGTCGGCCGTTCTGCGCATGCACGACCGGGATTTTGTCTACGTCCCCGCGCCGGGCAACAGGTTCCGCCGCGTGGAGGTGCAGGGCGGAGATCTTCTGGCGGAGAACACGAGCCTGCAGGAAATCAAGTCGGGGGTTTCACCGGGACAGCAGGTGGTCTCGAATGCGCTCGTTCTCGATCATGTGCTCGCGCAATAGCGTCCGCGGAGAACAGGACACAGGAAGATGATTCGCGCTCTCGTAGATTTCGCGCTCAACAACAAGTTCGTGGTGATGGCCATCGCCCTGCTCCTGGTGGGCTGGGGAGCCATTTCCTTCCATACTCTGCCGGTGGAAGCGTACCCCGACATCGCCGACAACTACGTTACGGTCATCACGCAGTGGGCGGGCCGGTCTGCCGAGGAAGTTGAGCAACAGGTGACCATCCCCATCGAAATTCAGATGGCCGGAATGCCGCACATGACCTTCCTGCGATCCGAGTCGATCTTCGGGCTCTCTTTCGTGCTGATGATCTTCGACGATTCCTCGGTGAACGACTGGAACCGGCAGAAAGTTCTCGAAAGGCTCACCCAGGTCGATCTGCCGCCCGGGCAAAACCTGTCCCCGCAAATCGGCACGGACTGGAGCACCACCGGGCAGATTTATTGGTACACCATTCGCAGCACAAATCCGCGCTACGACCTGATGGAACAGCGGTCCATGGAGGACTGGGTTCTGTTGAAAGCGTTCAAGTCCGTTCAGGACGTCGTGGATGTTTCCGATTTCGGCGGCACGGTGCGCGAATACCAGGTGCGAGTGGACCCCAACAAGCTTGTCTCCTACGGGCTGAGCATCGGCCAGGTGGAGCAGCAGCTTGCCAACAACAATATCAACGCGGGCGGCAGCTTCATCGAAGCGGGCATGCAGCAGATGAATGTGCGCGCGCTCGGTTTGTTCAACAACGTGCAGGATATCGAGCAGACCGTGCTCACCACGAAAAACGGTACGGCGCTGCGGGTAATAGACATTGCCGACGTGGTTCAGGGACCGAAAATTCGGCTGGGTCACATGGCGCGCGCCAACCACATGGCGGATGGGCGCATCATCGATGAGCCGGATGTGATTCAGGGCGGAGTCCTCATGCGCAAGGGCGCGGAGGAGCAACCGACACTCGATGCCATTCACAAGAAGGTGGAGGAGATCAACAACGGGCTCCTGCCGCCCGGCGTGAAGGTCATTCCCATGCTGGACCGCAGCGACCTGCTCCACTTCACCACGCACACGGTGTTGGGCAACCTGACCGAGGGCATGATCCTGGTAACGATCATCCTCTTCCTGTTCCTTCTGAACGTCCGCTCCGCTCTGATTGTCGCGCTCACCATTCCGTTCTCGCTCTTGTTCGCATCCATCTTTCTGGACCTCAGCCACATTCCCGCAAACCTGCTCTCGCTCGGGGCGCTCGATTTCGGCATGGTGGTGGATGGCGCGGTGGTCATGGTGGAGAACATCATGAGGCATCTGAGCCGGCGCGGCCAGACGATCGCCGGCCGCCCCAAGACCACCGGCGAGATGATCCGCGAGGCCTGTCACGAAGTGCAGCGGCCGGTGTTCTACGCGATCGCCATCATCATCACCGCCTATCTGCCCATATTCACTCTGCAACGCGTGGAGGGCCGCCTGTTCAAGCCCATGGCCTGGACGGTTGCCTTCGCGCTGCTCGGCGCGATGACTTTCTCCATTTTGATTGCGCCGGTGCTGGCCAGTATGTTCTTCCCGAAAGGTGTCCGGGAAAGACGCAATTACGTGATGGAGTTTCTGACCGAACAGTATCGCCGGCGCCTGCGCTGGGCGGTGAATCATCGCTGGGTAGTGGCCTGCATCGCGGCTGTTGCTCTCGGCGGCACCATCTATCTCGGCTTCGGCGGCGTCATCGGCGCGGAGTTTCTGCCGCATCTCGACGAAGGCGCAATCTGGGCACGCGGAACGCTGGCCAACAGCACCAGTCTTCCGGAAGGCGAGAAATTCACCACTCAGTGCAGATACGTGTTCGCTTCCTTCCCCGAAGTAAAGACCGTTGTATCGCAGGCGGGCCGTCCCGACGACGGCACCGACACCGGTGGATTCGGCAACACCGAGTACTTCGTCGATCTGAAGCCGCACGACGAATGGCGGCCCGTATTCCACAGGAACAAGGATGAACTGATCGCCGCCATGAACAAGGCTCTGGAGAAATATCCGGGGGCCATCTGGAACTTCTCGCAGCCGATTGAGGACAACGTCGGCGAGACCATGACCGGCACGAAAGGCGCGGCGGCTTTGAAGATTTTCGGTGAAGACCTGAAGCTGCTCGAGGCCAAGGGCGAGGAAGTCACCGCCATTATGGAGAAGATCCCGGGAATGCACGATGTCAAGCTGCTGCGCGACTTCGGACAGCCGAACCTCGACCTCACCGTGGATCGCAAAGCCGCCGCCCGCTGGGGAATCAACGTGGCCGACATTCAGGATGCAGTCCAGACCGCCGTGGGTGGGAATGCGGTCAGTCAGGTGCTGCAGGGCGAGGCGCGCTATGACGTAGTCGTGCGTTACAAAGAGCCCTATCGGAACACCTCACAGGCCATCGAGAACGTTCGTCTGCTTTCTCCGAGTGGCGAACGAGTATCGCTGGCCCAGTTGACAAAAGTGGAAGTAAAGGACGGCGCCTATGACATCTATCGCGAAGGCAACACTCGCTATGTGGCGGTGACCTTCAACGTGCGCGGCCGCGACCTGGGGACGACCGTCGAGGAAGCGATCAAAGCGATTCACGACAAAGTGAAGCTGCCCCCGGGCTACAGCGTCGGCTGGTCGGGCGAGTACGAGAGCGAACAACGCGCGGAAGCGCGACTGGCGGTGATCGTTCCGCTGACCGTGCTGGTCATCTTCATCATCCTGTACACCATGTTCCGTTCGTACAAATGGTCGCTGTTGATCCTGCTGAACGTCGGTCTGGCGCGCGTTGGCGGCTTCCTGGCCCTGCTCATCACCGGAACATATCTCAGCGTTTCGTCCGGCGTCGGCATGCTGGCTCTCTTCGGCGTGTCCGTGCAAACCGGCGTTATCATGCTGGAGTACATCAACCAGCTCCGCGCGCGTGGGCACTCCATCGTCGATGCCGCGGTGGAAGGCGCCGTACTCAGGCTTCGCCCCATTCTGATGACCATGCTGGTGGCGACTCTCGGCCTTCTTCCCGCCGCCATGTCGCACGAAATCGGCTCCGACTCGCAGAGGCCCTTCGCCATTGTCATCGTGGGCGGTCTGATTTCCGATCTCCTGCTGAGCATCATTCTGTTGCCCACGTTTTACGTGTGGATCGCCAGGAAGGGCGACAAGCTCCCGGCTCCGGAGGAATCCTTTGAAGGTTAGTCAGGCGGTACGACATATTGGGCACGCTCTCGTGCGTACCGGCGTGATTGCGCTGGCCTGCCTGTTGTGCGCGGGTTCTCTTCGTGCGCAGACTCCGGCAAACCCGCCCTCTGTCCGGATCAGCCTGGATCAGGCCATCGATCTGGCGCTTAAGCACAATCACAACCTCCTTGCCGCGCGAACCACGATTCTGCAGAACGAGGACGAAGAGATCACCGCGAATCTCCGTCCTAACCCAACGCTCTTCTTCGACTGGGAGTATCTACCGCTCGAGCACCCGCAGGGCATCGGCTATCTCGACTATTTGCAGGAGTCCACGGAAGGCGACATCGGCGTCAGCTATCTGTTCGAACGCGGCAAGAAGCGCCAACACCGGTTGCAGGCGGCCCGGGACGCGACGGCGGTGACGCGCGCAACCGTGAAGGACAACGAGAGAACGCTCGCGTTCCAGGTGGCCCAGCTTTTCATTAACGTGCAGCTTGCCGAGTCCACGCTCGAGCTCGCCGAAAAGGACCTCGCCAGCTTTAAGAAGACGGTCGACATCAGCGAGTACCAGTACAAGATCGGCGGCATGAGCGAAAGCGATTTTCTGAAGATGAAGATTCAGTTGCTGCAATTCCAACAGGATCTGGAAGGCGCTGTCGTCGCCAGGCTGCAGTCGCTCTCGGATCTGCGGCAACAGCTCGGCTACGAGTCGGTTCCCGCGGACTACGATGTTGCCGGGGCTTTCGAATACCAGCCGCTGCCCATGACCCTGAGCGAACTGCAGAACAAGGCGCTGGCCAACCGCCCCGATCTCCAGGCCGCCGTGCTCGGTGTTACCGCCGCGGGCAGCCAATATGAACTGGCCAAAGCCAATGGCAAGGTAGACGTCACCGGGACGCTGAACTACTCGCACGTAAGTGGCATCGATGCGTTCAGTTGGAACGTCAGTCTGCCGATTCCGATCTTCGATCGCAATCAGGGCGAAGTCGCGCGGACCCATCACGCCATCACCCAGGCGGAGGAACAGCAGTTCTTCGCGAAAGGCCAGGTGCTGACCGATGTGCGGGATGCGTGGGAAGGGCTCGAATCGAACGACCGCATCGCCAGGGAGTTCCAGTCCGGATATCTCGACGTAGCCGAAAAGAGCCGCGACATCGCGGAGTACGCATATCGGCACGGGGCCGCGGCGCTGCTCGATTTTCTCGACGCCGAGCGCAGCTACCGCGCCACTCAGCTCGCGTGGCGGCAGACTATCGCCGCATACCTGACCTCGCTCGAACAACTGCGCGAGGCAGTGGGATCAAGGAGTCTGCCATGACGAGAGCGGAGGTCCGCGCGGTCATCGAAAAGGTCGCTATTATTCCCGCGCTTCGCGTCCCTGCATCGGAGGACGCTCTGTTTGGCGCCGAAGCTGTCTACCACGCCGGAATTCCGGTAGCCGAGATCACCAACACCGTGCCCAACGCGGCGAGGGTGATTTCCCATCTGGCGCAGCGCTATCCGGACATGGTTGTCGGCGGCGGAACCGTTCTCGATGTCGAGACCGCGCGCCGCTCCCTCGATGCCGGCGCAAAGTTCATCACCAGCCCCGGCCTGGTGATGGAGGTGGTGGAGTTCGCGCACGAGAACGACGTCGTTGTTTTCCCAGGGGCGCTGACACCCACCGAGGTCATTACCGCGTGGCGGGCCGGCGTCGATTTCGTCAAGATTTTCCCCTGCGCGCCGGTCGGCGGGCCCGTCTACATCCGGTCTCTGAAAGTGCCGCTGCCGCAGATTCCGCTGATCGCGACGGGCGGTGTGAACCAGACCACCGCGGTGAACTTCATCCTTGCGGGCGCCAGCGCGCTGGGTATCGGCAGCGAGTTGATTCCGAAGGAAGCTCTGGAGCGGCGCAAAGAAGACCAGATCCATGAACTGGCGCACCGCTATCTGACCATGGTGCAGCACGCCCGCGACTGGAAAGCCGGGGCAGTAACGTAGCGCATACGCCGCTCGCGATTCGTCGCGGGCAGATTTAGTGGAGTTCGCGAGAAAGTGCAGGAGGTATCACATGGCACGCTCTCTCAGTTACATTCCCGGCGGACGGCCGGGTGCGCCAGGCAATGGAACGCCGGCTGGTTTGTCCGGTGTGGAGCGCGATCTCGACGCGCTGATTGGCGGTCTCGAGTTGTTGGGCGTCAGGCGCTGCGCCGAGTGCGGACGCTTCTTTCGCAGTCCGGATACGGATTCCTTCCTCAACGGCGGCGAGCTTGTCTGCCTCGGCTGTGTCCCCGCCTGGTGGGCGTCGCGCTCGCGGGAGATGGATGCGGCCGAAAAGGAAAAGCTCGAGAACAAGCTCGCGCTCTGGCTGCTCAGAGGCCATCAGGCGGAGGTGGCGGGACCGCCTTCGAAGGCGCCCGATGCGGCTCTGTGCGACATTCGGTTGACCGCCGCCTGTGCGGATTGCGGCGGAACGGGGACGGCGGCAACGGGCGTTTCCTGCGCGCGTTGCGATGGCGGCGGTCTGATCTCGGTGGTGATGTTGAAACAGACCGCGCGAGCCTCTGGATTCTAGGTGCTCTACCGGGTTCTGGCGGGCGTCGTCCTCTATCTGGTCCTGCCGGCGATCTGGGTGTCGCTGGGCGTGTGGATGCTCGTCGCCCCGGTGCGTTTCGTGGGTTTTATCGACGAGAACGTCGCGCAGTTACCTGAGGCGCGGCGGAGGCTGGCGGTGCAGCTGGCGATCCGCGTACTGGGCGCGGGATTGATCGCGTTTGCGGTGCATTTTGTGGCCAACGCACTTGCGGCGCTGCGGAACTGAAGGATGAGTTCGACAACGGAAATCACCACGGCGGCGTCCGACCGGACCTCGCGCGGTAAGTTGCTCATCGTGGACGACGAGCCATCGGTGCGCTGGGCTCTCCACCGGACCCTGCGCGCGATGGGTTTCGAAATCTCCGAGGCGGCGGACGGCGATCAGGCCCTGGCGCTGGTTCGTACTGTGCGCTTCGACGTGGTGTTGCTCGACATCTCCATGCCGAAGATGGATGGCGTCGCCACGTGCCGCGAAATTCGGAAGCTCATGCCGCTGGTGGGGATTCTCATGCTCACCGTGCGCGAGTCGGAGAGCGACAAAATCGAGGCTCTCGACGCGGGCGCGGACGACTACGTCACCAAGCCGTTCAACGTGCGGGAGCTGGCTGCGCGCATCCGCGCCGCCGTTCGCCGGGCACAGACGCCCCGGGCCAACGCGGCAACGGCCATCCGCATCTCCGAGGTGGAACTGGACCCGGCCCGGCGCCTGGTCCGCAAAGCGGGCGTGCCCGTTCATCTCACGCCCAAGGAATTCGACCTGCTGCACTACCTCATGTCGCACGCGGGCCTCTCCCTCACCCATTCCCGGCTGCTGGCCGCGGTGTGGGGTCCGGAATACCGCGAGCAGGTGGAATACCTCCGCACGTTCATGCGACAGTTGCGCAAGAAGCTGGGCGACGAAGCCACACGGCCCCGTTATCTGCTGACCGATTCGCACGTCGGATATCGTTTCCGCAGCGAAGAGGAGCTGTCTGCCGGCGCCGCGGCGGAGTGAAGTGGATAGCTGACTCCGGCCAGAGCGGGATCAACGTGGCTGCAATGCCGCACGGAGGTCGGCGTCGAAAGCGCGGATTTCCTGCACCTGCGCCTCCGTGGCCGGTTGTTCGAACCCTTTGCAGACGAACCAGGCATGATCCCCGCGCCACACCAGCGCTGCGAATCCTTTTTCTGTCATGAGGCCGGGTGAGCCAGCGCGGCCGAAGCCGTCGCCCGCCCGTCCGACGAGGCAGACAAACCCGCTGCGTTCAAACACGAAATGACTGGCGAGCTGCGTCGGCAGAAGCTGGATGCCCGCCGCGGCGAGGCGCTCGAGTGCTTCCGTCACATCTTGTAGCGGCCGAGATCCTCGTCGTTGAGGTTCTCGAGATAGCGGCGCAGTTCCTCGTTGTTGTTCAGCTTCTCGGAAACGGCGCTGGACGCCTTGGAGCTCTTGAGCACGGAGTCGTCTACGTAGATCGGGCAGTCCAGCCGCAGCGCCAGCGCGAGCGCATCGCTGGGACGCGAATCGACGCTGATGAGCTGCCCGTCGCGCTCCAGCCATATGACGGCATAGAACGTGTCGTCCTTCAGCTCGCTCACCACCACTTTGCGCATTCCCGTCTCCAGCCCATGCAGCAGCGTGCGTATCAGGTCGTGAGTCATGGGACGGGGGGTGGAGACTTTTTCGATTTCGAGCGCGATGGCATTGGCTTCATAAATGCCAACCCAGATGGGCAGAATCGAGGTGCCCCCGACGTCCTTGAGGACCACGATGGGCATGTTAGTCACCGGGTCCATCATCAGGCCCCGGATCTTCATTTCGACTTCCATGATTCCCCTTTCCCCCGGGCGATCGCGCCCGGCGCGTTGGGTCAAAACTGCGGTGCTTCGGTAAACACTGCTTCGCCGGCGAGCGAATTCGGACCCGCGCGCGTTACCCGTACCGGCAGATATCCACCCACCAGCGTCTGGCCGTTCGGGGCAGGCATGACCGCGTGCGTGAAGTTCAGCGTCCGATTCTGCGACGTGCGCCCGATCCACTGGCCAGTGGCGTGATTATACCCCTCCACCATCGTATCCTCGATTGCGCCCACCAGTTCGGCGTTGCGGCGAATCTGGATGGCGCGCTGGCGCTCCTGCAGAATGGTCAGCCGGCGGCCCTTTTCCTCTTCGCTCACCTGATCCGCCAGGGCGAGGGCGGAGGTGTTCGGCCGTCGTGAGTACTTGAAGCTGAACAGCGAATCGTAGCCGACCTCGTCGAGCAGGTCGAGCGTCTCCTGAAATTCCGCTTCCGTCTCGCCGGGGAAGCCGACAATGATGTCCGTGGTCAGGGCGATGTTGCGCTTTGCCTTTTTGATCCACTCGATGCGGCGCATGTACTCATCGCGCGTGTACAGACGCTGCATGCGCTCCAGCACCGCGGTCGACCCCGATTGCACCGGTAAATGCACGTGATCGCAGAGCACCGGGTTCTCATCGATGGCGTCGATGATGTCCTTGACGAAATCGCGCGGGTGCGATGTGGTGAAGCGGACGCGGCGGATGCCGTCGATCTCGCCGACGGCGCGCAGCAGGCGCGCGAAATCCCAGCCGCGCTCGGAAGGGTCGCGGTAGCTGTTGACGTTCTGGCCGAGGAGCTGAATCTCCGTGTAGCCCTTCGCCGCCAGGCCGCGCGCTTCATCGAGTACGCTTTCGCTGGTGCGGCTGCGTTCCGGACCGCGCGTGAACGGCACCACGCAATACGCGCACGATTTGTCGCAGCCTTCGATGATGGTGATGTAGGCGCGGTGCGGGTTGTCGCGGCGCGTGTACGGCGTGTCGAAAGTGGCGTCGGTGTCGAGGCTCAGTCCGGTGACCCGGCGGCTGCCCGCTTCGAGTTGCACCAGCATCTCCGGAAGCTTCGTGTAGCTGGCGGAACCGGCCACCAGCGAGACGTGCGGCGCGCGCTCGAAAATGTGCTCGCCTTCCTGCTGAGCGACGCAGCCGAGCACGCCGATAACCTTGCCTTCGTGGTGGCGCTTGAACTGATCCAGGCGATGGAAGACTTTCTGCTCGGCTTTGT
>Ga0326727_10007485_pt1 | contig 28820 bp, 21 predicted proteins | sample MB2enrmetagenome_FD_207643 | JGI IMG/M metagenome (GOLD analysis project Ga0326727, IMG submission 207643) | Lab enriched peat soil microbial communities from McLean, Ithaca, NY, United States - MB29MY | ecosystem: Environmental > Terrestrial > Soil > Wetlands > Peat | place: USA: New York... | reverse complement strand
CTGGGCAAAATCTCATCCAGGTTTTTGGCGTTTTTGACAATTCCTCCGCCCGTTCCTCCCAGAGTATAAGCCGGGCGAATGATCAAGGGAAATCCTTGTTTCTCGGCAAACGCCCGGCCCTCTTCCAGAGTCGTCACTATGATACTTTCGGCTACCGGTTCCCCAAGCGCGAGCATCGTTTCCTTAAACGCATCCCGATCCTCTGCTTTGTAAATCGTTTCGGCATTGCAGCCGATAAGGTCTACATCATAACGCTGGAGGACGCCGTTGCGCACCAGTTCCATCGCCAGATTAAGTCCGGTTTGCCCACCCAACGTGGGAAGCAGCGCATCCGGCCGTTCTTTACTGATAATCCCCTCTAAATACTCAGGCAACAGGGGTTCAATATAGGTAATGTTGGCCATCTTCACATCCGTCATGATCGTTGCCGGATTACTGTTAACCAAAACGACTTCGATCCCCACTTCACGAAGGGCCTTGCAAGCTTGAGTCCCGGCATAATCAAATTCTGCGGCTTGCCCAATCACAATCGGCCCGGACCCAATGACCAGGACCTTTTTCCACGCCGGGTTAAGAGGCATGTTCAGCCCTCCATTCCTGCATTAATTGTGCAAACTCAGCAAAGAGATAAAGGGATTCACTCGGTCCCGGTCCGGCTTCCGGATGGTATTGGACCGAAAAAACAGGCAACTCCCGATGCTTAACCCCTTCGACACTTTGGTCATTAAGGTTGCGGTGGGTGACATGCAAGGGAGTCTGATCCAGGCTTGCTTCGGCAATCGCATAGCCATGATTTTGTGAGGTAATTGTCACTTTTTTCGAAAGAAGATCTTGGACCGGTTGATTTCCGCCCCGATGCCCAAACTTCATTTTATATGTGTCCCCCCCCAACGCGAGTGACAAAAGTTGATGCCCAAGGCAGATACCGAAAATAGGCCGTTTCCCCATCAGTCCGCGGATTGTTTCGATTCCCACGCCAACCTCCTTGGGGTCGCCCGGCCCATTAGACAAAAAGACGCCATCCGGGTGCAGATCCAAGATCTGCTCCGCAGAAGTGGCATGCGGAACTACCGTCAGTCGAAACCCGCTCTCGCGCATCGCCTGCAGAATATTTCTCTTAATTCCAAAATCAAGGACCACGACATGAAACAAATTTTCCGCGGTTTGGATAGGGGATAAGGTATAAATTTTCGAGGTACTGACCTGCGCCACAACATCTGCCGGAACCAGCCAAGCTTCCAGCTTGGGAATCAACTCATTTAAGTGCTCCAGCTCAGTTGTAATAACCCCGCGCAAAACCCCATGTTCCCGGATAATCCGCGTCAAAGCCCGGGTATCAATCCCTTTAATCCCCACAACTTCAGCTTGCGCCAATGTTCTGGAAAGGTTTTTCTCCATCTGCCAATGACTGGGATTACGGGCGGCCTCTTTCACGATAAACCCCTGAACCTGGACCTTCTCGGATTGGTCGTCCAGCCTGTTTATTCCGTAATTCCCAATGAGCGGATAAGTCATGCATACCATTTGTCCGGCATAAGAGGGGTCCGTCAATATCTCTTGATAGCCTGTCATACCGGTGTTAAAAACTACTTCTCCAAAGGCCTCTCCCGTTGCCCCAAAGGACTCTCCCATTAATACTTTCCCGGTCTCAAGTACGAGTGCTGCTTTCATTTTATCCCTCCTTGGGAAAAATCCTTATTCATCTGACTACCAGATTTTCCTGAAGACTTCAGCCAAAATTTCCAAGGCTTTATCCATTTCCGGTTTCTCGGCGATAAGCGGCGGGAGAAAACGCAGGGTCTTTCCGCCGACACAATTGATCAAAAGCCCCTTTTTCTGACAATCCGCTACAATCTCCGGACCCAGTTTGGAAACGGGCCACCCTAGGATAAAGCCTTGTCCCCGGACCGATCCCCCGGTCTGATATTTGCTCGCTAGTTGTTCCAGCCCCGTTCGGAAATATTTAGAGCGTTCCCGGACCCCTTCCAGGAATCCCTCTGCCAGCATCACATCCAAGACGGCGCAGCCTACCGCAGTCGCTAAAGGGTTGCCCCCGAAGGTTGAAGCATGATCTCCCGGCTGAAAGGCCTTGGCTACTTCATCGGTGGCCAGCATTGCCCCAATCGGCACTCCACCGCCTAAAGCTTTAGCTAAGGTCATGATATCCGGAACCACGCCGCTCCACTCATAGGCAAAGAGCTTTCCGGTCCGACCAACGCCGCATTGCACCTCATCAAAAATCAACAAGGCTCCATATTTGTCACACAGAGAGCGCGCTTCCTGAAGATATTCTATCGAAGCAGGAATCACCCCTCCTTCACCTTGAATAGGTTCGATAAATACCGCTGCAGTATTATCATTGACCTTAGCTCGGAGGCCCTCAATGTCATTCAAAGCGGCATACGCGCATCCTACAGGCAACGGATCATACCCTTCCTGATATTTCGTTTGTCCGGTGAGCGTAAGGGTGGCCAAAGTTCGCCCGTGAAATGAATTTTCAAGGGAGACTACCTCAAATTTATGCGCCCCGAAGTTTTTCTTAGCATATTTTCTGGCCAGCTTGAAGGCCGCTTCATTCGCCTCGGCCCCACTGTTGCAAAAGAACACTTTATCCGCAAAGGAATGTTTCACTAAGCGCTCCGCTAAAGCGACTTGGTTCGGTATCCAGTACAAATTTGAGGTGTGGATCAACTCTTTAGCCTGTTTTTGCAAAGCACCGACGATCGCCGGATGGCTGTGCCCCAGTGAATTGACCGCCAGTCCTGTCAGAAAATCCAAATATTGTTTCCCTTCCGCATCCCAAACCCACGCGCCGTCCCCTTTGACCAACGTCATCGGCAGGCGGCCGTAAGTGTTCATCACCACATTTTTCCCGCGTTCGATAATTTCTTCGCTTGATAGACCTTCCAGCATCTCTTTATACCCCCTATTTTCAATTATGCAAACATCGTTCCGATGCCGCCATCTGTGAACAATTCCAGTAAAATAGCATGACTCAACCGCCCGTCTAAGATATGCACACTTCCAACGCCGCTTTTTAAAGCTGAGACAGCACACTCTACTTTGGGAAGCATTCCTCCGTTTAAAACCCCTTGCTCCACCAGAGTTGCTACTTCTCCTCTGGTAATCGTTGAAAGGAGAGAATCCGGATCTGAAACATCGCGCAGTATTCCTCGCACATCTGTTAAAAGCAGCAACTTATCAGCCTGCAGCGCTTCGGCTATTTTTCCCGCAACCGTATCGGCATTCACATTATACGTTTCCCCGTTTTCTCCGCTGGCAACAGGTGAAATGACAGGGATATAGCCCTGTCCCAGTAAGGTATCCAAAATATCGGTTGTAACACTCCGGATTTCTCCAACCTGCCCCAGATCAACGTCTTCCATCTCCCCTAGGCTATTGGGCATCTGCATGGGCTTCTTAACTGCAATCAGCAGCTGGGCATCTTTTCCGGATAAGCCGACACCCTTCCCCCCGAAGTGATTGAGCAGAGATACTATCTCCGTGTTTAACTTCCCCAGCAAAACCATTTGGGCGATCTCCATGGTTTGCGCATCCGTGACTCTTAAGCCTCGTACGAATTGGCTTTCAATCCCCACTTTTTTCAGCATGGCATTGATCTCCGGTCCACCACCGTGAACTACCACGGGCCGAATCCCCACGGAATGCAAGAGCAGAACATCCATGATGACCGATTCTTTCAAAGCCGGATCAATCATAGCGTGCCCGCCATATTTAATTACGACAGTTTTCCCTGCAAATTTCTGGATATACGGCAGAGCCTCCACTAAAACTCGAGCTTTGCCTATGCCCTCTACCATCGAAGTCATCACCAACACCTCCACTCTTACGTTCGATAACTTCCATTAATTGTGACATACTCGTGAGTCAGATCACATCCCCAGGCAGTTGCGTCTTCTTCCCCTATATGAAGATTCAAACTAATTCGAACGTCTTTAAACCCCAGAATTTCCTTAGCCTTTTCTTCCGAAAACGCTATCCCTTTTCCCGCTTGGGCAACGATTAAATCTCCCAGGAAGATATCCACCCTACCTGGGTCAAACTCTGCTCCGGCATATCCTGCTGCCGTAAAAATCCGGCCCCAATTAGCATCTTCTCCGAAGAGTGCAGTCTTGACCAAGCTGGAACCACAGATGCTCTTAGCAATTTTCCGAGCATCGTCTTTAGTTTTAGCTCCGGAAACCGTTACTTCCATAAATTTGCTGGCGCCCTCCCCGTCTCGAGCAATATCCTGAGCCAGCTGGACACACATCATCTTCACCATTTTTTCAAAGTTGGACAGATCTTCTTCACTCAAGGTCATTCCGGATACTCCATTCGCCAAAAAGAGAACCATATCATTGGTACTGGTATCCCCATCAATTGTCACCATATTGAAACTCTCGTCGACTGCTTCACGCAGAATGCGCTGCAATTCCGCGGAAGGCAACGTCGCATCAGTCGTCAGAAAACCTAACATGGTGCCCATATTGGGATGAATCATTCCCGATCCTTTCGCCATTCCACCAAGTTTGATGACTCCTCCCTGAGAACAGGGAAGCTCATACGCCCGTTCTTTGACAGTCGTATCCGTCGTCATAATCGCTAAGGCCGCCCGGTGCGCTCCATCGTCTGTAGTTTCCTCCTGCCCGCGAATGCCCTTGACCATAGCTCCGAGGAGTTCCGCACTCGCCGCCCGAATTCCGTTTACGACTCGATCTATGGGCATTTCGACTCCGATCACACCTGTGGAGGCTACCAGAACATCCTCAACAGGAACTGCCGTAAACATCGCTACAACTTGAGCCATCGCCAAGGCGGCCTGATCCCCGAATTCCCCTACACAAGCATTGGCATTTCCGCTATTGATCACAATAGCCTGGGCCAAGCCGTTGTGCAAATGGCGCTGGGTTAAATAAAGAGGGTGTGCTTTAACCAGATTTTGTGTGTAAACGCCCGCAGCTTGCGCTTGAACCTGCGAAAAGAGCAACGCCACATCATATTTATTTTCATACTTTATTCCTGCCTTAACCCCGACCGCATAGAATCCTTGCGGGGCAGCTACACCCCCTTCAATCGACTTCCAGGTCTCTCCAACATTACCCACGACCTCACACTCTCCTTTTTGATTAGGGCCAAAGAGCCGTTCCTGTAATTCCCTGTCCTTCAGGGCATCCCATGACCAAGTTCATATTTTGGATAGCCTGACCTGACGCACCTTTGAGGAGATTGTCAATTGTCGCGACTAGGATGACATTTCCGGTTCTCTGATCCACTGTTAATTGTAGAAAGGCATTGTTGCTGCCACTGGCAAACTTCGTCTGCGGCCAAGTTCCCGGCGGCAGAACATGGATGAACTCCTCATCTTGATACTGTTCCAGCCAGCACCTGCGCAAATCCTCCTCTTGCACCCCTTCCTGAACCGCAGCGTAGATGGTAATCAACATTCCGCGTGTCATAGGGACCAAATGGGGTGTAAAATTCACCGTGAGCGGCTTGCCGGCAGCCCGAGACAGTTCTTGTTCTATTTCCGGGGTATGACGATGGCTTGCTACACCATAAGGCTTTAAATTTTCATTGACCTCAGAATAATGAGTACCCAGCGAGACCCCTCGCCCTGCCCCGGATACGCCGGATTTGGCATCGATAATCAAAAATCCGGTGTGCAGTAAGTTTTTGCGAAGCAAGGGCACCAGCGCCAGTAAGGTAGCTGTCGGATAACAGCCCGGATTGGCGATCAGAGATTGACCCCTAATCTGCTCACGATAAAGCTCGGGCAAACCGTAGACTGCATCTTGGAGAAGCTCTGAGGCGGGATGCTTAATCTTATACCACTCTTCATAGACCTGGACGGAGTTCAGTCGGAAGTCCGCGCCCAGATCAATGACTTTAATATTACGAGATAAGAAAGTACGCGTCCTTGCCGCTGTCAACCCATGCGGGAGTGCACAAAAAAGCACGTCCAGATCCGGTACGTTTTCATCCTGCAAAATCCCTACATTTTGACCACTCCAATGTGGATAAACTGAAGCATAATCCTCTCCGGCTACACTGGACGAAGCGAGATACAAATCCTTCACTTCCTCATGACGCTGTAATAAGCGCACCAATTCCTGCCCCGCATATCCCGTGGCCCCAAGAACACCGACTTTCATATCTTTTCCCTCCATTCTCCGGATTGATCCCTTCTATAATTATACATTCCATCGCATAAAAATTCAATGCTTTGGCATTAAGAAAAACCTAGGATGCAACCTCGGTCCTTTTATAACCTGAAATTACTCTCATTACAAATGCCTGCCAATCAATCGGTACCGGAGGGACAATTCATAAATCGCTCCTCCAAAATATACCAACGTTTCACTTATCTAAGCGAAACTCCCGCTTGATCTGTTGTAAAAGCTTTTTGTCACTTAACACATCTGAACCAGTAAAGGCCAGTGCTTGCATGGCCAACATCACAAGATTTTCCCCGTCTGGGGAGAGTGTTGCTTGGGCGAACTCTCGAGTATGAGGGATTTCTGTGCCTGTTCCTAGCGTCAAATAGGGATGGATTGCCGGAACAGCTCGACTGACATTTCCCATGTCTACAGATCCCATAGCTGTTTGGGGATGAGCTATTTCACTAACACCCAGATCCCGCAGATTTTTCGCGAAACATCCGGCCAAGGCCAGATTCGTATGCATCTCATCGTAAGAAAATTCAAATTTCTGCCAACTCATCTTTGCCGAAACCATAGCAGCCGCCCCTTCGGCACAACGAATCACTTTCTCTCTCAATTCATCCAATTCTTTACGTTTTCGGGCCCGCAGATAAAAACGCGCCACAGCACGCTCTGGGATAATATTCGGAACTGACCCTCCCTCTGTAATGATCCCGTTTATTTTCATATCCGGTGAGATCTGCTTTTTCAACGCGTTAATTCCGACAAAAAAGTTAATTACGGCATCTAAGGCATTAATCCCAAAACTAGACGCTGCAACAGCGTGGGCAGCCCGCCCGTGAAAGGTAAATTCCAAGGCATCCAGGGCGAGACTAGAAATCACCGAGACGTTTTGACTGCCCGGATGAAACATTATTGCAGCATCGACATTCTGAAATATTCCCTTCTCAACCAAAGTTACTTTCGCTCCACTGGTTTCTTCGGCCGGGCTGCCGATGACTAAGACTTCACCCGACAGTTCCAAACTCTTACTCAAGATTACCGCCGCACCCGCGCTGGCTGCTCCTATTAAATTGTGCCCACAGCCATGCCCGACACCCGGCAAAGCATCATATTCCGCCAAATAGGCAATCCGCGGGCCGGGACGCGTACCCGTGAATCGGGCTAAAAAGGCCGTCTCTACTCCGGCGATTCCACGTTTAACTTCAAACCCGTGTTGCTGAAGAAAACGACTTAACACCTCGGATGCAAAGTACTCCTTATATCCCAGCTCCGGATGCTCCCCAATCTGATGGGCAACCTTCCATACTTCCTTACGAAGCTGCTGGGCCTGATCTTTGAAAAACGCTTTAATCGCATCCATGGGGTATCCCATCTCTCTCATCAAATTATTTATCTATGTTTATCTTCCATTTTAACCCATAGTCCTTTTTCAGTGCAACGTTTGGAGAAAAATTCTTACTATATAGGCAATAATAACAAAGCGCAAGATATTTTGCTTAACCCCTCAAAATACCTTGCGCTTTATTTCTTCACTAACCGATGAATCAATTCTTCCAAGGTAAGACCCGGTGACAAAGTATACGTCCCTGCTTGAAACTGGCTTTCTACCCCCATTTGACGAGCGACTGCCAAGAAAGACTCTTTATCCTTGATTAAGCTCTGAACAACCAACAAATCCGCGATTCGTTCCGAGCTGACTCCCTTGGGAATGACAAAATTCTGCTCAATTTGAGTAGAGCTTGGGAGGTTAGGCGCTTGACCTTGAGAAGGTTGAGGGGAATTCGCTGGATTAGTATGCGAAGGGGGATCGGCTTGTTTTGCCCCCCCTGCTGCAAGGGATTGAGTTGTTACTTGTTGCTCGACGGGGGAAACAGAAGACAGTTTTTGCGGTATTACGGCTTGTCCCTGCTGTAAGGAAATAATTTGAATCAACATTGCACTTAGAATAAGCCCCGAACCTAAACCGAGCCAATAGGAACGCGTAATTTTCATAGGATTTTTCCTTTTTGCTGCGTCCGCAAAACCATTCCTACTGCATCTTGACTTAATAGTAAGCGCTGGGCGATTTCAGGTATACGGTGCCCACGAGCGGCAAGTTCTAAAACTTCTTGGTATTTCGGTGAGATATTAGGTTTATTTTTGGTATTTAAGACACGGAGTTTACTTCTTCCCGTTCCTTCAGTTTCCTTAAGTTCAACTTGCTTATGTTCGGTTTCTCTAACTTCGACTTCGCTGAGTCCGGCTTCTTTGGGTCGAAAGTCCTTAACTTCAACTTCTTTAAATTCAAGTTCTTTGGGCTTAAACTCCTTAAACTCAAATTCGCTATATCCAGCTACCTTAGGCTTAACTCCCTTAAATTCGACTTCGCTATATCCAGCTGCCTTAGGTTTAAATTCCTTAACTTCAACTTCACTATATCCAACTTTTTGGGGGGTGACTTCCCTTAGTCCAACTTCTCTAAGTTCAATCTGGCTAGTTCTTTGTGCTTTGTCCTCCAGAATATGAACCTGAATCTGATCCTGAACCCGAAGAATTTCTCTTTTCAAATACGCGAGCCCTTTTAAAGCAGTCATAGCTTCTTGACTGGGTAAGCTCTTCCAGCGCCAACCCAACAACAAAAAAGCTACTCCCAGGAGAAATAAAATAATTGGTAAGCTGCCCACAAATGTCCTCCTTTCCTTCCAGCAAAACCTTGTACGCACTCTGTTGCACCATTCTGCTTTTTTTTACATATTAGACTATTCGCTAAAAGAAAATGGTTCTCCTGCAAAAGTAATATTTTCCACATAAAATCTTCTTTACTTTGAACGCTCGGTCCCCCCCGTCTGTTTGCTGAAATAGACACTTAAGCCTTGATAAATAGCAATGGCTAGTCTTTCTTGATATTCTGAGGTAGTCAGTAACTTTTCCTCTTCGAGGTTGGAAAGAAAGCCCAATTCGACGGTTACTGCAGCTTGGTGGGCTTTTTTCAAAACATAGATATCTTGATTTCCTTTGGCCACCCTTTTGCCATTCGTCATATTATTCAGCTCCTGCTGAATCGCTTGAGCCAATAACTTTCCTTCCGGCGAATCCGAATGATAAAATGTCTGAGCACCCGTCAGCTTTGGGTCAGGAAAACTATTCGCATGAATGCTTAGATAGACATCGGCCTGAGCGTCCATAGCCAGCTGGATACGTTGGGCCAAATCCTCTCGTTTCCGCTTCAAAAGCCCCTGTGACGTTCCTAAGTCACGGTCATCCTCACGAACCATAATTGTTTTGGCTCCACTTTGCTGAACTAGGGCTTGCAGACGTTTAGATACAGCCAAGGTCACGTCTTTCTCCAATACCTTGCCTTTGCCTACAGCACCCGGATCGACACCTCCGTGACCAGCATCGATTACGACGACTCGATGTCCAAGGGTCCAACTCCAGATTTTTTTATCCTGTCTTTGAAATTCCCAGCCAAAGGCTAACGTGATCATCAGCGCCAACGCAATTCCCAGAATAACTCTTCGGCGTCGATTCATACTTACTACCCAGATTGGTCTCATTCCCATCCGCCTCCCCCAGTCTATTTCGTCTTACCTTATGGGCGAGAGAATCGGAATATACCTTGGGCTTGTCAGAAAAGGCCAGAAATAAGGTAGGCGGCATTTGCATAATTCGGAATTCCCTTCTGCTATAAACTTATAAGAGTTTTTATATAAGAAGGATTTTATTAATCTGCGTAGAATATAACTTACCACATTAAAATTATTTCGAGACAAAATCTTCACAAGCCAAAAAAACTTACAAGGAGGAAAGTTCATGCAGTATCTAGGAAAGCCTCATGTTCTTGTCTTGGGCGGAAACTTTGCTGGGTTAACAACGGCAAGATTCATTCGGGAGCAATGTGGTGACGACGTCGAAATTACGGTAATTGACCGCAAACCTTATCTGCTTTTTGTTCCTAATATCCCGATCGAAGTGTTTGCTAACCGTAATCCGCAAAATACTTTGCATATGCCCATTGAACATGTCTTGCTGGGAGACGGGATAGATTTTATCCAGGCTGAAGTTAAGGCAATCGATGTGGAAACTTCTCTGGTAGACTATGTCAGTATGGAACGACCGGGTTCACCCGTCGAGCACATTAAGTACGATTATCTTGTCGTGGCTTTGGGCGCTCGGTTGGCTTACGATAAGATCGAAGGATTCGGAGAATACGGTTCTACTTTGTCCGATACTTATCACGGCAACCGATTACGTAACTACCTGCATGGAGGAAGCTACAAAGGAGGGCCCATCGTCATTGGCTCATCTCGTTTTCATCAAGGAACGAAAGGCAAACCGGACTGGCTGCCAACAGCCTTAGCAGCCTGTGAAGGACCTCCCTTGGAAATTGGCCTTTCGCTCGGGTCCTGGCTGGAAGATCATAAACTGGGCGGTCCGAACAAAATCACTCTGTTCACTCCGGCTCCAGTCATTGCTGAAGATGCCGGCGAAGAGATAGTCGGCAAATTTTTGGAAATGGCTGGGAATATGGGTTACAACTATGTCAATAAGACCGAGGATATTAAACGGCTAACTGCGGACGGTATAGAATTTACCAATGGAACAAGTTTGGAAGCCGAAGTAAAAATTGTTCTTCCGGACTGGCAACCACATTCTTTTATGAAGGATTTACCTATTGTTGATGAAGAAGGGTTTGTCATCACAGATTTGACCATGCGCAATCCCGATTATCTCCGAATTTTTGCAGCGGGTGATGCCGCAGCTTTGACTGTGCCTAAACTAGGCACTTTGGGTGATCTGCAGGCTAGAATCGTGGCGTTACAAATTGCCAAAGACCTCGGCAAGGTTTCCGCAGAAAAGGCTGATGAGCCGTTCAAGCCGGCGGTAATCTGTATGGGTGATATGGGAAGGGACAAAGCCTTTTATATCCATTCGGATGTCTGGTATGGCGGAAAGACAAGCATCATGAAAATGGGTCATATGATCTTTGCTCTGAAATTGGCTTTTAAAGAAATGTATTATCGTACCGGGGGAAAGCCATCCCGTTGGGGATTGCCTTTGACAGAACTGCTTATTGAGCACCTGTTCTAAGAGAGCGACAAATACACCACAAATCAGCAAGGCCGCCTAGACTGTAAGTAGGCGGCCTGACTTATTATAGGGTTTGCTCCCGGAATTCGTTACCGAGAAAGTACTGCGGGAAGCTGCCTTGGCTAAACAACCCCTTGAATTAGAATAATATTATACCGACCACTGCTGTAGCAGCTATAAATGTGAAGGTACCTACTTTTACGTTTCTCTGTTTTAGGACATAATATCCGCAGCCTATTACAATAATGGCTTTTAGCATCGTCAAGGATAGGAAGGTCTGACTTACCTGATATAAGGGCTTAATACCAATAATGTAGGCAGCACTGATGAGCAGACCAAGCACAGCCGGTCTTACTCCAATCAGCAGCGCATTCACATACTTGTTCGTTTTAAACTGAGCGTAGTATTTGGTAATGATCACCGACGCAGTAAATGAGGGGATACAGAGGGCTATGGAAGCAATCAGGGCACCGATTATCCCTGCTACTTTGAAGCCGATATAAGACGATGAGTCTACGGCAAAAGGCCCCGGAACAACCTGGGCAATGGCAATCACTTTGACATAGTCGGCCAAGGATACCCAGTTATGCGATACCATCTCGGTCTCAAAGAATGGGATCATGGCATAACCTCCACCAAAACTGACAGCCCCAATCTTTAGAAATACCAGAAATAATTCAAGGAGCTTCATTTGTCCCTTCCCCTCCCTTCAAATAGTACAAATTCTTGCCAAAGCCAAGCCCAGCCAGCAGCAGCAGAATAATAACCACGTTAACGTTGGTAAAGAGCAGCAGAACGGTAGCCAAAAGGGCCAAAACTATGTCCGAGTAATGTTTGACCGCTGTTTTCCAGGTTTTCTTAACCGAATTGAGAATCAAAGCAGTAACTCCCAGCAGGATTCCCGTAAAAGCTTTGTGGACAATGATATTATCCGTGAATCCCCATATAACAAAGGTCAGGAGCAGGATCAGGAAAAAGGTTGGCAGGATGGAAGCTAAGGTAGCAATCATCGCGCCTAAAACACCTTTTTTTCGATAGCCGATCATTGTAGCCGAATTTACAAAGATGATCCCCGGCAGAGTTTGCGAAATAGCCATGATATCTGTCAATTCGTCATTGTCAACCCATTGTTTTAATTCGACTACTTCTTTTTGCAATATGGCTATGACAGCATACCCTCCGCCAAAGGCCAAACAGCCGATTTTAAAGAACGTAATAAACATCTCCGTCAATATTTCCATGTATTCTCCTCTCCCTCTCACAGTTTGTTACAGCATTGCTTTGTCAAAACAGCTTGGGTTATACAGTTAAAGTATTATAGTATACCGTATACCATTACAATCAAAAAAATAAGTCATTAGGCATAGAATTTCAACCTGATTATGTAAGCTTCTGATTGTAAAAATAGAGATTTAACCCCAGATTCCAAAGATTGCTGCACGCCATATTTATATAGTTCAGTTTTCCCGAAAAGCCATTTCTAAAAACGCGTTACTTGAATTTTCTACATGTCTTTTTGCGGCGACCTCAGCTCCGGCGCTGTCATGGTTACGTAACGCTTCAATGATCTCATTATGTTCCGTCCATGCTTCTTCAGGCCGACCAGGTTTAGAATAAGCCACTTGAGTGAACGTAGAAATATACTCACGCAATGTATCGAGGAAATCATATAAGCGAGGACTTTCAGCAACTCTATAGATTAGCTCATGAAACTTATCGTTTAATTGGTTAGATTTGTTCAAGTTTCCTTTTCCGTGTTCGTCTATTATTTGCTTAGCTATCGATTCTATACGCTCTAATTCCCGGGGTGTAATTTTAGTTGCAGCAATACTGCAGATAAGCGCTTCCAATGAAGCTCTAATGACCAGGATTTCTACAATATCGGCCTTGGTAAATCCCGTAACAACCACCCCTTTGCGCGGGATATAGGTTACCAATCTTTCCAATTCAAGCTTGCGGATTGCTTCACGTACCGGAGTCCTACTAATTCCAAGCTGTTCGGCAATATTGCGTTCCACAAGTCTCTGGCCCGATTCCAGTTTTTTGTCAAGAATGGCCTTTCTAAGAATAGAAAATACCGAATCTCGAATATGACCCATGTCATCAAACTTAATAGGTGAAAATTGATATGCCACTTGTCTTCTCCTCTTTGAAATTACATCCTTGCTAGACTCTATTATAAGTCTTAGGAGATATAAACGCAAGAAAAAATGGTATACCGTATTCAATCTTAAATCAAGTATGCTTTCATTTCTTGCCGCCCCGAATGACACTGGACAAGACCTTACCCAATTCTTGAAGCCTGTAAGGTTTGGCAATCACGTTGTAGAAGCCGTACTTTCTATAGTCGGATAGCGCATCAGAAGAGTAGCCGCTGGAAACAATGGCTTTAACATTCGGATCAACTTTAATCAGTTCACTGACGGCCATTTTACCGCCCATACCACCACGAATCGTCAGGTCGGCGATCACAGCATCAAAAGGACTGTCCGAGAGAAACGCCTCTGTATATAGATTGATTGCTTTGGCACCGTCTTCGGCTAACACTACGTTATAGCCAAGAAAAGCCAGCATCTCGCTAGCCGTTTGTCGTACACTCTCCTCATCTTCCATCAATAAAATTTTCCCCTCCCCCAAGATAAGAATATCCTCGTGTAGTTCTTCTTCAGCTTGAGCGCTGGAGACTGGCAAATAGATAGTAAAGCTTGTCCCTTTCCCCTCCACAGATTGCACAGAAATATGCCCGCCATGTTTTTTAACAATTGAGTAGCAAATCGCCAATCCAAGGCCGTGACCCTGTTCTTTGGTACTGAAATAGGGGTCAAATATTTTGGACAGGTTCTGACTGGGAATACCATTTCCTTCATCGGTTATGGTTACGGCCACATAACTACCACACTGAAGCGGCAAAGTACCACTTTCATCAGTAACGACCAGTTTTTCGGTGCGGATCTTGATTGTTCCGCCTTCCTGCATAGCTTGGTCGGCATTGATTAGTAAGTTGGTAATGACTTGGGTTATTTGCCCCCGGTCAACCTCAACCGAGGACAGATCTTCTGTCAGAAATAATTCACAGCGCGTTTTAGAGCCGCTCAGGGCAAAAGCGCTGTCTTCCTCAATTAATCTGCTGATGGAGACAGCCTTGGTCAACGGCTTGCCGCCTTTAGCAAAGGTTAGCAATTGCCAGGTCAAATTCCCGGTCTGATTGACAGCTTCCTCCATATTTTTAAGATATCCGGCGGCCTTGTGATCTTCCTTGAGGCACTTCCTCACTAGCGTGAGATTACCGAGAATCACAGTAAGAAAATTGTTCAGATCATGGGCTATCCCACCCGCTAAAACGCCCAGCGATTCCAATTTATCAGCTTTTTGCAACTCCTCTTCCATTTTTTTTCGTTTCGTGATATTACGCAGCAGCCAGCGCAACTCGGCCGTCCCCCCACCGGAGGTAATCACCTTACCCACTGTTATAGAAACAGGAAAAGTTGTTCGCTTTCCGGATAGCATTTCAAACTCCCAGTTCTCGTTTTGTATAATGGTTCCCTTTTTTAGCTCCGCCAACTTGGTACGGAAGGAGAAATGTTCTTCACTGCGAACAAATATTGCTAACGGCTTGCCAATAAGCAAGGATCTGCTGACGTTAAAAAGGTTGGTAGCGGCACTATTGGCATCCAGGATTATACCTTCCGTATCCGTGACCAGATAACCATCCGGGGCAAAGTCAAACAGTTCCTGATAACGACAGCGCTCCTTTTCCAGCGTCTGCCGACTGGCTGCCATTTCCTCATTTTGCTCCAGTAATTCAACTGTCGTTGTTTGTAATTCATGAAGAGCACAGTTGAGCTCTGATATAAGTTTTGCCGTCAGTTCTTGGGACGGTAAATCACCTTGCGACAAGTTCTCCAGACGCCTGAACGCTTTTTGCACTTGGTCATATAGGTCTGTAGTCAACGCTCGCCACCTCCTCGACAAATATTGCTATGAAAATTCATCTACTTTGACAAATCGTATTTTGGAATATTTTAATACATTCGTTGCATCTCAAAATACTCCTTCCTTAATTTTAGATCTTGACAAGAATTTCAATTAATGAAGAAACCTCCTTAGCAGAGGTTTTTCCATTAATCGAAATTAGGACACGGGCTCTCCGTAAATCGGAACGACTCTTGTCCAACCTTTCATTTTTCCATACTTTAAATACTTATCGTAATACTCTAACTCTGCATTTAGGAGTTCGCCCCATAGCTTACGCAAAGAGTCGTTCCTGATCGTCTCAATTATGGCTCGCACATGAGTATCCAAGCTATTTAATTTCCAGCTCAAAAGATTACGATACATAAACTTGTCTTTGATTGTTTCAGGATCAATCGGCGACATTATCGGCGGCGACGGTCTGTTCGGCAGCATAACATTAAGCTGCAGCGCTAACTGTTCAAGCTGGTTCACCTGCTTGGTAATTATATATAAGCCATGTTGAAGGATCACCTTAAACTCAGTATCATGAGCAAAATTGATAAAAAGGCCGATTAGCTCAATCTGTTCATATCTCAAATTAATATGATCCCAAATATGAAACGCTTCGGAAGTGGAAAGCGGTTCTTCTTCATGGGGCAGAGCCGTCTTGTAGACAGGATAGGACTCTTCCCAGCTTTTCAGCTTGCCAAACTTATAAAGAATGTCAAAATCCGCAAAATGACTTCTCAAATCTTGAATGATGATATTTCTCAAATGATCATTTGTACTGGTTGTGCGGACTGCATGGATAAGAGACATTAGTTGTGCTATAAGATCATGGTAAATCTTTTTATAGATATACTCATCGGTAATATCATTGATACTGGTTGCAAATTTAATGTCCCGCGGAGGTTTGCTGGGCATTATGATACGAAATTTATCTCCTAATCCTTCTAGGATCACAATTTGCTTACCAAAATGTTTCAGAAATCCATCTAGGATCATCTCCCAATCCCGATCATGGACAAAGTTCTTAAATAATTGAACAGTTTGAATGCTAACATATCTCGCTCTCAGCAGGTTGTATATATTGAATGCTTCCTGGATATCAATGTGTTCTTGATCACCTTTAGCTTTTTTGAAGATTGATATTAGATCCAATCCTTTCACCCCTCAATAGTAAATACTTTTTTAGTATAACTAAAGCCACTATTCTGTATACTTTGAGTGAAAGCACATCTAAGACCGGAAAATGCAAGTTATCAAACTACAAAATCCGGTCCTCTTAGATCAATAAATTACCTCTGCTTTATCTATTCACCAAGGTCCCTCGGTTTCACGCTGCGTTTCGGATCTTTACTGGCAGCAACTTCCCTCTGACCTTTCTGTATTTCATCCAGTAATCGATCCTTTACCTGTACCGGCTGAACATCTTGATCTAAAATTCGTTGTTCCAAAGCCAACTTCGTTTTGCGCAGCTCTGCCTCCAACACTTTGGCTTCAGTGATATTCACAAAAGTAATGACCACACCCTCTATTTTGTCCTCTAGAGTTCGGTAAGGCAAAATGCGGGTGTTAAACCAACATCCCTTCTCAGACTTGACCTGTTTTTCAACAGTATTCAGCGTGCAAAGGACTTTCTTGACATCTTCCGTCAGTTCAGGATAAAAAAGATCTGAAGCGATATCCGTGATTGGCCGACCCACATCACTTGAAATTAACTTAGAGACTACGGACATTTGGTTGGTGAAGCGCTTCACGCACAACGTGTTATCCAAAAATAAGGTGGCGATCTTCGTGCTGTCCAGTAAATTCTTCATGTCGTTATTGAGCAGCGACAGGTCATCTAATTTAGCCTGCAATTCATAATTGACCGTCTTTAGTTCTTCATTTAAGGACTGTATCTCTTCCTTGGTTGTGGTCAATTCTTCATTTGTCGACTGGAGTTCTTCGTTGCTGGACTGCAATTCCTCATTGCTGGATTTGAGTTCTTCTTGGGATACCTGCATTTCTGTTCTGACGACTTGCCACTCCTGACGAGCCTCCATCAGTTCTCGCTCCAGTTCCGCCTCTCGCTGACCACCGACAGGGATTCGTTCCGCTGAATTTGTTGTTTTGATTACATGAGTGGCAACCACGTCGATAAAGACAATCATGGCCAGTCCACGCAGCGCCTCCGGATCTTGGAGCGGATGGACAGTAACGTCGACCACCTGCGATCCACCTTCGTTGATCACAACGGCGTTTTTAAACGTAACCGCCTCTTTTTGCCGAAGCGCTTTATAAAATGTGTTGCTCAGATCATAGTTTAACCCTTCACGAGCCATGGCAAAAATATTCCAGTTAACCTTGCCGGCAGCCGGTTCCAAGTATTTTCCCGTTCGTCCGGTAATGTAGATGATATCACCTTTACTGTTGACTAAAACAGTCGATGGTGAATAACATTGCAAAATCAGTTTGTCTGCCGACGCCTGAATGTTCTGGACGGTTTCCGCCGGCTGGTTCGCCGCAGATTGAGCCGGGGCAAAGTAGGTGGGAAATTCCACAGGCTCCATCTGCAGTAGAGGCTGGAGTCGCTGGTAGAGCCGAGATCCGCGATCCAGTGGTTTAAAAAGATCGCTGAAATTCCCTACGGCCTCCGCACTTCCTAAAAATAAGAAACCACCGGGATTAAGACTATAGTGAAAAAGCGGGATGAGTTTTTTCTGCAGTTCCGGCTTTAGGTAGATAAGCAGGTTGCGGCAGGTTAAGATATCGATCTTCGTAAAAGGCGGGTCCTTAATCATATTTTGCTGAGCAAAGATTACCATATCCCGAATGGCCTTGACAACCTGATAGCCACGATCCACCTTAACGAAATACTGGTTTAGGCGCTCCGACGACATATCTTCTGCGATGCTCGCCGGAAAAGCCCCTTCCCGCGCTTTATCAATCGCATCACAGTCCAGATCCGTGGCAAAAATCTGCATAGAAAAGTCTGGGGCAAACTTTAACTGTTCTAAAGCCTCTTTGAAGACAATCGCTAAGGAGTACGCCTCCTCACCGGTGGCACAGCCTGATACCCAGGCCCGGATCGTATTACTCGGTGCTCGTTCAGCCAAAAGTGTCGGTATAACTTTCTCCTTTAATAATTCCCACTCCTTTGGTTCGCGAAAGAAACTAGTAACCCCGATTAATAATTCCTTAAATAGGAGTTCCAATTCCTGAGGATTCTCCTGCATGAAACGGACGTAAGCAGCAAGCTTATCAAGATGATGGATACCCATACGCCGCTCAATCCGACGGTATACAGTGTTCTCTTTATAAGCAGAAAAATCCTGACCTGTCTGGGAACGCAACAAAAACATAATATTGTCAAAGGAACCCGGGGCTTTGTTTGCCTGAACAAAGCCCGTCCTCACAGTCAACGACTTGTTCTCAAGATAGGCAAAAATTCTCGCCGGCAAAGTCTCCACGGCAGAGACAACGTCGGCTAAGTCAGCCTCAATGGCGCTGCGAGGCATGCCGTCAAATTTGGCCGAGGACGGTTCCTGGATAAAGACAACCCCTCCTTTTTCCTTGATAGCCCTGAGTCCCGCTGTCCCATCGGAACCCATGCCGGAGAGGATGACACCAATACTTCTCTTTTGCAGGTCATCGGCCAAGGACCGAAAAAAGAAATCTATGGGCAAGTGCAGCGAATGCGGCGCGAAATAATCGAAAAGGTGCAGAACTCTCTGGTGGATAGACATATCTTTGTCCGGTGGAGTTACATAAACGCAGTTCGGCTGAACCGTTGTGGACTCCTTGACCTGAACAACCTTCATCGTCGTAGCACTTTGAAGCAACTCTACCAAAATACCTATACGTGTCTGATCCATATGCTGAACGATAATAAAAGCCATGCCGCTATTTTCAGGCACGTTGGCCAAGAATGCTGCCAGCGCCTCCAACCCTCCTGCTGAAGCACCTAAACCAACGATCGGAAAGTCTGCTTTTGCGACATCTATTTTAGGAGGGTTGCGCCTGAGACAGTTAGTCTTTTTGGTTATGTGAAAATGCCTATTCTTTTTCATCCCAGCTCTCCATTCCCTGTTTGATTTGATAAGAAAATAGCGATTTTCATGATAGTTTGTGCCCAACGGGGCATGGGGGTTTGATATGCAAATCATTTATCTTTTTGAATTATAACAAATTATTTCTAAGCAAAGTACAAGGGTATAAAATGTTTACATTTCGCTATTTAGGGCACAATGATTTACTTGATAAAATTATCGGGGCAGGTGAATATCTTCACCTGCCTCCATCTTATAACGTGCCTAATCCCGCATGTAGCGGGATTAAACCTACTTTTCTTTGTCCCTTATATAAAAACCTTCTTATGTCAGGGCTATCCTGACATAAGAAGGTGGGGACGTTTCCACTAAAGTAAAAACTGATAGTCTCTTTTTCTGCTAAAAATACGCCGGATTTCTACTATCTCATTATTCAGGAAAACATAAAACACTAAGTAACTATCAACTATCAACTATCAAAATACGATATCCTTGACGTGTTAGTCTTCGATTTTTCGGAGTTGTGCCGGTCAAAGGAAAATCCTCAAGCATTAAATTACATCACTATCGTATCATTATTTCGAAGCTCATTAAATACGATGCTTTCGGTTAAATGTCCACAAACCCCAAAAAACTCACTGATATAAATCAATGAGTTCCTGACACTCCACACAGCTAAAGCTGGTGGGTTCTTAGGTACGAGTTGCTTCCAAAATACTCTCGCCTACAGGCATGGTACTCATCTGCAAGTTACAATATAACTTAATTTGGTGGGCGATACTGGTCTCGAACCAGTGGCCTCATCCGTGTGAAGGATGCGCTCTACCGCTGAGCTAATCGCCCCTATTGTTACACGAAGTTTAACAAAACAATTTCGTATTACATCCCGCTTTGACTCAAACTTCGCCTCTGAACCTAATATTCAGCACTCTCAGCGTTAAAACCTCGCATACTTTCATACCCTATGTTTCGTTGTCTCTCCCACCAATTAAGACGGGCCCTAACCTCGAACTTCAGACACGTTGTATTCCCTAGGAAACATCTGCGTTTCTGGCCTCCGGCTTCTGACTGCCGACTTCTGAAGTGGTGGGCCCACTAGGATTCGAACCTAGGACCAACCCGTTATGAGCGGGGGGCTCTACCGCTGAGCTATGGGCCCATAAAGCGCAAATATAAAAATGGCTCCCCGAGTAGGACTCGAACCTACAACCTACCGGTTAACAGCCGGTTGCTCCACCATTGAGCTATCGAGGAATATCTCCGCACGGACTATTATACGTAATTCAAACCCAATAGTCAACCCTTTGTTAAGATTTAATCATTTTCTACCCAAAACCGGGTTGCGACTCACCCATCGAACCTTGCCAAAGGCTTATTCCAAGTAGTCTTTCAACTTTTTACTCCGGCTGGGATGACGTAATTTGCGTAAGGCTTTGGCCTCTATCTGACGGATCCGTTCTCGAGTGACCCCAAATTCTTGTCCCACCTCTTCCAAGGTACGAGTCCGTCCGTCATCAAGTCCAAAACGTAATCTGAGGACTTTCTCTTCGCGTGGGGTTAATGTTTCCAGAACTTCTTCCAATTGCTCTTTTAAGAGTATGAACGAAGCAGCCTCGGCCGGTGCCGGCGCATCTTCATCAGGGATAAAGTCTCCCAGATGGGAGTCTTCCTCTTCCCCGATCGGCGTCTCCAGCGAAACCGGTTCCTGGGCAATCTTCATGATCTCCCGTACCCGCTCAACTGGAATATCCATCACTTTGGCGATTTCCTCCGGAGCAGGTTCCCTTCCTAGCTCCTGCAAAAGCTGCCGTGAAACACGAATCAGCTTATTAATCGTTTCTACCATGTGCACAGGGATCCGGATCGTCCGGGCCTGATCAGCAATAGCACGAGTAATGGCTTGGCGAATCCACCATGTGGCATACGTACTAAACTTATACCCTTTAGTATAATCGAATTTTTCCACAGCCTTAATCAGGCCAAGATTTCCTTCTTGAATCAGGTCCAAAAATAACATACCTCGACCAACATATCGTTTCGCAATGCTGACCACGAGACGTAGATTTGCTTCAGCCAAACGGCGTTTAGCCTCCTCGTCGCCGGCCTCCATACGTTTTGCCAATTGTATTTCTTCCTCAGCCGAGAGCAGGGGAACTCGTCCAATTTCTTTCAGATACATTCGGACCGGATCATCAATTCCCACGCCTTCCGGCACGGAAAGATCCACTTCAGCCTCTTCCTCGGCTTCCTCATCCCCATCATCCACTATATCATCATCATCATCGTCATCTTTGCCCTTTTTCAAAACTTCCAGCTCAACTTCTCCAGGCTCTGGCACCACATCTATTCCCATCCGACCAAGTTGTTGGTAGATATCATCAATTTGATCCGCGGAAAGCTCAATCCCTTGGAGAGCATCCATAATTTCTCTGTAAGTTATGGATCCTTTCTTTTTGCCTTTCTGAATGAGGGCTTGGACGTTGTCCATTTTTTGCTCTTCGTTCATCTGTCCCCCACCTTCCCTCGGATCATTCTTCCGGGTGCCTATAACCTTGCTATTCGCCACGTTTCAACCGCTCTCCTATCTCTTTCAACAGAGCCATGGCCCCTGCCATGTCACCGGATTTTTCTAAAGCTACCATGCGGACTTGAAGATCTTCCACTCTTTCCTCTGCTTGCGTAGAAAGAATCTCCTTGATACAATCATCTAAGAGCCGCTCGGTTTGGGATATATCTAACTCTTCCAGGAACAAGCTGGCCAACCGACTTTGAACCGTTTCGTCGCTATGCGCAGGCAATCCTCCATCCTGATTGAGATAATTAAAAATTTGCTGATGTTCCGATACTTTCCAGAAAGATTCTCCCAACTTTGCTTTAATTCTGGGCAAATGTGAAATATCTTCTAAAAGCATGCGTAAAAGCGTACGCTCTGCTCGATAAACCCCTAAATAAACTGTCGGTAGAGGCTGTCCCATTTGATCTTTACATATAATGGCATCAATAATATTATCTCTGTTTTTAGCAGAATTAACCTGTTTTGGAGGATAATATTGCTCAACTCGCTCTTTTCTGGACTTTTTTTGTTCTTGACTTGCAATTTCTCGCTGAACTGCCTCTAAGGTAAGTCCGAGTTCCAAACTTAAGAACCTCTCATACCCTTCCCGTTCAACGGGGCTGATCACTTTCAATATATCCGGGGCGAGCTTAACGACCAGTTCTGCCTTGTCAGGGATGTTCTGTGGTGGTGTCGCACGCACTAGGGTCCGATATTTAAATTCGATATAAGTTAAAACCCCTCTTAAAGCTTTGTGGAAATCCTCCACGCCATAACTTTTTAAAAACTCATCCGGATCCTTTGCTCCGGTTAGCGTTAAAACCTCCACGCGAATCCCTGCATCACGGAGTATTTCTCCCCCTCTTAATGCAGCCTGAATTCCGGCTGTATCGGAATCATAGAGGAGAACGACACGCTGTGTATATCGTTTCAATAGTTTTGCCTGGTCCTGTGTTAAAGCGGTCCCCAAGGAAGCCACCGTATTGGGAAACCCGGCATTCTGGAGCGCAATGACATCCATATACCCCTCAACCATAATGGCAAAACCTTCTTCACGGATTCCTTGATGAGCACGATGCATCCCATAAAGGTGATGTCCCTTATTAAAAAACAAGGTTTCCGGAGAATTTAGGTACTTAGGGATTGAATCATCCAGCACTCGGCCACCGAAGGCAATTGGCTTGTTGCGGCGATCGAGTATACTGAAGAGAACTCGATTACGAAAACGGTCATAATATTGTCGTCCATCTTTACCCGGCGTTTCTTTTTCAATGGCTAGCCCTGCTTCTGCCAATTCGTACGGCTGAACCCCATGTTCCTGCATATAACCTAATAATCCTGCCCAACTGCCTGAAGCGTAACCTAAGCGAAAGCTTTTCATAGTCTCCAGACTGACCCCACGCTTAGCAAAGTAGAAACGTCCCGGTTCTCCTTCAGGTAAGCTCAACAGAAGGTCATGGAAGTAGCTTGCAGCCCATTCGTGAATTTCTTCAAAGCGTCGTCGAAGGCGACTTTCTTCCCTTTCACGGGGAGACAGTTCTTTCTCAGGCAGTGACACTCCGTATCTGTGTGCTAAATTTTTAATGCTCTCTACAAAAGATAGATTTTCCTTCTTCATGAGAAAAGAAAAGATGTTTCCTCCAAGGTTGCATCCAAAACAATAAAACATTTGTTTCTCGGGAGTCACTGTAAAACTTGGGGTATTTTCCGAATGGAAAGGACAAAGTCCCCAATAGTTTTTCCCTTTACGCTGCAAGCTGACATAGTCAGATATAACCTCAACAATGTCTGTGCGCAAACGCACTTCCTCAATAACGTCTTCCGGAATAAAATCTTCCTGAGTTCTAGTGTTCACGTTCCTACGCCTTTCGATTATCTGCCACAATTAATTTAGTTTGTCAACCCTTGGCTTATACAATTCTTCGCCGAAAATTCATAAAATCCTCTTTTTAATCCTCTTATCAGTAAATCAGTTTTTAGAAAGAGTTAAAATACTCTTTCAGAATATAAATTATTCTCCTTATTCGCTAACAATACCTGCTTTCTTCGACAGTTTTTACTGAAAATTTACCCTCCGCTCACTTGTGACGAAAAAGAATCCCCTAAAGTACCCTTTCCTCCACTTAGAAAACATGTTAGTATTATAAGAAACTTGCTCAATAATTATCTCTCCATCAGAAGTGCGGTTGAATCAACCGCAGGTTCAATCGACATTCGTCGGTCGATATTCGAACCACGAAACGCAAACCACGAACTACGATATGAGAAAGGTGAATGCTTTATGTATAGATTTACATTCAAAACAATCGTCCTAGCAATCATTTCTCTGTTACTTACCGGAGCCTTTCTAGTCGGTTGTAATACAACCAAAACTACAAATGTCAAACCAACGGATGGCACCACAAATACAACCCCAGTCCCCACGACACCTCCTCCCAATCCTCCCGTAGGGAGCGATCCCACTGATTCTTCTCCCCACTCCGTAAAATTAACTCTATATTTCCCCAATTCTGATGCTACCGGATTAGTCTCTACAGATCGAACGGTTGTCGTAACTGATCAGGATGTTATTAAAGCGATGTTTATAGAACTAGCTACGCCCCCACCCGGAGCAGAAAAGCCACTTCCTAAGGGGACAACCCTTAAAAGCGCCTCTGTCAAAGACAGCGTGGCAACAATTGACCTGTCTATCGAATTTCAAAAGAACTTTGGCGGAGGCTCTGCTGGTGAACAAATGACTATATATAGTATTGTCAATACGTTGACAACCCTTCCTAACGTTCACAGTGTTCAATTCCTCCTAGATGGGAAAAAGCTGGATGGAATTCTCGGAAACCTGGATACTAGTGTACCACTTAAGCGAAATGACAGTTTAATCAAAACCAACTAGGCTAATAGAGAATTGTCCTACTCAAGCACTCAGCACTAACCCCCCTCGTGGTGTCGTCACCTTAGTTTACTTCTGTTACCCATAACTTATACTTCCCGAAGGGCAGCTGAAAGTGGCTGGAGCCTAGCTCTCAGCCACTTTCATTCTTTCTGCATTTCTACATAAGATCATTGAGGAACAAACAATCTTAGAAACAGATCAATCGCATAATTATCCGTTAGTCCCGATATATAGTCGGCAACAGCCTGAGTTTCGTCTCCTTCCGCCCAGACTAAAAAATTCTCCGGTAATTTGGATATATCCTGTCTATAATATTCGAAAAGGGCTTGCACGATGTATTGCCCTTTTCGCCGTTCTTCCCGTAAAACCGGACTGTTATATACCTTGGCAAACATAAATTGCCGAAATTCGTGCATTGCATTGCCGACCTCAACCGTCTGCTCAATATAGTTTTGTCCCTTAGAGGCCTCAATCATATCTGCCACCATCGTGGTAATCATCTCACTCGGTTTCTCACCGAGTGTCCGCTTTACAAACTTCGGTAAGTCATCCGGAAGAAGCAGACCGGCCCGCAGGGCGTCATCGTAGTCATGACAAAGATATGCTATGCGATCTCCAGTTTTTACAATCTGCCCTTCGAGGGTTTTGGGGATACCGTCTCCGGTATGATATAAAATCCCGTCAAGAACAGGCTCGGTGAGATTTAAGCCTTGACCATCACGGACCAAAAACTTCAAAATACGGATTGACTGTTCATTATGCTCAAAGTGATGGATGATTCGCCGCAGAGCCTCCTCTCCGACATGTCCAAAGGGAGTGTGCCCCACATCATGCCCTAAAGCAATCGCTTCGATGAGATCTTCATTTAATTGTAACCCCCGAGCGATTGTACGACATATTTGGGATACTTCCAGACTATGCGTCATGCGAGTTCGGTAATGGTCTCCCGAAGGAGCAATGTAAACCTGAGTTTTATGTTTAAGACGGCGAAATGGCTTGCTATGCAAGATCCGATCGCGATCCCGTTGAAATTTTGTACGAATCGGACACTCTTCCTCTACGCGCTCGCGCTTGGCATCCCGGCTTTTTGACGCGTAAGGCGAAAGTCGTTCTTCCTCTTCTTTCTCAGATCGCTCTCGGATATTCTGAACCTCGCTCATCTTACACCCCCTTTACCCTCTTGTTTTACCTTTTCAGCTAATCACTATCCGACTTACTTGTAACACACTTATCCAATCAAACAGTTCACCGAGCTCTTCGAGGTTCAGGGAAAATATACAACTCCTTCTTTATGCATATACTTATCACCCATCTCACCTCTATCTAAATTATATCGTAGGATCCGATAGAGGTATACTGTATCCTTAAATTTATTAATTAAGAACGGCGAGACTCGCCTTCATCCCCGGTCTGCGAACCTCTACCCTTTTAGGGGCGGGATCTTATCCCCATGACTGAAGTCAGGGGCCTTCGGCTACGCTATCGTAAATCTTATGTTTTAAGAAATTCTAATTCAATTGAGTAATAATGTATATGTTTTCGAGCTAAGATAGAATATTTGGACTATGAAATAAAATAATCAGGAAATAAAAACTACAGGTAATACTACCTCTGCAGTCTTCTTACCCTCACTATTTTCTATGTTCCCTCACACTACCTGCCCTGTCTGTATAAAAGAGCTATATTTATTATATTCTTATTACCGTGACCAGGGTGCGCGAAGTTCTAGATTATTCTTGTTGAAGCACGTTGCGTGCTTGAAATGACGGTTTAGAAAGCAGTCGACAATTCAAAGGGTATATGCATGGGAAAAATGCCGTTTGTAGGTAATTCCCAATATGGACTTTTGAACCAAATAGAAAATCCCTAAAGACAGCTAATCGCTCAGCAGCCGATTCAGTACGGCAGCAGATTTATGATCTTCAATACGCTTCTCTGAGTGATTATTACCTTTTAAGCCACCGATTTTGATCGTTGGCTTTTTTCGTATCTAGGAACATCATAAATCTCTATTCGTTATGTAACGGAGCCTAACTTGTAAGAACAGATTAACAATCGACATTATAATGGCCGTTATCATGAAGTCATTTTCTTCTTTTCGTTATTGGATTATATTGTCAGGCGAAGTTTAGTAGCAATTTCTATATTCATACGTATTCTATTTCAGAATCAAGTTAGCTACGGCTAACCCATTCAGATAGATACGAGGAGGTTGAATAAATTGCATTCCTAGGCCACCATACCCATATTCATAGACAAATTTTCTTAATCTTTTAAATCCCTGAAATCGTTAAAGGCTTTTTGCCAAGGGGGATTGCCTTTCATGAACTCCACAAGAGTTTTGATGGCATCGATCGTTGCAGTTGAAAGGTAGTGTTCCATAGCTTCGGCCTCATCGGCAAAGTTACATTTGCTACATATTAGGGCAAGAAACTCCTGCAGCAATTGGTTTCTAGTTACTAAGTAGTACCCCAACTCTTTTCCTTTATCGGTAAGCTTGATCTCTCCATAGCGTTCGTACTTTATGTAACTCTCATCTCTCAATTTATAGAGGGCTTTAGTTACAGATGGCATAGCGACTTTAAGTCTTTTACTTATGTCCGTTACCCGAACGGTGGGCAGAGATAAGGAAAACCGGTATATTTCCTCTAAATAATCCTCCAAGCTGGGTGTTAGCAATTTAGCACCCCCTTCTTAAAACGTGCCCAAGATACAGCAATTGTCACATTGCGAGGAGTAATGTTAACAAGTTACTCTATTCTATTCGGTTAGGTGTCATTCTTGACAACTTAATAACTAAAATTTGGTTTTAAGCGGGGTGTTACCGTGAGAAAGTCAGAGTTGATTGATCTTATAAAGTTGCGAAAAGTGTGAAATAAAAAAATCCAAAGGAGGAACAATAAAAAATGAGTGATGGTCTGAATATCGCCAAAGGTTTACCGGTATCCCGTGACAGTCTTGTTCGTAACGTGAGTGAGGGTTTGAATGTTGCCAGTAATGTATCAATTCCCATAAACAAAACGGTAGAGGCTTGCCGTGCTGCACTTGAAGGCAAGACCAAGGGGATCAAGGCTTTGCTCCCGTTTTTGGGGCCGGCTTTCATCGCCTCTATCGCTTACATTGATCCAGGAAACTTTGCCACGAACATTCAATGCGGATCTGAGTTCGGGTATAAAATGTTGTGGGTCGTCGTGCTTGCCAATTTGATGGCAATGCTCTTACAAAACATGTCTGCCAAGCTGGGAATCGCAACCGGCAAAAACCTGCCGGAACTTTGCAGGGATTACCTACCAAAATGGATGATCTTGCCCATGTGGGGAGTCTCTGAAGTGGCGGCAATGGCCACCGATCTAGCAGAATTTTTGGGTGCAACCCTTGGGCTGAATTTATTATTTGGCATTCCGATGCTTTATGGTACGATCTTGACCGGTTTAGCCACATATATCATTCTTATGCTAGATCGCTACGGATTCCGGCCATTGGAAAAGTTCATTGCCGCATTTGCACTCCTGATCGGAGCCTGTTATATCATTGAAACGTTTTTTTCTCATCCCGACTTTTCTCAGATCGCCTATCACAGTGTTGTACCCTGGCTTGGCAACGGTGATAGCATGATGCTTGCTGTTGGAGTTATCGGGGCAACCGTAATGCCCCATGCTATCTATTTACACTCAGGGCTAACTCAAAACAGGGTTGTACCGCGTAATGATGGTGAAAGAATTAAACTTCAGAAATTTAATACTAAAGAAGTTTTAATTGCCCTGTCTTTTGCCGGTTTGATCAATATTGCCATGATGTATATGGCCGCAGCAGCATTCCATTCCACAGGTCATAACAGTATTGCCGATATTTCAACTGCCTATAAGACATTAACCCCAATCCTCGGGTCAGCAGCTGCAAGTGTTTTCTTGATTTCACTACTGTTTTCAGGTATTTCAAGTTCCGTAGTCGGTACTATGGCAGGCCAGATGATTATGCAGGGATTTGTCGGGTTTACCATTCCGGTCTGGATACGGCGTATTGTTACCATGCTGCCAACGGTCATCATTGTTGCATTAGGGATTGATCCCACAATGACATTAGTTGTTAGTCAAGTAGTATTAAGTATTGTTCTACCGATTCCAATCATAGCCTTGATTTACTTTACAAAA
>Ga0326727_10007484_pt1 | contig 28822 bp, 26 predicted proteins | sample MB2enrmetagenome_FD_207643 | JGI IMG/M metagenome (GOLD analysis project Ga0326727, IMG submission 207643) | Lab enriched peat soil microbial communities from McLean, Ithaca, NY, United States - MB29MY | ecosystem: Environmental > Terrestrial > Soil > Wetlands > Peat | place: USA: New York... | reverse complement strand
CACTACCTTATCCACCAGCCCCTCTCCGGGATCCGCGGCGTGGCGACCGAGATCGAGATCCACGCCCGCGAGCTCGAGAAGACGAGGGAGCGCGTCAATAAAGTGATCTCAGAGGCGACAGGCCAGAGCCTCGAGCGGGTACGCAAAGATACCGACCGTGACTTCTGGATGAACGCCGAAGAGGCGATCGGCTATGGCCTCATCTCCCGCGTTGCGGCGAGCCGGGCGGACCTGGGCGCATGAGAGGCTCAGAGGCCGAGGCCGCTCTCGGCTCCGTCTTCGCCGCTTTCGACGAGGCCGCCTGCGGCGGCAGGCCGCTTTATAAAGGCAAGGTACGGGATGTCGTCGCGGGCGAGAAGGCCCTCCTTCTCGTCGCGAGCGACCGGCTCTCGGCCTTCGATCGCGTGCTTACGACCGTGCCCTTCAAGGGCGAAGTCCTCTCGCGCGTGTCCGCGTGGTGGTTCGAGCGCTGCACCGACATATTGCCGACCCATGTGCTGCCCGGTGGAGACCCCGTCTCGCTTGGAATAGGGCGAGCGACTCTGGTGCGCAAGGTCGAGATGCTGCCGATCGAGGTCGTGGTGCGCGGTTACCTCACGGGCTCGGCATGGCGCGACTATAAGGCTGGCCGAAGCGTGTCAGGCATCGAGCTTCCACAAGGCCTCTCGCGCAACGAGCGTTTCCCCATCCCCCTTATTACCCCCTCGACTAAAGAAGATGGAGGTCACGACCTGCCGATATCCGGTTCTGAAATTGTTTCCTCGGGCCTAGTGGGCGCCGACCTTTGGCACGAGGTCGAGACTTCTGCTCTGGCCCTCTTTCGCCGCGGTCAGGAGCTTGCCTCCCGCTCGGGCCTCATTTTCGTCGATACGAAGTACGAGTTCGGTCTCGAGGGCAGCACGCTCGTCCTCGCCGACGAGCTGCACAGTCCCGACTCGAGCCGTTACTGGTGGGAGGACAGCTACGAGCGCCTCTTTTTCGCGGGCGACGACCAACGGGAGCTCGATAAGGAGCCTTTCCGCCGCTGGCTCGCGGAGCGCGGCTTCTCCGGCGAAGGCCCTGTCCCTCCGATTCCCGATTCGGTGCGCGTCGAGACGGCCCTGCGCTATGTTCAAGCCTACGAGGCCATTACTGGCGAAAATTTCGAGAGCATCGGAGCTGATCCTCAAGCGGAGACCCGCTCTCTCTCGCGTATAATCTCCGAGCGCCTCTAAGCCATAGGACCTTGGCCGGACGCTCGGAGGTTATCTATGCGCCTGGCCACAATCCTCGTCCTTGTGGCGTTTCTTTGCGTCTGCCTCTCGGCCTCCCGCTGCGCTTCTTCCCTGTCCCCAGCGAGAAGTCGCGAAGTTTCGATAGTCGCGTACAACGTAAAGAGTCTTTTCGACGCGGTCGACGACGGAACCGAGTTCCGCGAGTTCTCGGTAGCCAAAGGCAAGTGGGACGATGCGCGCTACAAGATACGCCTCCAGCGGGTGGCCGAGGCGGTCTTTGCCGCCCTTCCCGATGGGACGCGCCCTCGGGGAAGCGCCCCGGGCCCCGACCTTCTCTGCCTCGAGGAGATCGAAAACGGATCGGTGCTCGAGGCTTTGCGGACGGGACCGCTCGCCAAAGCGCGCTATCGTTATGCGGCCATCGCAAGCGCCGAAGGCGGGCCATTCTCCGTCTGCGCGCTCAGTAGGCTTCCGATCCTCTCAACGAGCTGCCATTCCGCCGCAATCGGCAAGATCCGCTCCGGCCGCGACGTTCTCGAGCTGGAGCTCGACGTCGGAGGAAGGCATTTGTTCGTCTTCGGCTGTCACTGGAAGTCCAAGTCCGAGGGCGGCGAGGTCACGGAAGCTCTCAGGCGAGAAACTGCCGCCCTTCTGTGCAGCCTCGTATCCGAGCGCCTGGCTAAGGACCCGGCGGCTGAGGTTGTTGTCTGCGGGGACTTCAACGAGAGCCCCGACGAGTACCTACGCGTGAAAAAGCGTTATGCGACGGCGTTTATGCCGGTCGAAGCGGCGGCCTCTTCTTCGCAGGCGGCAATCTCTAATGCTCTACCAGACCGTCTCCTCGTCGCGTCGAGCGCTCCCGAGACCAAGCCATTCGGAAGCTCGGGAGAGCTCGTCCTCTACAGCCCCTGGGTCGAGTCGGGGGGCTACAGCTATTCCTTTCGCGGCAGCCGCGAGCGCCTGGACGGCTTTCTCTTGAGTCCGGGGCTTCTCGACGAGACGGGCCTGCGCTTCAAGCGCTTTTCCTCCGTCGAGGCGCTCTTCCTCGTCGACGAAAAGGGGGCGCCCGTAGCCTGGCCGGGCACGGGGACCACGGGCTATTCGGACCACCTGCCCATACTGCTCGTTCTCGAGCTCAAGAAGTCGGGCGCTCCTATTTCACCGTGAGGTTGAAGACTCCATCCCAGTTGTCGGGCGGCGGCGTCTCCTTGTATCGCGCTATCCTCTCGAGGTAGGTATGCGATGGGCCGTCGTCCGGGGCGACTTCCAGAACGCGCTTGAAACCCGTCTCCGCCGCGTCCCACCGCCTGGCCTCGAACTCGGAGAGGGCCGTCTCGAAGAGGTCGAGCACCTCCGCTCGTTGCTGATCGAGTCTGCCCTTTTCCTCCAAGAGCTCGAATATGCGAATCGGCTGGGATTTCCCGACGACGCGGATGCGGTCAAGCCGCCGTACTTCGATGCCCGACTCGGCCGCCCTCATCGTGTCCTCCGAGATGCAGAGCCAGGTCCCGTATTGCTTGTTGACGCCCTCGAGCCTCGCGGCGAGGTTCACCGAATCGCCCATGATCGTGTAGTTCATCTTCTTGGTCGTGCCCATATTGCCGACAACCATGTCGCCCGAGTTGATGCCCATGCGAGTGAGAAGCTTCGATGGCGCGAGCCCATCGTTGAGGAATCGGACGTTGAGATCGTCCTCGATCTTTTTCATCCGCACGGCCGCCTGGCATGCCTTGAGCGCATGGTCGGGCAGATCGAGCGGAGCGCCGAAAAACGAGATGATCGCGTCGCCCTCGTACTTGTCGATCGTGCCGCCGAGATCGAGGATGCAGTCGCTCATGCCGGTCAGGTACTCGTTCAGGAGGCGCACGAGGTCCTCGGGACTGAGGTGCTCCGATATCGTCGAGAAGCCCTTGATGTCGGTGAAGACCGCGGTCATGTAGCGCAGGTCGCCGCCGAGCTTAAGCTTGGCCGGGTTGCCTACTATATCCTTTATGACGGCTTCTGAGAGGTAGTGCGAGAAGGCGTTGCGGATGAAGCCCTTCTCCTGCTCCGTTTTCAGGAACTGCATGAAGGTGAGGGCGAGGAAGGAGAAGAACATCGATAAGAGCGCCGGGAGCACGGGCGTGTATTGCCCGGTGAGCGCGAATACACCCGCGTCCACGCCGACCACCGCCACGCAGGCGCACAGGCCCGCGATGATCGTGGTGCGGGGCTTCGTGTTGCGCAGCGCATATGCGAGGGCGGCCGTGCACAGGATAGCGAGAACGACGGCCATCCAGATCGGCGTCTCGGAGATGAAGTCCTCGTTGAGGATCATGTTGGCGAGCGAGGCGTGCGTGCCTACGTTGGGATACTGGGGGGCGAAGGGATTGATACCGAGATCCGTCGAACCCGTATCGGTCTCGCCGAGTATGCACATCGTCCCGTCGACGCGACCTATGATGTCCGACCGTATTGCGACGAGCGCCGTGTAGTTTTTCCTGAGCGCCTTGAAGTATTCGGGCGCATCTTGCCCTATCTGCTTGAATTGTTCCCTTTCGGCCGCCTTCGTCTTGCGGTCGGCGAGGACCGCGGCGACGGTCCCGGCTATCTGATCCTCGGGCTTCGAGTCCAGGTAGGCTCCTACCTCGTGGACGAATTTGTCGCGGAGTGCGCGGTAATCGGCGACCCTGGTCGAAGGCTCTTCTCCGGCCATGATGAGGTCGCGGAGCGCCTCGCCCTGCCTATTGAGCTCGAGCAGCGGTGTCTCTCCCTTGTATTCGTCGAGGTAGCCCCAGCTCTCTCGGAGCTTGAGATTGTAGACGAGGTCATCGTAGAGTTCCTTGTGCTGGATGAGCTCGGCGAAAGAAAGATGCTTGCCGAAGCTGTCCTCATAGGTTTTGTGCGGCCAGTTGACGATCACATGGCCGGCGGAGTCGAGCGGAATCCTGACGGTCCGCACGCTTCCGTCCGGATAGTGCGCGCCCGTAAGCGTTATATCGCGGCGCCCGACCGTTATGCTCGGGTGGCCGAGCATGTCCAACACCGGCGCCATGACGAGCTGCGGGAAGTAGTAGGCGCCGCTGCGGCTTACGATGTCGATCCTGCGCCTGACTCCATCGGGGTCGACGATGACGTTCGTGAAACCGAGGCCGCGAGCCTGGCTTTCGATGGGGAGTATCGGCGGCTGCAGGTCCGGCCAGGCGGTCGGGCGTCCCCCTTGGATCTTGGCGTCCTTGAGCGCGAATCGATCTTGAGCGAGCTTGCGCGCCTCTTCGGGGATTTTATCGTTGCGGGGCGTGATCATATGGAGAGTGAGAAAGGCATTCCCGTGGAACCTCACGGCGTTCCCCAAGTACTCGTCGTTATCGAGCGCGATCTTGCTCACTTCAGCCTGCAGGTCGTCCTTGGTCGTGGAGAGGTATTTCTGAAAATCCTGGACATAAGGCCCGACTTCCCGGAGCGGGATATTCCCTTGTTGAACGGCCCCGATGAGGCTCTGCATCTGGTTGCCGATGGCTCCGAAATTGTTGCTAAAGCTTTCCGGTATATCCTGGCTCAGAATATCGCTATTGATGCCCCTAGGACTTTTATTCACATACTCGATATCGAATACTGCGTAACGGCTGCCGCATTCCCGCAGGAGCATGAGCCCATCGGCCATGATGTTCCTGGCTATTGGCCAGGTGCCCGCTTTTTCGACGGATTGGTCGTCGAAGTCCACGAGAGCAATACTTTTCGTCAACTCCTGCGGGGATTTTTTTAGCCGCAGGAATTGGTCGAAAACTAGATTCTCGAGCGCCTGCGTCGTGCCGAGTAGGCCGAGCGCGGCGAAGACGACGGTGATTATCGTTGGAATAAGGACCTGTGGAGTCATTCGGACATTCATATATCGCTCCTGGCTAACAGTTGAAGGATCGACGAAAGCAGTATACTCTTACATTGTTTCCCTTTCCATGTATAAAGGAGAGTACATCGTGAGGATTCGTCTAATCCCGATCGTCCTGGTTGCCCTGCTCGGATTCCCCTGCTTCGCACAATCCAACGAGCGAGTGGATGCTCTCCTCGCCCAACAGCAAACGAAGGGCGACATCGCGTCTTATATTGTCCTCGCCGCCGGAGGCCAGGTGGCGGAGGATGCGGTCCCTGTCGATGCCTATGCTCTCGCCCAGCAAAACAAATGGCTCCCGGCGGACCTCGGTGAGGCCGACCCAATCCGGCTTGATGCGTTTTGCGCTCTCGTCATGCGCTCTCTCGGGTTGAAGGGAGGGCTCATGTACAGCCTTTTCCCCGGGCCCCGCTATGCATACCGGGAGTTCGTCGCCAAGGGAATCGTCAACGGAAACGGCGGGCCTCACCGCTTCCTCCCGGGAGACGAGGCTCTTACGATCCTCAGGCAGGCTATGGAACTGAAAGGAGGCGCGAAATGAAGCGTGTCCGCCTCTTGCTTTCGCTCTTCGCAGTCGTCCCCTTCGCCCTCTGCGCCCAGGAAGCATCCCTCTCATTGGCGACGAACGCCACGGCCACGAATCTCGGCTCCTTCGATGCCTACATCTACGAGCTGGCCACTCCCAGCTTCAGTCTTCCCCTGGGCACTACGGCCGAGATAGCGGGAAGCGGCTATGTCATGCCGAGTTACGACTTCGTCGCGCAGAACGCTCCCTTTTACTACGGCCTCCAGAAGCTTCGCTACGAGCTTGCGCTGAAGAATCCGGGCGAAAGCATGAGCGCTTTCGTTTTCGACGCCGGGCGCTTCGATTTCAGCGACCCGAGCGGCTACATCCTCGCCTCTCCCGCAGACGGTTTCTCCTTCCAGTTCAAGTATCCCGCCATCGAGGTAGCTTTCAGATCGGCGTATACCGGACTCCTCTTCCTCAAGGGGTCTACGACGGTTTCCCCACTAATAGAGATGTCCTTGGCGGATAAGTCGAGAATAGACGCCGGTACCGATCTGACAGGCTCTCCTCGATTCATTGCCCAGGTCGATCTCTCATTGCCGAAGTTCTTCGGGCAGGCGATCGACTTCTCCTGCATCAGCCAAAACGACCTCAACCCCGATTCGAGCCTCGTGAGCGCAGGCACTTCCATCTACCAGAGCGGAATGGGGGGCAGGGTAAACACCCAGTATTTCGAACTGAAGTCTTCGGGCTCCATAGTAGTGGTGGATTACGACGCTTTCTTCGCCTATGGCTCGGGCACCACTCTTACATGGTTGGGCGATAGCTCGGGGGCTTCGTATCAGTACTGCCCTATCTCCTCCTGTCTCGCAGGGCTCAAGGCTTCCCTGCCTCTCGACGATCTGCCCGCGCCCCTTGCCCTCTCATCGGCCGCCTTCAGCCTACTCTACGCCTCGGGGGACAGAAACGCTTCGAGCGCGATCGAGGGCAATACCTCGTCTACCTATGCAGCCTTCACGCCTATCACCTCTCCCACGCTAGGCGCCGTATTTTCTCCCTCTATTTCCAACCTTCTCCTCGGCGAGCTCAGCTTCACGACCTCTCCTACGATTGGGGATTACACCGTAAACAGCTCCGCGAAACTGCTGTCATTCTTCCGCCCGACCTCAGGTCCGATCTCTGAAGACGGCGTCGATCCTGCTTCCACGTCCCCCTATCTCGGGACGGAGATGGATATTTCTCTATCGGCCGGACTTTTCTCGGATTTCGGGTTATCTTTTGTTGGTGGGCTTTTCTTCCCCGGAGAGGCGTTCGCGTCTTCGTATCAAAGTGTTCAATTCAGCGCCGCCGTGACGGCGACGATCACTATGTGAGGAGCGACAGCGATGAAGAAGGCAATACTTGTTGCGATAGCCGTATGTGCCCTCGTTGCCTCGGTCTATGCGGGGCCTACGGCCATACTGAGCGGAATAAAAGGCAAGGTCGAGGTCAAGAGCGCACAGGGAAGCTGGGCGCCGGCGACAGAGGGTATGACGATCGGCCTCCGTTCTACGATCTCGACGGGCTACGACTCGACCGCGACCTTGGTGATCGACAAGTCGACCATAGTCGTCAAACCTCTTACGCGGCTCACGCTCGACAAGCTGCTCGAGAGATCCGCCGGCAGCATATCGGCGAGCACCTACCTGCGAGTTGGCTCGATCCAGGCAAAAGTGAAAGCCTCCGTTCCCGGCACTCCCCAAGACTTTAAGGTGCAGAGCCCGTATTCGACGGCATCCGTGCGCGGCACCGAGTTCGTGTTCGACAGCCTTCACCTTACGGTCCTCGAAGGGACGGTCCGCCTCACCCCTGGTAGGCCCGCGCGTGACATCCAGAGCGTGGAGGCCCCTGAAGCCCCCTCTGGGACTCAATCGGCCTCCGCAGCCCCGACCGCAGTCGAATCAGGATTCGAAGGAGCCGTCGAGGTGGAAGCCGCGAATGAGAACGCCGCCGTCGACGTGAAGAAGAACCAGCAAGCCGTCGTGACGATTCCGCATACACTCGATACCGGCGCTTCGGTCAGCGCTCCTTCCCAGGCCGCGACTTCGGCTGACGGAACGGTAATCTCTACGAACTCCACTGGATATCCTGCCGCTCCTGCGGGATCGAAGCTGACCACGTCTAAAACAAAGGCCGGCGGCGTCACGATTACGATCATCAGTAACTAAGGAGAAGGCGATGAAAAAGCTGTACTATTTCTTTATTATCGCCCTCGTCTCGGGCTTCGTATCTGCGTGCAGCTTCGAAGCTCCCTCGACGGGAATCGGACATCTTGCCGTCACTGTGCCCTATTCTTTCAGCGCAAGCGCGACGAAGGGGCTCTCTACGAAGGATTTTACCTTCCCCTCCGGAACTAACCCTTATATCCGCATCTACGTCCTTCAGAACGGCACGTTCGTGAACTCGACTTCCAGCGCAGAGTATGTCGAGCATAGCTTGCCCACGACTTCCGGCGTGAGCTCGACTTCTTACAGCGTCGACCTCCCCGCTTCTACCGGGTATAAGGTCTATGTCGTTCTGGGCACGAAGGACTCTTCCGGATTGTGGACGCCCGCGTACTATGGGCAAACGGACACCTTCGCCATCTCCTCCGGGGTCTATACGACGGAGTCTGTCACTGCGTCAGCCGTCCCGTACGCCTACTCCTATCCTTCCTCGAGCGCGAGCAGCGCTGTCTACGACGGCTCGAAGCTGTACATCGTACAGAGCGGCGCTATATATACGGTGGCGAGCGATGGCAGTACTTCCAAGGTGACGACCTCGAACAGTGGTACGATCAACTCTCTAACTCTCGGAAGTTGGTTCAGTGGAAGCTCCTTCGCTTCAGAGCCCTGGGTGAACACCTCGAACGGCATCTATGCCCTGTCGAGCAGCGGCGCTCTCGTAACCAGATATGCGGGGATCTCGGCGGCCCGCTCCGGCGCCGTAGCCGGCACCATCAACGGCTCGAGCGGCAGCCTCCTTGTCTATTACTACGGCTCTGACATCGGCGAAGCCTACTCGAAAGACGACACCCAGACAGCCGTCACTTCAGCTTGGACCTCGGGGAGTCTATCCTCCTATCTCAATAGCTCGGCCGGATCGAGCTTGAAGACTCTCATCAGCGACCCGAGCAGCTTCGTCAAATCGGTCGCCTACGTGATCAACAACAGTACGCCTGCCAACAGCTATGGGGTCGCGGCCACCTCTTTAGGGACTTATCTGGTCAATTCCACCGTGCTCTCCGCTGTGGGGAGCGATGTCTTGGGTTGGGTCAAGAGTCAGATCACGGGCGTCTCCAGCTATGCCTTCTCCGCCCCGGGCGCATCGACCGTACAGTTCACAGCCCTGGCCTTCGATTCCACATCCAGTCCCACGAATCTCTACGCAGGCTCTGACAGTGGTCTGTATTGGGCTTCTGCCCCTAGCCTGGCCTCGGCCATGAACGCCCCCAGCTTGAGCACCCTCGTGAGCGGAATCTCGGTCAAGGCCCTTGCGGCCTACACTTTCAACAGCAGCTCCTATGCGGCCTATGTGGACGGCTCCGGCCAGCTCGTCATTCTCAAGAACGGGGCGACCTCGGTCAGTTATCCCTTCTACTCCTACACCGCGAGCTCGAGTGGCATCAAGGATCTGAGTTTCTACTTGTCCGGCAGCTCTCTCTACCTCGCCATCGCGAGCTCTGACGGTGTGGCGATTCTGAAGGTGGAGTAGGTCTCGACCTGAAGTTGCCTTTCGTTTCCCTGGCAGAGCTAAATAAAGAGGGCCGCCCCAAAGGGTGGCCCTCTACTACCTCGGAAGCCGAACTTACCAGTTGATGCGGATACCTGTATTGACCGAAAGCCCGTTCAGGGCTATGTCGGTCAGTGAGAAGCTCTTGATGTAAATAAGAGGATTCTCGAGGTCGAGGTGGGCGCCAAAGTCGAGGATCACGGCCCAGAGCCGCAGCTCGAAGCCGGCGCCCAGCCTGCCGTCGATCGCATCGTCGGTGTAGCTGGGGGATATTTGGATCGTCTTGGTGGCGGTGGTGGCGGGGTTGGTAGTGGTATTGCTGACCGTAGCCACGAGGTTCACGTCGGAGCTGGCCACGGCGTGGCGGTACCAGATACCGGCGTTGGCAAAAGGCGTGATGAGCGGCAGCCGCTTGGAGACCGCGAACTCGAGGCCTGTGCCGAAGACCTGCGTGGTGAGGCTGGCCGGGCCGGTTATGTTGAGCGTGGTTCCGCTCCCCAGGTCGAGGTTCCCCGCCAGCTTGGAGAGGTCGAAATCGCCGACGCCGAGGGTCGTCTGACCGTAGACGGCCCCCAGGGCGAGGGACATGGCCGGATGGGAGGCCGTGTCGCGGAAGAAGACCTTGCGCACCTTGACCAAGAGATTGCTCGCGGAGAACTGGGGATCGAGCGAGCCTATAGTGGAGCCGGCCATGTTATCGAGCGAATCGGTCAGGGACTGGGGGATGATGTAGCCGTTCGCCAGGATCTCGAAATCGTTCACGATGCCGAAGCCTATGCCGCCCGAGAAGCTGGGGTAGGGGAAGACCTGCTGCGAAGCTGTATAGAGGTTGGAGGGAGCGTTGTTCTGTATGATGCTCTGCAGATTGATGGCGTTGCCGCTGAAGTTGTAGGTGCCGTTGCCCAGGACTGTGCCCAGGCCGTGGCCGAAGCTCACGCTCAGGGAGGCGACGGTCAGGCTCCCGTGGGGAAAGTCCCCGGAAAGGGCAGCCTCGCCTACGGCGTCGTTGGATAGGGCGATCTGCAAGAGCTGGGGAGCCACGTCCGATTCCACGCTGCCCACAATGGCGTTGATTTGGCCCGTGAGCGGGTCGAGCATGCTGTTGAGCGCTGCGCTGTCGGCCCCCCAGACGCCTATCGAGAAGAGCGCTAAAACCAAGCTCAACGTCGCTTTGCGTTCCATCTCTCGACTCCTTCCTATTTTTTGGTACATTTCGTGCTCGTTGTGTAGGTAAGTATAATTGAGGTTTGTCTTCCGTGCTAGGGCTTCTCGATATGCTAGACAGGCTACGCTTCGATGAATTATCTTAAAATACACATTCTGAGGCGCGAGGAGACTCGCGCCGAGGAGCTCCTTGGCTGTAGTATCCAATCCAGAGGGTTGCCTGATGGAAAAGAGAATCGGCGTCATCGCCATCCTGATCACCGAAGCCTCCGCAGTCTCTCCCCTGAACGATCTGTTCCATACTTATGGGCATCTCGTGCTAAGTAGGCAGGGCCTTCCCTTGCGGGAAAAGGGCGTGAACGTGATCTCCTTGATCGTCGAAGGCAGCACCGATGACATCGGCGCCCTGACGGGAAAGGCGGGCAAGCTCCCCGGCGTAATGGTCAAATCCGTCCTCACCGCATATCGGGAGGAAGGCGATGACGGAGAGCCCCGGCGACACGAGCTTTCGCGATGAAATCCTAGCTTTCTATAAAGGCGCCGATACCAAAAGCCTCATGGCCCGAGCTCGCGAGCTCTGCCTCGAGCGGCACGGTCGGGGCGTCCTCCTGCGCGGCCTTATCGAGTACTCGAACATATGTTCTTGCGACTGCCTGTACTGCGGCATCCGGGCCTCGAACAAGAAGGTCAGCCGCTATCGCTTCGAGCCCGAGCGCATAGCCGCCATCGCGTCCATGGGCTACCTCGCGGGGCTTCGCAGCTTCGTCATCCAAGGCGGGGAGGATCGAGCCTTCGCCGAGCGCGAGCTGCCTCGGGCGGTCGAGGCAATCCGCCGCGACTGTCCCGAGGCAGCGATCACTCTAAGCGCCGGCATCCTTCCCCGCGAGAGCTACGCGCGCCTGCGCCGCTCGGGCGCCGACCGCTACCTCCTGCGCTTCGAGACATCCGACCCTGAGCTGCATCAAAGGCTTCGCGCCGGCGTGAACCTCGGTCGGCGTCTGGAAGCGCTAGGCGACCTCGCCGACTTGGGCTACCAACTCGGCTCGGGCTATATGGTGGGCCTGCCCGGCGAGAGCGAGGAGACGCGGATAGCGAACGCGCTGCTGTGCCGGGATCTCGAGCTCGATATGGTCGGCATCGGGCCTTTCATTCCCCACCCTGATACGCCCCTCGCGGGAAGCCCACAGTCGCCCATCGAACTTACGCTCCGCGCGACTTCCCTCGTGCGCCTCCTCTTGCCCGATGCTCATATGCCCGCGACGACCGCCGCGGGAAGCCTCGATTCGGCGGGCCGCGAGAAGATGATCGAGGCGGGGGCGAATGTCCTCATGCCGAACATCACTCCGCCCGAGGCCAAGCGGAACTACCTCCTCTACCCGGGCAAGATATGCCTCACGGAGGAGGGCGAGAAGTGCATAGGCTGCCTCGGGCTGCGAATGCGCTCGGTCGGGCGTGAGCTCTCCTTCCTTCGGGGCGACGCGCTCCGTCTCGAGCGCGCTGCTGCGGAGGCCGTCCGTGCTTGACGATTCTGTGCTGTCGCGTTCCTATTGGGGGAAGGAGACCGAGAAGGCTCTCGCCAACTTCGGACGCGGCGTCACGCCGCCGACCGTCATCGCTGCCTATGCGCAGGTGAAGCTCGCGGCAATATGCGCGGTCCAGGAGACCGAGAAGCGCTTTTCGCCCGAGCTCTTCTCCTGCATCGAAGACGCGCTCGGTCAAATAACCCGAGGCGAGCTCGGCTCGGCCTTCCCCCTTCCTCTCAAGCAAGGAGGGGCCGGCACGAGCCTCAACATGAACCTCAACGAAGTCGCCGCGTCCAGAGCAGCTGAGCTCTATCGCGAACGCACGGGGACCGAGGCTCGCCTCGATCCCATAGAAGACCTCAACCGCTCTCAATCGACGAACGATACTTTCCCGAGCGCGGTCACGATCGTCGCCTACGAGGCCGCCCTTCGCGCGGACGCCCTAGTCGCGAAGCTGCAAGACGCCCTCGCCGCGAGGGAGCGCGAACTTGAGGCGCTCATTGTTGCTGGCCGAACCGAGCTGCAGGATGCTTTGCCCATACGCATGGGCCAAGTCTTTGGCGCCTGGGCGGGCGCGATCGAGCGCGACCGCTGGCGCCTGTCGAAGGCGCGGGAGCGGCTGCGGACCGTCGCTTTAGGCGGGACCGCGGTCGGCACCTGCTTCAACGCTACGCCCGCCTATCTCTATGCCGCCGAGCGCGCGCTGCGTCGCATAACGCATCTTCCTCTTTCGCGCAGCCAGAATCTGCCCGACGAGATCTCCAACGCGGACAAGTACGCGGAGCTTGCCTCCAGCGCAGCGATCTGCGCGGGCAACCTGCGAAAGATCGCCTCCGACCTGCTCCTCTACGGCTCCTCGGCCTTCGGCGAGCTTAAACACCCCGAACTCCAGTACGGCTCGACTATCATGCCCGCGAAGACCAATCCCGTGCTCCTCGAGGCCGCCAAAGGGCTCGCGATCGACGCAGAGCACGAGGCCGCGAAGGTAAGCGCGTACGCCTTCGAGGGACAGCTCCAGCTGAACGCCTATCTGCCCTTCCTCGCGGACGCCCTCGTGGCCTGCTTTTCCTCTCTCGATCGCTCGGCAGAGAGCCTTCACTTCATCCTTCCCCGCCTCGAGCCGCAACCGGATCGGATAGCGCAGAACCTGCGCTCGTCGAACCTTCGCCTGAACCTCCTCGTGCCGCGCCTCGGGTACCTCCGCGTGAAGGAGCTTTTTCGCGAGCTCTCGGGCGCTCGCGCTGCTGACGAGGAAAGCTATCTCGACCTCGTCTCCGCGAAGAGCGGTCTTTCGCGCGAAGAGCTTTCCGCCATCTTCGCGCCGGATGGGCGAAAGGAATAAATCATGACAAGTACACCCCGCTCAGAGCGCGTCGCGATCGCCTTAGTCGGCCTGCGCAACGCGGGCAAGTCCTCCCTCGCGAACGCCCTTTTGGGCCGCGATGCCTCGATCGTGTCCGAGGTCCCCGGCACGACAACCGACCCAGTCGCCCGCCCCATCGAGCTCGGCCGCCTCGGCCCGGCGGTGATATGGGATACTGCCGGGCTCGACGACTCAGGGACCTTAGGCGAGCTGCGCGTCAGGCGAACGAACGAGGTGACCGAGTCGGCCGACGCCATAGTCTTCGTGACGCGCGCGGACAGGCCTCCCGAGAGCGCGGAGGCCGAGGCTCTCGCCGCGTATCGAGGCGGCAGGAGGCCGCTCGTCGTCGCGGCTACCTTCTCCGACTCGCCGCCCGATCCCGCTAAGACGGCATTTCTCGACGGCCTTGGCCTGGGCGCGGTGGCGGTGGACAATTCCTCGGGACGGGGCGCCAAGGAACTGCGCGAGAGGCTCATCGGCCTCGCCGATCTCATCGAGCCGGAATTCGGTCCCCTCGAAGGTCTTGTGCGCGAGGGCGAGCTCGTCCTCCTCGTCACACCGATGGACTTGGGCGCCCCTAAGGGCCGGCTCATCCTTCCCCAGGTCGAGAGCATACGCGACCTCCTCGACAGGGACTGCGCGGTCGTGACGGTGAAGGAGCGCGAACTCGGACAGTGGTACGGCCGCCTGCCCAGACCGAGCCTCGTAGTGACCGATAGCCAGGCTTTCAGCAAGGTGGCGGCCGACATTCCCGAAGACCAGGCGCTCACTTCCTTTTCGATTCTCTTCGCCCGCAAGAAGGGCGACATCGGCGTCTATTTGGACGGCGCACGGCGCCTCGAGTCCCTCGGCCCGAGCGGCCGCGTCCTCATGCTCGAGGCCTGCTCCCATCACCGACAGGCGGACGACCTGGGGACGGTGAAGATTCCGCGCCTCTTTCGGCAGCTCGTGCCGGGGGCCTTCGAGTTCGACTACGCGCGCGAGCTGCCTGAAGGCGATGAGCTTGCGCGTTATGCGCTCGTGGTCACCTGCGGCTCCTGCATGCGCACGAGGCGCGAAGTCATGGTCCGCCTGGGTAGAATCGAGGCGGCGGGCGTCGCCGTCGTCAACTACGGGATATTCCTCGCCTGGGCGAACGGGCTCCTGCCTCGCGCGGTCGAGATGCTGCCCGAATATCGCCTGCTTACGCAGGCGAGGCTCCTCGCGCAGGCCGAGGCATCGCATTGAGTAATATTGGCGGCGTGTTGAGCGAACGAGGTCGCGCAACACGGCTAAGCCGATGGGCGGGACTGCTGCCGGTGATCGGCCTCCTCCTTCTGTGGCAGGCAGCCTCGAGCCTCGGCTGGGCGAACGCCTACCTTCTGCCGCCCCCGCCAAGGTGGCGCGCGCGGCCTGCCTCGCGGCGCAGAGCGGCGAGCTTGGCCGCCACATCGCGGCCTCGGGGTTGCGCGTGGCCGAAGGTTTCTCCCTCGCCGTCCTCTTCGCCCTGCCCCTGGCCGTCCTCGCCTCCTTCGCTCCCCGCCTCAGCGCCGCCTTCGATCCCCTCATGACTTTCCTGCGAAACATACCGCCGTTCGCCCTCATACTACTCTCGTCCTTCTTCGTCGAGGGCCGGGAGATCCGCGCGCTCGATGGAGTCGACCTCGAGCTCGCGGAGGGCGAGCTGGCGACGATCGTCGGCCCAAGCGGCTCGGGGAAGACGACGCTCCTGCGCATCGCCGCGGGCCTCGAGGGTCTCGACTCCGGAAGCGTGAGAGTCAGCGAGGGCACGAGGCTCGGCTTCGTATTCCAAGAGCCTCGGCTCCTGTCCTCGCTCACTGTCGAAGGCAACGTCGCCCTCGGCCTAGGGCCGAGGAAGGCGAGAGCGAAGGACGAGGGCCGCGTCCGCGAGACCCTCGAGACACTGGGCCTATCAGCCTTCCGCGCGGCATACCCGCGCCAGCTCTCGGGCGGCATCGCGCAACGCGCCTCCCTGGCCCGCGCCCTCGTGCGCGAACCGGATCTGCTTCTGATGGACGAGCCCTTCTCCGCACTCGACGCACCGCTTCGCAGGCGACTTCAAGACGAGCTCCTTACCCTGCTTAAGCGGCGCAGGGCGAGCGTCCTCTTCGTGACCCACGACATTGGCGAGGCCCTCTACCTCGGCGATAGCATCCTCGGCCTCGTCGATTCTTGGGCTTCAACGCTCGGCGAAGGCTACTCACCAGGTTTAGAGGAGGATAGCGCATGAAACGCATCGTTTGTCTGTTCGCAGCGGCCGCACTGGCCCTCCTGCCCCTTTCCGCCGCCGGCCCGGGCGACTCCGCGGGCAAGCTTCCAAAGGAGATCCGCATTTCCTACGCAAAGTCGCCGTTCAATCTGCCCCTCATCGTCGCCGCGAGGCGCGGCATGCTCGAGAAGGCCTTCGCCGAAAAGGGCGTGGCGGTCAAGTTCTTCGAGATCGACTCGGGCGCCAAGCAGGCCGAGGCCATGGCCTCGGCCCTCCTCGCGGCGTCCAGCGTCATCTCCGTCAAGGCGGCCGGGGCAACCGTCCTTGCGACTGCCGAAGGATTCGTGAAACCCCAGCTTGTGGTAGCCGCGCGCTCGGCCTTCATCCGCGACTACCCCGGGCTCGTCGATCTTTACGTGTCGGTGCACAAGGAGGCGATCGCCTGGATAGCCGCCCACGAGGACGAGGCCCTCGCGATCGGTGCCAAGGAGCAGGGGATCAGCGTCGAAGACGCCCGCGAACTCGCCGCGGCGAGCCACTTCACCGCGGATATCGGTCCGGCGGAGGTCGAAGCGCTGAAGGACGATGTGCGATTCATGCTCGGCTCCGGTATGCTGACTTCCCCTGTCGAGCCCGCAGGGCTGCTGCGCCCCGGCCTCCTGCGCTAAAGGCTCGCCGGGACTTTCCTCTCCGCCTTGGCTTCCTCTGCCGATTCGCTGTATGCTAGTCCGATTATGGCCGACAGTAAGCCTCTTATCGTGCAGAGCGATCTTTCCCTTCTCCTCGACGTACACGACCCGGGATTCGAGGAGGGGAGGGCCGCCATCGGAGCCTTCGCCGCCCTGGAGAAGAGCCCCGAGCATCTTCATACCTACCGCATGTCGGCCCTCTCCCTGTGGAACGCGGCGAGCGCGGGCCTCACGCCCGACGACGTCGACGCCGCCCTGTCCCGTTTCAGCCGCTACGATATCCCTCCCGACGTGTCGTTCATCGTGCGGGACACGATGGCGCGCTTCGGTCGCCTCGTTCTCAAGGAGATACGCAGAGAGAGCGCGAGCGGCGATGAAGAGCATGGGTCCTCCGATTGGCTTTTCCTCGACTGCGCCGATAGTGCTGCCGAGCGCGAGCTCGGCAGCTCGAAAAAGCTCCAGAAATGGCTCGTGCCAGTCCACGGAGGCTTCGAGATCAGGCTGACCGATCGCGGCACCGTCAAGCACGAGCTCATCAAGCTCGGCTGGCCGGTCAAGGACGAGGCATCCCTCGCCCCGGGCGATCCCCTTACCATCAAACTACGCTCCGCCCGCGCTTCGGGCGGGCCCTTCGGCCTCCGGAACTACCAGAACGACGCCCTAGGCGCCTTTGTCGGCGGCGGTTTGCCCGGCTCGGGCTACGGGGTCGTCGTCATGCCCTGCGGCGCGGGCAAGACGATAGTCGGCATGGCGATCATGGCGGCGATAGGCCGCAAGACCCTCATCGTCACGACGAACATCGCCGCCGTCCATCAGTGGATGGACGAGCTCGCCGACAAGACCGAACTTTCCCCGGACGACATAGGCGAATATACGGGGGCCATGAAGACCGTAAAGCCGGTCACCATCGCGACCTATCAGATCCTCACCTGGAGGCCCGACAAGGACGCGGACTTCCCCCACTTCGACCTCTTCCGCAAGGAGAAGTGGGGCCTGATCATCTACGACGAGGTCCACCTCCTTCCCGCCCCCGTCTTCCGCGTGGTCGCCGAGATACAGGCGGTGCGCCGCCTCGGCCTCACCGCCACCTTGGTCCGCGAGGACGGCCGCGAGGAAGAAGTCTTCAGTCTCATAGGCCCGAAGCGCTATGACGTGCCCTGGAAGGACCTCGAGCGCCGCGGCTTCATTGCCGAGGCCTATTGCCGCGAGATCCGCGTTCCCTTGCCCGAGGATGAGCAGCTGCGCTACGCCGTCTCCGAACCCCGCGACAAGCATCGCCTCTCCGCGGAGAACAGCGCGAAGTACGAGGCCGTGCGCCAGCTCGTCGCCAACCATCCCGACGATCCCATACTCGTGATCGGCCAGTTCCTCGATCAGCTCGGGCGCCTCGCTAAAGAGCTCAATGCGCCCCTCATCACCGGGAAGACGCCCAACCCCGAGCGCGAGCGCATCTATTCCGACTTCAAGGCCGGTCGTTCTCGCGTCATCGTCGTGTCTAAAGTCGCCAACTTCGCCATAGACTTGCCCGACGCCTCGGTCGCCATCCAGGTCTCGGGCTCCTTCGGTTCCCGGCAGGAAGAGGCCCAGCGGCTCGGCCGAATTCTCAGGCCCAAGGCGCGAAACTCATACTTCTACTCCCTCGTCTCGCGCTTCACCGTCGAAGAGGAGTTCGCGGCCAACCGCCGCAAGTTCCTCACCGAGCAAGGCTACCGCTACCATATCGAGGCATGGGAATGAGGGAGGGCTCGGCATGATCGAGAGCTCTGTCCCCAAGCCCGGCCCCGCGATTCCTGTGCCGGGGCCCTCGGACTGGTCGGCCGCCCTCCTTACCTCGAGCTCGGAGGCCTTACTCGGGGCGGTGCGCAACTATATCGGCCCCGTAAAGACCCCCTTCGACAAGCGCGACCTCGTCGGCAAGCTCGAAGCTTTTCTCCGCCGGCCCGAGACCCGGAACTCCATTTTTTCTCTCCTCGATCAGCTCGACTGCAAGATCCTCAGCTCATCGCTCCTTGTTGGTCCCGTCCCCGAGCAATCGCTTAAAGAGCTTTTTTTAGGCGAGATTCCTCTCTTTGAGCTGGGCGTCCGCATATCGAACCTCCTCGATCGCCTTCTCCTTTTTCGCTATCAAGTCGGCGGGCGTCGGTATATTGCGGTTAACCCACTGCTCGAAGATGAATTAACCGAGAAAATGCTGAAGCCGACCGCTCTGTTCGGCAACGGAGCTACGGATCCCTCAATACTCAAGGGAGCTATCCCCGCGATGGCGGATGCCAAAACGGCCGTCGCCCTCTTCTGTTTCCTTTTCCATGCCCCCCTGTCCATGCGAAAGACTGGAGTCCTCAATAAGCGCGCTTCCGAGCGCGCCGCCGCTCTCTTGCCCGAGCTCTCGTCCGCGAGCGGGGACAGGCCCGGCGTGCTCGCCCGAGCCCTCGCTGCGGTCGGCGTCCTGCCCTCGAACGAGGACGAAGGCCGCTCTCCCGACCGCGAGGCTTTCGCCGAGCTCCTTTCCGAGTGGGGCGAAGACTTACCGTACTACCTCGCTTCTCGCCTGGCTGGGGAGTTCGAAGAGAGACAGAGCTCGAACGCCTCCCTAGGTCCCCGGCCAGAGCAGGACTGTATCGATGGCGGCGGCGGAGGCGCCGCCCGTCAGTGCGCGCTTGTATTGGCCGGAGCCCTCGAGGTATTGCCGACGGGTTGCCTGATTGCCCGTCCCGCCCTAAGCCGCTGGCTTCGCATAGTGGCTAAGCGTTCTCGCCTCGCGGCCGTGCCTTCGGGCGCGGTCGCGGCTCTCGAGGCCCTCGGCATAGTGACTCAGCAGGGCGGTTCCATGATCCTGGCCCTGCCGAAGAGTACGAGCGAAAGATCTGTCCCCACGGAGCGCAAGCGCGGCGCCCTCGTGGTCGAGGGTACCCATGCCCTTCATCTCATGCCCGAGGCCAGCCTCGAAGAGCGGCTCTTCGTCGGTTGCGTCGCCCGGCCATCCTCTGTCGGCATGGTCTGGAGCTTCGAGCTCGACCGGGATTCGGTGCGCCGCGCCTTCGCCTCCGGGCTCACCGCGAAAGAGATACAGTCGCGCTTCGTCGCCCTGTCGGGGACAGAGCTGCCGCAGAGCTTCGTGTTCTCCCTGTCGGCGTGGGAAGAAGAATATCGCTCCCTTCGCCTGTACCGAGGCTTCGTCCTCGTGGCGGACGAGCGCCAGAGGCCGATCATCGAACGCTCCGCGGCCCTCGGCTCTCTCGTGGCCGAGCGCCTCGCCCCCGGCGTCTATTTCCTGTCCGCCGCTTCTGCCGAAGAAGCGGCGGCTCTCCTCTCGGCCGCCGGTCTCGAGGCGCCGCCTCTGATTTTCAGTCCCGGGGTATGCAACCCTGCCGGCGCCTTCATGGCGCCAGACGCGGGGTCGGAGAATGCGCCGTCGCTGGCGCGGGAGAGAATCGAGGCGATCGGCAGCCTCGTCGCCCTGCCGGCCGGCGAAGAGTCTGTCCCTCTGAAAACCGATCCTGAGCCGCGGCTCGCCGAGTTGCGCCGCTACCTTACTGTCTCTTCCCGCAGCGAAGAATCTCGCCGCGAGCTCGCGGACCGCATCGAGCGCCGACTCGTGCTCACCGAACGGCAGATCGCCGAGTCCGACCCACATCCCGAGCGCCTCGAGGCGAGCGGGCTCGATTACATGGGCAAGGTGCGCGTCGTCGAGCGCGCGCTCCGTTCCCCCGGAGACCGGCTCGAGGTGCTCTACCGCCTGCCGGGCGAGGAGCCCGTACGCGCCCTCCTCAGGCCGGTCAAGCTCGACAAGAACGACAAGGGGCTTGTCCTAGAGGCCGAAGACCTCGGAACGGGCGGCCCCGCCCGCGTGCCTCTAGGCTCCGTCAGCACGGTGCGGAGGCTGCGCGCATCCCTATTTGGAGAAGATCAATGAGACAAATGAAGAAAGAAGACTCGGTCTACAAAGAAGACTCGGGCTATCACGACCAGCTCAAGCTGGCCGTCCTCGTCGACGCGGACAATACCCAGGCGTCGATCATCGAAGGCCTCCTCGCCGAAGTGGCCAAGTACGGCGTGGCGAGCGTCAAGCGCATCTACGGCGACTGGACGAGCACGAACCTCCGCTCGTGGAAGGACAAGCTCCTCGAGTTCGCCATCCAGCCCGTGCAGCAGTTCTCGTACACGACCGGCAAGAACTCGACCGACAGCGCGATGATCATCGACGCGATGGACCTGCTCTATACCGAGAACCTCGACGGTTTCTGCATCGTGTCGAGCGACTCGGACTTCACGCGCATCGCGATGCGCCTGCGCGAGGACGGCAAGATGGTGCTCGGCTTCGGCCAGCGCAAGACGCCCAAGCCCTTCGTCGCCGCCTGCGACAAGTTCATCTACACCGAGATCTTGCGCGAGAGCGAGGAAGAGAGAGAGGCCTCCGGAGGCCGCGAGGAGAAACCGAAGCCGGTCCAGGCCGACCTCAAGCTGGACCGCAAGGCCGCGGCCCTCATGCGCGCCGCGGTCGAGGACGCGGCCGACGAGTTCGGCTACGCTTACCTCGGCGCGGTCGGCACCTACATCATGAACCGGCAGCCCGAGTTCGACCCGCGCAACTACGGCTTCCGCAAGCTCGGCGACCTCATCAAGGCCTCGGGCCTCTTCGACTTTGACGAGAGGGCGAGCCCGAACGACCAGGGCAAGCAGATATTCCTGCGCACGAAGGCGAAGGGACGATAATCGGCGTGCTCGCGGGCGAGGAGAGTGAGGCGAACGCTGCTTCCTGCGAGCGTCTGTCCGGATTCAACATCCGGCGCTCAGGTCCGGGCGACCTCGAGGCGATCGTTTCGATGCGGATCGAGTTCGAGCGCGCGATCCGCGACTCGGGCTCGCTCGACGAGGATGCGCGTCGCCGCGAGCTGCGCTCCCTCTTTGGCCGCGACCTTTCCTCCGGGGAACTGCTCGCCTGGCTGGCCGAAGAAGACGGCCGCCCGATCGCCGAGGCCGCCCTGCGTCTACGGGGCGATTCGGGCGAGCTTTTAAACGTCTACACCGCCCCCGCCTTCAGGCGGCGTGGCCTAGGCTCTGCCTTGGTGGACGAAGCCATCGCCGAGGCCGATAAACTCGGCCTTAGACGAGTGACGCTCCAACCTACGGAGGACTCGCGCCGCATCTACGAGCGCAGAGGCTTCCGGGGCGGCTCGCGCTCGATGTCTCTAGTTCTCCCCCGGCCGCCCGCCCCGAGCGTATAGGTTTATGCGCCGGCCGAAGGCGGCCATACATTTGTGGAGCCCGAAGATCAGGGCTGGCATAGCCGCGAGGCCGACGAGTGTCGCAGCGGCGAGAGTTATCGCCCCGTAGCCCGTCAGCGACGCGGCCCTGAAGAAGATCCATACGCTGAGCGGAAGGAAGGGGATCGCCGTCGCGAGTCCGGGAACGTATCCGCCAAAGCGCGCCGTCATGCCGATATGGACGAGGAGATGCAGCGTGAAGCCGGCGAAGAAAGCGAACCAGACGAGGTAATTCCCCGTCAGGCACGAGATCAGCGCAATCCCCGCGAACAAGACGAACTCGATCTCCACAGCGAAGGAGAAGGACGCTGTGGAGACGAAGGCCGTATAGGGCCCTCTCTTACCGAGCGCCTCGGACAGGCGCCGCTCGTTGCGCTTCCTCCAGGCGCCGACAAGAACGATCTCCTCGAAGTCATGCACCATAAAGATGACCGGGAAAAGCCAAGCTAGTGCGCTCATTGCGTTCATGGTATCTCCTTGCGCTTTACTGCCGCATGTGTGACAGTGCGAGGCGAACATATTTCAATCGTAGGTTTGGGTCAACGTTTTGTCAGGATTTGCCTCATTTCACGGCGAAGTGAGACAGGAGTTCTCGTCCGCTGCGCCCAGACGTTGCGCGAGGAGTATGCCGCCTTCCTCCAAGGCCGGGAGGACCTGTCCTTGCCCAGTATCGGCAGGCTCCATTTCGCGTTCTGGCAGAAGCGGCTTACGGTCATCGACGCACTCAGGAAGGGCGGCATGTTCCACCTCGTACTCGCGATGTACAACGAGTTCCTGCCCGGCCTGTATCGTCAATTCAAGGAAGCGCCTGGGGGATACGAGAGCCAGAAGCAGCTGGACTACGCGCTGGCCTTCAGCGCCGGGGGCTTCTGGAACATGCTGGACCGCTGGCTTTCGCTCGGGGCCAAGGAAAGCCCCGAGGAGATGGCGGACACGATTAGAAAGGCCATATTGAATTTCGCCTCATCGCGGTAGCCCTTGCGCAAGCCCACCTAGGCCTGCGAGCGCTGTTCAACTATAGTCCATGCCCCTGCAGCGGGGGAAATTCCTAACGGCTTATTCGTCTCGGGAAATTTGCGGATAATTCAGAAAATCCTCGGGCTCTATTCCCGCCTGGTGAAGGATGGCCCGGAGTGTCCCCTCGGGCATATCTCCAGGATGGTATGGTTGTTCTGTTTCGCGTCTGGGGATTCATCCATATTTCATGACTCCCTTTTGCGTAGCGATCAAATTCAAACCCATGGAGTTTGAGCCGCTTAATAATCTCTCGGTACTCAAAACCAGACAGCTTCCCCATTTCAGATACTGACTGCTACATCGAAGCTTCGAGGCCCATCAATAGGCACGATATTTGAGGGCAAGGGATCCCCATGGTCTTCCCATGACTCGATGAGCTTCCTCGCCACATCTCGAGCTATTTCGATCGTTTCTTCCGCTGTCCGACCTTAAGCTACCAAGCCAGGGAAATCATCGGATACTGCAAGCCAGACACCTTCAGGAAGCAATTCAATTTTGAGTCTAAAGGCGTATTCATCTGTATGCATCAGAATCCTCTCTGGGCATTTCGTATTGAGTGTATAGGGCGTCTTATGTCGAAGACAATAGGTGCACCATGCGCCTTTCTCGGACTCTGCGGTCCTGCCTCATCGCGGTTGTCCGAAGACCCTGGCCGCGTTTTCTCTCCCGATCCTTTCGAGTTCCTCAATGAGTCTCTTCCCAGGCCTCGCTTTTTTCTTCACTTCGATCGCGAACTGGTTCATCGAAAAGTGGTTGAAAGCCCAGATGCCGCCTAGTTCGGCCTTGTTCGCTGAAGCCATGCGTTGGGACAGCTCGTCGCGGTAAATCTCGAAAAGGCCGCCTTTGCGCAGTTCGCCTAAGCCTGACACCCACAGGACCGGCCAAGGCTCTGTCCCGGCGGTGGAGATTTTCCTGCCGCCGCCGCTCGAGCGAAGGTTCGAGTACAGGCGCCAGGCGAGGTCGGCCATCGCGGATTGGCTTTCCGCGAGAAGTGCCTCGAGCCGCTCGCGGTGCATGCCTGCGCGCTTCTTCAGTAGTTTAAGCTCGGCGGTCTTGGGAGTATGCACCGGGGTCTTGTTGAGTATGAGAACCTCGCGTCGGAAGTCTATGGCAAGCTCGCGCTTGAACCATCCCTCTGCGAGTTTTCCCGATTGGCCGACGAGGTAGCGGTTGTTCGCGGACAGCTGTTCGTTCTTGCCCGGGTTGTCCGCGACGAGGATTATCTTGATCGTCTCGTCGGCTGGGCCTATGTCGTCGAGCGCGCGGTTGTAGACTACGCTCGTCTCCACGCGGTAATCGACGTAGCCTTTTTCGATCCGGACCTTCTCCTGAGCCTCGGCGAGATAGCCGTTCTCCGCGCTCCATGCCTCGACTAGACTACGGAATTCCTTTCTCGCCTTATCGATTGCCGCATAGGCTTTCTTCTGCATCCCCCTATGATCTCCCGGCGAGGCGATCATGGACAAGGGTATCTCGCGCTTCGGTTTCAGCTTGAAGAATCAGAATTCTCAGCCTGAGAAGTCTGATTCTTCAGGCTATAAACTCGTCATTATCAGGCTGAAAACGCTGGATTTACTTGTTGAGAATTCTTCCGAAACAAGATGTTTTTTCTGGCAAAACCTATTACTTTAGCGCTGCCCAGCTCGAGATACTCACTGGCTTCAATTACACTAGCACCAAGGTCGGTGCAGATGCACAGTGCGCGACTTATGAGGATCCCGCGCGCATCGTGAGCCCACTCGGGAGTCATTATGACCTGTTGGAGTGCCTCGTCATTATCCAGAACAGTTTCAATCTCTTTGCTCATCGTGTCCCTCCGTTTAACTAGACCGACTCTTCGGGCTATAAGTTGCATGGATAATTCGGGCTGTCCCGTGACGCGGAGGAATCTCCTGAGCTAAATCCGCAGTTTTACTGGATATCAGGGACGGTGCGGCCGATGTGAAGCCAGCCGCACACACCGCGTCTGCTTCTGCCGACTCCATGACTCTTGTAACCTCAAGCCACCGCAATTATACTGCCTTAATCTATGGATAGTGCTCGGAAACTTTATCACGCCTCATTACGGCGTACGGTTATCCTCTTTATCTTGATCGCCTATGCCGGGATCGCCGTTGTCAGCTATTTCGCGTTCCTCGTGGAGGCCGAGCGGCTGAGTTCAAAGTACGTGACGAAGTTCGCGCTTTCGCAAAACGAACTTGAGCGCGATCGCATCCTTTCTCTCGTGGACCGGGATCTTGTCCTGGCCCAAAAGCTCGCGGACGATCCGGAGGTCCGCGCGTGGATGGAGGCCGAGGAGAACGCGGGCCTCGCCTCTGCGGCCTTCAATCAGCTCGAAAGTTATCGCTCGTTCTTTCATGACAAGGCATATTTTGTCGCCATAGCCTCCAGCGGAAGCTATTGGGCGAGGACTCCCGCGACGGCGATGCCCAAGAAGACTCGGCTTTCCCCAACCAATGCCGCGGATCGCTGGTTTTACTCCGCCATCGGCAACGACAGGGATTACAGCCTCAACGTGGACCACAACGACATGCTTGGCGAGAATCGCGTATGGATCAATGTCCTCGTCCGCGACAAGTCGGGCAAAGCGATAGGCCTTGCTGGTTGCGGCCTGGATCTTACGGCCTTCCTCGACACCATCATCTCTCATGAGGAGAGCGGCGTGATGACGGCTGTCGTAGACGCGAAGGGCGCTCTCATGGCATACCACGATCGTAGCATCATCATGCATAACGCCGAGGCGAAGTCCGACGCGGCGAAGACCGATGTCTACTCGCTGATCGACTCCGCCGAGGACAGAGAGAGCCTGAGAGCCTCGATGCATGCCGCGGACGGGAATGGCAAGCCAACGGTAGTAAAGCTCGGCTTCCGCGGCAGGCAGGAGCTCTGCTCGATCTCGGCCTTGCCCGAGCTCGGTTGGTATGGTCTTGTGTTCATTCAATCCGACCGCGTCCTCGGCGTGGGCGATTTTCTGCCGATGGGGCTCGTGACCCTCGTTTCTCTTCTCTTGGTGCTCGCCGTAGTTATCCTGGCGATCAGCCTTCTCGTCGTCCATCCGATACGCAAGCTCAACGCGGCAGCGGGAAAAATTGCCGCGGGCGCCTACGATATCATTCTGCCCGAGACCCCGCGCAACGAAGTCGGTCTCCTCGCGTCCTCGTTCAACATCATGGCCCAGAAGGTGAAGGATTACACCGAGAGCCTCGAAGATCAGGTGGCCGCCCGCACGGCGGAGCTCCGTGACGCCAACGAGAGCCTCGAGTCCTCCCGCACGAGGATAATGGATTCGATATCCTATGCGCGCCTGATTCAAGACTCCACGCGCCCCTCGACGGCGGACCTCGACTCGGCGCTTTCCGGCCACTTCGAGATAGTGAAGCAGCGCGATATAGTGGGCGGCGATTTTTTCTTCTTCCGCCCCCTAGCCGACGGTTTCTGCGCGGCGGTGGCCGACTGCACGGGACATGGCGTGCCCGGGGCCTTCATGACTATGATGGCGAAAGCGCACCTCGACCGTGTAGTCGACTCGAGCGGCCAGCTCCTTCCCTCGATGATCCTTGCGGAGCTTGACACTTTCGTCATCGCGAGCCTCAAAAGCGAAGCTTCGGTCGCGCATTTACAGAACGGGCTCGATATCGCGCTCTGCATCTATCGGGCTTCCTCGTCCACGCTGGAGTTCGCCGGAGGCGGCTTGCCTCTATATCTGTGGAAGGCCGGCGAGCTTTTGGAGATACCCGGCGACCCCGTCCATCTCGGGTTGTCGGGATTGCGGCGCGAGAAACGATGGACGGACCACCGGATCGATGCACCGGCGGGACTGCGCCTCTATCTCGTTTCGGATGGCGTCCTCGATCTCCCTGGAGGGAAGGATGGTTTTTCCTTAGGACGAAGCCGGCTTCGCGCCTTGCTCGAAAGCGTCTCGCGACTGCCCTTCGCGGAAGTCGGTGACGCGCTCTTTTCCGAGCTCGAGTCGTACCGCGGCGCGTTCCAGCAGCGCGACGATCTCAGCCTCGTGGGGCTCGAACTCGGCGGAGGGGGAAAGGGGAAATAGAATGCAGAATATAATGGCGCTCAGGGAGAATTTCTCGGGCGAGGGGATACTTATATGCTTTAACGGTCCTTTCACTCACAGCATCATCGAGGAGATCGGCAACGCCGTGAAGCGGTACCTCGAGGGCGAGACCGGAGGGCGCGGCTCTGTCATGGATGTCTTCGCGGTGTATATAGAGCAGACGCAAAATGTCCGCAACTATATCGCCCGCCAAAAGATCCAGGGCAATGGTCGGAATTCCGCCATCGTCGTGATCAGTAGCAAAGATTCGGCCTATATCGTGAGTTCGGGCAACGTCATTCGGAAAGAGGACGTCGGGGAGCTCGCCGCGCATCTCGAGGAAATCAACGGACAGGACAAGGATGGACTCAAGAGGATGTACAAGGAAACCCTGAGACGGGAGAGGAAGAGCGAAGATCTCGGCGCCGGGCTGGGGCTCATCGACATGGCTAGGCGCTCTCAAAGCAAGCTCGAATATTCATTTAAAGAGATGGATGATTCATATAGTTTTTTTACCCTCGAAGTCGCCGTTGCGAGAGGCACCGAACCATGAAGATCATCGAGGCGACATCGTCCTCCCCGCGCATCGAGTATGGCGAGGCGGGGCTCTCCATAAAAGGAGAGTCGTATCCCGAAAACTCATTCGTGTTTTATGCTCCTGTTTTCGAATGGCTCGCTGCGGAGCTCAAGTCGGCGCCTCGCTTCCGGCTCATCCTCGATGTGAGCTACATGAATTCGAGCAGCACGAAATGCGTCCTCGATATCCTCGACCTTCTCTCCGAGGCCGCGATGCGCGGCTGCGATGCGCGCGTCACCTGGCTGTACGAGGCGGAGAACGAGCGGTCGCTTGATCTTGCGGAAGAGTTTAAAGAGGATATCGATATTCCCTTCGAGATCATTCCTGTTGAGGCCGGGCCTAGATGAGCCTTGAGCGGCGCCCAGGCGTCGTCAGCCCCGTCCAGGGGAGGCGCGAGCTCGTTGCCCATCTTCGTGCGCGCCTCGAGGACCGTGGCGAGGAGAGCCTCCTCGATCCTCGCGAGGCCGAATACAGAGAACTGGCCGAGGCCTATCTCCTCCTCGACGAGCGCATGGCGAAGCTCATCGCGATCAGCGATAAATACCAAGGGGAACTCCGTGAGGCCACGAAACGCATGCAGCATATGGCGAGGACGGACCCGCTCACCAACCTCTCGAATCGCCGGGATATGCTTGATTGTCTTGATCGCGAGGTCGAGCGTTTTGTCCGCTATGAAAAGGATTTTTCCGTAATCATGTTCGATATCGACGATTTTAAGCTCGTGAACGACAGCTACGGCCACGACGCAGGCGATCGCGTCCTGAAAGACCTTGCTCTCGTTTTCCTCGAAACGCTCAGGAGAACCGATGTCTGTTCACGTTGGGGCGGCGAGGAGTTCCTTGTCCTCTGCCCCGAGACGACAAGCGAGAGTGCGCGCATCGTCGGCGAAAAGTGCCTTATGGCTATGAGTGCAATGCAGGTCGCGACCGAGGCGGGGCCAATAGGCATTACGTTGAGCGGAGGTGTCGCGGCCATGCAGAAGGGATTCGACCGGGACGACCTTATCAAGCTGGCCGATGCAAAACTTTACGCAGCCAAGGCCGCGGGGAAAAAAAGGATCGTCGACTGATGCTCGCCCGCGCGAGCGGTAAACACCTTATATAGAACGATGCATCATCCCTTTGGGGTAGACTGCGACCGCCAATTTGGTTAGTTTGTCTAAAATGGAGGAATGCATGAAGCGTATTTCCCGCCTGTTCTTTGTATCTTTACTTGTACTCCTGACCTCGCTAGCGTCTGCCCAGGTACTCCAGATCGAGGTAAAACCGCAAGGAGAGGAGCATCTGCGAGAACAGGGGCAACCGTCCCGATATCTTCGGGCTCTCGACGATCTACGCGGAGCGCGCTGGATGCTCGAGCATCGTCCCGGGAATTGGAACCAGACGAAGGAAGAGATGGCTGCAGTTCGAAAAATCGATGATGCGATCAATGAGATACGAGGCGCTGCCTTTGATGATCGAAGAGACAATGGCTACCACCCCGCCTTTGATAATGAAGAAAATGAGGGGCTTCAGGGTTTAGTGTGGGTCAGTCGTAAAGTTCGCATGAAGGCAGCATAGACAGGCCGCCGCGGTGAAAGAGGATTGCGATCCGGAATCTGGCCCTATTCCTGAACCCGCAGGCTC
>Ga0326727_10007483_pt1 | contig 28824 bp, 29 predicted proteins | sample MB2enrmetagenome_FD_207643 | JGI IMG/M metagenome (GOLD analysis project Ga0326727, IMG submission 207643) | Lab enriched peat soil microbial communities from McLean, Ithaca, NY, United States - MB29MY | ecosystem: Environmental > Terrestrial > Soil > Wetlands > Peat | place: USA: New York... | reverse complement strand
CCGTGGTCGATATGGCCTATGGTGCCGATATTGACGTGGGGTTTCGTCCGTTCAAACTTTTTCTTAGCCATAGAGAGCCTCCGTAACTGTTTTTTCTCTATTCTTCATAAGGTCTTCAACGATAGATGCAGGGGTCGGCGCATAGTGAAAGAATTCCATATGAAAGCTGCCTCTGCCCTGGGTGATGGAGCGAAGGCGGGTCGTATAGCCGAACATCTCTCCGAGAGGCAGATGGGCTTGCACGCATTTTACCTCGTTTCTCTCGTCGATCTCGGCAATCCTTCCCCTGCGGCTGCTGATGTCCCCCACCACAGCACCCAGATAATCGGTGGGCACGATCAGGTCCACCTTCATCACCGGCTCAAGGATAATCGGGTTGGCCTTCCTCACCGCCTCCTTCACCCCAATCGACGCGGCAAGCTTGAACGCAAGCTCTGAGGAATCGACCTCGTGGTAAGAACCGTCAACAAGGTCCACTTTTATATTTATCAGGGGATGCCCGAGGAGAACACCCTTCTCGAGGGCCTCTCTCACCCCTCTCTCGATGTGTGCCATGTATTCCCTGGGGATGACGCCGCCCACGGTCTTGTTCTCGAACTCGAATTCCTTGCCCTCAATCGGCGCAATTTCGAGCACCACGTGACCGTATTGTCCCCTGCCGCCGGACTGCTTGATATATTTTCCCGTGGCGGTGGCTTTACGTGTGATTGTCTCCCGGTAGGCTACCCGGGGGGCGGAGAAAGACATATTCAGATTATGCTCCCGCTTGGCCCTCTCCATCACGATGTCCAGATGCAGCTCTCCCATGCCGGAAAGTATGACCTCTCCCGTCTCGTCATTCATTTTGACCTTCAGGGACGGATCTTCGAGGGTGTACTGATTAAAGACAAACCACATCTTTTTCAGATCATCCTTTTTCTTGGGTGTCACTGCGATGGAGACGACGGGTATAGGAACTTCGATTGTTTCAAAAAGGACCGGATGGTCGGGGTCGGCCAGGGTATTGCCGGTCGAGGTCTGCTTCAAGCCGGAGACGGCGCAAATATCACCGGCCTCGACCGTCTTGATCTCCTCCCGCTTGTTCGCGTGAAGTCTCAGGATCCTCCCGATTCTTTCCGCCTTTCCTCTTGTGCTGTTCGAGACCGTCTGACCCTGCTTCAGCCGGCCGGAATAGACTCTCAGATAGCTCAGCCGGCCGACAAAGGGGTCGTTCATGATCTTGAATACGAGACCGCTGAACGGTTCCTCCTCAGAACCTTCTATGGAGCCTTCTTCTCCTTCTTCGTTCCAGTAAAGATGGGGCGATACGTCTATGGGAGACGGCAGATAATCGACTATTGCGTCGAGAAGCGGCTGAATGCCCCTATTCTTGAAAGCCGTGCCGCACAAAACCGGCAGGATGCTCCCCTCGATCGTGCCCTTTCTGATTACCCGTTGCACATCGGCAACGCTGATCTCCACGCCATGCAGAAAACGGTCCATCAGGTCATCGTCCACTTCCGAGAGCTTCTCCATCATCGCTTCCCGTCCCTGCTCAAACCGGCCGGCGAGATCGGGAGGCACATCCCCGGACAAATATTCGACACCCATGCGGTCGACATCGTAGATTACGGTCTTTGCCGATACAAGGTCGATAACACCAAGAAACTCATCCCCGGCCTTAATCGGGACCTGGAGCACCACGGGGTTTGCCTTTAAAATGTCGCGCATCATCCCGACGGCATTATCCAGATCGGCGCCGGGCCTGTCCATCTTGTTCACGAAGGCGATGCGCGGAACCCTGTAGCGGTCGGCCTGTCTCCACACGGTTTCGGACTGGGGCTCGACCCCTTCGACGCCCGAGAACAAGGCCACTGCGCCATCGAGGACCCGGAGCGACCGTCCCACTTCCACGGTAAAATCTATATGACCGGGCGTATCGATAATGTTGATGCGATGATCCCTCCAGAAACAGGTCGTCGCGGCTGAGGTGATGGTGATACCCCGTTCCTTCTCCTCTTCCATCCAGTCCATCGTGGACGTACCCTCATCCACTTCGCCGATCCTGTTGTTCACGCCTGTATAGAACAGGATCCTCTCTGTAGTCGTTGTCTTACCGGCATCGATATGAGCCATGATGCCGACGTTTCTGATAACTTCCTGCATTTACCACCTATAATGGGCGAAGGCCTTATTCGCCTCTGCCATCTTGTGCGTGTCCTCGCGCTTCTTTATAGCGCCGCCTCTGTTGTTGTATGCATCGATAAGCTCCCCGGCCAGCTTCTCTATCATGGTCTTTTCCGAGCGGCCCCGGGCATAGCGCAAAATCCACCGTATGGCAAGGGACATCTTGCGATCGAGTCTCACCTCGACCGGCACCTGATACGTGGCCCCGCCAACCCTCCTCGCCTTCACCTCAAGCTCCGGCTTCACGTTATCCATCGCCTTACGGAACGCCCTCAAGGGGTCTTCCTTCAATCTCTTTTCCATCAAATCCAGGGCCCGGTAGACGAGTTTTCTTGCAAGGCTCTTTTTTCCGTCCCACATGACGGAGTTGACGAACCTCTGTACGAGCACATCGTTATATTTGGGGTCAGGCAATCTCTCCCTTTTCGATACCCTTCCTTTGCGTGGCACTACTTGCCTCCTTTATTGCTTCGGCCTCTTCGAACCGTACTTGGACCTGCTCTTCTTTCTGTTCTGCACGCCGCTCGCATCGAGTGAGCCGCGTATGATGTGATAGCGGACGCCCGGCAAATCCTTGACCCTTCCTCCCCTTATCAACACAACCGAGTGCTCCTGGAGGTTGTGGCCGATGCCGGGTATGTACGTGGTCACTTCCATGCCGTTGGTCAGACGCACACGGGCCACCTTCCGGAGCGCCGAGTTCGGTTTCTTCGGGGTCGTGGTATAGACCCTCACGCACACGCCCCTCTTTTGAGGGCAACTGGTAAGCGCAGGCGAGGCACTCTTCCTCTTTGCTACTTCCCTCCCCAGTCTCACCAACTGATTAATAGTAGGCATTACTACCTCCAAAAAAATAATCCCTCATCAAGGGATAAAGAGAATAAACCATCACGTCAGCTTTTAGCCGAAAAAGCTTCGGGATGTTACCACTTTCTCCCCTTCATTGTCAAGAGGATTTTGCTCTTTTGCCTGCCGAACAACCCTTAACAACAAATATGCCGCTCCTTGCATGGCTTCTTATGGCCCCCACGCAAAGAGAGCGGGGAACAGCTAAAACTTTTGCCGAATAACAGCTTGAATCATTATACTACAGATAAACGGCAAAAAATAGTCTTTCGAAGCCGTCCCTCGCTATTTTTCTTTCCCTTGTGAATCCTCTTGACAACGAGCGCCAATGAGTAATAAACTAAACGCGCCACGAAGGCAAAAGCAGGTTTGAAAATCTGCGATGTCCCGTGGCTTTTTCTGTCTTTTGGGCGGAGCGGCATAAGGAGAACCTCTACGGATAGCCGCCCGAGTCTTGCGATAAGGGGCCAACCCATTCCAGGAGCATATTTTTGCACATCCCCGACGGTTACCTGAGTCCCCAGACGTACGCTCCTCTTTACGGGGTTTCCTTCGTCTTCTGGGGCATTGCCATGAAAAGGGCGCAAAGGGAGCTGTCGGTCAGACAGGTGCCCTACCTCGCTATGGCCGCCGCTTTCAGCTTCCTGGTCCAGATGTTCAATTTTCCGGCGCCGGGGGGAACAAGCGGTCACATCGTGGGCGGCGCTCTCGCTGCTATCCTCCTCGGCCCATGGTCGGCGGTCATCGCCCTCTCCGTGGTACTCCTTATCCAGGCCCTCGTCTTCGGAGACGGCGGCATTACCGCCCTCGGCGCAAACTGCTGCAACATGGCGATTGTAATGCCCTTTGTCTCGTACGGGATATTCAGACTGGCGGGAGGCGCGGGCAAGGGCAGGCGCAGGACCCTGATTGCAGCCTTTCTCGCCGGGTATATCGGGCTTTGCGCCGCAGCGGTCCTCGCAGGCATCGAATTCGGCATTCAGCCGCTCATCGCCTCCGGACCGGATGGAAAACCGCTCTATGCCCCTTACCCGCTCAAAATCGCCGTGCCCGCCATGGCGTTGGAGCACCTGTTTTTCTTCGGCATCATTGAAGGCGTGGTCACGGCGCTGCTCCTCGGCTACATACTGAGGAACCAGCCGGGACTGGTATATGGGATGAGGCAAAAAACATATGAAAACGAGAAGGTCGCGCCGGACAAGCGGTGAAAGCCATGAGGAAAGGGGCTTTCGGCGGAGGCTCTCCCTGGGATTACTCGCCCTGGCGCTTCTGACACCGCTGGGCATCGTCCTTCCGAGGGTCTTTCGTGCCGAAGGAACCTGGGGAGAATGGGGCCCCGAGCATCTGCGAAAGGTCCTCGGCTACGTGCCGGAGAGACTCAGCCGGGGCGCCCATATCTGGCACGCGCCTGCTGCGGGCTATAGCTTCTCGAAAGACGGGGCCTGCCTGGCCTCCCAATTGTTCTTCTATATCATCGCGGGTCTGGCGGGGATCATTCTTATCGCCCTCGCGGTCGTCCTGCTGGCCAGGATTGTGCGCACAAATGAAAGATAACTTGCCCGCGTTCCTGCACACGTTACACGAGCCTCTCCCCGACATCGGCCATACCCGCGCCGCGCCGCCCGTGCTTGATCGCGCCCTCGAAAGGATCGGCTCGGTGATCGGCAGTACCTTTATGCAGTGGGAGCTTGCCTCGAAAAACGGCCTTCTCCAGGCAATGGACGCCAGGGTCAAACTCGTCTGTCTCCTCTTTCTTCTTGTCGTCGGTACCGTCAAGAACGAGATTGTCCCGGGGCTCGCGCTGGCCGGCCTCCTCTTCCTGCTTGTATGCCTCTCACGGCTCAACCCGGTCCATTTCTACCGGCGCACAGGTGTGCTTGCCTTCCTCTTCGGTTTTCTCATTGTGCTGCCTGCGGCGTGCAATCTCGTCACGGACGGCGAGATTATCCTGCCTTTGATGCACCTCCGCACTGCCCGCACCCTCTGGGTCTACACCCTGCCCGCGACCATAGGCATTACCAGGGAGGGTCTCTCCGTCGTCGGGCTTGTCACCCTGCGCATGGTCAATTGCCTCACTATCTCCTTCCTCTTGCTCCACACCACCCCCTTCCCTCATATCATAAAGTCCCTCAAGCTCTTCAGAGTCCCCGATGCGCTGCTCATTGTCTTTGTCCTCACCTATAAATACATTTTTATTTTTTCAGAGATGCTGGAGGCCATCCATCTCGCCAGGAAAAGCAGGCTTTCGGGGGGATCTGCGGCCGGCGAGGCAGGGGCCTGGGCAGCGGGGCGAATCACCTTCCTCTTTCGAAAGACTCAAAGTCGGTGCGAAGAGATATTCCAGGCCATGGTCTCCCGGGGCCTCAGCAAAGAGATAGAGTTGGCCGCCGCGGGAAAGTTGAGGCGACGTGACGTCGCAGAAGGCCTCTGCCTTATTTGTTGCGGGGTTATTCTCATATGGATGTGAAGGAAGGCAACGATATCCTGCAGGTCCGGCATGTGAGCTACCGCTACCACGGGGGGATACAGGGCCTCTCGGACGTGACCCTCGACATCCGGGAAGGTGAGATCTTTGCAATCATAGGCTCGAATGGGAGCGGCAAGTCTACCCTCCTCCACGTCATGAACGGCCTTGCCCTGCCCACCTCCGGCGCCGTGCTCTTCAGGGGGAGGGAAGTGTCGGAAAGGAGCTTGCGGGACCCGCAGTTCAATCGTGCGTTCCGGGCGGGGGTGGGCTATATTTTTCAGGACTCCGACGTGCAGCTCTTTTGCCCGACCGTGCTCGACGAGCTGATGTTCGGCCCTCTCCAGCTCGGCCTCGGAGAACAGGAAGCACGAAGGAGGGCAACCGAGATCCTCCGGATGCTCGAAATAGACGAGCTCGCGACCAGGCCTTCCTACATGCTCTCCGCCGGCGAGAAAAAGAGGGCGGCCATAGGCTCGGTCCTTACCATGAACCCCCAGGTCCTTCTCCTTGACGAGCCGACCAACGGACTCGACCCGAGGACGCAAGTCTACCTGGTCGAGTTGATCTTTGCCCTCAATGAAGCCGGGAAAACCATCGTGATCGCGACGCACGATCTTTCACTGGTGAGCGAGCTGCGATGCCGGGTGGCGGTATTGTCCGAAGAGCATACGATCGAAAAGACGGGCGAGGCGGATGAGCTACTTTACGACGAAAAGCTTCTCCTCAAAGTGAACCTCATTCATGAGCACTTGCATTACCACGGCGGCACTGCCCACCGCCACATCCATTCCCATTACCTCTTCCATCAGCATGACAGGAAATGACACCAGAAATCCTTGTCGCCCTTTGACCGCAACGCATCACTTGAGAAGCTCGAGGGCATTGGTGATCTGGATCTCTCCGCTAAATGCCGCTTTTTTTCCGTCATTTATTATGACGCAGGTAGGCGTCGCCTTTACCTTGTCTTCGTTGATAAGGGCGGTGAAGGCTGCAAAGGTCGGCCCTGGATCACACTCTTTGAATTTCACCTCATGCGCTCTGAGATAATCCTCGAGCCTTTCCCTTTCCCCTATCTTGTCCCGGGCCGCCCCAAAAAGAAACGCCCTCGATCTGAGGATCTGGTCTAATCTCTTGTCCTGATTGAATATGTAGAGAAAATACCTGGCATAAAGAGGGGTGGGCGTATGGACCGGCGTGTCGATGAAGGTGAGGGTGATGACGTTCCTCTGCACCAGGTCCTTGAGCAGCGGCTCGATCTTCGGCTCCATATGGCTGCAGGGACCGCAGAAATAGTCCGTATAGAGCCTCACCTGCACCTTTCCCTTTCCGAACGAAGGGAAAAGGACTTCATCGGCGTAAACCGGAGAGACTGCCCCTTTGAAAAACAGGAGACACAAAAGAAACCCGAGGGCCACGCCGATACCCATCAGGGGAAGCCGCGACCGCCTGGAATTGAACAGAAAGAGAAAAACGAGGATGGCTGCAAATATCAGACAATAGGGGCAGTAGGTCTCGTTTCTGACCTGAAAGGCCACAAGGTTTATCTCCATGCCGACGCCCAGTGAGAGCAAGGCGAGATGAGGCAGGTCCTGCTTCAAAAGGACCAGCAGTAACAGAAGGACCGGATAGGCGAGGCCGAGATACTTGAGATCGATCCCGAAGAACCCTCCCTTCAAAAAAGTGCAGGTCGACCCGCAAAAATTATAAAACACGACAACCGCGAGACCCGCCAAGGGCAGCGCGATATTGACTATCTTCCTTGCGCCCATGCTCACCACGCTACTATATAATGTAAATCCGGGGGCAAGTCAAGACTCGTTTCAAGCGGCCGGGGGGGTGGCCGGGTTAATTTCGCGCCATGCGCCTGTATCGCGGGGTCGCGCGGTCCTCACATACACCAACAGTATGCTCCGGTCCGGCGACCCCGCGATTTCGGCGCCTATCATCGAAATTTCCTCCGGCCGGGACGGCCTTACTTAGTACACCTATAACTAATGCATGAGCTGAGCTTCGGGAAAGTGAGCATTACCGACTAAAAGCCTGAAAAAAAAGAAGGCCGATACTCGTTGCATCGCCGATCCGCCTGAAGTCCTCGCCTGCAAGGTATACCACGTCGATCTGTGCTTCTGCTGATAGTGCGGACCAATTGCCGAGTGAGTGCGAGCAAGGCCAGCGATGTCAACCGGATTCTGTTCTTGCCTTCTATACCGAGCAGGAGTAATATGCCATAGAATACCAATTTGGTGCATTAATTGCTAGCCGTCAGATAAGAGGAGTCATAATGACATATAGAATCAAACCTATAGAAAGAAACAATGACGAGTGTGAAGGTATTATCAAAGGGTCATATCACGGAGTGTTGTCATTTAGCCACGAAAGCGAACCCTATGCCGTACCGGTGAATCATGCGTATGAAGATGGAAGCTTTTACTTTCACTGTGCTGTCGGCGGAAAAAAGATTGATTACATAAAAAGAAACTCATCTGTTGTGTATACCATCATGAAATATTATGGATCTCCGGAGGATTTTAAGAGCAGGAATAATTGTCATGGGAAATGGGAGAGCATAATAGCCTTCGGTAATGCAAGGTACGTTGAGAATGAAGAAGAACTTCAGGAAATATTAAATAAATTCCTGAAATATTACGGGAAAGACAAACGTGAGATATCACGGTCGTCCCTCTTGGAAACGAGAGCAATAGTCATGGAAGTTAAGAAGATGACGGCAAGAAGAGAATTGGAAGCAAAAGAAACTGAATTTTATGAATGGGAAAAGTAGGAGATGTCTAACCGGCGGTTTCACCGGATCGGCCATAAAGCTGGCCTCCCGGCGACCCCAGTGGATAATATCCTTCATGGACAGCTTCAACCAGGGCCTTAAGATTCTCGATGGGCGTTGCCAGCGGGATCGCGCACTCCGGAGCGATGATGTTGACGCCCGCTTCGATGGCGTAGCGAACCTGTTTCCGCACGGCCTCGGGACTACCTTGATAGAGTACCTGGGAATTGTTGACATTGCCGATGAGGGCTATCCGCTGTCCCACTTTTTCGACCGCCACCTTCGCGTCCACCTGCCACTCGAAGTGATAGGCATCGAACCCGGCGTCTGCGAACAGCTCGAGTCTGTCCAGGCAGTTTCCGCATACGTGGAGGATGAGAGGGCCTTCAATGGTCGACGTTATTTCCTGGTGGATGGGCAACAGCAAATCCTTGTAGTGATACGACCCAACGAGGTTGCCCGTTGCATGATCGGCTATCACAACGACATCAGCTCCCGCCTGGAATTGGGCCCTTGCGAAGGCGATAGTAACGGGCATCACCTGACGGAGCATCCTGGTGACTTTGTCCTTCTCGCCCAGTCCTACGTGGAGCAGGAAGTTCTGCGTTCCTGCCATGTGGTAAGAAATGGTCCAGGGCCCCATCACCTTGCCCACAATGGCTACCTTCCCCCCCACATGGCGGCGCAGGATCGAGAGGGCATCGAGGACGACACGCATGGACGGCTTTTCGAGGATATTGTCCGGAACCGTGACGTCTGAGAAATCCTCGTGGGGAAAATTCCTGCTGTCCGGCATCTGGTCCCTGTTTCCCCAGTCTACGTCACACCCCAGGGCCGCAGCCTCCTGATGAACACTGTATTCCGGCATTACCGTGTCGAAACCGATAATTTCGTGCCCTGCAAGGGCGAGGTCGGCCATGGCCTGAGGGTCAAGGTGAGCCTGAGGAAAGGAGATTCCGGTGGCATCCATGAGGTCATGGCAGACAATGGAGGTGACATTGCCGGCCGGTGGGCGGGTTCCCTTCTTGCCGTTGTATAGGGCGGAGAGAACCAGGCTATACGGTGTTGATTTCATGGTCTGTGTGACCTCCGTCTAATGCTGAGACATCAGCGTTCTCGCCAACTGCACTGCCTCGGCAGCGTCTTTGCCGTAGCCGTCGGCTCCGATCTTCTCCGCGAATGTGCGATCGAGCGGAGCGCCACCTACCATGACCTTGACTCTCTTCCGTAATCCTTTGTCTTCCAGCAGTTTGATCACCTTCTGCATCTCCGGCATCGTGGTTGTCAGCAACGCCGAAAGCCCTAAAATATCGGGCTTCAATTCCTCCACCTTGCTCACGGCCTTCTCAACGCTCAGGTTTACACCGAGGTCCACGACGTTGAGCCCCGCTCCCTCGAGCATCATGATGACGAGATTCTTCCCGATATCGTGGAGATCGCCTTTGACGGTCCCGATGAGGATGGTGCCTTTCGGCTCGGTGTTGGTCTCCGTGAGCAAAGGCTTGACAATGGCAAGCCCCTTTTTCATCGTAAGGGCCGAGACGAGCATCTCTGGGACAAAAATCTCGCTGTTGGCGAATCGGCTTCCCACAACGTCCATGGCCACAATGAGGCCTTCGTTTATGATCTGTTCCACTTCAATTCTATCATCAATCGCTGCCCGCACCAGTCCTTCTATATCATTGTGCTTCCCGTCCACAACTGCTTGTCTTACCTGTTCTATCTGTGTGCTCCCCATCGATGTCCTCCGCCTTCAGTGACCCCTCTGTCCTCAGAAGTGTGGTAAGGGTCTTGCTCGTTCATACACCTTACATTTATGCCACCTCCGGCTGCGCTCTCAGGACTTTTGAACCCCGCCTCTTGTCCACCAGCAAAGAGGCTGCGACTACCCCGATCAATGCGGTACACGCGACCCATATCCATGCCCAGAAGTAATTCTGTGTCTTCGTCACTGGGTCGACACTTATCAACCAGCCCATGATATACGGGCTTGCCGCAGCGACGATGTAGGCAAAACAGTTGACGAATCCCATGGCCTTACCGTACACCTCAACGGCAAACATGTCGGCCGGCAGGCTAATGGCCGGTCCCCAGGCCATATTGGAGAAGAAGCCGGCCCCTGTCAGGGTCAGCAACAGGAGGTATGGCGATACGCCTTTCTGTAATGTGGCGAGCACCACGACGAAAGGAATCATGAACAGGAAACAGATCATGATCATGGGTTTCCTGCGACCTTTTAACACGGAGTCACTGATCCAACCCGAGAGAAACGCTCCAAGCATGCCCCCCACAAAATAAAGCGAGGCCCACGCCCCCATCTTCATGACGCTGAAACCGTGGACTTTCACGAGATACTGGGCAGACCATGTCATTACGCCCCAGTAGGCCAACTGAGAGCCGATGTAGACAAAAACCAGGGGGATATAGCCCGGCGTTTTGAGGATCGTAGAGAAGGGAATACTAAGACTCTTTGATGCCTTCGCAATCACGTCAACGTTCCCGGCCCGCACATCTTCTTCCTTGATAATGCCCTGCTCGATCTCTTCGCTATAGGATTCCACCGCCTCGTCTTTGCTGACAAACCGGTTATGTTCGGGCTTGTCGAAAACAAAGAAAATGATGACGGCCAATGGGACAACGCCGAAATAGGCCAAGATATAGAATACGTCGCGCCAGCTGTTTCCAAGGGCGGTATACATAAATGCCGCCAGAAGAGGCGCCCAGGCCGGGGTCACGATCCATGACCATGAAAGTATGCTCTGGGCCCTCGCCCTTTGCAGCGCGGGGAAATACCGGACGATCAGCCGCGTGGACGGGATGAATTCGGTGCCGATCATGATTCCGAAGAGACACATCCGGAAGTACCATTCCCCCACGGTCTGTATGTGCCCCAGCCAATAGGTCATGACGCTCCAGGCAACGATCGAGAATATCATTACCCGCCGCGAGCCGATCCTGTCACAGACCCATCCCGTCACCAGCTGCGCGGGACCGTAGAAGATCAGCATGAGGGCGGCCCCTATGCCTATTTGTACGTTCGTCATTCCCAAATCTTTGCTGATGTAAGGAATGAGGACATTGGTCTTGACCCGGTCGAGATACTGAATCGAGTAGCAGAACGTGAGGATTGCGACCAGGACATAACGAAACCGGTAAGCGGAATACTTTATCTCGTCTACCATAAGTGTCTCCTTTCAAAGGAATTCTGGTTCTCGCTCCTGTCCGTTCAGATCTCCGGACCTCACAAACATCCTGATCTTTCTTTTTTCATGGTTACTCTGCGCCGGCGCATTCGTGAAGCCCGCTACGGACCTCGGGGAAAGGATTGCTGAACAACTTCTACGACTCTTCGAAATGCCTTTCAAATGACCCATGATTTGCCGATTATAGCACGGTTGTCATAGAGTTGGCAGTGGAATTATAATAAACTTATTGCCCGGCAAGGCTCTGTTCTGGTTGGTAATCCTTTGGTTGGACCTCCGCACCATTTAGGGCGCGCTGAAAAAGCCTATAACTTCATGTTGGAAAAGCCGATGCCCCTTCTGCAGGTGCATCATGTGGCCCGCATCAGGTACCACAACGTACTTCTTACTAGGATTCGGAAGCTGTGCAAAGAAGGGCAGCAGTCCCCTCAAATCGGCAACGTCATCATACTGGCCGTGAATGATCATGGTGGGAACGGGCATAAGCCTTGGGTTCATCATCGGCATGATCGTGACCATATCAAGCTGCGGCCCGGTCGGTGACTTTACCTCAACCCGTGCCGCCTCTTTCGCGTACGCGTCCACTACTTCCGGGTCATTCGCCTCAGAGGGTGTCATGGAATAGAAACGAGGTTTCCACCCGGCTTCCGGAATGGTAATGTACGCATCCTTGCGGAAAGCTTCGATACGCGGCCGTCTCTTGGCTATATCGGGGCTGTTCAGATGCATCTGGGCATAGGAAATGTATCTCTCCGTCTTCGCCGGCTGGGCCATCACGAACATGCCGCAATACTGGGTTCCCCAGGACCAGCCGAGAAGGTTTACCTTTCTGACGCCTCTCAGCTTGAGGATGTAGTCCACCACGGCATTCAGGTCCTGGCTGGCTTCCATTGTAGTCATATGGCCATCAGGATGCGTTGAACGGCCGAAACCCCGGACGTCTAAGGCAAAGACGTCGAACCCGCTTTGGGCAAGCACATCCATCAGGCTGTAGGACGGTTTCCCGGGTACCTGCAGATCGAAACTCTCCTTTCCCGCAGTGGCAGAGCCATGGCATAGGACAATTATCGGCTTGCCTGCCGGGTTTCCCACACACTTTTCCCAGACATACAACCGGATATTCACGTTGTTAACCCAATGCTCGACCCCCTTTACCGACTGGGAAGCGGCGAAGCTCGTGGCGCCGAGGATAATGCCGAGAACGAAGAGAACGGTAACGCTATACTTTTTCATGGATACCTCCTTGCTGAAGGATACCCCATATAATACAGTTCGATTTTCTTGAAAGCAATAAAACTGAGCACGGGGGTCAAATCTTTATTCTTGACTTAATGCACCGGCCGCGCCCCAAATCTGTGTACTATCAATTATTACCGCCCGAAAGAGAGCTATGCCCTATGAGCGTCTGAGGTGGCAATCGCGACGCGACTAACTGCATTCCAGCGGGATCTTCTGGCTCCCGTTTGATAACGAATAAGAGAACCCCAAAGTTATGCGTCGCACGTATAATCACGGTGTGGAGAGTATTATACGGAATGAAACCGTCATTCTGGTTGGATTTCGGGCAATATTCCTTGACCGGACACTGCTCATACTCATAAAATGAAAACAACTGTGTACTATGCATACAAAAAGATCTTGGGCAAAAACACGTCACGAACCCACGCGAAGAAGAGGAGGCCACGAATGGAAGAGCATAGTCCCCAATGCGTCAAATGTACCATTCTCCGATGTAGTTCCAAAGAAAAGAGCAAGAAAGTATCAGCATCTTGCCCTACCGAAAAGTATTCGGATTTAGCCAAGGAAACGGCAGAAAGATACAAACTACCGGAAAACCAAGGGGTAATCCAGGGTTGGCTTGGTTTGATGAGTAAGATTCTTAATCCTGAAAAGGCGAAAGAAAAGTGGTCCTGGACAAGAATTGATGAAATCATGGAATATGCGAGGATACGGGGAATGACAAGACTGGGCATCGCTACCTGTTACGGATTGATGTCTGAATCGAAGTTTTTGTCTGACATTCTTGAAAGTAATGGATTCGACGTCGTTTCTATATCATGTCTTTGCGGGGAGGTGAATCCGCAGGATATGGGCATGCCGGGGGATATATTCTGCAATCCGATATTGCAGGCAGAGGTGCTCAATCATGAAAAAACCGATCTGAACATAATGGTAGGACTTTGCGTTGGACATGACATTCTCTTCCTGCGCCATTCCAAAGCGGAGACAACACCTCTCATAGTAAAGGACCGTTCTACAGGACACAATCCTGTAGCTGCTTTGTATCAAAGCCAGGGCTTCTTTAAGGATAGATTCATCAAGAAATGACTACGAAGTGCTGTCTCATTGGTAGTGGCGGTGAATAGATGAACAGGTCGTTGAACAGGCCCTATTTGAGTATGAAAGCGTCATTTGCACCGGCAGGATTTATACTGAGGTATCCTTCGCCCCACGCATTTATCCTGACAAAAGGTCTAGTGCATCTCTTCGGAACTCAGGCTAAAACAGGAAAAGGGAGAGTCCGGCACCGATCAATACGATGTAGATGAGGTCGACTTTCTTGAGAAGCGCAGCAACCGCAGCCAGTACGAGGATCACACGGAAGAGGTCCCACGGCACCGCTATCGCGAACCTGATAACAACATAGAGGAGAAGACCTACGAAGGAGGCAAGAACGCCCTGCGTGGCTTTCAGAAAGACCGCCGAACCCTTAAAGCGGTTGAAGAAGGGGGCGGTAAGGACGACCAGCATGAACGAGGGAGCGAAAATCGCAATGGTCGCAGCGATGGCCCCCGGGAGGCGATGTGTCAGGTATCCCACAAAGGCGGCGGTGATGACGATGGGGCCGGGGGTCACCTGGCCGAGGGCAATGCCGTCCATGAACGTCCTCGCGTCCATCCAGCCCCTCACGTGAACGACCTCCTGCAGCATCAGCGGCAGGGAAGCGAACCCTCCTCCAAAGGCAAAGATATCGACTTTCATCATGAGAAGGGCCAGGCTGAGAAGGCCTGGATGCGCGAGGTAGAGAAAAACAAGCCCAAGTGACAGGATTGCGAGAAGACTGATGACGGGAAGGGACGAAATACCTTTGTTTCCTGGTTCTGCCGTCTGGGTTTCCGGCATTTCCTTTAACAGAAGCACTCCCGCAAGCGCGGCCGCCAGGATAACGTAAAAGGGGCTCACTCCCAGCCGGAAGGCAAGGGTAGAGGCGCCGGCAAGCAGGATATGCCTATAGTCTTTCAGGGAGCTTCTCCCGAAGGTATAGGTCGCGTTTGCGATAATGGCGATTACGATTACCTGGAGTCCTGAAAAGACGGATGTCACCCGGGGCAAACTCCCGTATGTGGCGTAGCAGGCGGAAAAGGCAAGCATGAGCAGGAAGGCCGGTAGGCCGAAGGCCACGTACGAGACGACAGCGCCGGGCAAACCCCGCATCTGCAAACCAGAATACGCCACTGTCTGCATCAGGGTGGCGCCGGGTATGGATTGGGCAAGGACGACACCCCCCTTGAAGGTCTGTGGGTCCATCCATTTCTTTCGCTTCACCACGAATTCGCCTACATAAGCGACCATTGCGGGTCCACCGAAGGCTGTTGCCCCAAGGCGCAGGAACAGTAGGAAGAGATCAACCAGTGTCGGGGGATTGTGCGCTGCTTCCTGTCTTTCCGCCGCAGTATCCATCCCGTTGCACTCCCTCATCCGCTTTTGAATGTCCTGTTCGGGCTTCCCGGTCGCACTCGTCAAATCCCCGGTGTCGGCACGTTTTCCCAGGCGCTCGTGTTCTTGACGCGCACTATGCCGGCAATCTCCCCTGTCTTCACGTTGACGTCGACGAAGGCCACGGGCACCCTCGTGGTATTCACACCCAGAAGGGCAGACCCGGAAATATGTCCTCCCCCGTGCTCGATCTCCACCAGGGCTACCCTCCTGTACTCGCAGCTATTGCAGTCCCCGTCCGGGGTCTTTTTCTCGATCGGGCAATGGTGCCTCCTTGCTACAGCAGGGTCGACGTTGAACATCTGCGCCATGTGGAGCGACGGAGAGGCCCGGAGGTGCTGAAAGGGATGGAGCACCCATTCGCTTATCATCATCACCGTATGGTGCTGCTTGTACAAGTGGAACTCGGTTCCCGTATCTGCGATCATTCCCTGCATGATGTAATCGACCGGCATAACGTATCCCAGGTAATCCCTGTCCGCCGCAACGCCCGCTTCCGCCTCCCGGTTGTTTTTCGTGAGGCCGGACAATACGCCATTGCTCAGCGGCCCGTCCTCCGGAAGAATGGGCACAAGGGTAAGATTGTCTCTCGTCTCAAACGCGAGAGAGTGCAGGGTGACCCCGCGCAGGACCACGCCAATGCCGAGAACGACGACGATTATCGAAAGGGGTACGATGACATACCTCAATGAGCTTTCAGGATGGAAGGCAACGTATTTCTCGATCCCTTCCGGCACGAACATGCCCGTCCGGTCCCTGTAGTCTTCATAGGACCTGCCGTACAGGTTCACCATCCTTCTCTCCTCGTCACCGGCGAGGAAATAATAGAGGATGAGCATGACTGAAAGGCTCGCGAGCACGAGGAACCTCGGCCACAGGATGCTCATCCCGATGCCCCATATTGAGAGGGCGGTGTACTGGGGATGACGGATAACGCGATAAAGACCATGAGAGGCGATGCCCCACTTGAAGATCTTGCCGAGATAGATCTGCAGCGCGCAGACGACAAACGTGACCGATCCCGCCACGAAGCAGACGGAGCCGAACACCCGGACGGCTTTCAGGAACAGGGTGGGAGGCAGGATCATGTGCGGCAGAAAGAAAGTGGTAAGCCATCTCGTGGCCGTGAAGCTGTCGAGAAAGTGGAATATGGGGTTGAAAACTGAATAGAAGAAAAAGGCAAAGGGGCTGATCATGATCATGATCTCGAAGCCCATGACGAAAAAGGCGAGGATCCCCAGGCGCGCCACGGCCCTTGCCAACATACCTTCCATTTTTTTCCTTATCATATGTTACCTCCTTCCGGAAATTGCCTGGTCGAGGGCTGTCTTGAGGTCCTGCATGGTCCAGTCTCCCTGGAAGGGCCCCGGGCCCGAACCTTTTGGGAAACCGACGAACGTCACTGTCCGCGGTCCAAGTTTGATCTTTTGGGCATCATCTATCCATATGGCTATCGGAATATGCTCGTGAAGGCCTTTCGCGGCCGCGAAGGTCTGCGCCTCTTTCGTGTCCGCGTCATACCAGGAAACAGAGACCTTCTCCCCGTATTTGGTAAGAACGTCCCTGATCTCCCTGACCGTGGGTTGCATCGGCGGATGGTTCATGTAAAGCACGTCGAGGTGCGGACGCACGGCATGGGCATCAACACCGGGACAGAGGACAACAAAAGCCACCACGCAGAAGAAGAGCCATACACTACCCATTCTTTCCGGTGATGTTACCTGCTCGCTCGTTCGCGTACTGCGTGTATTCCTTAAGCAGGACATACGCGTACTCCTTACGGGTGCTATGCGAAGAAGGGATAAAATTCTTCCCGGCTTCCAGTCTGTTGATAATCTCTTCGGCCGTCTCCTGATTCGCCTGTCTGCCCTCGGAGTAAAGGCCCGCCAGTACCTCGTGTAGGCCATTAACACGAATCTGCGTACCATCGGGAAACTTCAACATGCACCAGCTAACTGCCGGCGTTTCGGAATCGTCTCCTCAGGTTATTCAGCCTATCTTTTCACACAACGACACATCGCACCTCCTCGTCATGTGTCCGTAAACTCACGATCTTCAAACCTACTGACATGTATAGTAACACACCCCGGTGGGTGTCTCCTTTGCATAAGGGAAATACTTCCGCTTGAACCAGAACGATAGATGGACCAGGTTGATCAGCACCGGCACTTCAACGAGAGGCCCTATCACGGCCGCGAAGGCCTGACCCGAGTTGATGCCGAAGACGGCGACGGCCACCGCGATGGCAAGCTCGAAGTTGTTGGAGGCGGCCGTGAAAGAGAGGGTCGCCGCCTGGCCGTAGTGTGCACCCACCTTGCCGCTCATGTAGAACGAAACGAGGAACATGATGACGAAGTAGATGAGAAGAGGTATCGCGATACGGACGACATCGAGGGGGATCTTGACGATATACTCGCCCTTTAAGGAAAACATGACGAGAATCGTGAACAGCAGGGCGATCAGGGTGATGGGACTGATCTTCGGGATGAACCGCTCGTGATACCACTTCTTGTCCTTCACATTTATGAGGATGAACCGTGTCACCACCCCCGCGATGAACGGAATGCCGAGGTAGATAAAAACGCTCTTGGCAATCTGACCGATAGTGATGCTGACGACCACCCCTTTCAAACCGAGCATCGGCGGAAGCACCGTGATGAAAATGTAGGCGTATACGGAAAAGAAGAGTACCTGGAAGATGGAGTTGAAGGCCACAAGGCCTGCGCAGTACTCCGTGTCGCCTTTGGCCAGCTCATTCCATACAATCACCATGGCGATACAGCGGGCCAATCCGATCATGATGAGGCCCACCATGTAGTCCGGGTAACCCTTCAAGAAGATAACGCCCAGGACGAACATGAGGATGGGGCCGACCACCCAGTTTTGCACGAGCGACAGACCGAGAACCCTGACGTTTTTGAATACCTCGCCAAGCTCCTCGTACCGTACCTTTGCGAGAGGTGGATACATCATGAGGATAAGGCCCACAGCGATGGGGATGTTGGTAGTCCCGCTCTGGAACCTGTTCCAGAAGCTGACGACACCAGGAAAGAGATAACCCCACCCGACGCCGACACACATGGCGAGGAAGATCCACAGGGTCAGGAAACGGTCGAGAAATGAGAGCCTGCGTGTGACGTGGCCGTCCACGGCTACGCGCCCGCGCAGCAGGCGGTCCCGGCGCCCGGTGACACCTCACCCCTTGCCGTCATGAACGCGGCGAGCCTTGCGTAGTCGGCCTCGATCTCGGTATCCTTCACCCGGTCGGCGGCGGACAGAAAGAGGAGTCTCCTGAACAGGTCCGATTCGTCGAGGCGATAATGCATCCATTTGCCCTCCCGCCTGTCCTTCACGAGTCCCGCCTCCTTGAGCACCTTGAGGTGGAACGAGACCTTAGGCTGTGACATGTCGACCGCCGCGACGAGATAGCAGACGCAAAGCTCGCCATGCTCCAGGAGCTTGACGATCCTCAGCCTCGTTTCATCCGACAACGCCTTGAATATTGAGAGAAGCTCGTCCATCTGCCGCCTCCTATTACATCAAGTATCGTTAATATTACTTACCGCATATATCGCTTTATGTCAACATACTTATGATGTAACACCACAATATATCCTTATATGATAGCTCTTGACAGGAGGCTGGAAAGCATCTATGATGAAAGATATGGAGACATCGATTCCTCTTTATACTGCCGCCCCATCGTGCTGAGGGTCACGGAAACGGACTCAGGGGAGTCCTCCGCGCCTCGATCAGCCCTTTGTCACGGGTTCGATAGAGACCCCTGCCGGTCAGGTCCCTCGCGTCTCGCAGGTTCTCGGTTGGGCTGACCGTCTCGGCGCTTTCAAGGCGCGATGGGGGATCGGCCGCATGCACTACTCGGTTGACCCCGGCCTCTATGCGACAGGAAATGCCCGTCCGGAATCGCCGGTTTTTGTCACCGCGAACTACAAGATGACCTTTGATCTCCTCCGAAGGGCCCTCGCCGGGATAGATGGGTGGATCCTCGTGCTCGACACCTTAGGCATCAACGTGTGGTGCGCTGCGGGGAAAGGCACCTTCGGGACTGATGAGCTGGTGGAGCGCATAGAGTCGAGCTGTCTCGCGGATGTCGTATCCGATCGTCGATTGATCGTACCTCAGTTAGGCGCGCCAGGCGTGGCTGCCCATGAGGTGAGAAGGCGCTCCGGTTTTCAGGTGGTCTACGGCCCGGTCCGCGCGGACGACGTGCCCGCCTTCCTCAAAAACGGTCTCAAGGCAACGGGCCGGATGCGGAGAAAGGACTTCCGGTTCACCGAGAGACTCGCCCTGGTCCCGAGAGAGGTGGTGCCTGCCGTAAAGTGGGCCATCCTCGCGGCGGCAGCGCTCTACGTTCTTTCCTTCTTTGTTTCCGGTTTCTCCGCGTCAAAGGCGGCAGACTGGACTCTACTCGCGGCCGTTTCCCTGGGCATTTCCATCCTTGCGGGAGCAGCCCTCACTCCCATCATGCTGCCCTGGCTTCCCGGCAAAGCCTTTTCGACAAAGGGATTCAGCCTGGGTCTCTTGTTCGCCGTTTTCGCCTCGCTGCTCAACCACGTTCTCCATCATCCCGGCATCGCGGCGGCCCTCGCACAACTCGTCTCCATTCCTGCTCTGGCAGCCTACCTTGCGATGAACTTTACCGGCTCTTCCACGTTCACGTCGCTCTCAGGCGTCCGGAAGGAGATGCGCTTCGCCCTTCCCCTGGAGATTGGGGGAATGACCGTAGGCCTCGCTTTGTGGATTGCCGCCGTAGTCATGGGAGGATAGAAACGTATGCGCCCCTTGCTCTACCTTAACGATGTAGTCACCCTCGCGTTTGATGCCTCGAAGTGTACGGGCTGCAGGATGTGCCTTACGGTCTGCCCTCGTGAGGTGTTCCGGCTTTCGTTCGGGAAGATCGAGGTCGCTTCCCGTGACGCATGCATCGAGTGCGGCGCCTGCCGGCGCAACTGCCCGAGTGGTGCTCTCACTGTGAGAGCGGGGGTCGGCTGCGCATCGGGCATGATCAACAAGATGCTTGGAAGAAAGAAGGCCTGCTGTGTCGTCGGCGATGACGGCTGCCCTTCCTGTCAGTAGAGATCGGGCAGCAATCTATGAGGGGTTCCGTGGGATGACTTCAGGAAGCAGGTTATGCGGAAGCTGAAAGTATTGTTCCTCTGTACGGGTAATTCCTGCCGTAGCCAGATGGCCGAAGGATGGGCGAGACGCTTGAAGGCGGATATTATCGATGCGTATTCGGCGGGTACCCAGCCGAAGGATGTCGATCCGCGGGCCGTGCGGGCAATGGCGGAAGCAGGCATTGATATCTCCCGACAGCGGTCCAAATCGGTTGCAGAGCTGGCGGATCTTGAGTTCGATTACGTCATCACCCTCTGTGATGATGCCCGGCAGACATGTCCCTTCTTTCCCGCCAAAACGGCTGTCATTCATCACGGTTTTGACGATCCGCCCCGGCTCGCAAAGGAGGCCCTGGACGAAGAGCAGGCCATGCGGCATTACCGGCGCCTGCGAGACGAGATCAAGGCGTACATAGAATCTCTGCCCCAGTCGCTGTACGGACCAACATGATTACACTGCCCGGTGCGGCTTATCATGTGTCCCTGGCTGGGAAAACCCCTTACGAGGTGTTGCGGGAGAAACTACGATAGGCAATGCTGAATGTCAGGCGAGGTGGTGACCAGCACAAAAACCGGAAGAGATGCTTTTTGTCACTCCTGGTTGTCATCTCTCCTTGTCATGCCTGGTTGTCGCCCCTCCTTATCGCTTTGACAGGAAGCGGGAAAAGCAGGAAAATCTTAATCGACGGGGCATACGCCCCGTCCCGTTTGGGCCGGATTCGAAAGGTCTCGTAAACCGGCATGCTCTTTGACAATTGGCCCCGACCCACGCCCTTCGGGCCGCCACTTGCCGGGCCGCAAACGCTGAGGATCGCGCGGCCCGGCAGTCGAGCGCATCAGGCGCGGAAGACGCCCGGCCCCATACCCTCGGCCCTCACCCCCCCCTGAAACTGTCAACTTTTGTGCACTTTTGTAAACCCCATTGTCTAAATGCCTTGCAAGAGAAGGGAATCTGAAGGGGCGGCGGTGAGGCGGCCTGCGAAAAATGCGTGCGGAAGAGGGCAAAAGAGCGTAAAAGATAGTAAAAAACGCCACAAATGAGCGTTTTTTCACTTGTTCGTGCACCCTTCCCTCCCGCCGGTCGGGTGGGTGCATAGGGGAGCAGTGCTTTATCGTCCTGCCCGACAGGCTACCTCTTGTTCACCCTGACGATCAGCCCTTTCAGGTAATCCGTTTCGGGTATCGTCAGGAGCACCGGATGGTCGGATGCCTGGGCGAGCTCGCGGATAAGATAGACATCAGCATGGCCGTAGGCCGCAATGCGCACCATGTCCCTGAACCTGGACCGCTTCATGTGGTAGGAACAGGAAAAGGTGAAGAGGTGTCCCTCGCGGGAGAGGTTCTTCAGGGCCTTCTTGTGGAGGTCGATGTATCCTTTTTCACCCTCTCTGAGCTTCTTTTTCGATTTAATGAATGACGGCGGATCAAGGACGATTACCTCATACTCCTCTGCGGCTTCTTTAAGAAAAGTGAACGCGTCGGCCCTCACGAAAGCGCCTCCCGCGAGGCCGTTCAGCCTGGCGTTTTCCCTGCACAGATCCAGGGCCTGGGCCGATGTATCAACGAACGTCACCGCGCGGGCTCCGAAATAGAGGGCATGGAGGCCGAACCCGCCCGTATAGCAGAAGAGATCGAGGACGTGCTTGCCGGCCGAGAATTCTCTCATGAGGAGCCTGTTCTCACCCTGATCAAAGTAGAAACCCGTCTTGTGGCCGGAGAGCACATCCACCAGAAACCGAAGCGGCCCCACCCTGATGACGGCCTCCCTGTCCACACTCCCGTGGGCCGCTTCGATGTAGCAGGGGAGGCCCTCTTCCTTCCGGCTGGGGCTGTCGTTCCGAAACACCACCGCCCGTGGGGAGAGCACCATTCTCACCGCGGCGATGATATGTCCCTTCAGCCTCTCCATCCCCGCGGTCAATAACTGCACCACTACCTGCTCCTCGTATTTGTCGACGACAAGCCCGGGAAGAAAATCCGACTCCGAGTTGACTACCCTGAAGCTGCCTGCCGGCCCCCACGCTCTTAACTTGAGCGCTTCTTCGATGCGCCCTGCAAAAAATCGCTCATTCACTGCAACCTTCCCGCGTGAGAGCAACCTGATGGCGATCAGGCTCTTTGCGTTGTAGTAGCCCGTGCCAAGGGGCCTGCCCAACTCATTCGTCACCTCGACGACCTCTCCGTCAGGGAGACCGGCGGGTCTTGACCTTACCTGGTTGCTGAATATCCAGAGATGACCCGCAATGATCGATTCTTCCGCGCTCTTATCTACCTGTACCTGTTCCATGACAGCGCCTTTCCCCCGCGCATCCGACTATTTTAAGGCCGAATCGCGCATGACGCAAGCACCGGCCACCACTTTTATGAATGCATCTTTCCTAAACCATGCTTTTGTGCTATATTTTATCAAGATCAAATCCGCCTACGGAGGTTCGCCAAGCTTTTTTGGAAGAGAAAACGGAAGAAGAGGTAGTACAACTCTCCTTTGATGATACCTACCTGGCCCGGAGCCTGTTCGGCCCCCGGGAAGAAAACATAAAATATCTCAAGAAATATTTCGACGTCAGGACGAGCGTGCGGGGAAACCACGTCACCCTGGTGGGCAAGAAGAAAGATGTTGAGAGCACGAGCAAAGTGATACACGAGCTGGCAGGGCTCGTCAAGAAGGGATTTGCCATCAATCCATCGGACATAGACCATGCCGTCCGCTATGTTGCGCATACAAACAGGGGCGCCGAGGAGTTGTACGGGGACCAGATCTACATCCCGCCCAGCCGCAAAGTAATCGTCTCGAAAACACAGAATCAGAAACTCTACGTCGAGGCCATACGGAAACACGATATCGTGATAGGCATCGGCCCGGCGGGAACGGGAAAAACCTACCTGGCCATGGCAATGGCCCTTTCCGCATATTTCAATAAGGAGGTCTCAAGGATCATCCTGACGCGACCCGCGATAGAGGCGGGCGAAAAGTTGGGATTCCTCCCCGGGACCATGTATGAAAAAGTCAACCCCTATCTCAGACCCCTCTATGACGCCCTCTATGACATGGTCGACATAGACAGGGGGAGCCGGCTCATTGAGAAAGGCGTGCTCGAGATAGCACCCCTCGCGTTCATGCGCGGCAGGACGCTGAACGATGCCTTCGTGATCCTTGACGAGGCACAGAATACCGCATCGGAGCAAATGAAAATGTTTCTCACCCGTCTCGGTTTCTCATCGAAGACGGTGGTCACGGGCGACGTCACGCAGATAGACCTCCCCGATAAGCGTGCATCGGGTTTGATAGAGATACAGTCCATCCTCAAGGGCGTCAAGGGGATAAAGTTTGTCTATTTTACCGAGAAGGACGTGGTGAGACACCCTCTCGTGCAGAAGATCATCAAGGCGTATGAAAAGAAGGCTATGGCCGAAGGGAAAAAAAGTGAAGAGCGAAAAGGATAAGCCTCCCTCGCGTTTCGCCCTGCGAAAATACCTTATTATCATCCTTTTTTCCCTCATCCTGGCTGTTCTCGTCAACATAAGGCTTCCACTTCAGCCCGGACAATACCAGATCGGAGATATCGCGACCAGGAATATCCATTCGCCTGCCAACTACAAGGTGCCCGGCTCGGATGTGAGCGTCAAGAAGGGCGAGATAATTGTCAGGGAAGGCCAAAGAATAGGGCCGGAGGAAGAACGGAAGCTGGCGGGCTTGAGCGGTCTGGAGCAGAAGAGGCCGCCGGTCACCGGCCATTTGTTCTTCCTCTTCTTCATATTTTTCTCGTTCATCACCATTGTCTACGAGTTCGCCGACCGGAACATCAAGAAGTTCAGCCTGTCCGAGAAGGATTTCATCTTCTCGGCGGCCCTTACCGTCTTTACGGTCCTGCTGATAAAGGTCTCGCTCGCAGTCTTCCAGCGCTTCGCTCCGGATCATGCCGCACTGCTGTTCTACCTGTTTCCCCTTTTCCTCTTCGGCATCGTCATGAGGATCATCCTTTTTTCCGAGGCTGTCTTGGTCTTTTCCACCATCCTCGGGGTTGCGGTAGCGTTCATCGTCGACAACAGCCTTCCCATCTTTATTTACGCCTTCCTCGGCAACCTTGTGGCCTCGTACTTTTCCGGTCAGGTTGAAAAGAGGTCCACCGTGCTCGGGGCCGGCTTCTTTTCCGCCCTCATCATGTCGCTGGTGATGTGTCTCTTCCATGGCCTCCTCGGATATCCCCTTGACGATTTACCGCTGAAGGTCACCTTCATCCTCCTCGGGGGCGTAGGGAGCAGCCTGATGACGGCCGGTCTCCTTCCCGTCATCGAGCATACCTTCGACTACACCACCAACTTCAAGCTCCTTGAGCTTGCAAACCTCGAGCACCCTTTGCTCGAGCAGATGATGGTCTCGGCCCCCGGCACCTACCACCACAGCATGCTCGTGGGGAGCCTCTGCAAGGCGGCGGCCGAGAGCATAGGGGCCCATCCCATATTGACCAGGGTCGCCGCATACTACCACGACATAGGGAAGCTGAAGATGGCCCATTACTTCATAGAAAACAGGCAGGGTGACGATGCGCACCGGAATCTCTCCCCCAGCATGAGCAGCCTCATTATCCTCTCCCACGTGAGGGAAGGGGTAGAGCTCGCGCAAGAATACCGCCTCGGGAAGAAGATCTACGAGATCATCCGTCAACACCATGGAACGAGCCTCGTGACCTACTTCTACCAAAGGGCCAAAGATATGGAGGACCCCGAGCTCTCGCTGATAAACGAGAAGGACTTCAGGTACGCCGGGCCCAAGCCGCAAACGAGGGAGGCGGGCATAGTGATGCTTGCGGACGCCGTCGAGGCGGCTTCAAGGACCCTGGAGGACCCGACCCCCAAGAGGATAGAGACCCACGTGCAGAACATCATAGAGCAGATATTCCTGGACGGCCAGCTCGACGAGTGCGAGCTGACATTGAAGGACCTGCACGCCATCCAGAGAAGCTTTATTACCATCCTGATAGGCATTTTCCACCAACGCATAGAATATCCCGAAAGGACGAGCGATGACGGTGCTCATAAAAACTTCCCCAGGCTTGTTGAGACTCGACAAAAAGCGGTTAAGAAGCATAACGGAAAACTTGCTCGTCTCTTTAGGGTGGCAGGATAGAGACTTCAGCATCCTTTTTACGGGTAACAAAAAGATTGCGGCCCTTAACCTGAAATGTTTCGGTAAAAACGGACCCACCAACGTGATCTCCTTTTCCTACCTGGATGGTTTTCAGTGCGAGGTACTCGGAGACCTGATCATTTCGGTGGAACAAGCGCAAAAAGAGGCCCTGGAGGCAGGTCTGCCTTTCTACGAAAGACTCATTTCCCTTATCATCCACGGACTGCTCCACGTGCTCGGATTTGATCATGAAAAGGGCGCAGAGGCACGGCGGATGAGGTACAGAGAGAACAAGCTTCTGACTTATGTTAAAGCACTTCCGGAGTATAAAAAGATCACCCGCTAGGGTGGGGCTCAGCACGCAACCATTGGGGTTCAGCACCCCCTCCACCGGCAAAGCCGGCGGAGCCTCCCCGCTCACCAAAAACGGAGCCTTCCCCCTCGGAAAAGCTAAGCTCGCCTTCCTCGCGGGCGTGCTCCTTGTCGTCTGCCAGCCGCCCGTGTCCCAATTCTACCTTGCTTTCATCGCCCTCGTCCCCCTCTTCTTTTCGCTCGAAGCCGGCAAGAACCGCCTTAATTTTCTCACAGGCTTTACCGCCGGCATCGTCTCTTACACGGGCCTTATCTACTGGGTGGTTGTCGCCATGAACACCTTCGGCGGGATAAGCATACCCTTCAGCGTAGTGACCCTCTGCCTTTTTGTACTCTACCTTTCTCTTTTCACCGCCTGCTTCACCTGGCTCATCTCCTTTCTTGACAACCGCCTCCATATCCCCCTCTTCCTCAGCGCCCCCCCTGCCTGGGTGCTCCTGGAATACCTCAGGGGCGTTCTCCTGTCCGGCTTTCCTTGGTCGTTCCTCGCCCATTCGCAGTATAACTTTCTGCCTCTTATTCAGGTGGCGTCCGTTACGGGCACCTATTTCCTCTCTTTTCTCATCGTCGGGGTAAACTGTCTGATCTATGACGCCCTCACGAAAAAGCGCTTCCCTCTTGTCTACGGCTCTTTCATCATGTGCGTGCTTGCCGCCTGCCTGGTCTTCGGTTTTCATCGGTTAAGGGAACCGGTCAAAGGCACTTTGAGCACTTCCATCATTCAAGGCAATATCCGCCAGGACATCAAATTCGACGACGCATACAGGGCAGCCATCATCCGGACCTATTCCACCCTTACCCTTGGCTGCTCACGCGGGTCCGGCCTGGTCATATGGCCGGAGACGGCAATGCCTTTCATCTTTCTCCAGGATGGGGCCAACCGCGCAATACGCGCTCTTCCCGAGGCCCTCTCGAACGATCTCCTCCTCGGTACCATATCAAGAGACAGCAGGGGCAGATACTACAACTCGGCATACGTCATCGGACGGAGAGGGGAGATCGTCGCGGAGTACCGTAAGAACCACCTCGTGCCTTTCGGTGAATATACGCCTTTGGCCGACTATTTCCCAATCCTTTCGCAGATCAGTGTTGCCGCGGGCGATTTTTTCCCAGGACCCTCCCATGATCCCATGATAACCGATGTCGGAAAAATCGGCATGCTCATTTGCTATGAAGGCGTCTTTCCCTCCATTACGAACGACACGGTAAGAAGGGGCGCGGAAGTGCTGGTCAACATCACGAATGACGCGTGGTTCGGCAAGTCGTCGGCGCCTTATCAGCACTTCGCATTTTACGTCTTCAGAGCGATAGAGACGGACCGCTACGTGCTGCGGGCGGCAAACACGGGTATCAGCGCGGTTATCGACCCGCGGGGGCGAACATGCGCAAAGACGGGTCTATTTAAGGAGGATGTGCTGAGCGGCACTTTCGGCATCAGAAAAGGAGAAACTCTTTACGTGAGGTATGGAGATTGGTTCGTACTGTTTTGCTTCCTCTTCCTCCTCGCCCTGATGGCGGCCCGGCGCTTTTCGCGCCACCGAACCCCCATCGCTGGACTTTAAGCGGCAAGTAATAACATCTACACGGCATAGGGAAGCTCCCGAGAGAGCACACAACTATTTCTAAGAATAGGTACCCCTCGTCTTGGGCAATGTTCTGCCCGCCCCTCACGGCATAGGTAACGAAGCAACCTTAAAATCCCCATTGCGCTTCTGTCATTCTATGCTTATAGAATGACAAGGAGACCAAAATCAGGCACCCCGATCCGGCAAGGGGTGCAAAAAGGGGGAGGCCATGGCAATAATGGAGGCAGACCTTTTCAAAGGCGTAAGTCAGCGCTTCATCACGAGGATTGCCCACGGCGCAGAGGAGCAGACCTACAAGAAGAACTCCGTCATCTTCCAGAAAGGCGAAGAGGCCTCCCATTTCTATGTCCTCGCTGAAGGTCATGTGGGTATTGAAATAGGCGAAAAGGAGGGGATCCTGGGGGTGAGGCGACCCGGCGAAGTCTTCGGCTGGTCGGCCCTTGTCGAACCGTACACCTATACTGCAAGTGCCAAATGTGTCAAGGACGCGAGGGTGATCAAGATCTCCCGAGATCTCGTGGAGGCCGCAATAAAGGAGCATCCCGGGGAGGGCCTCGCCGTTTTGAAGAATCTGACGGGGATTATCGCGGGAAGGCTGCGGTACGCCTATCAACAGCTTGTGCCCGAGGCCTAGAGAGATCCGGACAGTCCAGCACCTTGTCGACATCGAGCCCATGGGGATTATACAAGCCCCCTCTGGAGTCAGAAATTCTCCATTCTGAGCGACATGGCCGTACGTGAGTATACTACAAACCCAACGAGATATGAACACGGCACCCGGATAGGGAACAAATAGCACCCCTATCCGGTCTCAACCGGTGGCGTTATCACTTTTCTCTCATGCATCCCGCCGGAGGAGCAGCTCCGCGCCGTTGTTGTTGCGTTCCTCCGTTATCCGGGTTCACTTACCGGGCAGTGACGGGAGTTGTGGACCCGTACCTCTGGGCGAACCATCCGTTGCCCGAGTTGCGAAACTGCTGCATATCGCTTTCATAGACCTCGATCTCCCCATCCAGGAGGTCTTCGAGAAAAGGAAGATTGATATGCGCGGTGCGCCACATGGCCCGCACCTCGCGCACGTTCTGGGGTGCATATTCCTTCTCATACGCAGCGATATACGCCTGAAGGGCGTCGAGACCTTCTTTTTCCCTGCCCTGTTTTAGCAGGATGAGGGCCTTATATCCCAGTATGCGAATATACGCATCGCTGTGGCGGTCCCGCTTCGCCGCCTCCGTAATCGAGTTGGAGGCAGCCTGAAGGTCGTTCAGCTTGTAGCTTGCCGTTGCCGCCAGGGCGTAGGAAGCAGGCTCGGCGGGCTGGGCTTTGCCCGCCCCGATGAAATCCTCACGGGCCTGGCTGTAGTCACCCGTATTGAGCAGCTTCTTTCCCGCATCCATATCCGAGCGATACGTGTGGTACGCA
>Ga0326727_10007479_pt1 | contig 28831 bp, 23 predicted proteins | sample MB2enrmetagenome_FD_207643 | JGI IMG/M metagenome (GOLD analysis project Ga0326727, IMG submission 207643) | Lab enriched peat soil microbial communities from McLean, Ithaca, NY, United States - MB29MY | ecosystem: Environmental > Terrestrial > Soil > Wetlands > Peat | place: USA: New York... | reverse complement strand
TGGATCCATCTCTACAACTGGCACCGCCCGCATGCTAGTCTGGATCACGCTCCACCGATCAGCCGTTCCGGTCTGGACCGGAACAACCTGTTGAGCCACCACACATAGGTTCCTCGCCCCGCGCCCTAGCGTTATGGCAACGGTCCGGATCATGGCGGGCGCGGGACTCGGAATGACAATTTGTGGGAGGGCCAGGCTGTTGATGAATCCGATTCCTATTTTCGAGACTACTTCTCAGTTCTCGGTTCTCTCAGTTGAGTTTCCACGATTTTCCACTTTTAGAAAGGCCCATGCACCCGCCTTTGGCTCTGGAAACGGGAAACCGGAAACTCGAAACGGGAGATTCTCCGTGTCTCTGTGGTAGGTGTCCGCGAGCTCCCGCCTCCTCCCGCGACTCAAGAGAAAATGTTGTATTTTTTATTTTGCCGACCCCGAATGGCCAAGCCCTGAGAACGGTTCCAATTCGGGAATTCACTTTTAATTTGCCAGATGGGAGACCACAACTGCACGAACGTCATCTACTGAAGCAAGCAACTGGCGGTTATGTGGGGTTCCAATTTCCAGAGCGTTTTCTCGGGAAACTGAAAAACCGGAAACTGGAAACTCAACTGTGAACGGTAGCGACAAAAACTCACACGCACAACCACCAGGAGCGCTCATCCGAAATGCTTAAGCAGGCGTAAGAGGTGCGTAGCCCGACGCTATCTAAGCATGAGGTTCTGTTTCCAGAGCATTCTTTGGGGAAACTGGAAATCGGAAACTGGTAACTCGCAGCTAGCTGTTCCCGGGCTGGAAACCGGAAACTGGAAACTGGAAACCCAACTCGGGCCAGAAAGGCGATATATGGAAAATCCGCAATCCAAATCTCGGGAGACGCGTATCAGCGCTCCGGCGGCGGTGATTGAAGCCAATACGGCAACTCCCGCACAGCGCGGCCCTACGGCCGCGGAGAAGCCGAGCGAGCAACTGGAAATGCTGTGCATCAACACCATCCGCACCCTGGCCATGGATGCCGTGCAGAAGGCGAACAGCGGCCATCCGGGTACGCCGATGGCCCTGGCGCCCGTGGCCTTTGTCCTGTGGGACCGGCACTTGCGCCACAATCCGCACAATCCACACTGGCCCACACGCGACCGGTTTATTCTTTCCAACGGCCACGCCTCGATGCTGCTGTACTCGTTGCTGTTTCTTACCGGTTACGGCCTGACTTTGGACGACTTGAAGAATTTCCGGCAGTGGGGCTCACCGACGCCGGGTCATCCCGAGTACGGCTTGACCCCGGGCGTGGAGACGACCACCGGACCATTGGGACAAGGAGTGGCGAACTCGGTCGGAATGGCCATTGCCGAACGCTGGCTGGCCGCGCACTTCAATTCCAAGCAGGAGCCGGTCGATTATCGCGTTTATGCGTTCTGCGGCGACGGCGACCTGATGGAAGGCGTTTCCCAGGAGGCGGCATCGCTGGCCGGCCACCTGGGGCTCTCCAACCTTATTTGGATTTATGACAATAATCACATCACTATCGAAGGCAATACGGCGCTGGCGTTTTCCGACGATGTGGCCACGCGCTTCCTGTCTTACCACTGGAATGTGCTGCGTGTGGGCGACGCCAACGACCTGGAACTGTTGGACGTGGCCATTCGCAACGCCCAGAAGGAGCAGGAGCGGCCATCGTTAATCATTGTCGATAGCCACATTGCCTGGGGCGCGCCCCATAAGCACGACACCTCCGCCGCTCATGGCGAGCCCTTGGGGGAAGAGGAAGTACGGCTTACCAAAATCGCTTACGGCTGGCCGCCGGATGAACACTTTTTTGTTCCCCCGGAAGTCCTCGAATACATGCGCAGAGCCGTCGACCGCGGCCAGAGGTGGGAGCAGGAGTGGAACCAGAAGCTGGCCGAATACAGTACCCACAACCCGGAATGGGCTGCCGAATGGGACCTGATCCAGCGCGGCGAGTTGCCGAACGGGTGGGACAAGGACATTCCCACCTTCCCGGCCGACCCCAAGGGCAAAGCCACCCGGGACAGCGGTTCCGCAGTGGAAAATGCAATCGCCAAGCATCTGCCGTGGCTGATCGGCGGGGCGGCAGACCTGGCTCCTTCCACCAAGACCCTGATTGCCGGCGAGGGCGATTTTGAGAGTGACAACTACCTGGGCCGGAACTTCCACTTCGGTATCCGCGAACACGCCATGGGCGCCATCCTGAATGGCATGGCGCTATCGAAGTTGCGGGTGTTCGGCTCGACTTTCTTGATCTTTTCCGATTACATGCGTCCGGCTATCCGTCTCTCGGCGCTGATGGACTTGCCGGTCACCTATGTTTATACCCACGATTCCATCGGCCTGGGCGAAGATGGGCCGACCCATCAGCCGATCGAGCAATTGATGTCCTTGCGTGCCATTCCCCGCCTCATCGTGATCCGCCCGGCGGATGCGAACGAAGCCGCCGAGGCCTGGCGGCTGGCTATTGAACGCAAAGATAGGCCGGTGGCATTGGTTTTGACGCGGCAAGCGGTTCCCACTTTCGACCGCACCCGGTACGCCAGCGCGGAAGGCGTGCGCCATGGCGCCTATGTGCTGGCGGAATCCGATGGACCGCCGCAAGTCCTGTTGCTGGGCAGCGGCTCCGAGGTGCAGCTCTGTATTGCCGCCCGCGAAAAGCTGGCTCAGGAAGGCATACGGGCCCGGGTGGTGAGCATGCCGTCCTGGGAACTCTTCAAGGACCAGCCGCGGGAATACCAGGATGCGGTGCTGCCCCCAAGCATCCATGCCCGCGTGGCCGTCGAGGCCGGCACCGGGCTGGGCTGGCGTGAGTATATCGGCGAGAAAGGCCGGGTCGTCGCACGCTACGACTTCGGCGCGTCGGCGCCTATCAAGGATTTGCTCAAGCATTTCGGTTTTACCGCCGAGCATGTCGCCGACGAGGCGCGGGCGCTCGTGAAAGGATAAAGGATAGACCATGCGCATCGCAGTCGGGGCCGATCACGCGGGAGTGCCGCTGAACCAGTTGGCCATCGACGAACTGCGGCGGCTCGGCCATGAGGTAGCCGATTTGGGGACGCACGATGCGTCCAAGCCGGACGACTATCCGGATTATGCGGCGGCGGTCGCCGAACAGGTTGCCTCGGGAAAGTGCGAGCGTGGCATACTGATTTGCGGCAGCGGCGTGGGCGTATCGGTGGCGGCCAACAAGATTCGAGGCATTCGTGCCGCCATGTGCCACGACACCTACTCGGCGCATCAGGGCGTAGAGCACGACAACATGAATGTGCTCTGCCTGGGCGCTCGCGTCATCGGGCCGGAACTGATGCTCGATCTGCTGCGGGCGTTCCTGGGAGCGCATTTCAGCGGGGAAGAACGCCATCGTCGAAGATTGGCCAAAGTAACGGCGTTGGAAGACAAGTGGAAATAATTTCTAATTTGTAATTTGCAATTTGCGAAGTAAGACCGGGAACTCACAGCCGCCTAGAAATTTTCGTTTCCGGTTTTACTTTGCAAATTGGAAATTGCAAATTGTGAATTACGAGGGGGCACATGAGCACTACGACTGCCATCAAAACGGCTCAGTTTGGCATCATCGGGCTCGGCGTCATGGGGCAGAACCTGGCGCTGAATGTGGAAGACCATGGCTCCAGCGTTGCCGTCTGGAACCTGGAATCGGAATGGGTGGACCGCTTCGTCGCGGAGAATCGCTCCCGGCAAATTGTGGGCGCCAAGACGTTGCACGACTTCGTGCATTCGCTGGCCGCGCCGCGCCGCATCCTGATGATGATCAAAGCGGGCGATCCGGTGGACGAGATGCTGCACAAGCTCGCGCCTTTTTTGGCGCCGGGCGACGTGGTCATCGACGGCGGCAATTCCTTTTTCCGGGACACGCAACGGCGGGAAAGCGAAATGCGCACCCAGCACATCAATTTTGTGGGTATGGGGGTGTCCGGAGGCGAAGAAGGCGCGCGGCACGGCCCGTCGTTGATGCCCGGAGGCAGCCGCGAAGCCTACGAACATCTGCGGCCGGTGCTGGAAGCTATCTCCGCCAAGAGCGACTCCGGTCCGTGTGTTACCTATGTTGGCCCCGATGGCGCCGGGCACTTTGTCAAGATGGTGCACAACGGCATCGAGTACGGCGACATGCAACTGATCGCCGAGACCTACGATCTGTTGCGCAAGGCCCTCGGTCTGGGCGCGGCGGAGCTGAGCGACATCTTTGCCGCCTGGAATCGCGGTCTCCTGGAATCTTATCTGATCGACATTACCGCGCAGATCCTCACGGTAACCGATCCGAAGACCGGCAAGGCGCTGGTCGACGAGATTCTGGACAAGGCCGGCCAGAAGGGAACCGGCAAGTGGACGGTCCAGGTGGCTCTCGACTTGGGCGTACCGGTTCCAACCATAGCCGCGGCGCTGGACGGGCGCATTCTGTCCAGCATGAAGGAAGAGCGCACGGTTGCCAGCCGGCAGTACGGCCGCGCATCGGAAACTTATAAGGGCGAGAAACAGGAGCTCATTGACGCCCTGCGCGATGCCTTGTATGCGGCAAAAATCTGTTCCTACGCGCAAGGGATGAGCATGATCCGGGCCGGCTCCAACGAGCACCGCTGGGGAGTGGATCTGCGCGAAACCGCCCGCATCTGGAAGGCGGGTTGCATCATTCGCGCCCGGCTGCTGAATGAAATTATGCAGGCTTACGAACGCCGTCCGGAATTGCCCAACCTGCTGCTCGACCGGGAATTTCAGAAGGCGGTAACCGCGGCCCAAACCGGCTGGCGGCGCGTGCTCGCTACCGCCATCTCGCTCGGCGTTCCCTTGCCCGCTATGTCGGCTTCCCTGGCTTACTTCGACAGCTATACCGCGGCCAACCTGCCGCAGAATCTGACCCAGGCGCAACGCGATTATTTCGGCGCGCACACCTATCAGCGCGCCGACGATCCTTCCGGTGCCTTCGTCCACACCGATTGGGCGAATTTGGTCCGGACTTCAACCTCCAGCTCGGGAGGCAAACGATGAGTGCAGTGATTGAAGCCACGAGTACGGAAGGCGCCGTGGTCCTGAAGTGGCCGCAAGGAGAGTCGTGTGTGCTGGTCATTTTCGGCGCCTCCGGCGACCTCACTCGCCGCAAGCTGATCCCCGCGCTTTACGATCTGGCTTGTGTCGGCTGCGTGCACCCGCACTTCGAGGTGCTCGGGCTGGGCCGCACTCCCCTGACCTCGGAAGAGTTTCGGGCGCAGATGCGGGAGGCGGCTTCCAAGTTCGGTACCGTCCGCGAGTTCACCCCCGAGGAGTGGGCCGACTTCGAGAAGCGGCTTTTCTATCTGCGGGGCGATCCCCACGACCCGGCCTTCTACCCGCAACTGGCGGCAAAACTGAAAGAGATGCGCGCCACCGGCTCCAGCGCCAATCATCTCTTCTATATTTCAACTCCCGCTTCGGTGGCCGATCCGATTATTGAGGGCCTGGGTTCCGCCGGCCTCAGTCACAACGGCGAGGGCTGGTCGCGCGTGGTGCTGGAGAAGCCCTTTGGCCACGATTTGGAGAGTGCCGCGCGGCTCAACCAGATCGTTTTGCGTAACTTTCCGGAGAAAAGCGTCTACCGCATCGATCATTATCTGGGCAAGGAGACGGTGCAGAACCTGCTGGTCTTCCGCTTCGGCAACTCGTTCTTCGAGCCGGTCTGGAACCGCAACTACGTCGAATACATCGAAATTACCGCCTCCGAAACCGTTGGCGTCGAAAATCGCGCCAGCTTTTATGAGGAGACCGGCGCGTTGCGCGACATGGTGGCCAACCATTTGTTGCAGTTGTTGGCGCTTACCGCCATGGAGCCGCCTATCGCCTACGAAGCGGACGCCGTCCGCGAGCAGAAGGTGCAGGTGTTCCGTTCCATCCGGCCGATGACGCAGGAAGAAGTGGCCCGCCGCACGGTCCGCGGCCAGTATGGGCTGGGCCAGAGTAATGGGCAGCGGCTGCCCGGATATCGCCAGGAACCCGGCGTCAGTCCCAAATCTTTGACGGAAACCTACGTTGCGCTTGAGTTCTACGTGGATAACTGGCGCTGGGCGGGAGTGCCGTTTTACGTGCGCACCGGAAAACGCCTGGCACGGAACGTGACCGAGATCCGCGTTCATTTCAAGCGCACGCCGCAAGCACTCTTTGCCCGTACCCCGGCGGAGGAAATCGAGCCCAATGTCATTACTTTGGGCATTCAGCCCGACGAAGGCGTCAAGATCCATTTCGGCGCCAAGAAGCCGGGAACGCACATGCGCATGGTTCCGGTAGAGGCGGACTTCAGCTATAAGCGGGCCTTCGGCGCCAAGATTCCCGCCGCCTACCAGACCCTCCTGCTGGACGCCATGCGCGGCGATCCGACGTTGTTTACCCGTGGCGATGAAATCGAGGCCGAGTGGCGCATCGTTACGCCCATTGAAAACGCCTGGGCGCAACTTCCGCCACCCGAATTTCCCAACTACGCGGCAGGCAGCGATGGCCCGGAGGCAGCGGCAGCGCTGATCGCCCCCGGCTACCGCTGGCATGATCTGCGGGAAGCGGCCTCTGAGGCGGCTTGAGCATTGCTATGGACAGCGCCAGGCATCCCACAGTCGATTTAAAGCCGGCGCCCGGCCAGTTGCGCGTACTCTCCGACGCGGAGGCGGTGGCGAACAGCGCCGCGGAACTATTCGTGCAGCTTGCCGCCCGCGCCGTAAGCCAGCGGGGCCGCTTCCGGGTCGCGCTTTCCGGAGGATCGACGCCCCGCCGGACTTACCAACTGTTGGCTACTCCTCAATGGCGTTCTCAGCTTGCTTGGCCGAAGATCGACATGTTTTTGGGGGACGAACGCTATGTTCCCCCGGACCACCCGGAGAGCAACTACCACATGGTTAAAGAGGCGCTGCTGCAACATGTGCCCGAGGCCAACCTGCACCGGGTGCCCACCGAACTGGAGCCGGAAGCCGCCGCCACCGCGTATGAAGCAGACATCCGCCAGGCTTTTGCCCTGTCTGCGGGCATTCCCCAATTCGATCTCATCTTTCTCGGGCTGGGAACGAACGGCCATACCGCTTCGCTTTTCCCCGGCTCCCCGCTGTTGCACGAGAACTCCCGTCTGGTCGCCGCCGAATTCGTATCCGAAGCCAAGATGTGGCGCATCAGCATGACTCTGCCCCTGTTGAACCAGGGACGGACGGACGCCTTCCTGGTAGCAGGCAAGGAGAAGGCGGAGGTTCTGCGGGAAGTGCGGGCGGGCGCATTCGATCCTGAGCGGCTCCCCGCCCAACTCATAAAGCCCGAAAACGGCGAGCTGTTATGGCTCGCAGACCAGCCTGCAGCAGGGCAATTTTGAATTTCTAATTTGCAATTTGTAACTTGCAAAGTAAGAACCTCTACTTACTGACGTGTTTCACTTTGCAAATTGCAAATTACCAATTACAAATTCCCCCGGAGTCGTTTCCCTCCCAAGTTCATCCAACAGCTATGAGCTCCCTTCAATTCACCGCTTCTCAGGCTGCGGACTTTCCAGTCGAGGCCGGCCAATCCTCCGTGCGGGAAGAGGCTGCTCTGCTGGACGCCTATTCGCAAGCGGTAACTGGCGCGGTCGACCGCATCAGTCCCGCGGTCGTGAACATCGAGGTGCGCCAGCGGGGAAGGCCGGCTGGTGGGGGTGGATCGGGTTTTATATTCACTCCCGACGGCTTTGTGCTCACCAACAGCCACGTTGTGCATGGCGCGGCACACATCGAGGTTGGATTGTTGGATGGGAGGCGCGCTCCGGCCACGCCGGTAGGCAACGATCCGGGTACCGACGTTGCGGTGGTGCGCATTGACACCGAGGTGCCCGCCTTCGCGGCGCTGGGAGATTCCAAGAAGCTTCGCGCCGGACAACTGGTGGTCGCCATCGGCAGCCCCTTTGGTTTTCAACAAACGGTTACCGCCGGCGTGGTGAGCGCGCTCGGCCGCTCCTTGCGCTCCTATTCTGGCCGCTTGCTGGAAGACATCATCCAAACCGACGCCGCCCTCAATCCGGGTAACTCCGGAGGACCGCTAGTAAACGCGCGGGGCGAGGTGGTGGGCGTGAATACGGCCACCATTCTGCCGGCGCAGGGAATCTGTTTTGCGATTGGCATCAACACGGCCAAACTGGTGGCGGCGCAGCTTATCAGTCACGGTAAGATCCGGCGTGGCTACATCGGCGTGATGGCGCAGACCGTGCCGTTGCAGCGGCGTTTGGTGCTGTTTCACAACCTGAAGCAGCCTTCCGCGCTGCTGGTGCAGGGAGTGGAGGACAACAGTCCCGCGCAGCGCGCCGGGTTGCGCACTGCCGATCTCATCGTCTCTGCCGGCGGCAGGCCTTTGGCGGGCATTGACGACCTCCAGCGCTTGCTGACCGAGGAACTGATCGGACGTTCCGTCGAGCTGGAGGTGATCCGGGGAGTCGAACGGCTTTACCTGAGCCTGGTTCCGGTGGAAGATCGGCGATAGAGAGGCAGCCCAAGAGGCAGCTCTCGGCTCTCGGTCGTCGGCTCTCGGCTTGGGTGCCCCACCCTCCGCCCTGGGTTTGGGCGGTGGGTGGGATCCCCTGCGTCCTCTGGGGTGAAAAAGTCCCTCCTCAAACCAGCAGCGCCGTGATCTCCGATACTTTTGCGAGGTTTTCCAACTGGGCTACCAGCGAGATAACCTGTTCCGCCTTATCTGCGGGCCATCCACCGAACGCAGCGCATTCCCGGAATTTTTTCGCCACCTCTTCGTAGCTCATTGGATTCGCCGGGCTGCCTTTGCCGAAATCAGCCTGCCCTGTAATCTTCCGGCCATCTTTCAGCGTGATCTCCAGGATAGTGGTCATCTTGTCGTACCCGGCAGCCTCCGCCACGGGATCGGTTCCGAAATCCACCTTGCGCACCAGCGCCTGGACTTCCGGCTGGTTGACCACTTCATCGGTAAACTCCTGCAAGCCGGCTCGGCGTCTGAGCAGCAGGATCGCCATACAGAATTCCATGCTGAATTTCGCCTGGAGTTCCGTGGTTGGCCGATGGTGGATCAGGGCGTTCGGCATGTTCTGGTTGGTTCCCACCCGGACCCGTTCGACCTGGTCCGGACGAATATCATGCTGCTGGATCAGGGCCAGCATCAACGTCATGCCGGGATGTGTGAGCGACCCCGACGGATGAGGCTTGATCGAGACGCCAGGGTTGATGAAGGTCCAGGGGCGGCCCAGCCTGGAGCGAATGGCGGCCTCGTCGTATCCCCCTCCGGCCGCCCGGAAGAAACCGCGCGGCGCCTCCAGGATGGCCGGAGCGGAGGTAAAGCCCAACTGCGCCATTTCCAGGGCTACTACGCCGTTCTCCGCGGCTCGCCCGGCGTGAAAAGGCTTCATCATGGTGCCGAAATTTTCCCGCAGCCCGGCGGCCAGGCTGCCAGCAATACCCAGGGCGGTGCGGGTCGTTTCCGCGGAAAGCCCGCATAAATTTGCGAGGGCGGCGGCCGAGCCAAACGTCCCGCAGGTCGCTGTGGAATGGAATCCATGCTGGTAATGCCGCGGGTGAATGGCCTCCGCGATCTTGCACTCGACCTCAACTCCCACGTTGTAGGCCCGCAATAGATCGCGACCTGAGTATCCGTCGCGTTCCGCCACGGCGAGGACCGCCGGCAGCACGGGCGCAGTGGGATGTGTCAGCAGACCATATACCCGGTCCTTGGCCACGGCAAGTTGGGTGTCGTCATAGTCGTCCGCATGGATGGCCGTTCCGTTGGCAAACGCCGCAAAACGCGCCGGGAGGCGCAGCCCTGAGCCCAACACGCTGCTGCTCGCCAGGTTGCACCCGAGACCTGATAAATATCGGCGAATAAGTTCTCCGCTCTTGGCCTTGGCGCCGGCCAGCGCCAGTCCGAAACCATCGAGAATCGACTTCTTGCCAAGCTGCACCGTCTCCTGCGGAATATCCGCAAATTTGGTTGAGCTGATGAAGTCGGCCACGTAAGCCGTCAGCGATTCCGGTCCCGGAATGGCGCGTTCCAAGCTCATTGCATGTCCTCCAATTGTGGGAGCATTCTGCACTCAGCAGTCAGCGCTCCATTGGGTTTAGCCAAAGCGTAGAAAAAATCCAGCGCAGAGCCGCAGAGAAAATCAAAAACAAGGAGTTTTTTCCCAGGTTGCACTCTGCGTCTCTGCGCTGGGTGTTTGGCTGAATGCTGATTGCTGACTGCTGCGTGCCTTCCCTAGGTTACCGCACCGCATCGTTCAGTGTAAGTTGCGGATTCCGGAACCGCAGGTGGAAGCACCGGGCTTTCAGCCCGGCGCTTCTACCCCTTGCAACCTGCTGGAGCAAAAAATCCTTATCCCCAACCCAAACGTCTGTCATTCTGAGTCCCGCGCCCGCGACGGCATAGACAATTGCCACACCGCCAGGGCGCGGGGCGAAGAACCTATGTATTGCGGCCCTATCTGCCGTGGCCATTTCTGAGCGACCAAGAGATCAGGGCCATACCTTTCAGGTCCTGTGGGCCGAAAATTACGCCTATGCGGGACTTTTTCCGCAGCCTCTTCAGCCCGCGAGACGTCTGGCGATTCGCTTTTTTCCGCAGCCTGTTTAGCCCGGTGACAAGCTGTTCGCTCGACGCGGGCCTTTAGGCTCGGTGTAGGCTGTTCCATGTGAATGGGAGGCGTCCCATGCAACCGGCTTCTCAAGAAGTTTGGACGTTCTTCGGGTTCGTCGCGCTGAAGCCCGACGCTTCCACCTTTTCCGCGAAGTAAGTGACATTGCATATCCGTAATCGTTGGCGACCAGCACACTGTAGTGATATAGTCGCTAACACCGCCAAGAGATTAAGGCAACGCACAGCGGAGGATCTTGTGTCTAGCTCACGGACGAAAAAGGGCTTTGCACGCTGGTACATCTTAACCCTGATCTGCCTGCTGTACCTGATTACCTATATGGATCGGGTCAACATCTCTGCCGCGGCGCCCCTTATCAGCAAAGAGTTTCACTTCAGCAAGATCACTATGGGGCTCATCTTCAGCGCCTTTCTCTGGAGCTATGCCGGATTCCAGGTCCCCGGCGGCTGGCTGGGCGATCGCTTTGGTCCCAGAACGGTATTAGGAACGATAGTGGCTTACTGGTCGCTCATGACGGCTTTGACGGCCCGGGCGTGGGGCTTTGCTTCTTTCGTCGTCATTCGCTTCCTCTTCGGTGTAGGAGAAGCCGGGGCATTTCCGACCGCTACCCGAGCTATGCAACTTTGGCATCCTCGCGAAGAGCGGGGTTTAGTCCAAGGGATCTCCCATAGCGCCAGTCGCTTCGGGGCGGCCGTGGCTCCGCCCATTACGGTGGCGATTATCGTTTCTTTAGGCTGGCGGTGGGTCTTCTACATTTTCGGCGGTGTCGGCGTTTTCTGGTCTTTATTGTGGTATTTCTCTTACCGCAACCTGCCGGAAGCGCATAAGTGGGTCAGCACGGATGAGCTGGCACACATCCGGGGCACCGATGAGAACGGGAATATCCGGCAGGTCGACCTCAAGAAGAAGCCGACAGTGCCGTGGGGAGTACTGCTTCGCTCTCCTAACATGTGGGCGATCATGTGCGCCTACTTTACCTACGTCTACTGCCTTTGGATCTTCCTCTCCTGGCTTCCTTCGTATCTGGTGGAATACCGCCATTTCACCCTGCTCAAGATGGGCTATTTCGCTTCGCTGCCGCTGTTTGCCGGAGTGATTGGCGACACCGCGGGTGGCTGGGCCACCGACTATCTGCTGGTGAAGACCGGCAGAACTAATTTCTCCCGCAGGATAGTGGCGGTGGTGGCCATGCTGGGCACCGTGGCCTTCATCGTGCCGGCGGCGCTTACCAACAATGCCTATACCGCCGTATATTGCCTGACCGCCTCAATGTTTTTCCTGGAGTGCACCATCGGTCCCTCCTGGGCGGTGCCGATGGACGTAGGCGGAGAGTACTCGGGAACTGTTTCCGGCATGATGAACATGGCCGGAAACATCGGCGGAGCGCTTTCGCCGACGGTATTCGGCATCCTGGTTCAGTTCGGGTCCTGGATTGCACCTTTCATCGTTGCCGCAGCGCTGCTGATCATCGGTGCGCTCATCTGGATTTTCTGGCTCAGCCCCGAAACCTCGGTCCTGCAGAAACGTACTGCGGGTGCAGTGCCGGCGCCGGCCACTCAGACACGATAGCTGAGTGATAAGACGAATTTGGTTTCTGAATTTTGAATTATTGTGGGGACCTGCGATCGTATTGGCAATCCCAATCAAGATTCAAAACTCAAAATGCAAAAATTTTCCCGCGGAGATCGCGCATGAGTGTCACTACCCAAGCAGCTTTGCTGAAAGCCCCCTACCAGATCGAGCTAATAGAACGAAAACTGACCGCCGAGCCGGACGAGGTGATCGTTCGCAACCATCTGGTAGGCATCTGCGGCTCCGATAAGAGCTTCTTCAAAGGCCAGCTGCCGCCCCAGACTGCCGAGTTCCGCCAGGAGCCCAAGTTCCCCTTCTACCTCGGGCATGAAAGCGGCGGAACCGTGGTGGAAGTAGGCTCGAAGGTACGGGAGTTCCAGCCTGGCGATCCGGTCATGTGCTTCGGGTGGAACAACAACTTTGCGCAGTACTTCAAAGCCAAGGTCTGGGAGCTTCAGGCGGCTCCCAAGGGGCTCGACATGGACTTCGTCAGTCTGGGTGAGCCCATCGCCTGCGCCATGTACTCGGGCCTCAATTCCGGGACCAACATTGGCGACGTCACGGTTGTTATGGGCGGCGGTTTCGCCGGCCAGCTCATAGCGCAATGCGCCAAGAAACAGGGCGCCTCGACCGTAGTGGTTGCGGATGTGGATGACGCGAAATTGGCCGTCGCCAAGCGGCTAGGCGCGGACCTGACGTTGAACATCAAGCGGGAAAACGCGGTTGAAGTGGTAAAAGCGCTTACCGATGGCATCGGCGCCGATGTAGTCGTCGAGGCCGCCGGCAGCGAATCCTCTTTCAACATGGCTTCGCAGATGATCAAGCACAACGGGGTATTTGTCTTTTATAGCTGGGTGACCACCCCCGTCAAGCTGGACATAAGCCGCTGGCACGATGACGGCTTGACCTTCCGCAATACCTGCCTGGTTCACCATACCCGCCAGCAGCGCGAAGTGTGGACTCCCTGGGCCCTGCGGCCGGTAGTCAGAGGACTCATCGACGTAAGGTCTCTCATCACCCACGAGTTCAAGCTGGAAGAGATCGCGAAGGCGTTCGATACCGCGGTGAAGGACGATAGCGCAATCAAGATCGTATTGCGTCCGCAATAGCCGAAAGGAGTAGAGCCGTGAAGGTAGACGAGAACCGCTGTCTGGGATGTGGCCGCTGCCGGGCCTATTGCACCATGGGAGCCATCGGCCTGGTGCGCGATATCCGCGGCCGTACCTGCGCTCAGGTCGACGAGTATGAATGTGTGGATTGCGGCGTGTGCTATCGCGCCGGGGTATGCCAGGGCGATGCCCTATACGAGCCCGCGCCGGTCTGGCCGCGCTCCGTGCGCGGCACCTTCAGCAATCCACTGGTCGAGCACAAAGAAACTCGTGTGCCAGGGCGCGGCACCGAAGAAATGAAGACCAACGATATTACTGGCCGGTTCAAGTGGGGCCAGGCGGGCATGGCGGTCGAAATGGGCCGTCCCGGGGTCGGAGCGAGGTTTCCGGATATCGAGAAAGTCGCCATGGCTATCGCGGCCGTGGGAGGCGTCGTCTTCGAGCCTAAGAATCCGCTGACTACGCTGATGGCCGACCGCAAAACCGGCAAAATGAATCCGGAAGTGATGGGCGAAAAGGTGCTTTCCGCGATCATTGAGATCATGGTTCCGGTGAACCGGGTTCCGGAAATCATTGCTGCGGTGCGCCAGGTGAGCCGGGATATATCGACCGTGTGCAGTTTGGACCTTACCACCAAGGTCGATCCGGATGGCGGACTGAAAGCGTTTGCGCTCGCGCGGGACGCAGGCGTGAGCCCCACGATTAATGGAAAGACTAATCTCGGTTTGGGCCGGCCCTTGTTTGTGGAGGAGGTGCAGGCATGAGCCATACCCTTCATCGTCGCGGAACGCAGAAGAATCTGGAGCGGGACTTCGTTTTGTTCGCCATGTCCGCCAAGGGGGTTAATGAAGTCGGATCCGGCAGCAAGCTGAAGCGCTTTCTGGAAATCCTCCAGGAGCATAACCCGGTCAATCTTGGCGATATGAAGACGGGAAACCGGTTTATTACCTCCTGCGAAAATATCACCAACAGCGCCAAGGATACCTCGATCGTGCATGGCGTATTTGCCAGCCGCGAGGACCTGATCCTCGCCTTGAAAGCAATTAAGGAAGCCGATTTGGGAATTTCCGTGATCGTATCCGGCCTGTTGGACGATGTGCATGACTGCTGCCGCAGTGCCGGGTTGCAACCACACACCTGTGAAACCTCGTTAGGCGTGTGGGGGGATAAGGACCGGCTTCCGGACGAGGATATTTTGCGGTTCACCACCATGTGCGGACACGGACAGGTGGCCTTTAACCTGGTGGCCAAAATCATCGAAGATGTGAAAACCGGGAAGCGCACGGTGGACGAGGGAGCCAGGGAACTGGCCCGGCCCTGCCAATGCGGGGTCTTCAATCCGGTGCGCGCCGCTGCCATGCTGGAAGAGATCTTGTGTTTGTGGGGCATACATGTTGCCTGAGGAATGCCTATGAAACGGGTGTGGGTCGATAAGGATCGATGTTTAGGCTGCAAGACCTGCGAGCTGCAGTGCGCGATTGAGCGTAATTCCGCTTCCCGGACGCTGGCCGGCGCGGTGCTGGAAAGTCCCAAGCCTGTAGCTCGTGTGGGAGTCTTTGGCGCAACCGGCCGAAGCTTTCCTATTCAGTGCCGGCATTGCGACGATGCCGTATGCGTGAAAGCCTGTCCCTCCGGCGCGATGCAGAGCCACCCGGAGAAGGGCAATATTTTCGTGGACCAGGCGAAATGCCGCGCCTGCTGGATGTGTGTCATGACCTGCCCGTTCGGCGCAATCATACCCAGCGCCGCCTTCAAGGCCGCGATTAAATGCGACGCTTGCATGCATATGGAGGAACCGGCGTGCGTGTCGTCATGTCCCACTGGAGCGCTGCTGTATGGCGATGAGGCAAGCTACGACCAGGTACTGGCCAGGCGGCGCAATCGCATTGCCGCCTGGGCGGTTTCGGCTGACGCAAAGATTATTGGTCTGGATCTCATGCGGGAGGGCAAGTAGCCATGAAAGAAGTACGGAAGAAATCCGCAGATGCCGCGGTAAATCAAATGATCGCCAAGGCGTATCGCGAACAGGTGAGCCTGCCATGGGACCGCGCCGAAGCTCTGCAACCGCAGTGCGGCTTCGGACGCCTGGCCCTATGCTGCACAGATTGCCTCGAAGGACCTTGCCGCACGAATCCATTTGCCGAAACTGCGCAGTATACGATCTGTGGCCGGGAAGCAAAATCGCTGGTTGCCGCCCAGTTGCTCAGGAAGGCTTCCGACGGCGCGACGGCGTTGGCCAAGTTGGCTGCGGAATATGGCTGTAAAGCGGATGCCTCGCCCTGGCAGACGATCGCTCTGACAGCCGATTGCATGATCGCCGATCCGGAGCAATTTACGAAGCTGGGGAAAGCCGCGGCAGCCGCATTGGGCGGCCTGGCCGCGCAAAGCAAATCCGGACGGAAAGCTACGGCTGCGGGGATGGGTGTGTTGGAAACCACCAAGCCCAACATTGTGTGCCATGGCCACGTGCCGCCCAAAGTCGTTGCTGCTCTGGCGAAAGCCGCTGCGGAGACGGCCAATGTGGTAGCTATCTGCGGCAGTGAAAAGGTTCTTCCGGTTGCCACTAGCTACGATTCCCAGGAAGCGGCCTTACTCACCGGACTGGTGGACTTGCTGGTGGTAGGAAGCCAGTGCGTCACGCCGGCAATGGTCGCGTTGGCGGCTAAGTTGTCAATTCCGGTGATTCCGGCATCTGCCCTTGGCGCGCAACGAGAACTGAAAGAGGCTATTGCCGCGGCGCAAACTTCATTTAAGCGCCGCGAGGGAAAGGCTGCCAGCGTGCAGCCTGCGGCCAAGGAAAGTTACGTCGGCTACGACACGATCCCCCCTTCTAAAGGCTTGGCATACCTGGGCGGCTGCGGCAATGTGGCGCAGACTCAGGACGCCCAGATCGTACGAGTGGCTTCCTACCTTGTAGATAATGGCTATACCGTCGTTACTGCGGGTTGCGCCGGAACCGCGCTTGCCAAGGCGGGTATGTGCGATGGCAAGGCGGTAGTTAATCTCGGTTCCTGTCACGATGCCGGAGAGTTCCTCGCCTTGGCGGCAAAAGCGCAGGCCGGTGGCGTGCCGGTTTTTGCCGTCATGCTTGAGCTGACCCACAACAAGACTCTGGCCACGGCCGTCGCGTTAGCGGCACAAGGCATTCCTACCTTGACGGACCTGGGTGAGATCCGCGAGACAGGAGACATGCTGGAAGGGAAGTTGCGTCCCATCGGCGATTTGAAAAAACTCCCGGAAGTGCTGGCCGAATTGACACGCCCGGCCACTGAGGTTTGAGCGATCCTCATGTATCTGATAGTTGGACAAGGCGCGGCGGGCACGAGCGCGGCCAAGATACTGCGGCGCTTGGATCCGGCCACCCCGGTCACTATGGTCACGGCCGAGGAAGACTACTTCTATAACCGCGTCGATCTGCCCGATATCATCGCCGGCAAATATGAACCGGCGGCGGCGGAGCTTCAGGGCGCCCGGGATTTCCAGATGCTGGGCATCACCTGCCGTATGGGAGTTGCGGTCCAGAGGATTCACGCAGGCGAAAAGGTCGCGCAGTTAGCCTCCGGCGAAGAACTGAAGTACAAGAAATTGCTGATTGCCACTGGATCGACGCCTCTGTTGCCCAGGCTGCCGGGAATCGATGCCCGCGGAATCTGCCAGCTATGGACGATGGAGCAGGCGCGAAGCATAACACGGGCGGCGCGGGATGCTCGCGAGGCTGTAGTTATCGGCGCCGGTTTGATCGGCCTCAAGGTAGCGACCGCACTGGCGTCGCACGGCCTCAAGGTAACGCTGATTGAGAAGCTTCCCCGGATAATGCCCAGGCAGCTTGATGATACGGCGGCGGAAATTATCAGTAATGCCCTGCGCCGCGCGGGAATTGAGCTGCTGCTGGATACGGAAGTAGAAGGCCTGCTTTCCGACGATGGACGGGTAACGGCAGTCGAGGCCGGCGGAAGGCGCCTGGCTTGCCAGATGGTTGTTGTGGCCGTCGGGGTGAAGCCCAATACGGAACTGGCGCAAACCGCGGACGTGGCGGTGAACCGGGGCATTGTTGTCGATCGGCGCCAGCAGACCTCGGTCGCAGATATCTACGCGGCCGGCGACGTGGCGGAAACCGTCGATCCTTTCACCGGCCAACCGGCCGTGCCGGCGATCTGGCCGGCGGCTGTCCGGGAGGGCGAATTGGCAGGCCACAACATGGCGGGCTACCCCCTGGAATACGAGGGAAGCGTTGCCATGAACGCGGTGGAAATCGCCGGTATTCCGCTGGTCTCGATCGGCGACGTTGAAGGTGCGCCAGGTGATGAAGCCCTGGTAACGCAAGGCGCAGGTTTTTACCGCAAGCTTGTCCTGCACGAAAAAACCGTTCGTGGCGTGCTTTGTGTGGGAGACATTCGCCACAGCGGCGTCCTAGGAGCCCAGATAATTCGGCAAACCGAGATTGCCGACCCCACCGTTTTGGTGTTTCCGCACTTCAGCTTTGCACACTTGATCGACAATTGATCCGCCATCAAATGTAGCGCTGGCCTCCAGAGCCAGCCCCGAGCTTTGCCGAGGGGCCGGCTGTGGCGGAGGGCCTGTGGAAGCACCGGGCTTTACAGGCTGCGGAAAAAATCGGTTTTGTATCACACGACTGTCGTGCCGTCCGGGGACACAAGAACCGCGGGGCGTCAACCCGGCGCTTCCCCCCTTGCAACCTTCAGAAGCAAAAAATCCTTACCCCCAATGTCTGTCATTCCGAGCGCCGCGCCCAGCATGACGTGGTCAGTTGCTACTCAACCGCAGGGCGCGGGGCGAGGAACCTATGTATTTCGGCCCTATCTGCCGTGGCCATTTTTGGCGACCGAGAGAGCAAGGGCTACACCCCTTAGCCTCTGTGAGCCGAAAATCATGTCTAAGCGGGACCTTTTCCGCAGCCTCTTTAGCTTGGGCGTGGGACGCCGCCAGTACAGCCAATCTCACACTCCAGCGAGCCAAAACAGCGCTTGCCGGGAACCCGGTCTGGAGACCAGCGCTTCACGGCGCATACGATCTGCTATAAAAAAGATTAAGAATCGATTTGGGTTACTCTAAAAAGTGTGTTCCAGGAGAATAGGCAATGAAGCATCGCGCTGGCCGCCATTTCCTTCAGATTCCCGGCCCCACTAATGTCCCCGAGCGGGTTTTGCGTGCCATGGCGCGCCCAACCATCGACCATCGCGGTCCTGAGTTTGCCGAACTGGCCCAGGAAGTCCTACAGGGATGCCGCGCGATCTTCAGATGCTCCGGGCCGGTGGTAATCTTCCCCTCGTCGGGCACGGGCGCGTGGGAAGCGTCGATTGCCAACACGCTTTCTCCCGGCGACCGGGTTCTGATGTATGAGACCGGGCACTTCGCCACCTTGTGGCAGCAGATGGCCCGCCGCCTGGGTTTGGAGGTGGATTTCGTTCCCGGCGATTGGCGGCACGGGGCCGATCCGGCAGAGATAGGGCGGCGTCTGGCCGCCGATAGCGGCCACGCCATCAAGGCGGTTATGGTGGTGCACAACGAAACCTCCACCGGCGCCACCAGCCGTATTCCGGAGATTCGCCAGGCCATCGACCAGGCGCGCCATCCCGCGCTGTTCATGGTCGATACCATCTCTTCGCTGGCGTCCATCGAATACAAGCACGATGAGTGGGGAGTGGATGTCACAGTGTGCTGCTCGCAAAAAGGCCTGATGTTGCCTCCCGGCTTGGGTTTGAACGCCGTTTCGGAGAAGGCGCTGGCCGCCTCCCGTTCGAGCCGTATGCCGCGCTCCTACTGGGATTGGGCGGAAATGTTGAAGCCGAACGCGATGGGATTCTTCCCCTATACTCCGGCGACGAACCTGCTCTACGGTCTTCGCGAAGCTATTCAAATGTTGCAGGAAGAAACCCTGGAAGCGGTCTTTGCGCGCCACAACCGGCATGCGGCGGCTACCCGGGCTGCGGTGCAGGCATGGGGCTTGGAGGTTCTGGCGCTCGATCCGCGCGAATATTCCAGCACGCTGACGGCAGTGCTGATGCCCGCCGGCTACGATGCCGACCAGTTCCGCGAAACCGCCCTGGAGCGCTTCGATATCTCCCTGGGCACCGGCCTGGGCAAAGTGAAAGGCAAGGTCTTCCGCATCGGCCATTTGGGCGACTTCAACGATCTTATGTTGATGGGGACGCTGGCGGGCGTAGAGATGGGATTGCGCGTAGCGGGAGTTCCGTATCGCGCCGGCGGCGTGGAGGCCGCCATGGACGTGTTGACCGAATCGGCAGCTCCCCTCAAAGCAGAGTCGATTTCCGGCTCATTGTTTTCGGTGGATCATTAACCACATTTCCACCCTCATCGTGCTGAATGCTGGGTGCTGCTGACCACTGACCACTGGCCACTGAAACTGAGAGTACAGTGTTGAAAAAAAATCCGTCCAAAGCGTCCAAAGCGTCCACGGCGCGTCGGTGGAGCTGCTACTCTCCTGCTTATGAGACTCGCAATGGCGGCGGACGTGGGAACGAAACCGATGTGGAAATCCGGTGCGACTATAGTGCCCCACGTCTCCCCGGTTTTGGCAGTGGGAACGAGGGAGACGTGGAGATCTACCGCAGTGTCGATGCCCATGCCGGCCCGGTTTTGCCGGACGCGGGATCTTCGGCCGATTTGCCGGCGTGAGTCCGCCGCGGCGGACGGGAGCCCGCAGGCGAAATCCCGAGAGGAGCGAGGGACCTAAAGCAGGGGGCTGGCGGAGAGAGAGGGATTCGAATCCTGGAACCAAGCTTTACCCGCCTTGCCCGCCACATCCCGCCACATCCCGCGACATCCCGCCTCGGGACAAGTTTTTTTTATTTTTTTGCTCGCCGGTTACCGCTTTCCTCGGCGGCTAAACAGGCTGCTGAAAAAGTCGGTTTGTATCAGGGTGACTTTTAGGCCGCACAACTCCGGCCTCCAGCAGTTCAGCCCAGTTCCGACTTGCAACCTCCGACCACTAGCTGCTTTCTTAATTGTGATAAGTTGGATAAGAAGGGATTGCGGGAATCCCGGCATGTGGGTTTTGGATTTACGGTGTGGCCAGCAGTCTCTCGCCGCCGGTCACTCCGACTCAAAATTCAAAATTCGAAATTCAAAATTCAACTTGGATCACCCTGGGCGCGCTGAAAGTCAGCTTCGCCGGGGAGGGCTATTGTGAAGATCAATCCCAGCAAGTGTGTGGCATGCGGTAACTGTACCTATGTCTGTCCGATGGGCGCGATCTACGTGGATCCGGCAAGCAAACGGGCCACGGTAGAACACGACGAATGCGTAGAGTGTTACAGCTGCTTCAATGGGATGAGCCGGGAACACCTGAATCCCACTTTTGTGCGCCTGGTGCGGAAGCTGTTCCAGATGATGCGCCTGCGCTTCGATCCGGAGCCCGACGTCTGTCCCACTTCGGCGATCGAGCCGGAGGAATTGGTCTGGCCGCGGGTGGTGCGCCGCGCCTTTTCCGATCCGCGTGTGCCTCATGAGTCCACCGGAGTCGAAGGCCGGGGCACGGAGGAAGTGAAGACCAACGACGTAAGCGGCCGCGTAAAGGCTGGCGAGGCCGGCTTTACCATCGAATTCGGCCGTCCCGGCATAGGCGTACGCTTCCATGAAATCCAGAGGATGACGCGCGTGCTGGCGCAAGCCGGGGTGGCGTTCGAAAAAAAGAACCCAGTCACTACCTTGATGAGCAACGTGGCGGCTGGGGAGATCCGCGAAGACATCCTGAACGAAAAAGTCCTCTCTGCCATCCTCGAGATCAAAGTGCCCATCCAGCGTACCGAAGAGATCATTCAACTGGTCCACCAGGTCGAGCGGCAGATTGATACGGTGGTGGCCCTGGGTGTGGGGGTGCGCTGCCAGGACGACGGAGAGGAAGAGGAAATGTTTGCCCGTCTCCAACGCCTGGGCTACAGGCTGGAGCGCGCCAAAACCAATGTCGGGCTGGGACGCATTACTAATGTGATTCAAGCCCAGCAGCAGGGTTCCCAACACGCGCCGGTGTTGCACGCGGTGGGATCCGAGGAGCACGCATGACCAACACACTGCATCGTTACGGCAACGCCGAAAGTTTTCGCGACGACTACATTGTTTTTGCCATTCCCGGCCGCGGCTACAACGACCAGGACTGCGTGCCCAAGCTGAAGCGCTTTCTTGCTATGGCGCTGCCGTTCAAGCCGGTCAACCTGGGCGACTCGCGCCATGGGGGCTCGTTGCGGTCTTCGCAAAACATGAATCCAACCTCGCATTGGCGGCGCAAGCTGGCTCCCGATTTCCAGGCGGTAATCGATGGCGTCGATGCGCCAGCGACGGTGGCGGCAGTATTCGACAATCAACCGGCGGCGGAGAAGTTCCTGGAGGCAGTCAAGGCTGCCGATCTTGGGCTATGCATTAACATTTCGACCTCTATCGAAGGCGCCAAGCAATGTTGCGGCGGTGCCGGGCAGCCGCGCCACAGCGTGGGCTATTCGCTGGGTTTTGAAGGCAAAACGGAAAAGCTGCCCAATACGCAAGTGCTCACCCTGTCTACCATGTGCGGACACGGCTTAATTAGCGCCAGCTTTGCCAAAAAGATGATCGACTGGGTGAAAGAAGGCCGGCGCACACCCGAGGAGGCCGCCCTGTACATGGCCCATTTCTGTTCCTGTGGCGCGTATAACCCCAGCCGTGCCCGCCGCATTCTGGAAGAAGCGCGACACAGCATGAAGTAGACAGTTTCCAGTTTCCGGTTTCCAGAAGGGCCGATCCCGGGAAGTTCGGTATTTGACTCTGGAAACCGGAAACTGGAAACTAGAAACTGATTATTGTGAGTGAAATTCCCCCGAATTCCGGCAAAACCAGCGATTCAGCGGCTATTTTGGATTTGCCGCAAGGGGAGCAGGCTTTAGCCGCTCAACAACCTTGGTGGCCTCCCAGTCCGACGGTTCTGGTTCCTCTGATTGTCGCCTGCGCCCTCTTCATGGAGATGGTGGATTCCACCGTCATCACCACCTCGCTGCCGATGATTGCCCGCGATCTGCACCAAGATCCTATTGTCCTGAAGCTGGGATTGACGGCTTACATGCTCAGCCTGGGGGTCTTCATCCCGATTTCCGGCTGGATGGCCGACCGGTTTGGCGGTCGCTCGGTGTTTCAGGCGGCCATCGGCCTGTTCATGATCAGTTCCATGGGTTGCGGACTGGCTCGTTCTTTCGCCTTTTTTGTGGCGGTGCGTTTCCTGCAGGGCGCCGGGGGGGCGATGATGGTGCCGGTGGGCCGGATTGTAATCTTGCGCTCCATACCCCGGGAAGAGCTGGTAACCGCGCTGGCCTATCTTTCCACTCCGGCCATGCTCGGCCCAGTAGTCGGCCCTCCTCTGGGCGGTTTCATAACCACGTACCTGAGTTGGCGCTGGATTTTTTTCGTTAACATTCCCATCAGTATCGTCGGCTTCCTGCTCGCGGGCCGGTTCATGGAAGATTTCCGCGAAGCGCAAGTCCCTCCCCTCGATTTGAGGGGTTTTGTGCTCTCGGCGTTCGGCCTGCTGTTGGCGATGTTCGGCCTTACGACCATCACTGACCGCCTGATGCCGCTCAGCGTCTCGTTGGGCTGCATTGGTGTCGGGGGAATGGCGATTTTCGGATATTTCCTCCATGCCCGGCATACCGCCCAGCCGCTTCTGGAGCTGCGCATTCTCAAGCTCGGGACCTTCTGGGTGGGCGTAGGTGGCGGTTCGTTGTTCCGGATCGGTATCGGATCGCTGGCGCTGCTGCTGCCCTTGCTGATGCAACTGGGGTTCGGTCTGAATCCTCTGCGTTCCGGCCTGATCACCTGCGCCTTGGCGGTAGGTTCGGTGTTCATGAAGCCTTTGGCCAAGCCCGTTCTGCGCCTGTTCGGCTTTCGCCCGGTGATGGTTTATAACCCCGTAATCTGCGCTGTGGCAATCGCCTTGTTCGGTCTGTTTCGCGCCACCACCCCGCACTGGCTGATTTTTATGGTTCTGCTGATCGCCGGATTGTTCCACTCCCTGCAGTTCACGGCGCTAAACGCCATTGCCTATGCCGAAGTTCCCGATGTGGACGTGAGCCAGGCCACCAGCATCTTTGCCATGGTGCAACAGCTTTCCCTGGGATCGGGCGTAGTGGTTGGAGCCTTTGCGCTGCAGGCGTCAAGCTTTCTGCAAAGGCATGGACGAATCGTCGCCAGCGATTTCTGGCCTGCCTTCCTGGTGCTGGGCTTGATCGTAACCAGCTCCGCCATTTCCTCGTTGCAGTTGCCGGCCGAGGCGGGAGCGGAAATGGCGGGCCGCCAGCCTCAGCACTAGCAGAGGCATGCAACGTTTCTAGTTTCCGGTTTCCAGTTTCCAGTAGGCCTCAGCCAAAGCCACCGCGGCTGAAGCGGCTCTTCTGACACTCCCCAATTCACCGGGCTGAAGAGTGTGGGTGAGAACCCCTCTGCCGTCCCTGCGGGACTCGCGGATTTCCCACTTCTCACGCGGTGGGCTGTTTTCTGCCGCGCCTGCGGCGCTGAAATGGTGGTTTGTCCCACTTTCGCGTGGTCGAACTGGTTCTCACACACACTCTGAAGCCCGGTGCTTCCACCGCTGAAGGGAGTATCTTCGGAACTGGAAACTCGGAACTGGAAACTGGAAACTTTGTAATCAGGCTTTGAAGGGAAGGATTTTGGGGTTCCTGGGCTGAAGCACATTCTCGATCATCTGCTGCAGGGAATCCTCGGTATAGACTTCGCGAACCTGTAGGCCGGCGGCGCACAACTGGTCCGCCGCGCGAACCAAGCAGGCCAGGGGAGTGTTGGGCACGTCCTCCACTGCCTCTAGCGAAACCCGCAAAGATTGGTGGAGGGCTGGCGGATAATCCCACAGCAGAGAAATGGCTTGCCCCAGTTCGATGGTATCCGTTCCAAAGCGGAGCCATTGGGTAGTGATTGCCTCCACCGTATAGTCCAGCCACTCCGCGGACAGATTGTCATGCGGGTCCATGGTGCACAGCAAAGGCAAGCTGCCGGCGTGATGCACCAGTCCAGCCACGTAAGCTTCCGCCGCATCGATCTCATCGGCGGAAAACGCCAGCCGGCTCGCCATCGAACCCAGGCGGTCGATACGGCGGGCAAATTCGGCGAGCAGGGGAGAATTTTGACTGGCCAGGAAACTGGTAAGAAATGCTCCTACGGCTACGATACGGGTCCGTTCCCGGCCCATCAGGACCAGAAAGTTGTCCAGTCGATCGTCGCTGGAGGGCAGCTCGGAGAGCCGACAGATGCGGACGAATTCGGTGCGAAATCGTGGCTCGGTTTCAATCAGTTCCACGGCGCGCGCCAAGTCGATGGTTCCCGCATTCAGGACCCCGGACAACTGCTGCAGCCAAAAGGGCTGATGAGGCAGATGATCGGCAAGCAATCGCCACATGAAACGCCGGGCGGCCGCGATTTCAGCTTTCATAGAATGGCCTGTCTGATGCTCTTCGGATTGGCCCCAAAAACATGCTCCTGCATCCTCTAGCTTCTATCGGCGAAATGTTAAACAGGCTTTAGGCAGGAACGAGGGAAGTTAACCGAGAAGGAAGGCCCGGAGAAACGGGGGCGATGAAAATTGAGATTTGAGATCTTGGAATCCAGAATTTGGGATTTCACCCCAACGAACCAGCAGCTTGATCTACTACTCCGGCTTAGTTCTCAAATCCCAAATCCAAAATGAGGTTAAAGGGGGAGGCAATTTTTGCCCATGGGACTTTAAGTGAATAAGCCGGCCAGCTCAGAAGGGATACGAACCGGGGCGTATCAGCTAGCAGCGTACGATCTTATCAGACACGATGCCGCGGGTGGCATTGCGCGTATCCACCACCAGTTGCGCCCGCTCCACGATGCGCCGATAGTCGTAATCCGAGTGATCGGTAACGATGACCACGCAGTCGTAGCGCTCCAGGTCGTCCAACGAGGCGCACTTCATGTTGAGCTTGTAATGCCGTCCCTGGCCGACAAAGGCAAAATACGGATCGTGATAGCTGACCTGGGCGCCTTCCTTTTGCAGCAATTCAATAATGGTCAGCGAGGGCGATTCGCGCAGGTCGTCGATATCTTTCTTGTAGGCGATGCCGAGCACCAGCACCTGGGAGCCGTTGACCGCCTTCTTTTGCCGGTTCAGCGCCCCGGCAATCTGGGCGACCACGTGATACGGCATCTGGGTGTTGATTTCGCCGGCCACCTCAATGAACCGCGTGCGGAAATCGAATTCTTTGGCCTTCCACGACAGATAGAAGGGATCGACCGGAATGCAGTGCCCGCCCAACCCCGGCCCGGGATAAAAGGGCTGGAACCCGAAGGGCTTGGTTCTGGCGGCTTCGATCACTTCCCAGATATCGATGCCCATGCGCAGCGCGAGCAGTTTCAGCTCGTTGACCAGTGCGATGTTCACGCAACGGTAGATATTCTCCAGCAGCTTGGTCATTTCGGCGGCGGCGGGCGTGGAAACGCGTACCGTCTTGCGGAAAATCGAGCCGTACAGGACACAGGCCAACTCGCTGGCGGTGTCGTCCAGCCCGCCGATCACCTTGGGAATATCGTGCCGAGCGATGTCCGTCCGGCCGGGATCTTCGCGCTCCGGCGAAAAGGCCACGTAGAACACGTCCCCTTGGTCTTCCGGCCCGTGCGCCGCCTTGAGGCCGGCGCGATTCCGCCCTTCCAGGATCGGCACCAGCAGGTCCTCGGTGGTCCCGGGAAAGGTAGTACTCTCCAGCAGGATCAGTTGTCCGGCGCGCAGATGGGGCGCGATGGCCTCGGCCGTGTTCACAATGAAACTCATGTCGGGTTCGCGATATTCGTTCAGTGGGGTAGGCACGCAAATGATGGCCGCGTCCATCTCGGCGATGCGACTGTAGTCGTGGGTGGCGCTAAATCCTTTGGCCCGCGCCGCCTGGATTTCCGCCGGCAAAATACGAACGATGTAGGAACCGCCGCGGTTGAGCGTATCGATCTTGCGGACATCAATATCGAAGCCAGTGACGGGAAAATTCTCCGCACAGTACAGCAGGGCGAGCGGCAAGCCGACATAACCGAGGCCGATGATGCCGACCTTCGCCGAGCGGGAAGTGATTTTGGCTTGCAACGGGGCAGCGGAGAGCGAGGTTCGAGCAGTGGTCATAGATATCAGCTGTGTTGGCCAGACACTTGGATTGTACACAACCGGAGTGTGACAGCGGCTGCTCCGCCGTCAAAAAACGTTTCCGGTTTCCCGTTTCCAGCGGGCCCCGCTGGAAATCTTACGAACTGGAAACTGGAAACCCGAAACTGGAAACGCTGCCTTCTTGGCCCAGCGAGAGCTGCGTTTGCTATAATCAACCCGTCCCTCGTGGCCAGGTAGCTCAGATGGTAGAGCGCAGCCCTGAAAAGGCTGGCGTCGGCGGTTCGATTCCGTCCCTGGCCACCATGATTCTAAAGAACTTGAACGATTTCATCGCATTTCGCCAGCCCACGATTCAGCCCATGATTCACTGCACCCGCTGCGTCAGCAGGTGAGCGCGGTCGCCCAGCAGCAGCTCCAGGAACTTGCCCTGAGCTTCTAACTTCGCCTCCCGGTCCGTTTGCGCGTACAGTTGCATGGTCGTTCTGAGATCCTCATGGCGCAGCAGTCCCTGTACTGTCTTCGGATCACACTTCAGTTTCACCAACGCAGACGCCAGCGAGTGCCTGAAGTTGGGGAAGCCGAAGCGCACCCGCTCGTCCGCTTTAATTACGCCGGCCTTGACCGCAGCTGGTCGCAGGTATTTTTGCACCATGATCGACGCAGAAAGTGGTTTCCGGCCTTTCAACCGGAAACTGGGAAAGACGTAGTCCTTGTCCTTTGCGTACATCGTTCGTTCCCGCCAAGCCATAAGAAAACCGGCCAGCAGCGGATGCATCGGCACCGGCGCCTTAGAAGCCTTCGACTGGGGCGGCTTGAACTTGCCCCAGACGTACGCGCGCCTGACGTTGATGACCTGATCCTCGAAATCCAGATCGAGCCACGTTAGGCTTAGAATCTCGGACACCCGCAGAGCCGTCGCCGCGTCCGTCAATACCAGGGTGCGCCTCGGCTCAGGAATGTTCAGCAGGATCTCAAATGCCTGCTGGGGGCTCATGATCACGGCCATGTAACTGCTGGTCGTCTTCTGCCGCACCCAACGCATGGGGTTCGCCGACTCGTCTCGAGGGATGAGCCCGTAGCGCTGACCGTGCTTGTAGACCAGATTCATTACTCGCCGGATCTTATCCAGAGTTGGATTCTCCAGATCTTCCGCCTTCTTCAGTTCTTTCAGCCACTGCTCAACCATAAGCGGCTCGATCGACAGGGGCGCCTGTTTGCCAAAGCGTGGGATGAGCCTGTTGTTCAGGATCCGCTTATACATTTTTGCCGTGGTATATGCCTTCTTGATGGTGGCCTCGGACTGGTCGTCTTGCAGTTCGTGCTCCATGTAGTGCTGAGCCAACTCGCCAAACGTCCTGGGCTTGCCCCGGAAGGGTTTGATTTGCGTTTTCCCTGAGACGCTGCCGATCCACCTCTCGCCACGCGGCCGAGTCCTCCGGGCCGATCGCATTCACCAGACCCAGTGCGGTCTTGTGCTCGACCCGTTTGCCATCGGACCGGGTGACGTAATAGCGAAACACCCACGTCGGGCCTTCTGATCTCTGCTCGATGCGAACAGAGCCGTTCTGGTACCTGGCCATTCACATGGGAAGCAGAGGAGGTTACGGTGATGGCTGAAAAGCCATCGGAACCAAGTTGGGCTTGATTAACCATCTGGGTGTAGGTCCCAGTGGAGTGTTGTGCGAGCGCATATCCTGCTAGTCCAAGCTCCGGGAGTGAGCAGATGCCCCTGATAGCAGAAGAGACCCAAAGGACGGGACAAAGCGTTGCCGTTGCTTTGTTATCTGCGATGCGTTCTGGGAGACGAGCAGGTACCCGCTCACCGAAAGCGGATTGTTGCTCTTCCCGATTCCGGTTTCCTGGCGGGGTGCACCCCGGAGAGCATAACGCGGGCAGGATGCATCCCGGCAGTGCGCCCCGTCCGTACACCGTTTGAAAGTTCCCGAAACTGGCCCGTCTGACCTGCGCTTCTTGCCACTTTCCTATCTGCCCATCCCGCCCGACCGGCTAAGCAAGAAGTTTAGCTCTATTTGTGTGCTTCTTGCGGAGTAGTGGAACAGCCTACGCCACCAAGAGAATAGCTAGATTTCTGCTATGTGGTGCATGGTGAGTACGAACCCAAAGCTGTTTTGGGCGGCCACGATAGTTTTGGGCTAAAGAGGGGAGGATCCTCCATGCTGAAAAAAGTTGTTTTCGTCATGCTGGCAGCCGTGATGCTCAGTACAATCGCGGCCGCCCAGTACACGAACGACGTATATTGGGTCAGCTACTTCAACAATCGAAATAACCCGACAGGTGCTGACCAGTTTATATACATCATCAACCCTGGGTTCACAGGTACTCCCTTAAGCTCGAACGAGGGAACCCTGTGCGCCAACATCTATGTGTTCGACGCGGTTCAGGAATTGGTGGAGTGCTGTGCCT